>Ga0065721_10004926_pt1 | contig 32511 bp, 31 predicted proteins | sample Mesricmetagenome_FD_59108 | JGI IMG/M metagenome (GOLD analysis project Ga0065721, IMG submission 59108) | Mesophilic microbial community from rice straw/compost enrichment Sample: eDNA_1 v2 (version 2) | ecosystem: Engineered > Solid waste > Grass > Composting > Bioreactor | place: USA: Davis... | reverse complement strand
GCCGCCGTGCGGTTCCAGCCCGGCCGCCGCCAGCACCCGCTCGCCGGCGTCGACGCGATCGATGAAGGCCGCCGCCCGGGGAAAGACTTCGCGTCCGCCATGGCCGGCGACGACGCTGCGGGCGAGTTCGAGAAAGCCGTAGGAGAGAACCCGGAGAATGGCCTCCTCGCGCTCCTCGGGCGTGAGATCCGCTTCGCATATCTCGACGGCACGCTCATAGGTGCAGTTGTGGGCCTTGAGCGACTTCACCGCCTTCTTCATGGATCTCACCTGCTCCGATCGATCGACTGGGCGGCCCCGTCCCGGCCGTATCCGTGCTCGTAGCCAATCCCGCCATCTCTGACAATAGGCTAATCCGAGCAATATCTTAACAGATTGTGCACCACCAGCTGCCCTTCGGCCTCACGGTGTCGCCGCCGCCATCCGCTCGGCCCGCCGGCGCTCCACCTCGGCGCGCTTGGTCATGATCGAGGCGATGATGACGCCGGTGGTGACGACCGCGATGAGGATGGTGGAGATCGCGTTGATCTCCGGCGTCACGCCGAGGCGGACCTGGCTGTAGATCTTCATCGGCAGCGTCGTCGCGCCGGGGCCCGAGACGAAGCTCGAGATGACGAGGTCGTCGAGCGACAGCGTCAGCGCCAGCATCCAGCCGGCCACCACCGCCGGCAGGATCAGCGGCAGGGTGATCTTGAAGAAGGTCTTGACCGGCGGGCAGCCGAGATCGAGCGCCGCCTCCTCCATCGAGCGGTCGAAGGTGACGAGGCGCGACTGCACCACGACCGCGACGTAGCACATCGAGAAGGTGACGTGGGCGATCAGCACGGTCCAGAAGCCGCGGGCGAAGTCCATCGCCACGAACAGCAGCAGCAGCGACAGGCCGGTGATGACGTCGGGCATGACCAGCGGAGCGTAGATCATGCCCGAGAACAGGGTGCGGCCCGGAAAGCGGGTGAAGCGGTTGAGGGCGATGGCGCCGAGGGTGCCGAGCACGGTGGCGCAGGTCGCCGAGACGAGGGCGATGCGGATCGTCACCCAGGCCGCGTCCATCAGGCCCTGGTTGTTCCACATCGCGACGTACCATCTCGTCGAGAAGCCGCCCCAGACCGTGACGAGCCGCGAGTCGTTGAAGGAGAAGATCACCAGCAGCAGGATCGGCAGGTAGAGGAAGGCGAAGCCGAGGGTGAGGGCGGTGACGTTGAACCAGGACAGGCGCGTGTTCATCGGCCCTTCTCCTGCGCCTTGGCGGCCTGATTCTGGAACAGGACGATCGGCACCACGAGGATCAGCAGCAGCAGCACCGCCACCGCCGAGGCGAGCGGCCAGTCGCGGTTGGAGAAGAACTCCGTCCAGAGCGTGCGTCCGATCATCAGCGTGCTCGATCCGCCGAGCAGGTCGGGGATGACGAATTCGCCCATGATCGGGATGAAGCAGAGGAAGCTGCCGGCGATGACGCCGGGCAGCGACAGCGGGAAGGTGATGACCCAGAAGGCCTTGATCGGCCGGCAGCCGAGATCCTGCGCCGCCTCCAGCAGCGTGCCGTCGAGCTTCTCGAGGGCGGCGTAGAGCGGCAGGATCATGAAGGGCAGGTAGGAGTAGACGATGCCGACGTAGACCGCCCATTCGGTGTTGAAGATGCGGACCTGCTGGTCGGGGCCGAGGATGCCGACGAACTGCAGCGCCACCGTCAGCAGACCCTCGGGCTTGAGGATGCCGATCCAGGCGTAGACGCGGATGAGGAACGAGGTCCAGAACGGCAGGATGACCATCATCATCAGCGTCGGGCGGATCGACGTCGGCGCCTTCGCCATGGCGTAGGCGATCGGATAGCCGACCATCAGCAGGAAGATCGTCGAGACGACGGCGATGCGCAGGCTGGAGAGGTAGGCCCGGATATAGAGCGCGTCGTCGGTGAGCCAGACGTAGTTCTCGAAGGAGAGTTCGGAGAAGCGCGTCCACAGATCGGAGAGCGTCTCGAACACCGGCGTATACGGCGGCATCGCGATCGCCGTCGTCGAGAACGACATCTTGAAGATGATGACGAAGGGCGCGAGGAAGAAGACGAGCAGCCACAGATAGGGGACCGCCACCACGAGATAGCGGCTGTAGCGGTTCGGGGCGCTGGATCTGGCGTCGGACATCGGTCCCTCCCCTGTCAGGCGGCCAGCACCAGGCCGGCGTCGCGGGCGAAGGTGAGCCAGACCCTGTCGTGCCAGGTGATCGGCCGTTCGACCACGCGGGTGGCGTTGGTCATGGTCGCCTTGATCACCGGGCCGTCGTCGAGCTTGACGTGGTAGATCGAGACGTCGCCGAGATAGCCGATGTCCCAGACCTCGCCGGTGAGGGCGTTGACGGTGGTGTCGGCGGGCTCGTCGAGCGAGAGCCGCATCTTCTCGGGCCGGATGGCGAAGAACACCTTCTCGCCGACCGGCACCGGACAGTCGCGCTCGACCTCGATCGCCGCCGCGACGCCTTCGGCCGCGAGCCGCGTGCGGCCGGCGCCGGTCGCGGTCACGCCCGCTTCGAGAATGTTGATGTTGCCGATGAAGTCGGCGACGTAGCGGGTGTTCGGTTCCTCGTAGATCTCGGCAGGGGTCGCGACCTGGACGATCCTGCCCTTGTCCATCACCGCGATCCGGTCGGCCAGCGTCATCGCCTCCTCCTGGTCGTGGGTGACGATGATGAAGGTCATGCCGAGTTCATACTGGAGGTCGGTCAGTTCGAACTGGGTCTCCTCGCGCAGCTTCTTGTCGAGGGCGCCGAGCGGCTCGTCGAGAAGCAGCACCTTCGGGCGCTTGGCCAGCGAGCGGGCGAGCGCGACGCGCTGGCGCTGGCCGCCGGACATCTGGTGCGGCTTGCGCTTCGCGAAGGGCTCGAGCTTGACGAGCTTCAGCATCTCCTGGACCCGGGCGTCGATCTCGCCCTTGGGCAACTTGTCCTGCTTGAGGCCGAAAGCGATGTTCTCGACCACGTCCATGTGCGGGAACAGCGCATAGGACTGGAACATCATGTTGGTGGGGCGGCGGTAGGGCGGGATGCCGGCCATGTCCTGGCCGTCGAGCAGGATGCGGCCCTCGGTCGGATCCTCGAAGCCGGCGAGCATCCGCATCAGCGTGGTCTTGCCGCAGCCGGAGGGGCCGAGCAGGGCGAAGAACTCGCGCTCGTAGATCGTCAGGTCGAGACGGTCGACGGCGACGAAGTCGCCGAAACGCTTGGTGATGCCCTGATACTGGATGTAGGGCTTGGCCGCGGGATCGTTCCACGGCGCGAAGGAACGCTTGACCGGCCCGAGTGTCTTCGCCATCTGCCCCTCGATCAGTTCGCGGGCCTTGCCGCCCGCCGTCTCGACCCCCCGCGGGCCGCCCCCCGCGGGCCGACCCGCCCGGATCGCCCGCTCACCCGATCCCGGAAACGACGGCGCCCGGATTTTCGCCCGGGCGCCCTCTCGTCACGATCCGGTCTTGACCGCGGTCCAGACCCTCGTCAGCACCCGCTGGGCGCGCGGTTCCCAGGGCGAGACCGTGTAGAGATGCTCGAGCGCCTCCTTGTCCGGATAGATCGAGGTATCCTCCAGCACCTCCTTGTCGACGAATTCCTGCGAGCCGAGATTGCCGTTCGCGTAGAAGACGTAGTTGGTGTTGGCGGCGGCGACCTTCGGATCCATCATGTAGTTGATGAAGGCCAGCGCCTCTTCCGGATGGGGCGCGTCGGCCGGGATCGCCATGTTGTCGAACCACATCAGGGCGCCTTCCTTCGGGATCGAATAGGCGATCTCGACGCCGTTGTTGGCCTCGGCCGCACGGTCGCGGGCCTGGAGCACGTCGCCCGACCAGCCGAAGGCGATGCAGACGTCGCCGTTGGCGAGGGCGTTGATGTATTCGGAGGAATTGAACTTCTGGATGTAGGGCCGGATCGCCTTCAGCGCCTCGCCGGCGGCCTCGACGTCCTCCTGGGTCTGCGAATCGGGATTCTTGCCGAGATAGGCCAGCGCGGCCGGGATCGTCTCTTCCGGCGCGTCGAGCATCATGATGCCGCAGGCGGAGAACTTCTTGGCGTTCTCCGGGTCGAAGATCATGGCCAGGCTGTCGACCGGTGCGTCGGGCATGATCTCGTTGATCTTGCCGACGTTGTAGCCGATGCCGGTGGTGCCCCACATGTAGTTCACGGCATATTCGTTGCCGGGATCGTATTTCTCGAGGCGGGCCGCGATCTCGGGCCACTGGTGCGCGATGTTCGGCAGCTTCGACTTGTCGAGCTTCTGGAACACGCCGGCCTGGATCTGGCGGGCGAGGAAGGTGCCCGTCGGCACGACGACGTCGTAGCCGGTGCCGCCGGCGAGCAGCTTGGTCTCCAGCACCTCGTTGGAATCGAAGACGTCGTAGACGACCTTGATGCCGGTCTCCTTCTCGAAGTCGGCGAGGGTGGTCTCGCCGATGTAGTCGGACCAGTTGTAGACGTTGACGACGCGGTCGGCCGCCGAGACGTTCGCCGTGGCGGCGAGGAGCAGCCCGCCGCTCGCCGCGAGGATGGATCTGGTGGAAAGTCGCATGCCTGTCCTCCTGTGACGGTCCCGGCCGACGCGACACGCCGGCGTCCGAACATGTCTCCCTCGCCTCAACGCCCCTCGTCCGGGACGATCGGCTTCTCCCGCTCCCGGCGTACACCGGGCGTTTGCCCAGCCAATAGGCACGATGAAGGGCTCGCCTTTCAACCCCTTTTTTTCCATCCCCCGCCGCCCCTTAACCGTGGCGGCGCAAGACGTCCTCACTGGTAGGTCGAGCGCTCCAGCGGCGAGATCTCGGCCTCGAAGGCGGCGCGCTCGGCGCCCTTGACCGCCGCGAACAGCTTGCGGAACTCGGTTCCGAAGGCGCGGCGGACGAAGTCGGACCGCTCGAACAGCCCGATCGCCTCGGCCATGGTCGCCGGCAGCGGCGGAGCCGGCGCGTCGTAGCCGTTGGCTTCGACCGCCGGCGGAGCGCGAAGGTCGCGCTCCAGCCCGTCGGCCATGGCGTCGAGCACGGCGGCGAGCACCAGGTAGGGATTGGCGTCCGCCCCGGCGACCCGGTGCTCGATCCGCCGCGCCGCCGGCTCGGAGGCCGGCACCCGCACGGCGACCGTGCGGTTGTTGCGGCCCCAGGCGGCCCGGGTCGGCGCGTAGGAGCCGGGGGCGAGCCGGCGGAAGCCGTTCCAGGTCGGGATGAACAGCAGGGTCGAGGGCACCATGGCCTCGATCAGGCCGCCGATCGCGGCGCCGAGCCGGGTCTCGCCGGTGACGGCGTCGGCGAAGACGTTGCGGCCCTCGCCGTCGACGAGGCTGACGTGGACGTGCATGCCGCTGCCGTTGCGCTCGATGTAGGGCTTGGCCATGAAGGTCGCCCTGAGGCCATGGTGGCGGGCGGTTTCGGTGACGAGGCGGCGCAGCATCACCGCGTCGTCGGCGGCGGCGAAGGGATCGGCGCGGTGCTTGAGGTTGACCTCGAACTGGCCGGCGGCCCCTTCCGAGACGATGGTGTCGAGCGGCAGGCCCTGGGTGAGACCGTTGCCGCGCACGGCGGTGAAGAAGTCGCCGTGGTCGGAAAGGTCGGACAGCGCGTAGACGTTCTGCCGCTCCGGCCCGTCGGCGGGACGGTTGGCCCGCTCGCAGGAAAGGTCGGTCAGGTAGAATTCGAGTTCGAAAGCGACGACGGCGCGAAGACCGAGGGCGGCGAGACGCTCGACCGCGCGGCGCAGCTGCTGGCGCGGATCGCCGACGAAGGGCTCGCCGGTCACCGTCCACATCGACAGGATCGCCTGCGCGGTCGGCCGCTTCGCCCAGGGCACGACGCGCACCGAGCCCGGCGCCAGCCGGCAGAAGCCGTCCTCGTCGCCGCTCAGCACGTGGAGGCCGCAGTCGGGAACCTCGCGGCCCCAGACGTCGAGGCCGAAGATCGAGAGCGGGAAGTTCACGCCGGTGGTGGCGGCCTTAGCGAGGCTCTGGGGCGGCGCCCATTTGCCGCGCAGCACGCCGCCGAGGTCGCTGATCAGCAGCTCGACGCCCTCGAGGTCGGGATGGGCCCGCAGGAAGCGGGTGATCTCGTCGTCGACCGGGTTTTCCGTGAGCGCGCGACCCACTCCCGCCCCCTTCAGTTCCGGGATCCGCCCGCGGCGCACCGGCCGCCCGTCCCCCTTGCAATCCTCGGCCATGTGATCACAAAGTGGCAAAGCGGGCAACCGCAAAGCAACGAGGTGGCCATGGCGACACGCAGGCGGCCCGGCGAGACGCCGGCGCCCCGGGAGGCGAACGGACCCAGCCCGGCCCGGACCGCGGGCGGAAGCGGCTCGGACGAGAGCCTGCGTCCCTTCGTCCGCGACCGGCCGAACGCGCGTGACCGCATCGAGCAGGTCCTGCGCCAGGCGCTGATCACCGGCCGCATCCAGCCGGGCCATTCGATGACCCTGCGCGGTCTCGCCGAGGAACTCGGCACCAGCCCGATGCCGGTGCGCGAGGCGATCCGCGGGCTCGCCGCCGAACACGCCCTCGACATTTCCGGGAGCGGGCGGATCGCGGTGCCGCGGATGAGCGAGCGCAAGTTCGCCGAACTGCTGCGCGCCCGCTCGCTGCTGGAGCCGGAGGTGGCCGCGCTCGCCGCAGCAGAGCTCGGCCCGGCCGACGTCCGCCGTCTCGAGGCGCTCGACGACGCGGTCGACGACAGCCTCGTCAGCGGCGACGTCGAGGGCTACATGCGTCTCAACCACGCCTTTCATTTCGCGATCTACGAGGCGTCGCGCTCCGACGTCTTCCTGCCGCTGATCGAGAGCGTCTGGCTCCAGGTCGGCCCGTTCATGCGCTCGATCTACGGCCGGGTCGGCACCGCCCGCCTCGTCGACCATCACAAGGTGGCGATCGCGGCCGTGGCGGCGGGCGACGCGGAGGCGCTGCGCCGGGCGATCGCCGACGACATCGCCGAGGGCATGCGCCTCATCGCCGACGGCCTCGCCCAGGGCGCGCCGCAGGCGGTGTGAGGCCCGGCGATGGGCGGGGGCCACACCCCGACCGGCGCACGCCCCGTGCCGGAGAGAGACTGCGCGGCAGGCCCGTTCGCCGCCGAGGGAGACCGGCGCGGGCGACGCGATTTGACAATTCGATGTTTTGTGATCACAAATGAACCGTCCCCCGGGCGGGGACTCCCCTCCGGCGACGCCATGTCCTATCCTGCGGCGGACCCTGCCCTCCGTATCCGGAAAGACGCCCAGAGCCCGCCATGACCGACAGAGCCCCCGACCAGAACCCGCCGGAAGGCACCCTGCGCGGGGTCTCCTCGATCGACGAGGCCAAGGCCTGGCTCGCCGCCCGCGGCATCGAGGACATCGAATGCGTGGTGCCGGACCAGGCCGGCGTGCCGCGCGGCAAGCTGATGCCGGCCGACAAGTTCTTCTCCGGCCCGGTGATGTCGCTGCCGGCCTCGCTGTTCGCCCAGACCATCACCGGCGAGATGCCCGAGGAGAACGAGCATTTCCAGTACGACCCGACCGACGGCGACATCATGCTGCGGCCGGACTATTCGACCCTCGCGGTGGTGCCGTGGGCATCGGACCCGACCGCCCAGCTGATCCACGACGCCTACACTCGCGACGGCCGCCCGGTCGAGATCGCGCCGCGCCAGCTGCTGAAGCGGATCGTCAACCTGTTCGACCGCAACGGCTGGCGGCCGGTGGTGGCGCCGGAGATGGAGTTCTACCTCGTCAAGCCGAACCCCGATCCGGACTACCCGCTGGAGCCGCCGGTCGGCCGCTCGGGCCGGCCGGAATCCGGCCGCCAGTCCTATTCGATCGCCGCGGTCAACGAGTTCGACGCCCTGTTCGACGACATCTACGACTTCTCCGAGGCGCAGGGGCTCGAGATCGACACCCTGATCCACGAGGAAGGCGCGGCGCAGATGGAGATCAACCTGCGCCACGGCGATCCCGTCCAGCTCGCCGACCAGGTCTACCTGCTCAAGCGCACGATCCGGGAGGCGGCGCTGCGGCACAAGATGTATGCAACCTTCATGGCGAAGCCGATGTCGCGCGAGCCGGGCTCGGCCATGCACATCCACCAGTCGGTGGTCGACGCCGAGACCGGCCGCAACATCTTCTCCGACGGCGACGGCAACCCGTCGCCGGAATTCTTCGCCTTCATCGCCGGCCAGCAGAAATACCTGCCGGCGGTGATGTGCATGCTCGCGCCCTACGTCAATTCCTACCGCCGGCTCGCCCGCAACACCGCGGCGCCGATCAACGTCCACTGGGGCTACGACAACCGCACGGTCGGCATCCGCGTGCCGAATTCGGGGCCGCAGGCCCGGCGTGTCGAAAACCGGGTGCCCTCCTCCGACAGCAACCCCTATCTCGCCATCGCCGCCTCGCTCGCCTGCGGCTATCTCGGCATCGAGAACGGGCTGTCGCCGGAAGATCCGATCGAAGGCTCGGCCCGGGGCCTGCCCTACACCCTGCCGCGCGGCCTACTCGAGGCGGTGGCGCTGTTCGAGGAGACCGAGGAACTGGTCGAGATCTTCGGCAAGTCCTTCGTCCACACCTACCGGGCGATCAAGCAGACCGAATACGACACGTTCATGCGGGTGATCTCGCCGTGGGAGCGGGAGTATCTGCTGCTGAGCGTGTGAGGGAGAGCCGACCCGGTCGTGGTCCGGGACGCGGCGGTGCGATCCTCCCCCGTCACCGCTCGGCCGACCGACCGGCGGATCGGGAGCTGTCGTGTCGTCGTCACGACAGAGGTGCCTCGAGCGACCGCGCCGACGGCTCCTCCCGGCTCGTCGCGCTCGACCCTCTTGCCGAGGGGACAAGGTCGAAGAAGGCGGCGGGCCTTGCGGATGATCCTCGCGGACGAGACGTCCACGCCGAGAACGGAGGATTCGATTCATGGACCTGATCTATCCGGCGCGCTTGCTCTACTGGGGCCTCGGCGTCTTCGGCTCGGAGAAGTCCTTCGCCCGCAACCCGGTGATCGGCTCGCGCCGGCTCAACGAAATGGGGCTGCATCGCACCCGGGTGGCGCTGGCCGAGCGCGCGGCGCGGGCGAGGCGGGCGCGGATCGCCGCGCGGATCGCCCCGGAAGACCGCGCGCATTTCGACGAGAACGGCTTTTTCCTCAAGGAGAACTACCTCCCGCAGGACGTGTTCGAGGCCGTTCGCCGCGAGGTGCTGGGCCAGGATCTGCCGGCCTGGGAAATGCGCCAGGGCCATACCGTCACCCGGATGATCCCGCTTTCGGAGCGCACCCGGGCGCTGCTGCCGACCGCGGTGTCCGTCGTGCGCTCCCCCGCGCTCGAAGCGATGACCGGCTACGCCGCCGGCCGTGCCGGCGCGCCGGTTCATTTCATCCAGACCGTGATCGCAAGGCCCGACCAGCGCGGACCCGACCCGCAGACCGATCTCCACGCCGACACCTTCCACTCGACGGCGAAGTTCTGGCTGTTCCTGCACGACGTCGGCGAGGAGGACGGGCCCTTCATCTTCGCCCCCGGCTCGCACCGGCTGACGCCGGAGCGGCTCGCCTGGGAATACGAGCAGAGCCTCACGGCCCGCGCCGATTCACGCAAGCACCACGCCATCGGCTCGTTCCGCATCGACCCGGCGGATCTTCCCGCGCTCGGCTATGGGGCGCCGCGGCGGATGGCGGTGAAGGCCAACACGCTCGTCGTCGCCGACACCTACGGCTTCCACAGCCGCGCGCCTTCCGAGCACGAGACCATGCGAATCGAGCTTCACGGCCACCTGCGCCGCAACCCCTTCCTGCCCTGGAACGGCCTCGATCCGCTGGCCGCACCGGGCATCAAGGGCCGCCAGCTCGACCTTCACCTCGCCCGGCTCGACAGACGCGTGGCGAAAGGCGGCGGCTCGGTGTGGAAGAACGTCGGCCTCACCCGCGCCGACGCCCCGCCGAACATCTGAACCGGGTCCGGCCCCGACCCGTCCTGACAGCGGACACCGACCGTCAACCAGCGAGATCCGAGCGATGAACATCTCCAACACCTATCCCACCGGCCCGCTGCGCGCGGTCGACGCCGCCCACCACATCCATCCCTTTTCCGACATGAAGGCTCTCAACGCCGAGGGCTCGCGGGTGATCGTGCGGGCGAAGGGGGTGTTCCTCGAGGACAGCGAGGGCAACCGCATCCTCGACGGCATGGCCGGGCTCTGGTGCGTCAACGTCGGCCACGGCCGGCCGGAGATCGCGCAGGCGGTGCAGGCGCAGATGGCCGAACTCTCCTATTACAACACCTTCTTCAAGACGACCCATCCGCCGGTGATCCGCCTCGCCGAGATGCTGTCGGACCTCGCCCCCGCCAATTTCAACCACGTCTTCTTCACCGGCTCGGGCTCGGAATCCAACGACACCGTGGTGCGGATGGTGCGCACCTACTGGAAGACGCTCGGCAAGCCCGACAAGACCGTGATCATCGCCCGCAAGAACGCCTACCACGGCTCGACCATGGCGGGGGCCAGCCTCGGCGGCATGGCGCCGATGCACGGCCAGGGCGGGCTGCCGATCCCCGGCATCCACCACATCCGCCAGCCCTACTGGTTCGGCGAGGGCGGCGATCTTTCGCGCGAGGAGTTCGGTCTCCTCGCGGCGCGGGCGCTCGAAGAGGCGATCGACGAGATCGGCGAGGACAAGGTCGCCGCCTTCATCGCCGAGCCGATCCAGGGCGCCGGCGGCGTCGTCATCCCGCCGCAGACCTACTGGCCGGAGGTCTCGCGCATCCTCAAGGAGCGCGACATCCTGTTCGTCGCCGACGAGGTCATCACCGGCTTCGGCCGGCTCGGCCGCTGGTTCGGGTCGGAGCATTTCGGCATCGAGCCGGACCTGATGCCGATCGCCAAGGGCCTCTCCTCCGGCTACCTGCCGATCGGCGGCGTCATGGTCTCCGACAAGGTCGCCGAGGTCATCATCGACGAGACCGGCGACTTCAACCACGGCTTCACCTATTCGGGCCATCCGGTCGCCTGCGCCGCCGCCCTCGCCAATCTCTCGATCCTGAAGGACGAGAAGATCGTCGAGCGGGTCGCGAACGACATCGGCCCCTATCTCCAGAAGAGATGGGCCGCGCTCGGCGACCATCCCCTCGTCGGCGAGGCGCGGATGGTCGGGCTGATGGGGGCGCTGGAGCTGGTGCCGGCAAAGCCGGACCGCCGGCGCTTTTCCGGCGAGGAGGGCCGCGTCGGCACGATCTGCCGCGACTTCTCGTTCAGGAACGGCCTCGTCATGCGGGCGGTGCGCGATTCGATGATCATCTCGCCGCCGCTCGTCATCAGCCACGACGAGGCCGACGAACTGATCCGGATCGCGGCGAAGACGCTCGACGACACCCACGCCGAGCTGGTCCGTCAGGGCCTGATGGGGTGAGGCGACCATGGCGCTGATGTCCGCGGCCGGCGGCGCCGACCATCCGCCGACCTGGTACGCGGCGAGCGCGGGGGACCTGCCGCGCTTTTCCCCGCTCGAGGGCACGGTGCGCGCCGACGTCGCCGTCGTCGGCGCCGGCTTCACCGGCCTATCCGCCGCGCTGCGCCTCGCCCAGCGCGGAGCCCGCGTGGTGGTGGTCGAGGCCAACCGGGTCGGCTGGGGCGCCTCGGGGCGCAACGGCGGCCAGATCCACCCCGGCCAGCGCCGCGATCCGGACTGGATGGCGGCAAGGCTCGGCGAGCCGGCGACCCGCCGCCTTCTGGCCTTCGCCGGCGAGGCGCGCGCCTTCCAGCGCGAGCTGATCGCGACGAACGCCATCGACTGCGACCTGCGCGACGGCCTGATCGAAGCGGTCCACCGCCGCCGCGACCTCGATGGCGCGCGGGCTCATGCCGAACACATGGAAACGGCCTGGGGCCTCGGCCCCTATCGCTGGATGGACGCGGCGACCACCGCCGCGGCGCTCGGGACCGACGCCTATTTCGGCGCGGTGCGCGACGAAGCCGGCGGCCACCTCCACCCGCTGAAGTTCACGCTCGGCCTCGCCCGCGCCGCGGTGGCGGCCGGGGCGACGATCCACGAGGACAGCCGGGTCACCCTGCTTGCCCCCGGATCGCCGCTGCGCGTTTCCACCGCGCGTGGCGCGGTGCTCTGCGACGAGGTGCTGCTCGCCGGCAACGGCTATCTCGCCGACCTCGACGCCGACGTCGAATCGCGCATCCTGCCGCTCAACAACTTCGTGCTCGCCACCCAGCCGCTCGACGACGACCTCATTCCCGGCGGCGAGGCGGCGGCGGATTCGCGCTTCGTCGTCTACTACTGGCGGATGACGCCGGACCGGCGGCTGCTGTTCGGCGGCGGCGAGACTTTCGGCTCGCGCTTCCCCCGCGACATCGCCGGCTTCGTGCGCCGGCACCTGCTGAAGATCTACCCCGGCCTCGCCCGGGTGCGGATCGACCACGCCTGGGGCGGCACGCTCGGCATCACCGTCAACCGGCTGCCGCTGCTCGCCCGGCCGAAGCCAGGGGTCTGGGTCGCGGCCGGCTATTCGGGCCAGGGGGTGATGATGGCGCCCTATTGCGGCCGCATCGTCGCCGACGCCATGCTCGGCGACAGCGAACGCTTCGACGCCTTCGCCGCCCTGCCCTGCCCGCCCTTTCCGGGCGGGAGGCTGCTGCGCCTGCCGACCCAGATCGCGGCGATGAGCTGGTTCGCCCTGCTCGACCGGATCTGAGCGGCCGGCGGTCAGACGGCCCCGGCCGGCGGCTTCAGCGGCATCGCCGCGCGCACGCGGATCACCTCGCCCTGGATCTCGGGACGCCCGGCGGGCGGGGCGGGCTCGGAGCCGATCCCCTTCTTGCGCACGATGAAGGGGCTTTTCACCTCGACCAGATCGGCGACCAGATTCTCGATGCTCTCCGCGTTCATCCGCGTCGGGTCGAGCCCCGCCATGACGCCGTGGCGCATGTAGAGCGCGTCGATCGCCTCGGTATGGCCGGCGTAGCCCACGGTCCAGCCGAGGAAGCGCCGCTCGCCGACCGGATAGGCCCGCACCAGCACCGCGTTGCGGTGGCGCGGATCGGAAACGACGGACAGGATGGTGCGCGAGGCGAGCGCCCGGTCGCCTTCCATGATCTGGACGAAGTAGCGCTCGTTGAACACGAGGGCGCCGGAAAGGCCCGAGGCCAGGGTGTTGCGGCTGCAGGCGAGCAGGATGTCCTTGACCTGCTCGGCGCCGGCCCGTCCGCCCGGCAGACCGGAGTTCTCGCTGTAGAAGACGTATCGGTAGAGCAGCATCTCGCCTCTCCCGTCAGTAGGCCGGGCCGGGGGCGAACCCCGCCGGCGAGGGACGCTTGTCTCCCTGTCCGAGCGGGGCGCGCGCATCCGACGCGTCGGCGAGGCTGCCTGCCAGCTGCCGGGCGCTGTCCATCTCCACCATCGCCGCGATCAGCCCGGTGAGGCTTTCCGCGGTCATGCGGGCCGGATCGAAGCCGACGACGATACCGAAGCGGAGATAGAGGCCGGCGAGTTCGTCCGACTGGCCGGCATAGCCCATCGCCCAGTCGGCGAAGCGGCGCCGCGTCACGGAATCGACGGCGACGATCACCATGTCCTCCTGGCGGCGGTCCTCGCCGATCCGCCAGAGGGTGCGGGAAACCTGGTAACGGTCGCCCTCGATGACCTGAGCGAAGTAATGTTCGTTGAAGACCAGAGCCCCGGTCAGGCTCGCCGCGGCGTTGTTGCGCCGGATCGCGGCCATGATCGACTTCGCCTCCGCGGAAAAGGCGAGATCACGCTTGCGGATCGCATTGCGCGCATAATAGACGGCCCTGACGAGGTGCATTTCCCCTCCTTTGCGCGTCGCCCGTCCCGGAGGTGAACCTTCGAACCCGTGGAGAGCGGGGATCTTCGATGTTCCTTTGCTGCTTCGCAGACCGGCGACGGCATGTTCCGCATTGTCCTTACAGAAAGACTAGGTGCGCTAAGTAAACAAATCCTGATGATGATCCACTCTTTTGGCATGATCGAATTTACACTTTTCCAGCTGCACGAGAGGCTGGATTTTCTCCTGTGGCGGAAATCGTCGTTCGTGTTCGGACGGTGCGACGCCTAAATCGACTTGGAATCGCGCCGCTTGGCAACGCAAAAGGTTAATCCTACGGCTTCGCCCGTATAAGTAGAAATGCCGATCCTCATGATCGTCTCCGGCCCCGGCACGGATCCTGCCGATGCGCCGTCGGGGCCTTGGAGGGCGGGTCCGCTGGACTTGGGCGTCGTGCCGTGGTGTTGGTTCGCGCAGCCGACCCTTCGTGCTCCCGCCGACGGAGACCCATGACCTGCGACCCCAACCACAGCCCCGCCCTCGCCGCGGCCACCGTGCTCGAGCGGCGCCGCCTCCACGACGGCTGGAACCGGCTCGACCTCGTCACGCTCGAGATGCCGGTCCACGGCCGGCTCGCCCGCTTCACCCGGGAGGTGGTGGATCACGGCCACGGCGCGGCGGTGCTGGCCTACCACGCCCGGTCGCGGACCGCGGTGCTGGTGCGCCAGCTCAGGGCCGGCAAGCTGGTCGCCGAAGGCGACGGCGGCTTGCTCGAAGTGCCGGCCGGCCTCGTCGACGGAACCGAGGATCCGGCGGCGACGGCGCGGCGCGAGGTGAGCGAGGAGATCGGCGCCGCCCTGCTCGGTCTCGACTTCGTCGCCGCCGCCTACGCCTCCGGCAGCAGCCTGTCCGAGAAGCTCTGGCTCTATCTCGGCGAGATCGATCCGGCGCTGCCGCGCGGCACCGGCGGCGGGGTCGCCGACGAACACGAGGAGATCGAGATCGTCGAGATGCCGCTCGCCGACCTCGCCGCCCACGTCGACGCCGGCCGCATCGCCGACATGAAGACCGTGCTCCTCGTCTACGCGCTCCGCCACCGCCGCCCGGACCTGTTCGAAGGCTGAGATTTCTCGCTGAAAGCGCGAGGAGATGCCGCTCTTCGATCCCCGGAAGTCGGAGAAACCTCCCGGCAACGACTCGGTCCCATTCTGCCCCGTCACGACGGAGGCGAATGGGAACCATGGCCGACATTCGAGACATCCGGACATACAGGCGGCGGACCGCCGCGAAGGCGGCTCGGCCGCCGCTGGCGCTTCTGTCGGCGGCGCTCGTCGCAGGCCTTGCCGGCGGGACGTTCTTCTCGCTCGACGCGGAGCGGCGGATCGATCTGCTCGACGGCAGTGCCGATGTCGCCGCCGGCATCGTCGCCGTCGCCGCCCAGGTGATCGAACCCGCTCATCCGCGGTTCGGCCTCTGCGCGAAGGGCCGGCGCGCCGATTGCGTCATCGACGGCGACACCTTCGTGATGGCCGGCGACACCATCCGCATCGCCGACATCGACGCGCCCGAAACCCATCCGCCGCGTTGCGAGGCCGAGGCTCGCCTCGGCGAGGCGGCGACCCTGCGCCTCCACGCCCTGCTCAACGAAGGGCCGGTCGACCTCGAACCGGTCGATCGCGACCGCGACCGCTACGGGCGGGCGCTTCGGATCGTGCGGCGGGACGGCATGTCGATCGGCGAACGCCTCGTCGCCGAGGGGCTGGCGCGTCCCTGGATCGGCCGGCGCATGCCGTGGTGCGCGTGAGCAGAGACCGGAAGCCCGATCTAAATCGCATAACTGATTAACCAGCCTTGCGAATGTCTCATGGGTGCGATGCAGCAGACCCCCTGCCCCGACCTTGGGAGACCGCTTATCTTCGGATCGTGAATTTAAACGACCAGTCGAAGGACGAAACCATGTTCGGTCCCATCAAGCAGCTCCGCAAGGCCTACCAGACCTTCGCCGCCTACGATCCGGAACTCGCCTATCTCAACGGCGCCCGCGACCGGGTCGACCTCGAGCGGCGCCAGCGCGAAATCGACGCCGGCAAATTCCGCCGCCGCTCCTTCTGAACCGTCCGGGCTGAACAGGCCAGGCTGAACAGGTCCGGGTCGGCACGCCGCCCGGATGATATCGCCGAGGACGAAGCTCCGTCAGTCGGACGGCCCGCCCTTGCGGGCGGTGAAGCCGCGGCTCGGGTTGTAGCCCCAGACCGCGCCGGCGAGGAAGACGGCCAGCGCCGCGGCGACGATCATCAGCGAGAACGGCTCGACGCGGGCGTAGAGCCCGAAGCGCAGCGCCTCCACCGCGTAGGTGAAGGGATTGGCGCTGCAGATCTGCCAGACCAGGTAGCTCGATTCCCGCATCCGCCACAGCGGATAGAGCGCGGAGGAGAGGAAGAAGGTCGGGAAGATGACGAAGTTCATCACCCCGGCGAAATTCTCGAGCTGACGGATGGTCGAGGACAGGAACATGCCGAGCGCGCCGAGCATCAGCCCGGTCAGCACCATCACCGGCAGCAGCGCGACATAGCCCCAGGCCGGAAAGGTCGTGCCGAACAGCGCCGAGACGGCGAGGAAGGCGTAGACCTGGATCACCGACACCGCGGTGCCGGCGAAGAGCTTGGCCACCAGCAGGAACCAGCGCGGCAGCGGCGTCGTCAGCAGCACCCGCATCGAGCCCATCTCGCGGTCGTAGACCATCGACAGCGACGACTGCATGCCGTTGAAGAGCTGGATCATCGCGATCAGCCCGGGGATGATGTAGACGTCGTAGGTGATGTAGGTCTGGTAGGGCGGCTGGATGGCGATGCCGAGCACCGCCCGGAAGCCGGCCGCGAAGACCAGCAGCCAGACCAGCGGGCGCACCAGCGCCGAGAAGAACCGCTCGCGCTGCTGCAGGAAGCGCAGCACCTCGCGCAGGACGATGCCGACGAAGGCGCGCAGGTAGACCTTGGCGCTCATGCCGCGCCCCCCGCGGCCGGCGTCGGCGCCCGCCCGGTGAGCCGGGCGAAGGCGCCGTCGAGATCGCTCGCCCCGACCCGCGCCACCACCTCGCTCATCTCGCCCTTCTCGACGATCCGGCCCTGGTGCAGCACGACGAGGTCGTCGCCGGGGCGGATTTCGTCGATGAGATGGGTGGCCCAGAGGATGGCGATGCCCCGGCTCTTCGCCAGGTCGTGGGCATGGGCGACGATCGCCTTGCGGGTCGGCACGTCGAGGCCGACGGTCGGCTCGTCCATCAGCACCACCTTCGGATCATGGAGCAGGGCGCGGGCGATCTCGACCCGGCGGCGGTGGCCGCCGTTCAAGTTGCGGACCTTGTCCTTGAGCCGGTCGAACATCTCGAAACGGGTCAGTTCCTCCTCGATCCGCCGGTCGGCCTCCCGGATCGAGAGGCCGCGCAGGCGCGAGAAGTAGCGCAGGTTCTGCCGGACCGTCAGGTCGAGGTCGAGCGTCGTCTGCTGGAAGACGACGCCGAGCGGGGCGAGCGCGCTCGCCCCGTCGCGGGCGAGACTGCGTCCGGTGATCGTGACCTCGCCGTCGCGGCTGTCGAACAGCCGGGTGACGAGCGCGAACAGGGTCGACTTGCCGGCTCCGTTCGGACCGAGCAGGGCCGTGAAGCGTCCGCTGCGGACCTCGAAGGCGACGTCGTCGAGAGCCTTCTTCGGCCCGTAGGCGTAAGAGAGGCCGGCCACCGCCAGCGCGACGTTTCCGCTCACCCGTTCCCCCTCGCCTCCCGGGTCCGTGGTCCGCTCCGCGACACGACCTGCCGCCAGGCCGCCGCCGCCGCTCAGGAGTTCTTCTGCGGCTCGTCGCCCTCGGGATAGGCGCAGCCCCAGTTGACGAGCTTCAGTTCCGGATGCGCGCCCATGTACTGGGCGATGTAGAACTGCGCATCGAACGTACACTGCTTGAGCGGTTCGAAGGTCTCGTATTGCAGGCGATGCTCGAAGCAGTTGCTCGGATCGCTCAGCATGCACAGCGTCAGCACGATATCGACCGGATTCATCTGGCCGCTTCCTTCCCTGTCGTCTCTCTGCGCCGGCCCGGCCCGCGCTCCCTCCCGAAAGGGAGCGACGGATGTCGTCCGGCGACGTGGTTGTCGCATCTATAGGCGGTCCATGGTCCCGGCCGACCTAAATTTTTTGTAACTTCGGCCTTCAACCCGGTGCCATGTAACCTGCCGCCCTTACGAAGCCCGGCCGCCTGCGGATCGTGGCCGCGCCGGACGAGCGGGAGGATAGACCATTGACCCGGAAGACCGATAGCNCCCCGACCGCCGACAGCCTGTCGCAGGGCCGCCGCAGGCCGCGCAGGCGCGGTCTCGCCGGCCGCGTCGCCGTCGCCGCGATCGCCGCGACGATCGGCCTCGCCCCGCTCGCCGCCGCCGCGCAGGCCCTGCCCGGCGTCGACGAGGTGAAGCCCGGCTTCCAGGACATCAAGATCGGCTACGTCGCCTGGGGCCAGAAGGCGATCACGCTGTCGCTGTCGCGCATGCCGCCGGACGATCTCGGCATCGCCGGCGCCCTCTCCGGCGTCAAGGACAACAACACCACCGGCGCCTTCACCAAGCAGCATTTCTCGCTCACCGTCGACAAGGCCGACGACACCGAGGCCGCGGTGGCCTCGCTCGCCAACCTCGTCGAGCAGGGCATCACCTTCGTCGTCACCGACGCCCCGGCCGACACCCTGCTCGCCATGGCCGACAGCGAGGCCGGCGGCAAGGCGGTGATCTTCAACATCGAGGCCAAGGACGAGCGCCTGCGCGAGGACGAGTGCCGGGCGAGCTTCGTCCACGTCCAGCCGAGCTATTCGATGCTCGCCGACGGCCTCGCCCAGTATCTCGTCTTCAAGCGCTGGCCGCGCTGGCTGCTTCTCACCGGCGCGCTGCCGCAGGACGAGCTCTTCGCCGCGGCGCTGAAGCGCGCGGCGACCCGCTTCGGCGGCCAGATCGTCGAGGAGCGGCGGTTCGACGAGACCGACACCGCCCGGCGCACGGATTCCGGCCACGTCCAGGTGGTCCAGCAGATGGCGATCTTCACCCAGAACGCCCCGGACTACGACGTCGCCCTCGCCGCCGACGAGAGCGAGATCTTCGGCGCCTACGTGCCCTATCGCACCTGGGACCCGCGTCCGGTCGCCGGCTCGTCGGGCCTCGTGCCGACCGTGTGGTCGCAGGATCACGAGCAGTGGGCCGGCTACCAGATGCAGACCCGCTTCTTCGCCCTCCACAACCGCACCATGCGCGAGCGCGACGCCAACGGCTGGACGGCGGTGCGCATGATCGGCGACGCCGCCGTCAAGGCGAAGTCGGGCGAGGCCGAAAAGATCAAGGAGGCGCTGTTCTCCGACGACTTCTCGGTCGCCGCCTTCAAGGGCCAAAAGTTAACGATCCGTAAGTGGAATCATCAGGTTCGCCAACCTATCCTGCTGGCCGACGGCTACACGGTCGTCTCGGTCTCGCCGCAGGAGGGCTTCCTGCACCCGACCTCCCTGCTCGACACGCTCGGCTACGACGAGCCGGAAACGTCCTGCCGGTTCTGACGGGGATTTCGGTCACGGGCGGCGTCGCGGTCGGAGCGGCCGCCGTCCCTGGCGATCATCCGCAACAACGAGACGTCGAGGTACCCGGCCGGTCCCGGGAACCGCCAGCCGGGACGCGCAGCGTCCCGACAAGGGAGGAGGAACCCATCATGTCCGCCAATCTCACCGCCGCCACGCCCGCCCGCCGCCAGCTTCTCGGTCTCGCACGGGCCGCGGCCCTGCTCGCCGGCACCGCCGGCTTCGCCATCCCGGCGAGCGCCTTCACCGTCTACGTCTCCAACGAGAAGGACAACACGGTGACGGTGCTCGATTCGACGACGTGGGAGGTGACGGAGACGATCAAGGTCGGCCAGCGCCCGCGCGGCATCACGATCTCGCCGGACGGCAAGGAGCTCTACGTGGCCTGCGGCGACGACGACACGGTCAACGTGATCGACACCGCCACCAACAAGATCACCCACAACCTGCCTTCCGGCCCTGATCCGGAGCTGTTCATCCTTCATCCGTCGGGCAACCCGCTCTACGTCGCCAACGAGGACGACAACCTCGTCACCGTGGTCGACGTCAAGACCCGCTCGCCGATCACCGAGATCCCGGTCGGCGTCGAGCCCGAGGGCATGGGCATCAGCCCGGACGGCAAGGTGGTGGTCAACACGTCGGAAACGACGAGCATGGCCCACTTCATCGACACCGACAGCCACGAGATCTTCGCCAACGTTCTGGTCGACACCCGCCCGCGCATCGCCGAGTTCAAGAAGGACGGCAGCGAAGTCTGGGTGTCGTCGGAGATCGGCGGCACGGTCTCGGTGATCGAGGCGGCGACGCAGGAGGTGAAGAAGGTCATCTCCTTCCAGATCGACGGCGTGCGCTCCGAGGCGATCCAGCCGGTCGGCGTGCGGATCACCCAGGACGGCAAGAAGGCCTACGTCGCCCTCGGCCCGGCCAACCGCGTGGCCCTGATCGACGCCGAGACCTACGAGGTGGAGAAGTACATGCTGGTCGGCCAGCGGGTCTGGCAGCTCGCCTTCACCCCGGACGAGAAGTTCCTGATCAGCACCAACGGCGTCTCCAACGACATCTCGATCGTCGACGTCGCGAAGGACGAGGTCATCAAGTCGGTCGGCGTCGGCAGCTATCCGTGGGGCGTGGTGGTCAAGCCCGACTGAGCCGCCCGTCGAAGCGATCGGACGAACGCCCGGACGGCGCCCGCAACATGCGACCGTCCGGGGACTTCTTCCCGTCGCCCGGATGGTCCATGATCGTCGGGACCGGAGCCGCGACGCAGCGGCTCCGGCAAAGCGGGTGGCGCGGAAGGCCGCAGCCGGGCCGAAGCGACGGCCCGGTCGGCCGCGTCGTCCGCAGGAAAGCCGGCGGCCACGATCCGGCACCAGGGAAGAAACGGAAAGATCCGGCATGATGAAGACGCGAATCGCCGCCGCCCTGCTCACATTCGCCCTCGGGGCGGCCGTGAGTCCGTCCGCTCTGGCCTTCGGCGATCCGGCCGATCCGAACTGGCCGTGCCAGCAGCGCAAGGTGCCGCAGCTCTCGCTCGGCAGCGTCTGGACCGGGCCGGACATCGAGCCCTACCGCGCCTCCTGGCGCGACGACCGCGCCGTGCGCGACCTCGTCGCCCTGCTCGCCGCCCGGCGCACCCCCTACGACGAGGCCCAGGCCGCCATCGACGCCTTCGCCGAGAGCGCCGGGGAGACGCGGCCGGAAAAGATGGTGGAGCTGTTCACCGGCCTCTACGTCACCCTCGACACCGAACGGTCGGACGTCATGGGCGGCATCGACCGCTTCGCCCGCAAGCAGCGCCAGATGGCCGACGAGTTGCGCCGACGCACCGCCGAGATCGACAAGATGCGCGAGGCCGCCGACGCCGACATGATGAAGATCAACGAGGCCTACGACGAACTCAACTTCGAGACCCGCATCTTCAGCGAGCGCCAGCAGTCTCTGACCTTCGTCTGCGAGGTGCCGGTGCTGATCGAGCAGCGCGCCTACAAGCTCGGGCAGATGATCTCGGCCAAGCTGTGAACGCGGAAGGTCGGAGCTGTGAGCACGGGCCACCCCGGTCGGCGTCCGGGGCCGGCGGGCGCGGAACAGGCGCGGGTGGGCGCGGGTCTGAACGGGTCGACGGAATGCGATCGGGAAGTCCGGCCGGCTCGACTCTGCCGCGTCGGCGGCTTCTGGTCGAGCATGCACCACGTGCCGTCGTCATCGGGGCGGGATAGCCTTGATCCCGCTCGGATCGCGAGGGTCGGTGCACCCGGCCTCGTCCTTCGAGACGGGCGCTGACGCGCCCTCCTCAGGATGAGGCCTTCGAGCGTTTTTCATTTCCTATCAAAGGCTTGCCCTTTTCCCTCATCCTGAGGAGGACCGGAGGTCCGTCTCGAAGGACGAGGGAAAAGCCCGGGCGTCGGACGAAATGCTTCGATCGCCGGCGGTCGTCGTCGAGAATGTGCCCTGAAGCCGGCGAGGCGGGCGATCGGCCCCGCCGGCCGTCCGGTCAATCCGGCGACTTGCGCATCCACGGCCGCGTCCCGGCCGGGGGCTCGTCGCGCACGGAGGGCTGGTAGTAGCGGCGCACCTCCGGGTCGTGGCCGGCCTCGAGCAGGCGGCGGGTCGGCTCGTTGCGGATCTCGAAGCTCGAGAAGCCGACCCGGCGCATCAGGCCGATCTGGTCGATCAGCACGTCGCCGACGGCCCGCAGGTCGCCGGTGTAGCCGTGACGGTCGCGCAGCAGCGTCGCCTGCGAATAGGCGCGCCCGTCGGCGAACTTCGGGAAGGTCAGCGCCACCGCGGCGAGGGTGTCGAGGTGGGGGGCGAGGTCGGCAACGTCGTCCGCCGGACCCAGCCGCACGCCGAGCGGGCGGTTGTCCCCGGCCAGCGCCCCGATCTCCGCGAGGAAGCGGGCGAGAGGCAGGAACACCCGTCCCTCCGCCGGGATCGCCTCGTCGGCGACGACATGGCCCCAGTCGTCGGCGACGAAGGCGCCGTCGCGGTAGAGGGCATGCTCGGCGGGAGTCGCGGCCGAGGGGGCCTTCGGTTCACTCATCGGGGTCATCACCGTCATCGGGTCGGTTCACTCGCGTCGATGCTTAGCGCATCCTGTCCGGGCGTTCATCGGGAAATCGCACCGGGGCGATCAGATGCCGCTGCCGTCGATCTGACGGCCGACGAGGCCGAGGTGGATGCCGCATTCGGTCTTGGCGGCGCCGCGCCAGCGGCCGGACCGCTCGTCCTCGCCCTCGGCGACCCGGTCGGTGCAGGGCATGCAGCCGATCGAGAGGAAGCCCTCGGCGACGAGCGGATGGGCCGGCAGGTCGTGGCGGGCGCGGTATTCCTTGATCTCGGCCGAGGACCAGCCGGCGAGCGGGTTGACCTTGATGCGCGCGCCTTCCGCCTCGAACAGGGCGAGCTTGGACCGCGTCTCGGCCTGGAAGCGCTTGCGGCCGGTGAACCAGGCCGAGAAGCCCTCCATGGCGAAGGCCAGCGGCTCGACCTTGCGGATGCGGCAGCAGAGGTCGTTGTCGCGCAGCCACAGCCCGCCGTCGGGATCGGCACCGTCGAGCCGCTTCGGCTCCGGCCTGATCGAGCGGACGTCGGTGAGTCCGAACAGGTCGACGAGGCGGTCGCGGTAGCGCAGCGTCTCGCCGAACAGCTTGCCGGTGTCGAGGAAGACGACGGGGATGGTGGGGTCGACGTCGGCGACGAGCTTGAGCAACACGGCGGATTCCGCGCCGAAGCTGGAGACGAGGGCGATCTCGCCGGCGAAGATCTCGTGGACGGCGGCCTCGATCACCTCATGGGCGGAGGCACCCTCGAAGCGGGTCGACAGGTCCCGGGCGAGGGTGCGCGGCACCTCCTCCGGGTCGACGGCGTAGCGGACGGCATCAAGCGCCATAGAGCGCCTCCTTGAAGGGTGCCTGGCCGACGCGGCGGTAGAAGGCGAGGAAGGTCTCGCCGGGGTCCGCCCGCTGGCCGAGGTAGGTGTCGACGACCGTCTCGACCGCGTCGACGATCTCCTCGGTGGAGAAGCCGCGGCCGACGATCTCGCCGATCGAGGCGGTCTCGTCCGGCGAGCCGCCGAGGGTGATCTGGTAGAATTCCTCGCCCTTGCGGTCGACGCCGAGGATGCCGATGTGGCCGACGTGGTGGTGGCCGCAGGCGTTGATGCAGCCCGAGATCTTGATCGACAGCGGGCCGATCACCGCCTGGCGCTCGGCGTCGCCGAAGCGTTCCGACAGGCGCTCGGCCACCGGGATCGAGCGGGCGTTGGCGAGGGCGCAGTAGTCGAGGCCCGGGCAGGCGATGATGTCGGTGACGAGGCCGGCGTTCGGCGTGCCGAGGCCGTTCTCCTTCAGCACCGCGTAGATCGCCGGCACGTCGTCGAGGGCGACGTGGGGCAGCACGAGATTCTGCTCGTGGCTGACGCGGATCTCGTCGTGGCCGTAGCGCTCGGCGAGGTCGGCGACGACGTCCATCTGGTCGGCCGAGGCGTCGCCCGGAATGCCGCCGATCGGCTTCAGCGAGATCGTCAGGCAGACGTGACCCGGCACCTTGTGCGGGTGGAGGTTCTGCTCCGCGAAGCGCTTCAGGCCCATGTCGTCGGCCTTGGCCGCCTCGAGCAACGACGAGCGCTCGGCCCGCGGGGCGAGATCCGGCATCGCGAAATAGGCCTCGATGCGGTCGACCTCCTGCTGCGGCAGCTTGAGGACGCCGTCCCTGATCCGCTCGAACTCGGCCTCGATGTCCTGCTTCAGCACGTCGATGCCGGTCTCGTGGACGAGGATCTTGATGCGCGCCTTGTACTTGTTGTCACGTCGCCCGTAGAGGTTGTAGACGCGCAGGATCGCGTCCGTGTAGGCGATGAGATCCTCCTCGGGGAGGAAGTCGCGGACCTCGCGGGCGATCATCGGCGTGCGGCCCTGGCCGCCGCCGACGAGGACGCGGAAGCCGATCTCGCCCTTCTCGTTGCGGCGCACCTCGAGGCCGATGTCGTGGACGCGGATCGCGGCGCGGTCGCGCGCGGCCCCGGTGACGGCGATCTTGAACTTGCGCGGCAGGTAGGAGAACTCCGGGTGGAGGCTCGACCACTGGCGCAGGATCTCGGCATAGGGCCGCGGGTCGGTCGCCTCGTCGGCGGCGGCGCCGGCGAAGTGATCGGCCGTGACGTTGCGGATGCAGTTGCCCGAGGTCTGGATGGCGTGCATCTCGACTTCGGCGAGCTCTTCCAGGATCGCCGGCACGTCGGCGAGCTTGGGCCAGTTGTACTGGATGTTCTGCCGGGTGGTGAAATGGCCGAATCCGCGGTCGTAGACCCGGGCGATGCGGGCGAGCTTGCGCATCTGCTTGCCGCTCAGCGTGCCGTAGGGCACGGCGACGCGCAGCATGTAGGCGTGGAGCTGCAGGTAGAGGCCGTTCATCAGCCGCAGCGGACGGAATTCCTCTTCCGTGAGGTCGCCGGCGAGGCGGCGGCGGACCTGGTCGGAGAACTGGGCGACGCGGTCGGAGACGAAGGACGCGTCGAATTCGTCGTAGCGGTACATGAGGCCGGACCCTTGCGGTTGGCGACGGGAATACGGGAGATGGAGGGCGTCAGGCGAAAGGCTTGAGGTCGGCGCGGTGATCGGACTTCACCGTCGGCCCCATCGCGCGGATACGCTCGCGCAGGCGGACCGGCACGATCCGTCCGGCCCCGGCGGTGACGTCGATCGCCTCGACGCCGATGACGACGCAATGGTCGACGTCGGCGGCCGCCGCGGTCTCGGCCCGGGCAAGGGCGTCCTTGTCGTCGAGCAGTTCGGCGCGGTCGACCTCGACGACCCAGTCGCCGCCGGGAGCGCGGAAGACGACGTCGCCGGAGACGAGATGATTGGCGGTCAGGATCTTCGGCATCGGCGTTCCCTGCTCGGCCCGGAGCCGGCGCGATGCACGGTTCCACGGTTTCAGAACAGAGAAGTAGTCGATCGCGGCGGCCGCCGCGCCGTCGCCGTTTCCAAATCGCCGGGAGCGGGAGAAAAAGATTTCTCTCTGGAATGGTTCCAGCGCAAACGACGCAAAAATCCCGCGGTCGCCAGGCGGGCCCGCCGCAGCCTCGGCACGCGCCCGGGCGCAGAGGAGGCGGACCGCAAGCGCCGCGCCCGACGCGTGTCCGTCACCTCCGCGACGCCCGCATCGGGTGGTTTCACCGGACAGGCGGCCAAGCGGCGGGGTCGTCCGCCGCCGCTCAGGCCACCGCCTTCGCGGCGACGCCGGTACGGATCGCCCGGCCCTCGCTGTCGAAGAGGTGAAGGCAGTCGCTCGCCGCACCGACGGAAAGGGTTTCGCCGCGCGAGACGCGGGCGTCGCCGTCGAGCTTGACCACCAGCGGCTCGCCGGCGCCGATGTCGAGATAGACCATCGTCACCTCGCCGAGCTTCTCGACGAGCGCGACGGTGCCGGTAAACAGCGCGGCGGCGGCCGGTCGGATTTCGAGATCCTCGGGCCGGACGCCGAGGCTGACCGGAGCGCCGGCGAGGCTCGCCGGCAAGGGCCGGGCGACGAGCACCTCGCCGCCGGCGGGCAGCCGCACCGCCCCGCCGTCGCCGGTGCGCGCCACGGTGGCGGGCAGGATGTTCATCGCCGGCGAACCGATGAAGCGGGCGACGAAGAGGTTGTCCGGGCTGTGGTAGAGTTCCATCGGCGTTCCGACCTGCTCGATGCGGCCGGCGTGGAGCACGACGATGCGGTCGGCCAGCGTCATCGCCTCGACCTGGTCGTGAGTGACGTAGATCATCGTCGTCTTCGACATCCGCTCGTGCAGCCCGGCGATCTCGATGCGGGTGGCGACGCGCAGCGCCGCGTCGAGGTTGGAGAGGGGTTCGTCGAACAGGAAGACCTTGGGGTCGCGGACGATGGCCCGGCCGATGGCGACGCGCTGGCGCTGGCCGCCGGAGAGCTGCTTGGGCAGCCGGTCGAGATACTGGGTGATCTGCAGCATCTCCGCCGCCTTGCGCACCCGGCGGTCGACCTTGCCGGCCTCGGCCTTGGCCAGCTTCAGGCCGAAGGCCATGTTGTCGTAGACCGTCATGTGCGGATAGAGCGCGTAGGACTGGAACACCATGGCGATGCCGCGCTTCGACGGCGGCAGCGCGTTGACCACCTCGCCGTCGATCGAGAAGGTGCCGGAGGTGATGTCCTCGAGCCCGGCGATCAGCCGCAGCAGGGTCGACTTGCCGCAGCCGGACGGGCCGACGAAGACGACGAATTCGCCGGAGCGGATGTCGAGATCGATGCCGTGCAGCACCTCGACGGCGCCGTAGGCCTTCTTGACGTTGTCGAGTTTCAGGTTGGCCATCTCGTTCCTCCCGGTTGTTTCTTGTTTCGCGTCGCCGCTGCGCCGGCGCTTTTGTTCACCGCCCCCTCATCCGCCCTTCGGGCACCTTCTCCCGCGAGGGGAGAAGGGGGTGGGTGCGGGGAGCACGGTGGCCGAAGGCACCGTTCGCGGGGCGCAGGCAACCGCCCGGATCACCCCTCCCCCGCCGGCAACCCCGACCTAATCCTTCTCCCCGCCGGGCGCCGCGAATTACCCTTCTCCCCGCCGGGGAGAAGGTGGCCCGAAGGGCCGGATGAGGGGGACGGCCTCTCCTTCCTCCCCGGCCCTTCGCGGAACCGCGCTCACTCCTCCAGCATGCCGAAGAAGGCGTCGATGCCCTCCAACGTCACGGCGCCCTCCGTCGCCGTCCCGGCGAAGCCGAGGCCTTCGACCGGCGTCACCTTCAGGCCCGCCCCGAGTTCGAAGCGGGCCTGCTCCTGCGACAGGTTGAAGAGGCAGAGCATCGCCCTGCCCTCGTGGCGGCGCACGAAGGCGATGGTCTCGTGCTCGGCCTCGAGGAATTCCACCGCGCCCTTGACGAGGATCGCGTGCGAGCGGCGGAAGGCGAGGAAGCGGCGGAAATGGGCGTGGACCGAGCCGTCGTCACCGTCCTGGCGGTCGACCGCCATGGCGAGATGCTCGTCCGGCACCGGCAGCCAGGGTTTGGCCGGCGAGAAGCCGCCGTTGGTCGCGCCGCCCTCCCACACCATCGGCGTGCGGCAGCCGTCGCGGCCCTTGAACTCGGGCCAGAAGCGGATGCCATAGGGGTCGACCAGATCCTCGTAGGCGATGTCGGCCTCGGTGAGGCCGAGTTCCTCGCCCTGGTAGAGGCAGACCGAGCCGCGCAGCGACAGCAAGAGGCTGCCCATCACCTTGGCGAGGCGCCGCGGATCGGCGGCCCGTTCGCGGAACCGCGTCGCCGGGCGGACGACGTCGTGGTTGGAGAAGGCCCAGCAGGCCCAGCCGCCGCGGGCGCCGGCCTCGAACCGCTTCACCGTCGAGGTGATGAACTCGCGGCCGTAGCCGAAGCCGAGGAAGTCGAAGCTGTAGCACATGTGCAGCTTGTCGCCGCCCGAGGTGTAGTCGGCCATGATCTCGATCGACTTGCCGCTCTCGCCGACCTCGCCGACCGCGGCCGAGCCCGGATACTGGTCGAGCAGCGCCCGGAACCGCTTGAGGAAGCGCAGGTTCTCCGGCCGGTTCTTGTCGTAGAGGTGATCCTGGTAGCCGTAGGGATTGACCTCCGGCGCGTCGGCCCGGCTGCCGGACGAGCGGTCCCACGGCGGATTGGAGCGCAGGCGCTGGTCGTGGAAATAGTAGTTGACGGTGTCGAGGCGGAAGCCGTCGACGCCGCGCTCCAGCCAGAAGCGGACGTCGTCGAGGATCGCGTCCTGGACCAGCGGGTTGTGGAAGTTGAGATCGGGCTGCGACGTCAGGAAGTTGTGGAGGTAATACTGGCAGCGTCCGCCGTCCCACTCCCAGGCCGAGCCGCCGAACACCGACAGCCAGTTGTTGGGGCAGGTGCCGTCGGGGTTCGGATCGGCCCAGACGTACCAGTCGTGGCGGTCGTTGTCGCGCGACGACCGGCTCTCGACGAACCAGGGATGGACGTCGGCGGTGTGCGACAGCACCTGGTCGATCATCACCTTGAGGCCGAGCCGGTGCGCTTCGGCGACGAGGTCGTCGAAGTCCTTCAGCGTGCCGAAGATCGGGTCGACGTCGCGGTAGTTGGAGACGTCGTAGCCGAAGTCCTTCATCGGCGAGGTGAAGAAGGGCGACAGCCAGACGGCGTCGACGCCGAGGTCGGCGACATAGGGCAGGCGCGCGGTGATGCCGGCGAGGTCGCCGATGCCGTCACCGTTGCTGTCCTGGAAGCTGCGGGGATAGATCTGGTAGATCACCGCGCCGCGCCACCAGTCCGGGTCGGTCCGGGCGATCTGGGTGGCGGAGGACGGGCGGTCTGCTTTCACATCCATGGGCTCTGTCTCTTTCACGGGTTCGGCTCATCCCTTGACGCCGCCGGCGGTGAGGCCGGAGATGATCTTGCGCTGGAAGACGAGCACCAGAACGATGAGGGGCGCCGTGACAATGACGGACGCCGCCATGATGATCCCCCAGGGGATCTCGAATTCGGTCGCCCCGGACAGCAGGGCGATGGCGACCGGCACGGTGCGCTGGTCGTTGTTGGAGATGAAGGTCAGCGCGAACAGGAACTCGTTCCAGGCGGCGATGAAGGCGAGCAGGCCCGTCGTCACCAGCGCCGGCCACATCAGCGGCATGAACACCTTCGTCACGATGACCCAGGGCGTCGCGCCGTCGACGATCGCCGCCTCCTCGATCTCGACGGGCAGCTCGCGCATGAAGGTCGTGAGCACCCAGACCGTGAAGGGCAGCGTGAAGATCATATAGGCGAAGATCAGCGAGAACAGCGAATTGTAGAGCCCGGCGGCGCGGACCATCTCGAACAGGCCGGCGAGCACGGCGATCTGCGGGAACATCGAGACCGACAGCACGGTGAGCAGCAGCAGGCCGCGGCCGCGGAACGGGATGCGGGCGAGCGCGAAGGCGGCGGTGACCGCGAGGAACAGCGAGATCGCCACCACCGTCACCGAAACGAAGACGGAGTTGAGGACGTTGCGCGGGAAGGAGCCGTTGCTCAGCACGGCCGTGTAGTTGGCGAGCGAGAAGTCCTTCGGCAGATAGTCGATCTGGAAGATCGACGTGCCGGATTTGAAGCTGGTCAGGATCGCGTAATAGAACGGGAACACCGCCTGCAGGACGATGAGGGCGACGAGGGCGTAGAAGCCGACGGACTTGATCGTCTTCATCTCAGCGCCCTCCGCCCGACAGATCGAGCCGGCCGAGCTTGATGTAGAGGATGGTGATGAGGCCGATCACCAGGAACAGCAGCGTCGAGGCGGCCGAGCCGTAGGAGAACTTGTCGAACTGGAAAAGGTTCTCCTGGGCGAAGACCGACATGGTCCGCGTCTGGTCGTTGGCGGGGGTCAGCACGTAGATGAGGTCGAAGACGCGCAGCGCATCGAGGGCGCGGAAGATCACCGCCACCATGATCGCCGGCCGCACCAGCGGCAGGGTGATCTTGAAGAAGACCTTGACCGGGTGGACACCGTCGATCTTCGCCGCCTCGTAGACGTCGCCGGGCAGCATCTGCAGGCCGGCGAGGATCAGCAGCGCCATGAAGGGCGTCGTCTTCCAGATGTCGACGATCAGAACCGCGATCATCGCCGTGTCGGGCGATGCGGTCCAGGCGATCGGGGCGTCGATGACGCCGATCCGCATGAAGATGTCGTTCAGGATGCCGAACTGGTCGTGCATCATCCAGGCCCACAGCTTGGCCGAAACGATGGTCGGGATCGCCCAGGGGATCAGCACCGCGGCGCGCACGAGGCCGCGGCCCTTGAACTCGGCGTTGAGCACGAGGGCGACGATCATGCCGAAGATCGTCTCGAAGAAGACCGAGAGGAAGGCGAAGCGGATGGTGTTCCACACCGCCGCCCACCAGGCCTGATCGACCAGCAGGCCGCGCATCACCGTGCGCCCGCTCGGCAGGGTGATGATACGCAGGTAGTTGTCGAAGCCGACGAAGGCGGCCGTGTCGATCGTGTCGAGCTTGGCGTCGGTGAAGCCGAACCAGATCGTCTTTGCGAGCGGCCATCCGGCGACCAGCGCCAGCAGCACGATCATCGGCGTGAGGAACATCCAGGCCGCGCGCATGCGCTGCCGCCCGAGTTCCGACCCGCTGTCGAGGCCCCCTGCCATGGTTTTCCTCCCCCTCGGTCGCTGCGCCCCGCTCCGGGAGCTTGTCCTCGACTTCGCGTGTCGCCGCCTCCTCATCCGCCCTTCCCGCCCTCCGCGGGCGTCACCGGGCGGAGGTCTCCCCGCCCGGTCGGCGGTCCGTCACCAGCCGTTGCCCTGGAGGTCGGCGAGGTCGATCTCGAGTTCGGCGAGGTTGTCGGCGGCCGAGCCGCGGCCCGACAGGGTGTTGTGGACGGCGGTCCAGAACTTCGCCGAGACCTCGTTGTAGGCGCCCTTGGTCGGGGCCGAGGGCCGGGGCACCGCGTTGAGGAAGATGTCCTTCCAGCGCGGGATCACCGGCTGCTTCTCGGCCACTTCCGGGTCGTCGTAGAGCGACTTGATGGTCGGCAGCTTTGAGAAGCCGACGGCGCGGAACTTCTGGGCCTCGGTCGAGGCGAGATACTTGACGAGTTCGATGGCCGCTTCATGGTGGCGCGAATAGTTGGAGACCGCGAGGTTCCAGCCGCCGAGCGTCGCCGCCGAGCGCGCCTCCTCGCCCTCGCCCATCGGCAGCGGCACGACGTCGAACGCACCCTTGACGGCGCTGTCGGCGGAATTGCCGAGCGCGAAGGCGTAGGGCCAGTTGCGCATGAAGACGGCCTTGCCGGTCTGCCAGACGCCGCGGCTGTCCTCTTCCTTGTAGGCGAGCACGCCGCCCGGGGCGATGGTGCCGATCCAGCCCTTGGCCGTTTCCAGCGCCTTCACCGCCTGCTCGTTGTTGACCGAGATGGTGCCGTCGGCCTCGACGATCTGGCCGCCGCCGAAGGACTTGATCCACTCGAGCGCGTCGCAGGTCAGGCCCTCGTAGGCGGCTCCCTGGAAGACGAAGCCCCACATGTCGTTGGCGCCCGCGGCACGTTCGGCGTCCTGGATCTCCTTCGCCGTCGCCTCGAGTTCGGCCCAGGTCGCCGGCGGCTGCTTGCCGTATTTCTCGAGCAGGTCGGTGCGGTAGAACAGCGCCGGGGCGTCGGTGAACATCGGCAGGGCGACGAGGCGGCCGTCGACGGTCTGGCTTTCGATGATCGCCTCGAAATGATCGCCGACGACGTCCTTTGCCGCCTCGGACAGGTCGACCAGATGCTGGGCGAGCTGGGGCGCCCAGATCACGTCGGTGCGGTAGACGTCGATGTCGGGGTTCTTGGCGGAGAGCCACAGGCGATACTGGCCGAACTGGTCGGTGGTGGAGGCCGGCATCGACACCACCTGGACCTTGTGGCCGCTCTTCGCCTCGAAGTCGACGAGTTGCTGGCGCAGCTCCTCGAGGTCCTGCCCGACCGCGCCCGACACCAGCGACAGGTTTTCGGCCTGGGCCGCGAACGGCATGACAACGATGACATAAGGCGCCAGCCGGGTCAGCCACTTCATTTTCGACATGCGTTCCTCCCGTTTTGATCTTGATCGTCGACAGGGGTGCCCTGTTCGCCGCGCGCGTTCATCGTCTCGATCCGTTCCGCTTCCGGGGAGGAAGCCGTTTCAGGCGGTCGACTTCGCGTCATTGTCTCCGGACCTTGTTGGTCGGACCGGCTTTTCTGGATGTTGCTTCGCCCTCGGTGCGAGGTCAACCCCCGGAGGCGGGGCGTGGAGCCCGCGCCTCGCCGCTCGCCGCTCAATTGTTCACCCGCGGCCGCCGTCGCCTCGCGCCGCGTCGGCCCGCCCGGCCGCACGCGAGCGAGCTTGACCGCGGGCGCGGCGACGACCAAATTCCCGGCGACTTCGCAAGCCCAGAGGAATTCGATGACCGACGCCACCTGTCTCGCCGTCGTGCTCGCCGCCGGCGAGGGTACCCGGATGCGGTCCGCGCGGCCGAAGGTTCTTCACGCCGTCGCCGGCCGGCCGATGGTCGACCACGTGATCGCCGCGGCGAGCGCCGCCGGCGCCGATCGCGTCGCCGTCGTCGTCGGTGCCGGTGCCGACGCGGTGCGCGGCCACGTCGCCCGCAGCTTCCCCGGCGCCGCCGTCTACGAGCAGCGCGAGCGGCTC
>Ga0065721_10004284_pt1 | contig 32528 bp, 37 predicted proteins | sample Mesricmetagenome_FD_59108 | JGI IMG/M metagenome (GOLD analysis project Ga0065721, IMG submission 59108) | Mesophilic microbial community from rice straw/compost enrichment Sample: eDNA_1 v2 (version 2) | ecosystem: Engineered > Solid waste > Grass > Composting > Bioreactor | place: USA: Davis... | reverse complement strand
CTGGTGGTCTACGAGCGACCGGACGGCAAGATTGGTGTTCATGCCGGCGAGTTTGTCACGCCGGATATCACACTTACCCGCGACAGCATTTTCAGCATCAGGGTCGACAAGAACAAGAGGCGTGCCAACACGGTCCTTGCCGTTCGCGGGCGGTGGACGAACCCGTCCAACGACTACAACACCGAGGACGCTGCCATCTATGGCTCACCCTATGGCGTGGTGGACGACAACACCGAGCGCACCAGGACTTTCGATAACCAGGCTGTCCAGAGCCACAACCACTGCCAGCGGAAGCAGAAGCTGACCTACATCCGCGCCAATGCGCGCCGGGTGTCGATCGTGGCGGATTACACTGCGGACAACCTCCGCCTGATCCCCTCCCGCCGGTTCGTCCGCGTTCACTATCCGGCTCGCGGCCTCGTTAATGCCGTCGTCGAAATCACGTCGAGCCCAACGATCGACTTGCGCAACATGCGCATTTCGTTTTCCGGCATCATCGTGCCGTCGAACCTGTATTCGTTCAACGCCGCCACGGAGGAGGGGGCGCCCGGAGAAGTCGCCGAACCGGCGCCTGATGCCGGCGTGCCTACGCCCGAGAATTTCGCGGCGACAGTGCAGACCGAGGTGGTTTCCGGCGGCTCAACGGCGGCGTTCATTCTGGCGACCTGGGACTTCGTTTCGGAAGATCTGACCTACGAGCTTGAATATGAGCGCGTGACGGGAGGAACCGGCCCGGTGTCCGCTTATTCGGAAGACGGGGAAACGCAGGTTCGCACCGGATATCTCGTGGATGGCGAGGAATACCGCGTCCGCCTGAGTGCCTGGGGCGGTGGAACGCAGTCAGCGTGGACGGACTACATCACTCTGACCGCGACGGCCGATCCGGTCGCGCCCGGAGCCGTGACAAGCGTTTCGGTCACTCCCGGGGCGGGGCAGGCTGAGTTCGAATGGACTGCGCCAAACAGCAGCAACTATTTCGCCTGCCGGATCTATCTCAACACGACCAACAACCTCGGAACGGCGACGCTGGTTGCGACCGAATACGGTCCGCCCAGCGCAGTTGACCTTCGAACGATAACGAGCCTTTCGCCCGGCACCTATTACGCCTGGCTGCGCTCGATCAACCCGTCAGGCGTCGCCGGCACGGCCGTTGCGACCGGCTCATTCACCGTTACCTGACCAGTCCCCGAACCTCACTAACGTCATCACCCGCCCGCGCGGGCTCTCAAGAGCATGGAGACAACATGGCCACCGCAGCAAGCGTTTTTCGCGATTTTGAAGTCGACGGCGTTCCGGCGTCCGGCAAGCACAAGCCGAAGAAGAGCGAAATTCGTACCCTACTCAAATGGTACGAGGACATCATGTCCGCGCTCGGACTCGCTGATGGTTTCCAGGGCGCGTGGGACGCCTCCACTGGCTCTTTCCCCTCCGGCGCGCAGGAAGGCTATTCGTGGATCGCCTCGACACCCGGCACGGTTGGCGGCAAGTATTTCGGCGAGGGCGACCAGCTCGTAGCACTCGTCAACGGGGCATCCACATCGACCTATGCCGGCAATTGGGTCGCCATCCCGGCATGGACAAGCGGGGTCGTGCCTGCGATCGACGCAGGTGACGGAACCGCCAACGCGATCCAGATCACGACGGAGAAGCCCGTCAGTGATGACACGATCGTTGTTTTCACGCTTTTCCGAGACACCACCGGATCGCCCGTTACCGTCTCCATCAACGGTGGCGCTGCGCTGACTGTCAAAACCAACCGGGGCAATGACGCATCAGCTCTCACGTCCGGCATGGAAGTCTGGGGACGCATCCGGTCCTCCGACAGCACATTCCGGCTGCTGAACGATCAGGATGTCTCGGCGCTGGTGGGGCAGGCGGAGGCGGCTCGGGATGAGGCTGTGGCGGCCGCTGCTGCGATCCCGTCTCAGGTCGTTGATCGAACCGAAATGAAGGCGCTCGACACGTCTAACCGTCAAAGGTTGCCGTTTCCTCGAAAGGGAAAAATGGGCCGCGAAGGCTGGTTCAAGTGGAGCGCTGGCGACTATTCTGCGCAGATCACGGCCGATACCGCAGAGGGGGTCTACATCAAGGCAAATGCCATCGCGTCCTCTGCTGGCGCGTGGGTACGGCAGGACAGGGACACGGTCAACCCATTCATGTTTGGCGCTCTGCGCGGACGAGCAAATGCCACTGTCACGACGGCCGCTATCCAGGCCATGATCGAATTCTGCGAACGAGAAGGCACTGAATACGACCTTCTCGGCGGGTCGTGGTTTATCAATGGGAACGGTCTGGTTATCAGCGCCCCGATAAAGGGGTATGGGCGTGGCACTGGCTATTGGCACCCCAAGGCACCGGCGTCAGGCGATGGACTTTCGACCGTCGCACAAACTCAGATCATCGCTACTGGAACTGGTAATCGCATTTACACGGTTCACGGTATTTCGTCGTGCGCTGTCTCTGGTGGCGTCGTGGCCAATCCATCTACATCTTCTGGCTACAACAACGGTTCGTATAAGCTCACAAGCTTCATGAACCCTGTCAGCGATGGTGATGCCCCTCGATCACCTCGCACATTCTCCGCCGCTCTTTGGATCAAACCAGGGGCTGCCGGATCAGACCTCAGTGGCTTCCGCGTCATCACAGACGGCGGTGGCGATGACGGCCTTGACCTTTGGCTTACTGCCGGCACTACGAGCACTGATTGGGCGGCAGATTGGGATTGTGGCGTCGTTATCGAGATGGCTGGCGATGTTCGCCTAGCAAACTCCGAGTACGTTGGTCACTGGAGAATGTACGGCGAACTTGTTCTCGCCATCCCCGCCGACCCTAATGATGATGCCATTCCCGCCATCTTCGGGACGCAACATTCGAACTGCACTTTTGCGGGGCGCGCCGCTATTGGCGTTCGCGGACCTGATCTGTGGAGGGTTACGGCAGTAGGCGCCGATTACATTGAGTTCGATTGGGCTGATGACCACCCATTTGATGCATCTGTCTACAATCAGATCGGCTATGGGAATGGCAGTTTCACGCTCACAGGGATTACAACCTTCACAGGGCAGAGCAAGGTTAGCGGGAATTTGCGGTTGACTGGCGTGGCGTCGGCAGAGTCAATTTCTGTTGGCAATATTATCACCACGAGAGTTTTCGGTGCTGGCACGTCGCATTGCAAATGGGACAGGGATTGCCGTTTCAATGGTATCCACCACACGTCTGGCCGAAAGATGCATGACCAAGCGTTGGGAGCAAACGCCTTTGACAGTCCGACTGCGGTAATCGAAGTATCAGGGTGGCGTCTTACCGAGCTACAGTTCTTCGGTGCGCTTCAGACAATCGAAGAGGTTGCGTTGCAAGCTCACGCAATGTCGGCTTCGGTATTCGTTATGGATTGGGAGGCAAGCGCCGCAACCGATGGAGTATCTGGCGCTCGCATTATCACTAGCCCTCACGAGGCCGCAAGCACTCGCGTTACGAACCCAGCGGGCAAGACTCAGTTCTGCGTAATCGACAGCGTTCGAGGCGCTAGGAATGAGACAGGAATAGATTGGGGGCCGCGCTACACGACGAATGCGCCTTCCGCTTTCACATCCGACACCGGGCTAATGGAAGGGTTCGATATCCAAACTCCAAGCCTGTTGATCGACGCGCATGGGATAAACGGGACCGGCAGCAACCCCACCGCATCTGGTGTCCGCACGCTGATAGGCATGCTTGGCGGTATCCTTGGAACGGACGGCTCACCAAAATTCGTCTACTCGGAACCTGACGACAAGCTTTATGCGTACGAGCACATCTTCCCAGATGCAGACAACACGCGCGACCTTGGTGACTCCACCCATCGTTATAGGGCTGTGTATGCGCTTCAGTACCGCTTTGCGGGCGGATCGAACTTCATCAAGGCCGGCGTCGGCTCACCTGAGGGAGTAGAGACAGCACCGGTTGGATCGCTCTACCTAAACCTCTCCGGCGGAACCTCAACAACGCTCTACGTAAAGACGAGCGGCACCGGGAATACGGGGTGGACAGCAAAGTGACGACGGTTGAGATTGTGCGCGACGAGGCCGGCAACATCCGGAGCGGGCGCAACAAATAGCCCCGCTACTGCTTGAGCCGCCGTCTTTCGAGTTGATCGTCCAGCTCGTTCAGAAGGGAGTGAAGCGCTGGCACGTTCTCGGTGTGGATGTCGAGGAAGTCGGCTACTTTGATTACCGTCTCAACCGAGAAGCTATCATTCAAGATCACGTCAACGACCTTAACGGCATCGGCGGAAAACTGGTTCTGCCGATCCGCCGCATCCCCGAGGGCCGCAATCATCTGATTGAAGGCCACGGGCCTTGTTTTCACGCCGCGACGCTTGATGAGATCGATGATGGTCATCTTTTCCCTGATCCGATTTTCTACAAGGGGCCTACGACAGATTTGTGAAGCCCAGGCATAGGTGGTCATCCATCGGGCATTCCGAAAAAGGGTACCCTCGGGAATGGGGGCAGTCGGTGCGAATGTCACGTTGGCCACCACGGATCTCACCAATGGCACTTCGAATGGAACTGATGGCAATACGAACATATCAGTTCAAGATGGGGCCATTAAGATCAAGAACCGCACCAACTCTAGTGCTTTGTATCGGTGGAGATTCTTGTAGATTGGGCCTGAGACGATCGGCCCCCGCTATGACTTCCCCGCAAGATCGTCATCGATAGCGTCCAGCAGCACCCGTAGTCGCCACATATGTTCAGTTGGCAATTGCAGGAAATCAGCGCACTGCAGGACGAGGTCGTTTGACATCTGGCCGCCTATAAGGAGGCGCGATAATTTTCGCGCCTCCGGCCCGATCTCACCTTCGGCCTTTTCCACCATTCGCACGTAGCTCAAGAGTTGGTCAGTGGTATTGCCGGTCGACGCGTCTTCTTTTGTCATTCTGCTGTTCCTACGGGACGAGGTAGTGGTTTACGGTCTCGCATCCAAGTCAACAGGTCAAGTGCTTCTTCGAAGCTTATGTGCTTGCCGGCGATGGGGTCAAAATACGTAGGATAGAGGATATAGGCGGCCGCAAAAATCTCTGCGACGGTTCGCCGGGCTGTCCGCCGCGGGCATGCCTGCATGTCCGTAGTCGCGCCCCATCCAGCATAGAAGGGCATGCCATAGCAGGTGACGGGTATACCACGAATGAGCGCTTCGAAGCCCGAAAGCGATGTCATCGTGTAGACGTGATCAATAGTCTGGAAGGCATCGGCCAGTGTGACGTCCTCGATAAGGACACGTGCCACACCTGATACGTCCCAAGGGTCTGACTGGGGCGGATCCTTTCGGAGGCCACGCAAAACTTCTGGATGAGGCTTGTAGATGATGTCTGCATCCGGATTTTGTCGTGCAACCATCCAGACGAAGGTGTTGTTGTCGATCGGCCGCTCACAGCCGAGGATCATCGACATGTCTCCTTCAACCTGCCCGACGACAAGAACTCGTTTTCGGGTTTTCTCGCCGTATAGGGTCAGCGGGTCGAAGTCATTCGACACGTTGTATTTGCTGACACGTGTTTCGATGATTTTGGCGATGCCATTTCTGGCGCGCTCCATCAGATCGCGATCTGCATCGAAATCATAGGTCTGGATAAGGCGTTCCAGGTCACTCTCACGTGTGGCATCGTAATACAGGCTGCCTGAACGGTCGAAGCATAGTGAGATCGGAGGGGCTTTTTCCGCGCCCAGCTGAACCGATCTCAGAAAACCATCCTCGACCCTTACAATTGGGATGCCGTGCTTCTTGCAGAACTGTCGGACAAAGCAAGGCTCTTTATATCCCCAGACATAGGCCTCGGAGCGGCGGTCCCACATCATCCATGGGCGCCATTTCGCGACAAAAGCTAGGCGCGATAGGTTGTGCGGGGCGCGCTTTGTGATGTAGTTCGGCTGCCATGACTTGATATATGCCTTCCAAGGGGGGAACCCGAAGAAGAATGCCGGCGGCTTGCCTTTTGACTTGCGCATCCGCTTTGCTGGGATCGCGGCGTAGCGCCAAATCGCCTTGGCTACTTCCATCATTTTGGCTCCTGTATCTATTCGCTGCCCCTTATAGGCATGTGACCGAGCGCCCGCAAGTTGATGATTCAGTCGACACTGACCGCGCGTTCATGTAGTTCGTGGGGAGCGACGGATTTAATGGTGGTGGTGTGTTCAAATTCCTCACGTTTTTTGATGGGCGCAACGCCAAAAAGTCTTCACCCCAATCGAAGTTCATGTCTGAGGTTGAAGATGGTAACGTGTTTTCGGCAGGGGGCGCACAAGAACTGCGCGGCAAGGTGAGGATCAAGGGCTCTGGCAATAAAGTGATCATCGAGGCCGGAGCGAAATTCTCAGGTAGCATTTCTGTCTCAGGACGAGATAGCCTAGTGCATATCGGGAAAAGTGCTCATTTCCGTGGTGACATCCTTGTAAAAGAAGGTAGCGGGCAGACGGTGTGGTTTGGTGACCACTCGACTTCCGTTAACGTCTATATTCTCTGCCAAGAGCACTGTGACGTGCGGATCGGTAACTGGTGCATGTTTTCACGGGAAATCGAGATCAGGACGACAGATGCTCACTCCGTCATCGATCGTAAGACGCTCCGAAGGCTCAACAAGCCCGAATCAATCACTATCGGTGACCATGTGTGGGTTGGGGTGGGCTCTATAATCAACAAGGGCGCGGTGATACCGTCTGATTCTATCGTGGGGGCAATGTCTTTCGTTAACGGGAAGTTCACGGAGGATGGCGTTATCATCGCCGGCATGCCGGCCAAGGTCGTCAAACAGGGGATAACATGGGATCGGTCAAGGCGAGACAGCTTCACACCTGAGCAGATATCCTATTGGAAATAGTAGTGCTGCCGCCGCCTTTCCAAGGGCATTCGCAAGATCGTGGAGAATCGTGGCCGGGGCCGATTTAGAGGGGAAGTGTGGAAGTGAGGGGGTTAAGGGGACTTTTCAGTAAATCGAAAGAAAAAGCACAACCACAACCCCCCGATCCTCCGCCGCCTGCTCCTTTAGAACCTCTTCCACCTACTGGAGACGATCTTTGGAAAGAGCGGCACGAAGAATTCGTGCGAGCCAGCAACCCGTGTCGCCTGGAAATTGCGAAACGGCTGGTATACGAACCACGAATCCCATCGAGCAACGCCGCGTTCCATCTGCTCAAGTACACTTGGGACTATTACGGCCCCTCGCAAGAAACCTCCATATTAGCCAGGAGGGTCATTCACCGTCTGACTAGCCGAAAACACGCGGCCAAACTCGATGAGCTTAAGCTTTTAAGAGCCTCGATCCTCGCAGAGTCTGCGACGTTTGGGGAGGCATTCCGTATTGTCACCGATGTACTGGAAAACAGGGACGAGTTATGGATTTGTCAGAACAGCTCAATGGCGCTGATCACAGCGATGTGGCACCATGGGTTGTTGAAGAGTAAGGCCGCCGAAACGGTAGCTCAAGCAATGGCAAAGGTATCAAGTACCGTCGGCCGGTTCGAGGAGATGGTCTCCGGGCCGAACTCAATATGCGTAGTCGGGAACAGCCCGAAAGAAATTGGGAAAGGGAACGGCCGCGCGATCGACGATCATGACATCGTCATAAGGTTCAACAATTTCTCCACTGATTTTGACTATGTCGCCGATTATGGGCGGAAGACAAATATCTGGGTGAAGGCCGGGGGGTATTCCGACATTTGGCGACGTCCTTCCCGCAAGTTTGATCTAATCGTGTTCAGCGGCCCGGACCGGCGATATCACGCTCTGCGTGGTGGCGCAGATCTAGTCGACCTCGTGGACGAGGGAGGCGTTGCCGACTTCATCCCTGCAAGGGTGTATAGCGATGCCTCCATTAGCATCAATCACCCGCCAAGTGCTGGCATTCTGGTTTTGCATTGGTTGAGGTTGCTAAGGGGGCCTCTGAAAGATGCCGGCGTTTCGCTCTTCGGTTTCGGTTTCACGGACCAAGCTAACAACGAGAGCAAGCAGTACTTCAGCAATGTGTCTTCTAAGGCAACCTATCCTCATAACTGGGAGGCAGAGGAGAGGCACTTTAGAGAGTTCATTTTATGAAGGTAGCTGTCGTAAACGACACCAGAAAGGAGAACCATGCCGGCTGCACCGCCGTTATGGAGGGACTTGAGGGATTGCTGAACGATGTAGGGGCTGAAGTTGTTGTGCGCCACCCCGTCTCAAGGGACTGGGTTAATACAGCCTTTTTAAAGGCGGCCAGCAAGTCGGACCTGATCGTTGTGAACGGAGAGGGTTCCATACACAGTTCAAACTTTCGGGCGGAAACCCTCTCCAATATCGGTGTATATGCTGCGGAGAACGGTATCGCCAGCGCTTTGTTAAACTGTACTATCTACAATAATAGTTCTTCGATTATGGACAGGATTCGGCGGTTCGATCTTGTGGCGTGTCGAGACAGTTTCAGCGTGCAGATATGTAAGGAACATGGCATTAAAGCCGTTCAAACGCCCGATTTTTCTTTCTTGGCCACGCTTGCATTGCCCTGTCAAATGTCGCGTTCGTCGCTTCCGATCTTCACAGACTCAATCGTGAAAGAGGATCAGCGGGCTCTTCAGGATTGCGCCACCGCCATGGGCGCCGACTATATGAGAATGAAGGGGGAGCCTTCGCCGCAGGGTTTTGTTGACAGATTAGCGAGAGGAGCAGGAGTGGTGACCGGCCGCTATCATGCTGTCTGCCTCTGCATAAATGCGGGGATTCCCTTCATCGCGATTGAATCCAATACTCCAAAGATATCGTTTCTTCTGCAAGATGTGTTTGGTCACACGGACCGGCTCGTTCCGAAAAGCGAGCTAGCTAGTAGAATTGATGTTCCTCCATACACCGATGAGGAACTGGCTGCCATCGAACGGTTCAAGCACCGCGGCGTGGAGCAGTTTTCGGACGTTAAATCTCGGCTGCTGAGCGCCGGCCGAGTGAGGACTGCCTCACGAGAAGGTAACAGGCATTTTCGGCCTCCATACCTTTCCAACCTGGTCATAAACCCGGTTAGCAAAGACCTGGTCGTGATGTTCGCCCCTAACGGAAATTTTCCCTTCGCAGGCCGCCTGAGGAACTTTAATACGCTGTACCTGTGGGAATCTTCGCAGATCAATTTTATCCGGGATGCTGAAGGAGCCTGCAAGGACCTAACGAGGCTCATCAAGCGTCACGGGTTCGAACGGACGATTTTCATGGGGTTCAGCAAAGCGGCCTACGGCGCGCTTCTGTGGGCTTCGTTGTGCGCCGAAGAGGATCGGCAGCGGCATTATCGAGCGCTTGCGTTTTCGCCTCAAGTGGAACTTCGGCAGCCCAACAAAAGGCTTGGGTTTCCAAGTTACGAATCGCTCCTCAACAACAGTAACATAAGGCCCGACCTGATTCGGTTTGGCAGCGTGCGGAAGCGGGTTCGGCAACCCAATCTGTCGGTTACCGCTGTCGTTGCCAGGGGGAACGCGAAGGATCGGGCCGAGGCGGCACTGCTGAGGGGCACCAACGTGAAACGTATTGAGCTTCCCTTCGCTCTGCACAACACGCTTCTTCCCTTCACGCTGGATTTCAAGAGTGGCGATGCCGTCCGGGAAGCGGTCGACCGGCTATTTCAGAAGGCAGCTTCCGATCGCGACCTTCGCGCGACCCTGCCCGCCAGTCCGGACGAGATGATCATCGAGCTGGAAAAGGCGTCGCTCGGCCTCACTTTAGAGGAGCTGCTGATCGAACAGCTCGCGCGTCCGCCGCGCAGGCCATGGTGGGATTTTCTGAAACATCTCCGATCCTGAGCGGAACGTACCCGGGTTTTGTATCTTAAACGACAGAGACCATTCCGCCTCCTCTGTCTGCCATACGCGGAGTTAAAGACCATCGCGCGGGAAACCCTTCCCGTCGCCTGATCTCCCGAATCTAAACTAACCTCAAAGGAAACCATTCATACGTGACGGATGGAGGAACTTCACGGCGCGTTTACCGTAATGGAGGTATTTGACAGAGGGCCGCACGATACCATATCGGTGCCACTGTGATATACTGATCGTATCGCAGCATGGAATCAAAATGGCGAAAGGAGGGCCTACGCATGTATGACGCTCGACAAATCGCCAACTGGTTCGTCCAGAGGGCGGCACGAGATGGAAGGCATCTGTCCATCATGCAGTTGCTCAAGCTCGTGTATATATCTCACGGCTGGTATCTGGAAATGTCCGGCGCACCGTTGATCCGAAACAAGATCGAGGCATGGAAGCATGGCCCGGTCATCCCGGATGTTTATCGCGAATTTCGCGGACAGGGCGTCGATGTTTCTGCCCCGGTGCGAGGTTACGAATTCACCGGAAATGCCTACGTTGAGAACATCCTCGAACAGATTTATCAGGGGTACGGAAAGCTCCACGCTCACCGCCTGTCCGATCTGACGCACGAGAAGGGCGGACCATGGGACATTGCGTCCAAAAGGTTCGGTTACTTCGCTCCGATCACGAATGACCTGATCCTGTCTCACTACCGGCAAAAGCGCCTGCAAGGGCAAGCTGGCTGATATGACGGACGATCTTGTTCCGCAGGACCCGCTTCAAGGTGCGCCGGAATTTGACGGGCGCATTGATAGTCTGGAGGCCCGTCTTGCCAAGGTGGAAGCCGAGACTGCCGCCAAAGGCCTTTCGGCTGAGGACGAGTACAATCGCCTTCTGCACCGCGAAACGGCACAACGGATACGGATGCGGTATGCGGCGGTCACTATAGCGACCATCGTGATCATCGTAATGATCAGCTTCGCTTATTGCGTCCTGGATATGTATTTCGTTGGACCGTTCGTTATGGTCGACCCGTTGATAGCGGTCGCGCTCTTCGTTGCTCCTATAGTTTCGGTGTCCGCCGTTACGATCATGCTCCTTGTCGGTGCGTTCCGCAGGTTCAAGGATGACGATATAGAGCAGGTGAACGCCCAGGCCGTGATAGAGGCCGGGAAAATGGCGATCAGCAACTGATCTAAGCCCGAAAAACTGAAACCTGAAAGGCTCCCTCGCGGGGGGGCCTTTTTCTGTTCTCACAAAAGGATCATCATCATGAACCGCGCAGCGTTTTTCGCCAGCGTGCGATCCCGCACGTCCGGCATCTTCGGCACGTCTCTGTCTCGAGCCCAGGTTGAGGGATGCGAAGCCATCCTCGACGAAGGCCAGAAGCGCGGCATGCAGCTTGAGCAACTGGCCTACGTCCTCGCCACGGCGTTCCACGAGACGGCGCACACAATGCAGCCCGTGCGCGAGACGCTGGCGAAGTCCGATTCCGCCGCGATCACGGCGCTGGACCGCGCCTATGCGGCCGGAAAGCTCTCCTGGGTCAGCAAGCCATATTGGCGCAAGGACGCCGATGGAAAGGCGTGGTTCGGTCGCGGCCTCGTTCAGATCACCCACAAGGACAACTACGCCAAATTCGACTTGTCCGACGATCCGTCCAAGGCCCTCGAAATGCCGACCGCGATCCGCGTTCTTTTCGACGGGATGGAAAAGGGCATGTTCACCGGCAAGAAGCTGGCTCAGTACATCACGCCGCTTGCCGTGGATTATGTCGGCGCTCGTCGTATCGTCAATGGCACGGACAAGGCCAAGCAGATCGCGGGCTATGCGCTGGCATTCGAAAAGGCGCTGCGTGAGGCCAAGTATCTGGCCGTGGCCCCGCAACCTCGACCGACCATCCCACCGGAACCCGCCAAGCCTGCCCCGCCCGTCGTCATCGACAAGGCCAACGGCAAGACCGACTGGCTCGCCAATCTCCTCAACGCAATCATCGCCATTCTCAAAGGAGGCAAGAAATGAAGCGCATCATCGAGGCCGTCGTCAGGTTCCGCACATGGCTGGCCAACATCGCATTCGTGCTCCTGCTCGTCGCGCCTGACCTCCTGAACTCGCCGGAAATCCTCGCCCTCATTCCGGCAGGCTATCAGAAATGGGTGATCGCCGCGGGCTTTCTGGTCAACATCTGGATGAGGCCGAGGCCGGCCGTGCTGGCGACCGACATCGAGGCGAGTGTGAGCCGGTCGAGGAAGCGTAAATGATCGCGCTCATCCTCAAATGGCTCGGCGGTGGTGTGCTTGATCGCGTGCTCTCGTCCGTGGACAAATCCATCGACAACGAAACAGAGCGGCAACGCATCGTCGGCAACGTCATCGAGCGTGTCGCCGTCACCGAGGCGGAGAACCGCGCCGCCGCGATGCAGTCGCGCGTCTTCTGGTACGTCTGGGCCTTGTTTGCCGTTCCGATCGGCGTCTGGCTCGGCGCGGTCGCCCTTGATAGCGTGTTCCTGTTCTCCGGCCAGATCGCTGACCTGCCGCCTTCGGTGAAGCCCTACGCGGATCAGATCATCTACTCGCTGTTTGGCTCAGGCGGTCTTGTCGCCACGGGGCAGGTGGTTGCATCAGCCATCCGAGGCAGGAAGTAAGGGCGACCGCCGGCCGCCGCGCCTCGCCTCTCCGTCCTCGCGATGAGTCCCGCAATACCAGGCCATCGCGCCACCGCCCGTGTCGAAGCCGAATGAGCCCCACGCCTTACAGCCGGGATGCTCGCAGTAGTGATCGACATGGACAGTATCGGTCGGGGGCGCGTTGTTTGCTGGATCGCTCATAGCGTGACATCTCTCCAAATCGGTTTCCGTACGAGCTTGATGTCGACCAGCTCCCGCACCGGAAAGCCTTTCGCTTCGTCGCCGATCAGCACCCGGAAATTCACGTCCATGTATTCCTTGCTGCCGCATCGTTCGCAGTAAAAGCGCTGCCGTAGATCGAAGATGTTGCAGTCTCCGATCAGTTTGATGACGTCGGCCGGCCGGTAGTTCCGGACGATGCGAGGCCTGCACATCTGGCAGGTCACCTCAACGAAATGCCCCATCTCGTCGGCCTTCGAAAGTCGCGGCAGCTTCGCTTCGACATAGGGATGGGCGTGGCCCTTGTAGTTTGGCGCCGGCACGCGGCTTCTCCTTCGCGCCGAGGCGCGTTCCAATTGTCGGATCGATGAGGAAATCCGCCTCGCGGCGGAATTTGTTCCTATAATGTTCCCGTCGCCGGGATGAGTCAATCACCACTGAATTAGGGGGCAACATGTCGGCGGATGCACTCCACACCCTGCTCATCTCTTCGATCGAAGGGATGCGAAACGATATGTCGGAGCTGCGGCGGGAGGTCGCCAGCGTACGATCGGAGATTTCCAGCGTTCGCGAAGACGGGAGCGAGCGCGGCCGGCGGCAGTGGGAGCAGATGAACCGCCACCAGGAGCTGTTGACGAAGCTCGACGGGCGCATGGAGAAGGTGGAGAACGACGTCGCCACCGCGAAGCCGACGCTGACGGAATATTCGAACCTCAAGCTTCGGGCGGAGGGCGCAGGCTGGCTCGGCCGGAAACTCTGGATACTGGCGACGGTGACCATATCAGGTGCTGCCTGGGTCTACGCCTCTTGGGACAAGGTGGTCTACTGGACCAAGGCGCTGATGAGATAGGGCGGACAAAAGAAGGCCGGCGCACTATCGTGCGTCGGCCTCAAATCTGCTCCGGTCCAGTTGCCAGTACATCCGTGGTCAACGTCCTAGAAGCTGCTCGGGAGGCGAAGATCATGCGAGCCTGCTCCACAACCGATGACGGAGGCAGAAGTTCCCCGTACGTGGCGGATCGGAAAAATTCAGGGGTAATGCTTGCCCGACAGCATTGCCAACAGCTGTTTGGGTTTACGGATACCGTGGATGAACATGTCGATCAGATCGGCTGCAAGGCGCTCGGCCGGTATGCTGTCCGGGGCAATGTCCCGCAGCTGACAGAGGCGATCGAAGACGTCTTGAAGAACTGCCAGTTCCGCAGGAGAAATCCGGTCGACTGATGGTACGTGTTTCTCAAGCATCCATCAGTAGTAGCACGGATACCGGAAGAGTGCCATGAAAATGCTGGCTTCGTACACAGTTCCCCGGGAGGGGCTAATCTAAGTCTTGCGGGGATGCCCGGGACCGCCGGTTGCCAACCAGCGCAACTCGCCTTCCTGAGTGTGTCCCATCTGGAAGAGCCTGATCAGCAGGCATGCTATCGCCTCTTCCCCCAGCGCCCGCACATAGTCCGGCCGTTCCCGCTGAACGTCCTTGTAAACGCGCTGCAGCATGGCCAGATCATCCGGCGTCAGGGGAACTTCATGGGCCAATTCAGCTGACATCGGGGGATATTATATAAATACCACCTAATTTGAACCCCCTTAAGTACCTAATTTGAATTTCCTTAAGTCAGGGCAAGCGCTCCGACCACCAGCAACGGCACGATTAGGGTTGCCACGGGGAGGGTGAGGATCGAAACTGCTGGTCTGCACTCATTCGGTCAGTCCATGAACGGCTTCAGCAGCACCCAGATCGCCAAGCCGAACTGAACCGCCGCCGCGACGATCTCGACGGCCAAATCCGTCGCCTGGACAAGAACATCGAAGACCTGCGTTCAGTAGCGCGGGAACACACCAAGGAAACAAATCGTCGGCTGGATACGATCATCGCCCGGCTTGCCGTGAAGAAGGCCGGGGAGTGATCACCCGCCAAAGCCATCCACCATCACCCATATCGCCATACCGAACTGAACCGCCGCGGCGATGATCACGATCGCCATCATGATGTACATCGCGGCTTTGAACGTGCCGGAGTGGCGGGGCATGTTTTCAGATAAAAGGTTGCTGGACACTTTTCGAAAATACATAATGATTACGTGAATGGACGCAGTGTCCAGAATATTTATAAGTAATTGAAACAACACATTTTAGGTGCCACGGCATGGGGCACCAATTTCACGGTAGCGTTGCCCCATCCTCTGATTATTCAGTATCGGGCTTGCCCTGCAGATGGGCGAGCAGCGCCTTCAGTTCACCCGCGCGCACCATCTGCGCCGGCGTTCTGCCGCCCAGTTCCTCCAGGTGATTGCTGCGATACCAGGTTTCGGCGGCTTCGAGGGAGCCGAGCTTTTTCGTCATCTGTCCCACCAGAAGCAGCTTCGCGCCCTTGGCCGAGAGCGTGCCGGCCTCGATTGCCGAACCGATCCTCGCCGTTGCGGCCTTGAGAGCCTGTCGTTGTGCCTTCTGCTGGCCTGCGGCGGCGCGGGGGTTAACCGGCGAGACGATCTTCACCTTGGCCTGCTGTCCCTCGGCGACGACTGCCGGCTTGGCGCGGGGAGCCTTCGGCAGCAGCGCGGCATCGACCGTCACCTGGGCGACGCGCTGGCCGATCCTCAGCTTCCCGCGTTTCGTGGCGCCGGTATCCTTGGGTGTCTTGTCGTTCATGTCCGTCACTCGATCGTCGAAGTCCATTTTCGGCTACCACCCGGGCGTGGTCGGCACGGGGATCTTCGTATGTTCCTGTCAAAATCCGCCGGACGCTACACGCCGCCGCATGGCCTGTCCAGAAGGGCCGAAGGTCGTCCCGAACTTCCCCGATCCATTGTGCGGTTGCGAATAGAGTGATAGCTAGGGCGCCGACGTCATTTTCGGGAAAACCGGCATGTTTCTGCCCGATCGGGATACCTACGAAGCGCTTTGTCGCGATTTCACGTGGCAAATCCCGGCAAAATTCAACATCGGACGGGCTGTTAGCGACGATTGGGCGGAGAAGGCGCCTGAGCGGATCTGCCTGCAGCATTTCAGCCCTGACGGCGATCATCTGACGATGACCTACGGCGAACTGGCAGCGCGCTCCTCGCAGTTCGCCCACGGTCTTGCAGCACTTGGCGTAAAGCCCGGCGACCGCGTGGCGCTCCTGCTGCCGCAGTGTTTCGAGACTGTCATCGCCCATATCGGCATCTACAAGCTCGGCGCCATCGCGCTTCCGCTGGCGTTGCTGTTCGGCGCGGAAGCGCTCGAATACCGGCTGCGGGCCGCAGGCGCCTCGGTCATCATCACCAATGCCTTCGGCCTGTTCCGCATGGCCGAGATCAGCGCCCGTCCGGATGTCCTCAGGCAGGTGATCTCGATCGACGGTGCCGCTGACGGCGTTCTCTCCTTCCATGACCTGATCGCCGGGCAGCCTTCGGTGTTCGAGGTGATCGACAGCGGGCCCGACGATCCGGCGCTGATGATCTTCACCTCCGGCACGACCGGACCGCCGAAGGGCGCGCTGCACGGTCATCGGGTGCTGCCGGGCCACATCCCCGGCTTCCAGATGGCGCATGATTTCATCCCCCGTCCGGGCGACCGGATGTGGACGCCGTCCGACTGGGCCTGGGCTGGCGGCCTGCTCAATGCGCTGCTTCCTTCCCTGCTGCTCGGCGTTCCGGTCGTCTCCTCGCCGGCGCAGAAGTTCGATCCGGGCATGGCCTTCCGCATCATGGCGGAGATGAAGGTGCGCAATGCCTTCATCCCGCCGACCGCGCTGCGCCTCTTGAAGTCGGTGGAGAAGCCGCGCGAGAAATACGATCTCGTCCTGCGCAGCATCGGCTCGGCCGGCGAGTCGCTCGGGTGCGAGACCTACGAGTGGGTGAAGACCGAACTCGGTCTCACACCCAACGAATTCTACGGCCAGACCGAATGCAATTTCGTGCTGGCTTCGGCCGCGCATCTCGGCGTCAGCAAGGGGGGGAAGATCGGCCGTGCCGTGCCCGGCCATCGCGTGGCGATCATCGACGGCAACGGCAATGCCGTGCCGCCCGGCGTGATCGGCGAGGTGGCGGTCGCGCGTCCCGATCCCGTGATGTTCCTCGGCTACTGGGAGAATGACGAGGCGACCGCGAAGAAATTTGCAGGCGACTGGATGCGGACCGGCGATCTCGGCCGGCAGGACGCCGAGGGCTATGTCGAATTCTTCGGCCGCGACGACGACGTCATCACCTCGTCCGGCTATCGTATCGGTCCGGCCGAGGTCGAGGATTGCCTGCTCGGCCATCCGGCGGTGAAGCTCGCCGCCGTGATCGGCAAGCCGGACCCTCTGCGGACCGAGATCGTCAAGGCCTTCGTGGTTCTTGCCCCCGGCTATACGGGAAGCGAGGCGCTCGCCCGTGAGATTTCCGACTGGGTCAAACAGCGGCTCTCCATGCACGAATATCCGCGTGAGGTCGCCTTCATCGATGCGTTGCCGATGACGACGAGCGGCAAGGTGATCCGCCGCCAGCTCCGCGACCGGGAAGTGGCCGCCGCTGCCGAGTAGCGGAACTCAGTCGTCGCTGCGGCGCGCGAGGATCTTGTCGCGCAGCATGCGGGCGATGTTGCGGGTGTTGCGATAGAGGTGCAACTGGGCTGCTGCCTGCCGCACGTCGCGGTCGCTGTTGCGGGTGAGCCCGATGACGAGCGTACCCATCTCCTCCCGCTCGCGCCAGAACCGGCTCATGATCGGATGGTCGGGGATGGCGCAGGAATCGCTGCGCTGGATGTTGGCGTCGTCCAGATGCCACTTGGTCAGCTCGACCATCAGCAGCTTGCCGGGCGAATACCGCGCGAATTTCTCGTCGTAGGCCGTCTTCCAGGTATAGGACTCGCCGCCCATGATGAAGACCACCAGCGAGGCGATGGCACGGCCGTCGAGGTCGATGGTGTGGATACGTACGGCGTCCTTTTCGGCGAGATTGGTGACCGCCTCGCGGGCGAAGGCCGCGTGGTAGCGGTCCATCACCATGGCGGTGCGCTTGCGGCCCTTCCAGCCGCTCGCCTCCAGCGCCAGGAATTCCTCCATGCGCATTCGCACCTCTTCCGGCTGGCGGGCGACGTTGTAGGTCAGCGTGCCCTGCCGTTCGAGCTGGCGCCACTGGCGGCGCATCTCGCGCAGGTGGTTCTTCGACAGAGACTGCGTGAGATAGACCTCTCCGTCCTCGTAGCTCTGCAGAATGGGGCGCTGATAGGGGTTGGTGACCGTCAGCGGCAGGTCGCGACCGATCGCGAGCGCCCGGATCATCTGGGCGAACATGCCGTTCAGCCGGAGATCCGGCAGGACGAGCACGCCGGGCAGTTTCGCCGCCGGGAGAGAGAGGGCTTCGAGCAGGTTCTCGATCGTCTCGGCTGCCCCTTCGGCGTCGACGAGCGGCGTGCCGAGCGGACCGAAGACATTGGACCAGACGCGGATGATCGACGGGCCGATGGAGAAGCCCGGCTTCTCGACCGAAAAGGGCATCAGCAGGCGCATGCGGCTTTTGGTGCCGCGGTCGTCGCGGATCAGCGCGATGCGGATCTGCCGGTCGTCGAGCCGCGGCATGGCCGGCGCCAGGAAACCGCCGGCGAAGAAGATGTTCGGCTCCATCGCGCGGTTGGTCAGGAAGTCCAGCTCCTCCTGCAGGTCGTAGCCCATGCGTCCGGGATAGAGGGAAAGGCGGCGTCCGGGCGGGCCGATCGCTATGTCGATGTCCGCCACCGGCCTTACGTGCGAGACGCTCGCCAGCGCGCCGACCATGCGGTTGGCGTTGCTGTTGATGCTCTCGTCATAGGTCGGGGGATTGGCCATGGTCACACAGCCCCTTTCTTCAGCAGAGCGGTGGGATCGGCGAAGGCGAAGAGCACGATGCCGAGCGACCGCCTCACCGCGATGTGGAGCAGAAGCGCCTCCGTCATGGTGGCGGCGGCTGTGGCAACCGCAGCACCTGTCAGGCCGAAGAGCGGGATCAGCGTGATGTTGAGCACGATGTTCGCCGTCAGCGCCCCGACATAAAGGATGACGCAGAGCGTCTGCTTGCCGGCCATGGTCAACAGGGTTTCGGCAGGGCCGATCAACGCCTTGGTCAGGCTGCCGGCAAACAGGATCGCCATCAGCGGATAACCGGCGGTGAAGGCGGAGCCGAACAGCGACAGGAGAAATTCCCCGAGCGCCAGTACAACAAGCCCGACCGCAAGCGACGGCCAGAAGGTCCAGCGGCTCGTGGTGCCGGCAAAGCCGGCAAGTGCGATCATGTCGCCTTCGGCCATCATCGCGGAAAGACGAGGGCCTGCCGCCGCCTTGACGGCAAAATAGACGAACTGCATCAGCGCCATGGTCTTGGCCGCAGCGAAATAGATCCCCACCTGGTCGGGCGGCAGGTAGAGGCCGACGACGACGACGTCTGAATTGGTGAGCAGGAAGCCGAAGCCCTCGATAAGGAAGATCGGTATTGCCACCCTGAACCAGGCGAGAAAATCGATCTTCAGCGGGCCGTGCTCAAATTTCCTGCGCAGTCTCAGGGTGATCGAGACGAACTGGGCCAGTGTCGTGACATAGGTTGCCGCGAGTGCCGTCTGCATGGCGGTCGTCGCGGTGCGCGGCGCGCCGCATGCGATCGCGATCACCATGAAGGCGAGGATCAGCGTGGGGCGAATGATATAGGTGGCGCTCAGCGCCGCGACTGGCCAGCTGTTCGCCCGCGCCGTTCCCTCCAGCACGTCGCCGAGCGCGATCATCGGCAGGGCGAAAAGCCCGAGGAACAGTGGCACCACATAGTGTGCCTCGATCGTGTCGCCGAGGAAATGCAGTATCGCCAGACCCGTTACGGCGAGCAGGCTCGCCGAGAGCATGGCGAACACGCGGGCGGTCACGGTCAGTCCGCGGATTTCACGCCGTTCGGTCTCGCTGTCGTATTGCGGCAGGAAGCGGATAATCGCCGTGTGAAAGCCGAGGCAGGAGAGATTGCCGCCCAGCACTACCAGCACCCAGACGAAGACGAACACACCGTATTCGAACTCGCCCATGACCCGGGCCATGATGATCTGGGAAAAGAAGGCGATGCCGGCGCTGGCGACGCGGATCAGGAAAGCGATCAGCGCCATACGCTGGGCTCTCGCAGTCTCGTCGTTAGCGACGAGCGTTTCGCCGAGCCGTCGGATGAGCGGCACCAGCAGCGGGCGCAGACCTGCCGGCAGCATTTTTTCCGCTGTTTGGACAACCGCCATGATCGACACGCACTGCTCACTCGAACTCGGGGAATGGTAACCAGTCTTGTCAGATCAGGGTTAAGAAACGGTTCGTCTCTCGCACGCAAACTGGCCGTCCATGGCTTTCGCTTGTGGCGGATCGGAACCCGTGGTTCGCTTTTCAGTCTCGGCCGGAAACGAAAAAGCGGGCCTTGTCATGCCCGCTTCCTCAATCGATCGATGCCTGTGCGTTCGCCTTATTCCGCTTCGAACGCACCGTGGCAGTGCTTGTATTTCTTGCCGGAGCCGCAGGGGCAAGCTTCGTTGCGGCCGATGCGTCCCCAGGTCGAGGGATCGATCGGGTCGCGCTGGGCGGCAGGAACGTTGCCGTCGGCACCCTCACCGAAATCGTCCTCGCCGGTCGTGGCGTCGATGTGATGGCCTTCCATCGGCGGCGGGGTCGGCGCCGGCTGCTCGCGGACGATCTCGACGCGCATCATCTGCGTGGTGACCGCCTCGCGCAGGTTGGCGAGCAGGGCCTGGAACAGCTCGAAGGCTTCGGCCTTGTATTCCTGCAGCGGGTCGCGCTGGGCGTAGCCGCGGAAGCCGACCACGGAGCGCAGGTGGTCGAGGTTGACGATATGCTCGCGCCAGAGGTTGTCGATGGTCTGCAACACGACGGACCGCTCGACATAGGTCATGATCTCGGGGCCGAAGCGTTCGGCCTTCTCGGCCATGTACTTGTCGGCGGCCGCTGTGATACGGGCGGTCATCTCGGCTTCGTCGATGCCTTCCTCGGCGGCCCATTCCTTGATCGGCAGGTTGAGGTTGAGCGTGTTGGCGACTGCCGTCTGCAGCGCGTCGATGTCCCACTGCTCGGCATAGGCGCGTTCCGGAATGTACAGGCTCACCATCTTCTCGATGACTTCCTGGCGCATGTCGGTGACGATCGAGTCGACGTCCTCCATGTCCATCAGTTCGAGACGCTGCTCGAAGATCACCTTGCGCTGGTCGTTCAGCACGTCATCGTATTTGAGCAGGTTCTTGCGGATGTCGAAGTTGCGCGCCTCGACCTTCTTCTGGGCGCGTTCCAGCGCCTTGTTGATCCACGGATGGACGATTGCCTCGCCTTCCTTGAGGCCGAGCTTCTGCAGCATGCTGTCCATGCGGTCGGAGCCGAAGATGCGCATCAGGTCGTCCTGAAGCGAAAGATAGAACTTCGACCGGCCGGGGTCGCCCTGACGGCCGGAACGGCCGCGCAGCTGGTTGTCGATGCGCCGGCTTTCGTGGCGTTCGGTGGCGATGACGTAAAGGCCACCGGCGCCCAGCGCCTGTTCCTTCAGCTTTTGCACTTCCTCGCGGATCGCTGCCGCCTTGGCATCGCGCTCGGGGCCCGGCTCCATCTCCGCCAGATCGCGTTCGAGCCGCATTTCGAGGTTGCCGCCGAGCTGGATGTCGGTACCGCGACCGGCCATGTTGGTGGCGATCGTCACGGCACCCGGCACGCCGGCCTGGCTGACGATATAGGCTTCCTGCTCGTGGTAGCGGGCGTTCAGCACCTGGAACTTGTCGAAGCCGGACTGCTTCAGCATGCCTGCCAGGAGCTCGGACTTCTCGATCGAGGTGGTACCGACCAGCACCGGCTGGCCGCGCTTATGGGCGTCCTTGATCTCCTCGATGATCGCCTTGTACTTCTCGGCGGCCGTCCGGTAGACCTCGTCGTCCTCGTCGATACGCTGGATCGGCAGGTTGGTCGGCACCTCGACCACTTCGAGGCCGTAGATGTTGCCGAATTCCTCCGCTTCCGTCGCCGCCGTACCGGTCATGCCGGCGAGCTTGTCGTACATGCGGAAATAGTTCTGGAAGGTGATCGAGGCGAGCGTCTGGTTCTCGGGCTGGATCTGCACCTTTTCCTTGGCTTCGAGCGCCTGGTGCTGGCCTTCCGAATAACGGCGGCCCGGCATCATGCGGCCGGTGAACTCATCGATGATGACGATCTCGCCGTTGCGGACGATGTAGTCCTTGTCGCGGGTGAAGAGCTTGTGGGCCTTCAGCGCGTTGTTGATGTGGTGGACGATCGCGACGTTCTCGACGTCGTAGAGGGATTCTCCCTTCAGCAGCCCCGCCTCGCGCAGCAGCTTTTCCAGCTTCTCCGTGCCCACTTCGGAGAAGTTGGCCGAGCGCTGCTTCTCGTCGATCTCGTAGTCCTCCTCCGTCAGCATCGGGATGAAGGCGTCGATCGTGTTGTAGAGGTCGGAGCGGTCGTCCAGCGGGCCGGAGATGATCAGCGGCGTGCGCGCCTCGTCGATGAGGATCGAGTCCACTTCGTCGACGATCGCGTAATTGTGGCCGCGCTGTACCATCTGGCTGCGGTCGTACTTCATGTTGTCGCGCAGATAGTCGAAGCCGAGCTCGTTGTTCGTCGCGTAGGTGATGTCGCAGGCGTAGGCCGCGCGACGCTCCTCGTCGGTCAGTCCGTGCACGATGACACCGGTCGTCAGGCCGAGGAAGCCGTAGAGCTTGCCCATGGTGGCGGCGTCGCGGCGGGCGAGGTAGTCGTTGACGGTGACGACGTGCACGCCCTTGCCGGCAAGGGCGTTGAGGTAGACGGCCAGCGTCGCCACCAGCGTCTTGCCTTCACCGGTCTTCATTTCGGCGATCGAGTTCTCGTGCAGGATCATGCCGCCGATGAGCTGGACGTCGAAGGGGCGCAGGCCGAGCGAGCGTCGGGCCGCCTCGCGGGCAACGGCGAAGGCAGGCACCAGAATGTCATCGAGTTTGGCACCGTCGGCGAGCTTCTTGCGGAACTCGATCGTCTTGGCGGCCAGCGCCTCGTCGCTCAGTGCCTTCATCTCCGGCTCAAGGGCGCCGATGGCAGCCACGCGACTATTATAGGAACGAACGCGACGATCGTTCGACGAGCCGAAGATTTTGCGGGCGATAGCGCCAAGGCTGACCATTAAATGGTCCTTTCTGACTTCCGTACTGAGACCGTCGCGGTCCGCTTCAATTTTCCGCGGGCCGCCGGCAAATGGGCTTCTGCGCCCCGAAACTCTCTGGACGCGGGGTTGCGTGACAGATAAGAGGGGGGTCGAATGATGTCAACGGCACAGATGGGCGCCAAAGCGGTGCTCCGTCGTGGTTTTGACAATTTTGGGCCGGACGAAAACGACCCGAAATCAAGGCCTCCACCCGAAAGGTTATTTCAATGTTGCGCCAACATATGCTTGCCCTGACCGCCTGCCTCGCGATTGTCGGAACTCCCGTGCTCGCGCTCGCCGAAGAAACCGCCGATGCGGTCGTTGCGAAGGTTGGCGATGTTGAGATCCACCAGTCCGAGCTCGATCTCGCGATTGCCAATCTCGATCCGCAGCTCCAGCAGCTGCCCGACGAGCAGAAGAGGATCGCGGCGCTTTCCGGCGCGATCGACGTCAAGCTGCTCGCCGTCAGCGCCGATAAGGAAGGCATGCGCGAAGATGCCGACTTCAAGCGCCGCGTCGCCTTTATCGCCGATCGCGAACTGCACAACGCCTACTTCAAGAAGCACGTCGTCGAAGCCGTTACCGATGCCGACGTGAAGGCTCGCTACGACAAGGAAGTCGCAGCCCTGCCGCAGCAGGAAGAGGTCCGCGCCCGCCACATCCTGGTGAAGACCGAGGAAGAGGCCAAGGCCATCATCGCCGATCTCGATGCCGGCAAGGATTTCGTCGAAATCGCCAAGGAGAAGTCGACCGATCCGAACAAGTCGGAAGGCGGCGACCTCGGCTACTTCACCAAGGGCCGGATGGTTCCCGAATTCGAGGAAGCGGCCTTCGCTCTTGAAAAGGGCGCTTATTCCAAGACCCCGGTGCAGTCGCAGTTCGGCTTCCATGTCATCAAGCTCGAGGACAAACGCATCGCCGCCCCGCCGTCCCTGGAAGACGTCGGCCCGCAGGTCCGTCAGCTCGTCATGCGCGACAAGTATCTCGAGCTGATCGAGAAGGCCAAGGCCGCCTCCAAGATCGAGATCCTCGATGAGGACCTGCGCAAGGGCTATGAGGAAGTCAACAAGCAGCCGGCCGCCGGCGAGGCACCGGCCCAGCCGTAATCGCAAGCGCTTCACCTCCCCCTCCGTGGGGGAGGTCGCCGCGAAGCGGCGGGTGGGTGTGACGTTCGGTGTGTTTCACCCCACCCCGGACCTTCGGCCTGACCCCCCATCAACGGGAGGGTGGAGGGGATCGCTGCCGGTCGCGGAAAAGGGGTTCGTCAGCGATCCCAAGTCCGGTTCTTTTACGTCAAGCAGGTAATTTCCAATGTCCGCCACCGTTTCTCCCCTTGCTCCGAAAAGCTATCCCGACATGCCGGCCGTGCGCGGCGTTGCCATGGCGACCGCTGCCGCGGGCATCAAGTACAAGAACCGCACCGATGTGCTGATGATGGTGTTCGATCGCCCCGCTTCGGTTGCCGGTGTTTTCACCAGGTCCAAATGCCCCTCGGCGCCGGTCGATTTCTGCCGCGCCAATCTTTTGCATGGCGTCGCGCGCGGCGTGGTGGTGAATTCCGGCAATGCCAATGCCTTCACGGGTAAGAAGGGCAAGGAGTCCACCGCGCTGACGGCAAAGGCGGCGGCCGAAGCGCTCGGCTGCGGGGAGAACGAGATCTATCTCGCCTCCACAGGCGTGATCGGTGAACCGCTCGATGCGACCAAGTTCTCCGGCGTGCTCGGCGACATGGCCAAGGATGCCAGGGGCGATTTCTGGCTCGAGGCTGCGAAGGCGATCATGACGACGGACACCTATCCGAAGGTCGCCACCCGCTCGGCCGAGATCGGCGGCGTCAAGGTGACGATCAACGGCATCGCCAAGGGCGCCGGCATGATCGCGCCGGACATGGCGACCATGCTTTCCTTCGTCGTCACCGACGCCGACATCGCGCCGGCCGCCTTGCAGGCGCTGTTGTCCGGATCGGTGGACGGCACGTTCAATGCGATTACCGTCGACAGCGACACGTCCACCTCTGACACCCTGATGCTGTTCGCCACCGGAGCCGCTTCGGCCGACGGACAGAAGCGCATCGAGGCGGCCGGCGATCCGGCGCTGGAAGGTTTCCGTGCCGCGTTTACCGATCTGCTGAAGGATCTGGCATTGCAGGTGGTCCGCGACGGCGAGGGTGCGCGCAAGATGCTGGAGATCACGGTCACCGGCGCCGAGAGTGATCTCGCTGCCAAGCGCATCGCGCTATCGATCGCCAACTCGCCGCTGGTCAAGACGGCGGTTGCCGGCGAGGACGCCAACTGGGGCCGTGTGGTCATGGCGGTCGGCAAGTCGGGCGAGATGGCTGACCGCGATCGGCTGGCAATCTGGTTCGGCGACGTGCGTGTCGCTGTCGACGGCGAGCGTGACCCGGATTATTCGGAAGCCGCAGCGTCTGCGGTGATGAAACAGGAGGACATCCCGCTCAAGGTCGACATCGGCCTCGGTAGCGGCAAGGCGACGGTCTGGACCTGCGACCTCACCAAGGAATATGTCGCGATCAACGGAGACTATCGCAGCTGATGGCGCCTGAGTCCGACCATGGTGATGCCGTGAACCTGCCGCTGGTGCGGCGGCTCGAGGCAGTAGGCTTCCGAGCCTGGCCGGCCGCCTCCATCCAGTATGACGGCAGCTGGCAGGTGCGCCTCAACGGCGGCTACGGTTCCAAGCGTCTCAACTGCGTGGTGCCGCTCGATCCGTCAGACATCCGCGACATCGGTCTTCGGCTGGCGAAGGCGGGCAGGCGTTTCGCTTCGCACGGCCGTACGCTGCTCGTCCGCGAGACGCCGCTTATCCCGCCGGCCGTTCTCGATTTCATGCGGGAGAACGGTTGGGAACGCTTCGAAAGCGTTGTCGTCATGACCTCCGATCTCGTCGCATGCGAGTTGCCGGACACGATGGATCACTTGCCGAGCCATGACATCGGCCGCTTTGTCGATGCCTATCTGACGCTCGCGGGAGAGGATCCCTCGCTCAAGCCGGGTCTGGCGGAAGTGGTGAGTGCGATCAAACCGCCGGCGGGTCTCTTCGTCATAGAGGATCCGACGACTGGTCCGGTGGCGACGGCGCTCTGCGTGCAGGACAACGATCTTGCCGGCATTCTTTCGGTCTGTGTGGATCAATCCGCACGGCGACAGGGGCGCGGCACGGAAATTCTGTCGACGGCGCTTCGCTGGGCGCGGATGCGTGGTGCCCGCAACGCGTGGCTGCAGGTCGAGGCGGACAACGCCCCGGCGCTGGCGCTCTACAGAAAATTCGGTTTCACCGAGGCCTATCGTTATCACTACTGGCGGCCGGAGGAGGGACGATGACCGGCAGGAAAATCCTTCTGGTGGCGGCCTGCGCGCTGGTCGACAGCGATGGCCGCATCCTCCTGTCGCAGCGGCCGGAAGGCAAGGCGCTCGCCGGCCTATGGGAATTTCCCGGCGGCAAGGTGGAGCCGGGCGAAAGGCCGGAGGAGACGCTGGTGCGCGAGCTTGACGAGGAGCTCGGCATCCAGACCAAGATCCCGTGCCTGGCGCCGCTGACCTTCGCCAGCCACACCTATGACGACTTCCACCTCTTGATGCCGCTCTATATCTGCCGCCGCTATGAAGGCATCGCCCATGGCCGCGAGGGGCAGGCGGTCAAGTGGGTCCGCACCTCGGCCCTCCGCGACTACCCCATGCCCCCGGCTGACGAACCGCTGATCCCGTTCCTTCAGGATCTGCTTTAGAACCTGCCAAAACCGGTGGGGCGTCCTTAAGAAAAAGTTTATCATCCTCCTGCAAAGATTGCTGCAAGGGGTGCGTATCACCCGCGTGAGGCTTGGTACATGGACAAGGATTTCTGGGACACCGTTCGCTCCGGCGAACGGAAGGAACTCAAATCCCGTAAGACGGGCGTGTTGAACATGGCGCTGCTGTTCGGAACAGCCGCCATCGCGCTGTCGCTCATCCTGACGCCGATGCTCGCCGGCAGCGGCGGCAACAAGAGCCTCGCCTATACGGTTGACGATTTCGACAATATCACCACCGGATCGATCGGCAGGTCCGACGGGACCAGGCGCTATACCATTCGTCGCAGCGTTCTGCAGGAGACGCCGGGATCGGTCTGCATCGTCGAGAGTTACAACGGGGGCGAAAGCTGCCGCTGATGGTCCAGGCGGCAACCCTTTTTTGATAAGGATTTTTTGATGCGCCGCCTTTTCCAGTTTTTCTCCGACACATCTGGCGCCACCGCGGTGGAATACGGCCTTCTGGCTGCAATCCTGTCTCTGGCCGTTATCGGCGGTTATAGCGCCGTAAGCGACAGCGTCGAAAATACCTGGTCCACGCTCAGCAATACCTATACCGACGCATCCGGCAAGTAATCCGGCGGCCCCGTCAGGGCTTCGGCACATTCCGGTTCGGATCGAGCGCATCGGCGAGACGCATCTTCGCCGAGCCCGGTTTGAGCGGCTTCTGCTGGCTTTCGTGCGGCGCCCAGCCCGAGACGTAGACAACCGAGAAGGTCGCGCGGATACGGCCATCCGGATCCGAATAGCGTTCCGCATAGATTTCCGCCGCACGCAGGAAGAGAGCACGGCTCGCGGGCTTGCGCGAGCGGCCGACGAGCGGATTGGCCATGCCCATGTCCCTCAGGTCGCGCATCAGCGGAAAGATGGAATCATAGCGGACTGTGTAGTCCTGGGCATCAACCACAGGCAGCGCGAAGCCAGCACGCTGGAGGAGGGCGCCGACATCGCGCAGGTCGGCGAACGGGATTACCCTCGGGCTTGCCCCGCCGGTCAGTTCCACCTCGGCCGAGAGCAGCGCATCGCGCAGCTCGGCGAGCGTTCCCGCTGCGGGGATCGCGGCGAGCAGCAGGCCGTCGGGCTTCAGCGTGCGCTTCATCTGGATCAGCATGCCCGGCGTGTCGTTGGTGAGATGCAGGTTCATCGGCGCCAGCACGAGGTTCGCCGATTGCGGTTCGACCGGCAGAGTCTCCAGTGGCGCGGCGACCAGATCGTCTCCGGGGGCGGCGAAGAGGGCGTCGGTTTCGATACGGATCATCCTGCCGATCTTGCCGGTCGCCATGCATTCCCGCGCCGTGGCACCGGTGACGCCGTTGACCTCGACCGCGATGTCGAACTGCCGCTCGACCAGCGACAGCCGCTCGGCCAGCTCGCGGGCGGCGATGTCGAGCAGGAAGGCCGCGTTGCCGTCGCCCGCCCGGAAGGCGCGGCGCCGGTTTGCGGCAACGAGGTCGAGATCGAAGAGCTTTTCCATACGGCAGGTCCTGACAGATTGACCATGGCAAAGGACCGCTCGGCGCCGTAATGTCAAGCCATGCTGGTCCTGGACGACATCAAGATAGGGCGGTTTTTTGGTACGGGGATGGCTCGTGTCGCGAGATCGGTGCGCGACCTCGTCTATCCGCCGGCCTGTTGCCAATGCGGTGTGACGATCGCCGAGCATGGTGGGCTGTGCCCTGCCTGCTGGACGACGGTGCGCTTCATCGAGCGGCCGTTCTGCGAGGTGCTCGGAACGCCCTTTCCCTATGACGAAGGAGAGGGTGCCGTCTCGCCGGAGGCGATCGCAGAGCCGCCGGTATTCGATCGCCTGCGATCGGTTGCGCTTCACGACGGACCCGTCCGCCATCTGGTGCACCAGCTCAAGTACCGCGACAGGACCGATCTCGTGCCGATGATGGCGAGCTGGATGGTGCGCGCCGCTTCCGCCGAACTAGCGGCTAGCGACGCAGTGCTGGCGGTGCCGCTGCACCGGGCACGTCTCCTTGGGCGGCGGTTCAACCAGTCGGCGGAACTGGCGCGGCATGTCGCCCGGCTTGCCGGCAAACCGTTCCTTCCCGGCACCCTGCTGCGCACGAAGCGGACGCAACAGCAGGTCGGGCTTTCGGCCAGCGCCCGCGAAGCCAATGTGCGCGGTGCGTTCAGGATTGCCGAGGGCAGGGCGGCCGATGTGCTCGGGCGGCGGATCGTGCTGATCGATGACGTCTACACGACCGGGGCCACGGTGTCGGCGGCGGCCCGGGTCCTGAAGCGCGCCGGTGCCACGGGTGTGACCGTTTTGACCTTTGCAAGGGCGCTTTCCGCGCCTATATGAGCCATAAGATTGAAGTTTCTCGACTTTTCCAGCGGTTACACGGAGAACCATGATGAAGCCGGTGACAATCTACACGCGGCAGTTCTGTGGCTTTTGCGCCAGGGCCAAGTCCCTTCTCGAGCAGAAGGGTGTCGACTATGTCGAGTATGACGCGACCGGCAACGCGGAACTGCGGCAGGAGATGATCCAGAAGGCCAATGGCCGCTCGACGTTCCCGCAGATATTCATCGGCGAGACGCATGTCGGCGGCTGCGACGATCTCTATGCGCTGGAGCAGGCCGGCCGGCTCGATCCGATGCTGGCGAACTGAGGAGGCTCCGATGTCGATCAAGGTTGCAGCGATCCAGATGTGCTCCGGCGTCGATCCGCAGCGGAACGCCGAGACCATGGAACGACTGGTGCGTCAGGCGGCTGACGAGGGCGCACGTTACGTTCAGACACCGGAGATGACCGGGGCGCTGCAGAAGAACCGCGCCGGGCTGATGGAGATCCTGCGCGACGAAGAGAACGACATCATCGTCCGCAAGGCGGGCGAACTGGCGCGTGAACTCTCGATCTTCATGCATGTCGGCTCGACGGCGATCGCTCTTGCCGACGGCAAGATCGCCAATCGCGGCTTCCTGTTCGGGCCGGACGGCAAGCGCATCTGCAGCTACGACAAGATCCACATGTTCGACGTCGATCTCGACAACGGGGAGAGCTGGCGCGAGAGCGCGGTCTACCGGCCCGGCGCGGAGGCGCGGATCGCCGACCTGCCGTTCGGCAAGCTCGGTTTCGCCATCTGCTACGACGTACGCTTCCCGCATCTCTTCCGCACCGAGGCCATGGCCGGTGCGCAGATCCTGACCGTTCCGGCGGCGTTTACCAAGCAGACCGGCGAGGCGCACTGGGAGGTGTTGCTCAGAGCCCGCGCCATCGAGAACGGCGCCTTCGTCATTGCGGCCGCCCAGGCCGGGGAACATGAGGACGGCCGGGTGACGTTCGGCCATTCGATGATCATCGATCCATGGGGCAAGGTGCTGGCCCAGGCCGGCGGCGCCGGCGAGGCGGTGGTGCTTGCCGATATCGACGTCGCGCAGTCCGCCACCAGCCGGGCCAAGATCCCGAACCTCAGAAACGGGCGCGACTTCTCGCTCGACATCGTGCCCGAACTTGCGAAGGGAGGAGTGACGGTTTGATCCGCTACGGGCTGATCTGCGACAACGGTCACGAGTTCGAAGGCTGGTTCTCCGAAAGTGCCGACTTCGAACGACAGAAGGAGTCTGGTTTCCTCACCTGTCCGATGTGCTCCTCGGCTGAAGTTTCCAAGATGCTGATGGCGCCTGCGGTTTCCACCTCCCGGAAGAAGGAAGCCCGAGAGGCGCAGCACGCGCTTGCCGTTGACGAGGCTCAGCGCGAGATCATCGCGAAGCTCAGGGAAGCAGTGGCTATGATCCGGGCGAACAGCGAGGATGTCGGCGAGCGCTTCCCGGAGGAGGCGCGCAAGATCCATTACGGCGAGGCCGACCAGCGTGGCATCATCGGTCAGGCTTCGCCGACCGAGGTGCGCTCCCTGCTCGAGGAGGGCATCGAGATTGCACCGCTGCCGGTGTTGCCCGACGATGTGAATTGATGCCATCGAACGGTTTTCATCTCGCGATCTACAATTTCGGTATCCATGTCGCAGATTACGGTGATCCCGCGATCGAGGGCTTCCTCCGTCGCGAGCCGTTCAACTTCGAAGCGGCGGAGCGGGCCTCCGGTTTTGTAGCGCGGTCCGGCTATGATGGAGAGCCGGGGCCTGTCAGTTGGGGGCAGCAGGTGTTTCCCCGGTTCCTCGCGGGAAGTGGACGGACGAGCGGGCCTTCCTCGCTTTCTCTCTGGCAGGACATCGAGAGCCTGATGGCGTTTTCCTATTCGGGGATCCATGCCGAGGCGCTGCAGCATGCGAGGCGATGGAACGTCGAGCGGGCGTGGCCGTCGCTGGTGCTGTTCTGGGTCGAGGCGGATCGGCGTCCGGACTGGACGGAGGCGGTTGAGCGGTTTGAACAACTGGCCGATCACGGAGTCTCGCCTTCGGCCTTCACCTTCAAGCAGCCTTTCGATGCGTACGGCGCGGCCTATATGATCGACCGGCAGCGGGTGAAGGCGATTGCGGCGAGCAATGCGGACGGTCAGGTGGACCTTATCGAGCAGGTGAGCTTGATCGCGCCCTGAGCCTTAATCGGGGTGAATGGATTTCATCCGGCCCGGTGTTTCAGGGCGCGTTCGGCGTAGACGTTGTCAAACGCCTCGTTGATAGATGTCACCCGACCCGCGTCGATGTCGTCCAGGCCTTTCTGCAGTTGCCGTTCCATCTCGCGTCTGGCTTCGTCGCTCTCCAGGTGTTCCCGCAGAACCGTTTCGATGAATTCGCCCGGGGAGCTGAGCGCGCGCTGCTTCATCTGCTCGCGGACATAGTCATCGAGCTGCGGTTCCAGCGTGACAGTAACTTTCCGGGGCCCGGCCATCGGCGGCCTCCTCGTGAACGATTGATCATACCATCATTTGGCGGGGTTCGGAAACGAGAGGGGTTCCGACCTATCCCTTGAAACCGTCGGCATCCAGATAGGCCTGTTCCTCCGGCGTGGTGTCGCGGCCGAGAGCCTGGTTGCGATGGGGGAAGCGACCGAAGCGGGTGATGATGTCGAGATGCAGCTCGGCCCATTTCAGCGGCTCCGCGTCACCGGTTTCGTCGCGGTGCTTCTCGAACAGCGAAACGCTGAGCTTCTGGTCTTCCATGTCCTCCGAATGCTCGAAGGGCAGGTAGAAGAAGGGGCGGAGCACGGGGTCGACCTTCTGGTCGAAGCCCTTTGCCAAGGCCCGGCGGGCGGTGGCGCGGGAGAGACCGTCGGTGGCGTAGGAATGGCCGCTGCCGCGGAACAGGTTGCGCGGGAACTGGTCGAGCAGCAGGAGCAGGGCGAGCGTGCCCTCCGGCGTTTCCTCCCAGGCGGACAGTTCACAGCAGGCGGCGGCGATGTGCAGATCGGCGAATTTCCCGGCGATCTCGGCATCGAGCGCAGCATTGCGGGAGAACCAGGCCTCGGGGCCGTGGCGCATCCAGCATTCGAGGACATCGTGGGGTGTCGCCATCGGCCTAGTCCTTCGGGCGTGCGGCGAGCACCATGTAGTTGACGTCGATGTCGGAGGAGAGGTTCCAGCGGTTCTGCAGCGGGTTGAAGAACACGCCCTTGCGCTCGATGACTGACAGCCCGCTTCTCTGGAGCGGCGCCTCGATCTCCTCGGGGCGAACCAGTTTCTCGTACTGGTGGGTGCCGCGCGGCAGCCAGCGCAGCACGTATTCGGCGCCGACGATCGCCAGCCCCAGCGCCTTCAGCGTGCGGTTGATGGTGGCCACGAACATGATGCCGCCGGGCTTCACCATCTCGGCGCATTTGCCGATGAAGAGGTCAATGTCGGCGACGTGCTCGACCACCTCCATGTTCAGCACCACGTCGAAGGTCTCGCCGGCCTCGGCCAGCGCTTCGGCCGTCGTGGCGCGGTAGTCGATGGTCACGCCGGCCTCCGCCGCGTGCAGCTTCGCCACCTCGATGTTGGTTTCGGACGCGTCGGCGCCGACGACCTCGGCCCCCAGCCGCGCCATCGGCTC
>Ga0065721_10003183_pt1 | contig 32558 bp, 22 predicted proteins | sample Mesricmetagenome_FD_59108 | JGI IMG/M metagenome (GOLD analysis project Ga0065721, IMG submission 59108) | Mesophilic microbial community from rice straw/compost enrichment Sample: eDNA_1 v2 (version 2) | ecosystem: Engineered > Solid waste > Grass > Composting > Bioreactor | place: USA: Davis... | reverse complement strand
ACTAACAAGACACGGCAAATACCAAACAGGTACCTGCTTCGTACCTCCTTCGCTGTGAGTCCAGGGTGAGTCCAGGATGAGTCCAGGGTGAGTCCATGTTTTTCCGTAAAATCCTGGACTCACGGTGGAGACATCACGGGTTCTCCATTGCTTCATGGCGGAGCAGGTACGGACTTGCCCCGGACCAATGCTTGATCAGGTGGCTAACTGTAATAAAGGGATATGGGAATTGTGTTTTGGTAAGGCTAAGATATAAAAAAGCCGGTAAAGCTACAAGACTTAAATTAGAAAAACTTACCCCGTTTTTTAGCGAAAACAACCGTTTCCACTTGGAAAACCAAGCATCAGACAATGAATCAGAAGGTTAAAGAATCAGACCGCTATTTTTCGGGGCAAGTTCAGAGGGATTTTCTAAGCGGCCAGCCGGGCGGCGCCGTTCNGCTGCTTCATCGCAACTAGTTGCCGCCGGGCTCCGCTGCGGACCAAGGCACGCCTCCCCATCAGCCCACCCTGTTTCGGGTCCGCTACTACCGTAAGGCTACGCCGATGAGTAACCGTAAGGGCCCGGCCTGGCTGCCTGTTGCTTCTTCCGCAGCAAGGCCAGCGCCGCCTCGGCTGAGCCTCTTTGGAACGAAGGAGGCAAAGCTTGAGGTCGTTGGGAGCCGGACGAAGCGCTGAGCAGCAAAGCCACAGCAGAAACTACCGTATCAGCAGAAAACAAGCGGATCCCGAAGCGGAGCGCCTTGGATCCGCGCATAGAAAAGGCTTTGCAATCAAGCGCAAGGAAGCTCCCTGACCGAAAGCTTGCCTCCGAAGCACATGCCGTCACCGCCTCGGCTAGCCTTACTTGGCGTGAAGGAGGCAAAGTGTAAGGCCGTTGGGAGCCGTACGAAGCGCTGAGCAGCAAAGCCACAGCAGAAGTCACCCGTACAAGCACAAACCAAGCGGATCCCGAAGCGAAGCGCCTTGGATCCGCGCATAAAAAAGGCTTTGCAATCAAGCGCAAGGTGGTTCCCAGACCGAAAGCTTGCCTCCAAAGCACAACCCGTCACCGCTCCGGCTGGCCTTCTTCGGTGTGACGGAGACAAGGCATGAGGTCGTTGGGAGCCGTACGAAGCGCTGAGCAGCAAAGCCACAGCAGAAGCCACCCGTACAAGCACAAACCAAGCGGATCCCGAAGCGAAGCGCCTTGGATACGCGCATAAAAAAGGCTTTGCAATCAAGCGCGAGGAAGCTCCCAGACCGAAAGCTTGCCTCCAAAGCAGGCTGCTGCCTTGCAACCCATCCGCACAGCGGTTGGAAAATGGCACTTTTTATGCTACGTTTGCAACGGGATGCGAAGCACCATCATCGTAACGTCAATACTATTCGTCGCCGTAATCGTAGCCGCGATTTTCTATTTCGCTGACCTCCGGGATGGCGGCCAGCCTCTCCGTAGGCCTCTGAGACAGATACCTGATGATGCCGTTTTTATAACCTCTTTTCCTAACGATGATGTACTTGACGAAATTTTCTCGGGATTCGGGCTATTCAAAGCTGTTCTAGGCGATGATCATTACGGACGGCTGACCTACATTCAGAAATCCATTTTGCGCGACGCAAAGGTTGCTGACCAGACCGCAGGCCAGGAAATACTTCTGTCGTTTCATCCTGGAAAGTCCACGTTGGATTACCTAATGGCTCTGCCGACAAAAGAACGCATACGTCCGGAAGCGCTGTTTGAGATAATGGAGACCATAGATGCGGAAATAGAACCTCAGTGGACGGATTCCGTAAGTCAACAGGTGTTCCGCCTGCAGCTTCCCGACGATATGCCTCCGCTTTACGTCACGGAGCTGGACGGTGTGCTGTATGCCAGTTTTTCCAGCGACCTTATTGCCCGGACTGCAGATAAGCGTACACCTAAGCTGAAACCGGAAGCCGTGGAGCGCTTCCGCGAGCGCACGAACGACAGCTCTCCGCTGACTTGGTACATCAACCATGAGCGCATTTTCGGTTTCGCATCTGCTGTGATGCGCAATAAGCCCGGCAGCTTTATCAGATTGACGGAAGGTCTAAGCGGTTACTCGACACTTCACATGAACTTCCGGCATGATGCGTTTATGTTTTCCGGCAGCAGTGCGGTCCCCTCAACTGATACAGCCGTTTACTTGTCCCTCTATACAGAACAAAGCCCTATAGAGCAAACCCTTGAACATGTATTTCCGGCTAATACGGCGAGTTTTATTGCATTTTCCGTCAGCGACTATTCCGCGCTTCACGCGGGAATCACTGACGTGTTGACCCGCCGGAAGGAAATTGCTCAAATGCGGGAACAGCACCGACTGATCCGGAATTCATCTGGCGTATCCATACAGGAAGAGCTGCTTCCTGAATGGGGTGATGAATTTGCAGTACTTCAGCTGGCTAACCGTGAAGAGCTGGCCATAATCAAGGTAAAGGACTCGCTCGCTCTCGCCCGTACGGTCCAGCGGATAAGCACCACCTATCCAGAGGGAATGTATCGCCTCAATCATTCAAATTTACTCTATTATAGTTTCGGAGATCCGCTAAAACCATTCGCCCGTCCGTATTTCCTGCTGATTGGCCCTTACCTTGTATGCGCCAACCACACCAGTACCCTGCGACGCTTTCAGTCCGATTATGCCGCCGGCAAACGGTTGGGCGCAACTCCGGGATATATTGATTTCGACAAGCTGCAGGCTAACAAAAGTACGGTCACCGTGTTTGTAAACAACGAAAATGCGGCGGATATCATCTCGAGTGATCTCGGAACTGTTTTCCGATCGGCTTACACTGATGAAGAGCACTATGGCTATCAACAGTTTTATGGTTGGTCTATCCAACTATCCGGCAGCGGAGAGGGCTTTTTCACCAACATTAACGCCAAATATATCAGTGAGGATACACCGGGCGCTGCTCCGGCGTGGACATTCCCCCTGAACGGCACCCTTGAAGCTGGTCCCGCGGTGTGTATCTATGATGACACCAGCCGGTTTATCCTTGCGCAGGACGCGAGCCATATCCTTCATGCCGTCTCCACAGTCGGTGAAAAGCTTTGGAACGCGCAATTGCCCGGGCCGGTTCTGGGCCCTATCCGTCAGTTGTCTGACAGCAGCATCGTGGTCACCACCGCGGAACGTTTATACCGTTTTGACGCACATGGAGACCCGCTTCCGGGATTCTCCCGGGAACTGCAATACAGGGCGACCTATGCTGCGACGGTATATGAAGACGGGGAAGACTCCCGCATCTATGTGCCTGCCGGAAACCGTATCTTGGCATTTGACAATCGCGGACAAGCGCTGCCGGAATGGAAAAACGTCACACTTAATAATAACATTCTCTTCGATTTGCAGGCGGCTACCGTAGGCGACATCCGCTATCTCATTGCGGCGACTGAAAGTGGCACCGTTTACTTTCTGAATCACAACGGGCAGCGGGTTGGTCTAGCGGAAAGCAGCCAACGTGTCGCCTGGCGCAATCCAATGGGTGTGCATGCCGGCGACGGAGGGCCTGAAAATGTCTGGGTGGCCAGTACCGACACCGCGGGCAGCCTTCATAGGGTAAGCTTCAACCGCTCAAGGGACACGCAGCCATTCGGTCAGTTAAGTTCGGATCACACATTTGATGCGGTAAACATTACCGGCGCGCCTACGCCGGAATGGGTTTTCACCGACCGGGGACAGTTGTCGGTGTACCAGGCAGACGGGAAACCGGTATATCACTTCGATTTCGGGCAGTCATTGGCGGGCCGGCCGATGTTTTTCCATCTGGATGACGGCACGCACCTGGTGGGAGCAGCCACGCAGGGAAATGGCTTGATCTACGTCTTCAATACAGACGGCACCGTCATATCGGGCTTTCCCGCAGAAGGGAGCGCACCGTTTTACTATGGCAAGCTTGATAGCCATGGCGGCACCTATCTGCTCTGCAGCAGGGACGACCGCACTTTGTATTGCTTCCGTTTCGATTGACCACCTCCCCGGTAGGCCCGGCGTTTCAGACGGTCACGCCACTTCAGGAACGGATATTCCACAACGATGTTCAACACAAGCGCGCCGGCGACTGACACCGCCGCGCAGATCAGTACCCGGAGATTTCCGTCGCTCTCCAGGCCGATAGCGTCCATCGGTTGTTGCAGCAGGTGATTCAGAAACTTGTGGCAAAGGTAAATACCATAGGATAGCGCAGCGATCAATGCACTTCCTTTCCAACGCACACGGTACAGGATACAGGTAGGGGAAAGAGCAGCAAAAACCATAAAGCCATAAGCGGAAGACAACAGCGGATAGCCTATCCAAGTCGGCCAGAAGGCCAGCCGGTCCCCGTTCATGAGGAAATAAGATATGATGAGCAGCAAGCAACCGATGACCAATAGCAAATTGCCGTGCGCCGCCTGCCATTCCCGCCATCCCGGGCGGTAGTTCATGACGGCGGCGATGCATACGCCGATCATCAGACCGTCCAACCGGTTGTAGGTCGGGTAATAGATCCACTTATTATACGCAACGAAACGGTTTTCGGTAATTCCCTGCTCGTAGAACGGTTGCATGATATCCAGCCAGCCGACCGCCCGGACCAGTAACCCAAACAACAGGACACCAAGTAAAAACCAGGCGCCATAGCGCCAACCACCTCCTTTGGTCAGTAACCAAAGCGTTAGTGGCAGGCACAGGTAGAATTGCTCTTCAATGGACAGAGACCAGGCGTGTGAGAACGATCCTTCCGTACCGAAGTCTAGATCAAAGTTTTGCGTAAAAGTCAGAAACTGCCATAAAGGGGCAATACCTTCCCGCTCCCGGATAACCGGGAATGCAAAATAGAGAAATACAACGAAAAAATAGGCCGGAAAAATGCGTAACGCCCTATTCAGGTAGAACTCCCCGAAACCGATGGTACGATTGCTGCGGAGCTGACGCATCAACCCGTCACTTATCAGGTAACCGCTCAACACGAAGAATAGGTCTACGCCGGTCCAGCCGAAGAGACCTATCTCATCAACCCAGACAGGCCGTTCGTAAGCACGGTAATGGCATAAAAATACCAACACAATTGCCAGCACCCGGAGGTGATCCAAACCCGCCAGGTGCCTTCGGTCGGCGTCCACCAGTTTCCTCCAATACAACCTCATGGCTGCAAGTATCCGGTCGGAGCCACTACTTTTCCTTCAGCTTCAGATCGACCGCTTCCGATCCGGATAAAGGACGGATTCCCATGCCCGGACTGTTGGTATACTGAGCTGTAATGCGCAGTACCGTCTGTCCTTCCTCACCGTTTGCAGGCGGGCGGGCTATGATTGTACCTTTAGCCGGCAGCGATTTCCGTTTGCTTGTTTGGTCGTCGGCCAGGGACATAATCCAGTTGGCAATTTGCCGCGCTTCCGACTCCTTCATATCCGGATGCGCCGGCATTGCTACCTCCCCCCATACACCGCTTCCACCCTGAAGGATTTTTTCCGCGAGGTAATTCGAGGCGCCACTTTGCTTCTTATATTTCCGCGCCACATCCACATAGGTCGGACCCACACTCGGCTCGTCGATCTTGTGGCATGACTGGCAATCCGATGCCATCATCAAGCTCCTTCCCAGCACAATCTCTGACACCTGTTGATGACCCAGTGACGCTCCCGCCATGTCGGTACCTTTAATATAGTCTACTGCTACCACCAGATTCGACGTATCGATCGGCCGGCCGTAATCATTTACCTTTACCTCATAACCTATGCGTTCACCCGGCGTATAAATGCCTGACGTATTCGTAAGCACGATATCCACAATAGGATTATCGTTACCTGCATATACCGATACCGGATTACTTTCCGCTTTATTATTTTTGGAATCCTGAACAGTGACGGAGATCGGATACTCCCCTGTTTTTTCCAGGGTGTAAGTGAGTCTCGGTTCAGACGTCTGCTCGGTCACGTCGCCGATTTTCCAAATATACGTCAGCTTATCGTTCTCATAATCTTTGGCTTCCACCGTGGCATTCACCGTGAACGGTGTCTTTCCATTATTCTTCTCAACGGTAATCTCACCCACCTGCGGCGGCAGGTTGCCCGCTATGTAATCAATGCGAGCAATGCCAGCATCCGGATTTTTTGCGAACCAACCTTTTCCATACTCCAAAATATACAGGCGGCCGTCCTTGCCGACTTCCATATCTATGGGATTGGCAAACGATTCCCCTTCCATAAACGGCTCCATTTTGTCGAAGTCGCCGTTTGGCAACATGGTCACCGCCTTGATCCACCCCCTTATCCAATCATAGACAATCAGTTTTCCGTTATAGTACTCCGGATAGCGGGTATCTTCCGGGAACATATCGGTATAATAAACCGGCCCTGCCATTGCGTTCCGTCCGCCGGTACCTACCTGAGGAAAATCCGGTGACGCTGCATAGGGATACCAGATAAATGCCGGTTGCGCAGGAGGGAGCGCCTGCAATCCAGTGTTGTTAGGCGAATTGTTCACAGGTTTCTGCGGGTCAAATGCCGGTCCCGGTTTCCCGGTTGCATAGTCGAATTCACGATAGGCATAGTTGTTCCCCACGAATAGCGGCCATCCGTAAAATCCTGCTTCCCGCGCCTGATTCACTTCATCATAACCCCGGGGACCGCGTGTTTCCAGGCTATCGTTCGCCGCATCCGGCCCCACTTCTCCCCAATAAAGAAACCCGGTCTTTTGATCCACGGAAATCCGGTAAGGATTCCGGTTACCCATGACAAAGATTTCCGGCCGGGTACGCTCCTGCCCTTCCGGGAAAAGGTTTCCTTCAGGTATCTCGTAACTTCCGTCCGGACGCACTTTAATGCGCAGTATCTTGCCGCGGAGATCGTTTGTGTTCCCCGCTGAACGGCGTGCGTCGTATTGGGAAAATCCCGGACGACCGTCCAAGGGAGCAAATCCGTGGTTTTTGAACCGCGACGGATCCGGTTGATCGAACGGTGTTGAGTTGTCCCCAGTCGATAAATAGAGCAAACCGTCTCCACCAAAGGCGATCGACCCACCGGTATGGCAACAGATCTTCCGTTGAGAGTAAAACTCAATGATAACCTTTTCACTGCCAGTGTCCAGGGTATCGTTCTTGAAGACAAAACGTGAGAGCCTGTTCACCGACGTATCGGCCGGACTGTAAAATGCATACAGGTAATTGTTTTTCTCGAACTCCGGGTCAAGTGCAAGCCCCATGAACCCTTCTTCGGCGTTCACGTCCGGTACCCCCGACTGATGATAGACATCCAGGAAACCAACCTGTTTCACGGACTTGTCTTCCTGCCTATACATCATCAGTTCGCCCCGCCGCTGTGCCACCAGGATATCAAAATCAGGCAATATGGCCATTTCAGTAGGCTCAAACAGCTCACCTTTCAGCAGCTGCGTCTTTTTGAAACGTTGCCGTTCCGGCACCGGCAGGCTCTTTGCTTTGGAGTAATCCAGCTTACGGTTTTCCCCTATCGCGTATTTGATGCCGCCCAGCAGGATCTTCATATTCACTGAATCGCTGAATGACGCATCAGAATGGCCAAATGCAGTATAGAATGAACGCCCTCCGTCAAAATCGTGATACCACACCATTGGGTGTTGCCCGCCGTGGTCGCCTCCTTCATAGCTACTTTCATCTATGGTGATCAATACCTTGGTATCCGGATTCAGTTTCTTGAAATTATACCACTCATCATTGTATTTGAAGGTAGAAGGCAGATCCTTGGTTGCAGGGTGTAGGGTGTCCAGCACGTGGAATACCGCCTCTTGAGGATGCGGATGATGCTTGAAATACCCGCCGACCAACCGCCCATACCAACCCCAATCATACTCAGTATCGGATGCTGCATGAACGCCCACATATCCTCCGCCTGCCTGGATATACCGTTCAAAAGCCACTTCCTGATAATGATTCAGCACATCACCGGTTGTGCTGAGGAAAATCACCGCCGAGTACTTCTCCAGGCTATCTTCGTTAAACCACTCCGCATTGGTAGTCGTGTCAATCTCAAAACCATTCTCTTCGGCTAGTTTAATCAACGCCTTGTTTCCCGTCGGTATGGATTCGTGATAAAACGCCGCCGTTTTGCTGAACACCAAAATTCTCGGCTTTCCACTGCGTTTATTGCAGGAACTGATGCCGACTAAAATCAAAGCACTCAACAAGAAAGAAAACGATTTAGTGCTGGTTAGTTTCCAAATTTGCTTCATGTTACGGTTTGTCTCGCTTATTTATCTGGTGTACAAAAATGATAAAATTTGCCAGAAGTCCGCTTTTTTTCGCGTTTTTTCTTCCCGATGTCCGAAATTTTTGCATGAAAAGCTTCTCTGTGTGCCGATTCCCAAGTCTTTACAGATTTAAGAGGTTATTTCACCGCCAGGACAGTAGCTGTGAATGAAGGATAAGTCTAAAACTACATATGAGGATTTTGCATTGGTGTTGGCATGGCCGGATCAGACGGCCCGCGGCGACGAGCCGTGGATGGCATTGCTCAAACGGGCCGGCATTGTAAAAAACCTGAACTTCAGGGTAGGCCACGCGGCCATCATCCTTGTACAGCGGAGCTCCGGGTCTCTGTTCTATTATGATTTCGGCCGGTATATCACGCCCCGCGGATATGGCCGCGCCCGGTCCGCCGCTTCCGATCCCCGTCTTGCACTTTCTTCCCGGGCTGAATTTGATGGATACGGACGCATAAACAATCTGGATACCATCCTGGCTGAGCTGCATAAAAAAGAGTATGCTACCCATGGGGGAGGCCGGCTGTTCTTTTCGGTTGCCGACAGACTCTGTTACGCCGCGGCGGCGCGTTTCGCCCAACGGATGGTGGAAGGAGGCCCTGTAAAATACGGCGCCCTTGCGCGGGGGAACAACAGTTGCTCGCGCTTCGTGGCACAGATCTTGTTGAATGGTCTACAGGCGGGACACTCCGCCCGTAAATGGATCGGTTTTCCAGAGACCATCAAACCAAGCCCAATGAGCAATGTTGTGAATGCTTCACCGGATAAAATAGTCTACTGTTATCACAAAGGAAAACTACAGCGGTTCCAAATGGGCCGCCGGCAGTCATTAAAGTTCCAATTGAGCCTGCTGCGCGACAATCTTTCAACGGCAAAAGCGAAAAGGCTACCTTGTGACCGTAAACCCGGTAACATGAAAGAACCCAAACGGCCGTCTTCGGTACCTCCGGAAGCCCATTGGCTGGGCGGTATTGGCGAAGGCGCTTGGTACGCTGTTGAAGGAAGTCCGGGACCGGAAAGCCTTATGGTAGTTAAATATGGAATGGACGGAAACGAAGAGTACCGGACAAGCTGTTCAGCCAGCCAGCCAGTAAACCCTGCACAGCCCTATCGGTTTACGTACCACTGCCACTATCAGCGCCACATCATTGTCCAAAAAAATCAACAGATTGTACTGTTGTCAATGCCTCAACGAACACAAAAACAGGTTAGGACCGCGTAATAATTATAAGTCAAAAACAAGAAATACTATGGAGTTAACCATCTTAAAATCTAAAATTCATACCGTAAAAGTGACGGAAGCCAATGTCGAATACAACGGGTCTATTACGGTGGATGCTGATTTATTGGATGCGGCCCAGATAAAAAAATACGAACAGGTGTATATAAACAATGCCATCAACGGCAGCCGCATCATGACATACGTACTTCCCGGTAAACGCGGCAGCGGCGAGGTCTGTATGAACGGCGGTGCTGCCCTGCATGCCAAGGTGGGTGATACCGTGCACATCCTGAGTTTCTGCACCGTCAATGAAGAAGAGGCTGACACCTATAAGCCTGTTCTTGTTTTCACCAAAGAAGGCAATCAGATTGCGTCAATTGAGCGCTACGAATACTGAAAGAACCACTCCGGAAGCATTTTTTGTGCGCCTTTTCTGATTTGCGCAACATTTTCTGCCCCTATCCAGCGGTATGGCCACCGGAGCCTGGTGCCAATGTCCGCCCAGTTGCCGACAGCTGCGAGCAGCTTGTCCAATGCCGGGTTACTGTACTCTTGTGCGGCAAACGGGCTGATATAGCGGGCAAAAAACGCCTGAATAAGGCGCTCTACCTCCAAGGCTGCATCAATGTCCGTCTGTATCAGCTCCCACCAGTGCTGGGCAGCCCAGGGATTTATACAGGCAACATTTGAATAGGCTCCACTGGCTACACCGCGGTGTACACCAGTAGCAAGATGGTGTCCCGGAACAAAAACCGCAATATTCTCCCCCACAGTCCGCATCCGCGAATACCAATCCGCGTCCCCGTCAAGTACCTTGATGCTAACCAGCGCGGGTATCTCCTTTGACAGCACCAGATGCGCCTCCGGCTCGAGGACATGCTTTGCGTGCGGTGGGTTATATAGTACCAAGGGAACCGGATGCGCCACGTCAGCGATCCCGGTCAGGAAGTCCTTCGCCTCATCAATACTGACTCTCACCCAGTCGGGCAATATAACCTGATATGCTGCCGGATTCAGATGTTTACTGCGGATAATCCGGTCGTGCATCATCGCCGGCACGGGATGGGATGCCCCAAGCTGGAACAACATTCCGCTACGCGTACATTTTGCTGCCAATAGCTCGCTGATCCGGTCAAACTCCTCTTCCGTCTGCGTATGGAACTCGCCGGCCGTACCGTTGGAGTAAATGCCGTCAACGGCGGCGTCAATCAATGCCTCAATCTCATCCGAAAGCCGGTCAAAGTCTATCGAATCGTCTGGGTTAATGGGCAAAAGCAGTGTTCCCCAGTTACCCCGGCACCATCCGGCTCTTAATGCTGCGGTGTTCAAAGCCATAATATTATAACTCCTTTTTCACCTTCACCAGCATCAGCGACCAGGTGGCCAGCAGCAGCAGGCAGGCCGCCACCACATATATCACAGACAGGCTTATCTGCGCATCTTTCAGGGCGCCTCCTACATAAACCATCAGCCCACCGGCTATTGTGCTCAGGAAATTGAGCACTCCATAAGCCGTCGCCGCATACCGGCTATCCACAACCTGGCGCAGTACCGGCATCAGGTTTGCGTCACTGAATCCCCGGGCCATACCGAAAAAGAACAACGCGACGATGGCCACCAGAAACAGGGTCGTCCAGGACATCAGGATCAAGAAGGGGGCTCCTATGGTGAACCCAACGACAATGACCAGCACACGGCTTCTGGGATTCACCTTAAACCAACGGTCCGCCCATATCCCCCCCAGCAGCACCCCGATAAACGATCCGATCTGTGGATACAGCGTAGCGGAAATTCCCGCTTCTCCCAACCCCAGTGAAAACTGGTCCCGGAGGAAAGTGGGTAACCATGCATAAATGAGCCAGTTTGCTATGCCCAGCACAACAAAGTAAAACAGTACGACCAGATAGGAGCGATCGCTTACCAGGGATTTGATCGAGGCAATCAATTGCACCCGCTCTGTAGGAACATGCTCCACGGTGACAGATTCCTCTTCCTTCCGGTCGTGGAGCACAAACAGCAATACCAAGGCGTAGACGCATCCGAAAAAACCGAATACGTGAAACCCGTAACGCCATCCCCAAAGCTCAGCGATGTAACCGCCCACACCACCCAGTGCGGACCCGGTATAAAGCCCGCTGAAATGCAGACCGGTAGCCAGCGAGCGTGTTTTACCGCGGTGGTAGTCGGTGATTAACGCAAGTCCTGCCGGAATATAGAATGCCTCACTGATGCCCATCACGATGCGTGCGACAATCATTTCCTCATAGGACGAAACCTCCCCTGTCCAGACTGTGGCCAGTGACCAGGCCGCTACGCTGAACATGATCACCTTCTTACGGCTGTACTTATCTGCAAGAAACCCGCCGAACGGGCTCAGTATACCGTATGACCAAAGGAACACGGAAGTCAGCAAACCGAATTGCGCATCGTCCAGTGAAAATTCGGATACGATAGGATCGCGCATAGATGTGAGCAAGATCCTATCCAGGTAGTTCAGGAAAGCGACGATCCAAAGTACGCCCACCAAAAGCCAGGGATACCACGCCTTGGCTGTCATTCCGTTTCTTATTGATTGGTTCATGCTATTTGCTTGGTTTTGCTGCCAACACCCGGTTTGTCCTTACCCCGGGACGGACCTCGCCCATAGGCAGGACTACTTCCCCACTCCATATAACCGACGTCGTGGTAACCGGCGCCCAAGTGCTGGCATTTGGATTGTTTTCCGGATCCGGTTGCTTATCCGTCGGTATCTCCCCTGCATTCTCCCAAATTTTTGTCCCGGCATGATAAGCCTGTATTCCCGTGCGGAATCCGGGATGTTTGTCTTTCAGTTCGTTATTTTTCCCGGCAAGGCTGCCATCATCTCCGCCGAAGACCAGCAATTGCCCCTCGCTGGCATAGGCGGGCGTAGGTGCAGCAGCAGCAGCATGCGGAAGATCGGCGATTTGCTCCCATCCTTTTCCCGGCTGATACCGGAATGCGTCCCTTAGGTATTTCCGCTGCGGCAGGGAATTATCCGTGGCAGTCTCCAGTGCCACGCCGCTCATCAGATAAAAAGCGCCATCCAATGATCCGCCCACACTCAGCATGCGCGCCTCGCCGGGCCACGGCTCCAACACTTCCCAGCGCCGCTCAGACGCAGACTTGCCAAGGTCCAATGACCAGAATGTACGTTTTGCAGCTGTGGCTGTCGGTGCATCCAGTCCACCGGCCACATAAACGACGTCCCCGATGAGTGCGCCACACGCGTTAGCGTTCGGCTCCGGCAGGCTGGGCAAGGTGTCCAGTACCAATCCGTTCTCCGTGTAGCTCAACAAATAGGCATCACTATAGTGCTGTTGCTGATCGGCACCACCCAGTATGACAACGCTATTTTCCCAAGTGAGTGACACGCTGTATCCCATAGGCCGCGGTAATTTACCCACTTCCTTCCATTCCTGCGATGACTCAGCCAATGCAAAAACCTTATCATTCCAAACCTTGGTTCCTCCTGACCAGGGCCTCGTACCTTCCGGAAAATTTGATCCACCACCCACCAACAGATGTCCGCTGCTGACACCCGCAAAAGCGCCTGCAAACCCAGCGGAGTCAGGGATCTGAGGCAGTTGCCTCCAGGAAATCGTGATGGATCCCTGATCATCAGACCAGTGGCATGCTTGTGTAGTTAACATTGTCAAAATCGTGATTATGAATGGTATTTTGTTCATTACGCGTCCTTATCAGCAGACAACCTACTCTCCTTCAAATCCTTAAAGAAAGACATCGAATCAAGTTCTTCTTTTAACGCTTCGATTTGCGCGGCGCTGAGCGGCTCCAAAGGCAGCCGGCAGCGTCCCAGATCATACCCAAGCATTCCCATAATAGCCCGCTGCGCAGGAATCGGTGGGTATTTCGCAAAAGCCCGGACCATCTCCACCAATCTCAATTGAAGCCGCTGGGCCTCAGGCAGGTCGCCAGCCGCGAAAGCCCTCATCACCTCCTGATACATAGGTGCCGCAAAAGTATATGTGCTTCCAATGGCCCCCTTGGCCCCTACCGCCAAGGCACTCAAAAGCAATTCGTCGTAGCCAAATAATACGTCGAATTTCCCTCCGCCGTAGTTCAGACAGGCCTGATACTCGTGGAGCGTCGAAGCCGTGTACTTAATCCCCGCCAAATTAGGTATTTTCTTTTCAGCAAGTTCCAGGAATGCCACCATATCCATCCCCACACCCGTGAGCGCGGGGATGTGGTAGTAATAAAACGGCGTATCGGGGGCGGCAGCCGCAATCGCCGCCATGCATTCGACCAGGTTGTTTACAGAAGTCGGTTTGAAATAAAAGCCAGCAACGGCAGAAATGGCATCAGCGCCTATCTGCTGGGCATGTGCTGCCAGCCTGCGCGACTCGGCGACTGATGTATGTCCCACATGTACCAGCACGAGCAACCGCTTGCCTGCGGCCCGCATATAGGTCTCTGCGACCGCCATCCGTTCTTCAACGGTTAAGTTCGGCCCTTCACCGTTCGTTCCGCAAATAAATACCCCTTTCACTCCGTCTTCAACGAGTTTATCCACCAAGTGTGGGATCCCGTCCAGGTCCAGAGAACCGTCGACATGAAATGTCCCAAATGTAGCTGCAATAAGGCCTTCTATTTTTGTCATCTGAATAGTATTATAGCGTATGTAAAAATTTCAATTATTGAGTTGCAGTACTATTCCGTCACCTCAAGGTACCGGTTTTTACATTGTATTCAGTGGCTTTCACCCCTGATGGTTTCTGCATGTCACCCACATCCGTGGCATTATTCACGGGAATGTAAGCCTTGAGCCGGGATTTAATCGCAGCATGACGCTGATCACCGGCAAGATTATTCCATTCGTTATGATCCACCGTGTGGTCATACAATTCTTCTGTACCATCTGCGTATTGGATATATCGCCAGCGGGCAGTTCTCACGGCATGGTTCCCCTGCATATAGGTCATCAATGCCGGTGGAAACGGTGCATCCGGGTTGTCCAGCAGCGGCACCAAGGATTGCCCGTCCAGGTCGGGTTTAGCCGGTAGCCCGCACAGGTCTACCAGCGTGGGATAGACAGCTGTCAGATCAACGGGAGCACGGATCCGGACGCCTTGTTCCGCCTTACCGGGCGCAACCACGATCAACGGAACGTGCGTTGTTTTCTCCCATAACGCGAATTTCTCCATATGCCGTTTTTCACCGAGATGATATCCATGATCGCTCCAAAGTACAATAACGGTGTTATCGGCATATCCGCTTTCCTCCAGCGCATCCAGCACACGCCCGATCTGGGCATCGGCAAAGGTAGCGGATGCCTGGTATGACGTGACCATGTCCGCCCACGCGTTCCTATCTTGCTCGATTGCCCGTTCCATACCCTGCCAGAACCACTTCGTCGGCTCCATCAACTTAACGGCTCCGCTGGGTAAATCGCCCCAGTCGTCCGCTTTGACTTCCGGCATCACTGCCGTTTCCACTGGGTACTGCGAACGGTACTGGGGTGGCGAATAGGTCGGCATATGCGGACGGAAGATTCCCACACTGAGAAAGAACGGCGAATCATGAGGTTTACGCAGAAACTCCACCGCATAGGTGGCTGTCCGGTAGTCCACCGCATCGGTTTCCTCAAGCGGCCAGGCGCCCCAGTCGGTATTTTTGCTGCCGTACCATTCAAATCCGTTCAGTTTTTTATCCGGTATCGGGGAGTCGGGATAGGTATCAGGCATAGGCTGGAAATCATCAAACGAGGCCGTATCGTGGAACGCCCCGTCCCAGTGGTGGTGGAAAATCTTTCCGGCTCCGGCCGAATAATACCCATGTTTCATAAAATATTGCTGAATCGTCTCGGCTTCGGGCAGTGCCCCCCTCCAATCTGATTTATTGCCATATATCCCCGTCTTATGCGGGCGTTTCCCGGTGAGCAGCGATGCCCTTGACGGGTTACACGCCGGCGAGGAGCAATATGCATGTGTAAAAAGAGCACCCTTTGCCGCCAACCGCTCAATGTTCGGCGTACGGATCGGGTTCCTGGGATCAAAAAGCGTAATCCAGTCGTTCAGGTCGTCCACCGCAATAAAAAGTACGTTCGGTTTGCTGTTCCGCCTGTCGGTGCAGGCGGTTACAGCAAGCGCGATCAGCACTGTCGCACCAAGCAGTATCCTTCTTCCTTGAACCAGTCTGCGCATAGTCTTACCTCTCTCTGTTAAATTGTTTTTCCAGCAGCCCTTGCATACGGTGCTGAGCTTGTTCATACCCCGCCTGTCCGGACAGGTTCTGCGTTTCCGCCCCCTGCCGATCGTACCGGTATAACTCAGTTGCCACGATGGAAGCATCGTTCAACCGGCGCCATTCCGTGTACCGTAGTTCTTCAGTACGCACGCTGTACCCCATCAATTCAGGCACATCACGATACATCCACGGCCGGGGAAACTGGCTAAATGCGGTATTTTTCCAGGCTCGCTCCGGATTGCTCAGCAAGGGCACCAAACTGACGCCGTCCAGGCCGGTGGCCGGGAAACCGGCCAGATCGGCAAGGGTTGGATAAATATCAACCAGCTCCACTACGGCATCGCTGTGCCGTCCTTTCCCTGCCCGGCCCGGGGCCGAGATGATCAAAGGCACCCGCGTATCCAACTCGAAGTTCGTTGTTTTGCACCACAGGCCAAGTTCACCAAGGTGAAAACCATGATCGCTCCAAAGCACGATGATCGTATTGTCCAACATCCCCTGGTTTTCCAGCTCGCTCATCAGGCGACCGATCTGCGCATCAACAAAACTGATGCTGGCGTAATAACCGCGGCGAAGCAGCCCAATTTCCTCGTCTGACAACGGTCCGGTATCCGGGATGTCAGTATATCCTCTGAGCTCAACACCATCGTGCAACGCAACTGAAGGTGCCCCCTGAGGTGGCGCGGCAGGTGAAGGTGGCGGGATTTCCACGTTGCCATACAGATCCCAGTATTTTTTCGGGGCTGAAAACGGCAGATGCGGTCGTCTGAAGCCTACCGCAAGAAAAAAGCTGGTATCCTTCAGTTGCCTGACCGCGTCGATCGCTGCATTGCAGACCCTGCCATCCACGTACGCACTGTCCGGCACATCCGCACATTCCGTAGCAGCGGCTTTCCAGGACGTTTTTGACACCAGGTTTTCGGCAAGCACATACTTACCTCCTGCCTCGTCTGTGACTGACAGGACCTCGGGTGCGGACCAGGAAACAGGATCCTGAGCTTCCGCCGGATCGTGATAAATTTTACCCACCGCCCGGGTTTCGTAACCGCGTTCCCTGAAATACTGCGGCAATGTTACCGCGTCAGGCAACGCCTTGCGGAAATGCGTTTGCAGGTCCCATACCTTGGTGGCATCCGGCCGCCTGCCCGTCAATACCGAAGCCCGTGACGGCGCACAGACGGCCTGCTGGCAATAGGCCCGGTTAAAAACGATACCTCTTGCAGCCAGTCGATCAATGTTGGGCGTAATCGCTACCGGATCGCCATAACAGCCCAACAGAGGCCGGAGATCATCCACCGCGATAAAGAGCACATTCGGCCGCTGCTGGCCCACGGACGCCGTGCACGCCGCAAGCCAGAGGACCACAAAACTGAGACCGACCCTGAGCATCCTGATCAATATCCCGGGGTTTGCTTGATATTCGGGTTCCTGTTGATCGACGTGTTATGCACAGGCCACAGCAGGATATGCGATTCGTTCTCACGCCCCTCCAGGCTGGGAACTTCGTCAAATACCACCCCGAAACGGATCAGGTCCCACCAGATCTTTCCTTCTGAAACGAATTCTTTTTTGCGTTCGTTGAGGATTTCCCTGTCGATCTGCTCCGGAGAAAGTCCCGCATAGAAGCCCGCCGTGCCGTATGCACGTTCCGCAATAGCGTTCAACCGTTCCAAGGCCAATGACGGGTTACCCAGTGCATTCTCGATTTCCGCGCTCATCAACAGCGCATCGGCATACCGGTAAACCACTATGTCGGAATCAAATACCCGAGTGCTATTCTGCCAGCTACCCGCATACTTGTTGATCCACTGGAAAGTGGCATTCTTCGGCGCGTCAAAAAAGGTTTCAAAGCTAACCGTGGTCCGTTGATCCGCCTCGTTGGCAGAAAGAAACTCCTTGTACGCGTCCGTGAGGAAGATCCATTGCTGGTGCGACCCGACCTTAATCGGGTTCTCCACATATTGCGCTGAAATGTACTGGAGCGGCACCAGGTGGTCCGCTGGATAACCGCCGGTGAACTCATCCATCACGTAGCTCCAGGCAAACACAATTTCCTGATTAAGCTCACTTCCGAAGACATTGGAAAAATCAGACATCAATGCATAGTTCGCATTGCTAAGTACGGCATCAACCGCCTGCTTGGCCCGGTTCAGTGCATCCGTTCCCCCTCCCCTTACCTTGGCCATCCACAGGTAATAGTCTGCTTGCAACAGGTTAATAGCCGCTTTAGAGGCGAGGTTCCTGTCTGTTACACTTTCCGGCATCAGTCCATTGGCTGCCTCAAGGTCCATCCCGACCTGCTCGAACACTCGGTCCGCAGGGTCGCGCGACGGGTAGAGATCTTCCTGCTGGCCCGACTCGAACCCGTTCAGCAACACAGGTGCGTCTCCCCACACGCGGCCAATCCAGTAATAACAAAACGCACGGGCATACAGAGCATTAGCCAACACCTTGTTCTTGTCCGCCTCGTTGATAAACGCAATATCCGGCGTATACTTCAGTATAAGGTTACAGTCGTTGATCGTTGTGTAAAGATTTTGCCAATTGGCATGGGTATGCGTGCTGTTCAGCTGATTGCTGAACGGATCACTGTACGTGGCGTTCGTGGCCAGTCCCGGCCCCCACAGCCCGGAACGGTACTCACCCCAGAAAATATATGCATCCGAAAACGCCGAACGCATCCGGTTATAAACTCCGTACATCGCCGCCTCGGCATCGCCTTCGTTTTCCCACATGGTTGTGGCGGTAATGGCGCTTTTCTGCTCAACGTTCAACGTGTCATGGCACGCCTGCGTCCCCAGCAAGCCGGCCATCATATAGATCAGATAAAATCGGTTAATTTTCATGACAATATTTTTTATAACGTGATTTTAGCTCCAACCGAGAACCTTCTGATGGGAGGGTAATTATAGTACCGGTTATTGTTAGCGTTACTGTATGTGGTGGATGCGCCCACCTCCGGAGATATTCCCATACCCTGCACAGCCGAGAAGTAATGCAGGTTGTTCCCTGAGAGCGTAAACGTCAGATCCTTGATGCCCAGACGGCTGAACACCTTTTCGGGCATGCGGTACTGCAATGTCACTTCCCGGAGACAGAGGTAGTCCGCCTTGTAGTTGAACACATCAGAGGTCCTGGAGAAGTTCGAGTTACCCGCATCCGGGTCATTCGCCGTGAACCGGGCATACTTGGTGTTGTCTCCCTCCTGCTTCCAGGTGTTTTTCACCTCATCCACCAAGGTATAGTTATTGGCAAATGTATTCATGAAATACCGCATATAAGCGTTGTGGTTGATCGAATGCCCCAAAGCCCAGTCTACGAAGATGTTCAAACTGAAGTTTTTATATGAGAAGGAGTTATTCAGACCACCGGTAGTATGCGGCACTTCCACCCCCAATTCAAACTGGTCCATAGCCGTAATGCGGCCGTCCCCGTCCCGGTCCTTCCATTCATAGTCGCCCGGCAGCTTACGGCCGCGGACACTCTGACCGTCTGCCGGATCCCAGCCCCGCGCCCGTTCATCGTAACGCGCACCGGCTGCCTGTTCTTCATTCTGGAGGATGTAATCCACCACATAGCCGTAGTACCGGTACAGGGGTTCTCCTTCAGCAATGCCTCCGAATGCTGTTCCATCGGCCAGCGCAATCCCCCCAATGCGGTTCCGGTCACGTCCATTGTCCGGCAGCTCCAGCACCTTGTTCTTCACAAAGGACCAGGTCAGCTTGGAATCCCAGGAAAACGCATCGGTCTGGATATTACGCGACGATAGTTCCAGGTCATAGCCATGGAAACGCACCTTACCCACGTTCATCTGTACGTTATTGAAACCCGAAGTATTCGGCAGCTCCATGCTGAACAGCAGGTCTTCGGTCACTTTATTGAAATAGTCCGCGCTGATGGAAATCCGGTTATTGACGATACTCAGATCAAAACCGGCATCCAGCTGCGTGGACGTTTCCCAGGTAAGATCCCGGTTCGGCATATTTGCGGCGCCTATACCCGCGCTTCCGTTATACCGCCGGTCGGTGGCATACCGCCCCAATGCATCGTAAAAGCCAATGGAGTTATTACCGGTCTGTCCATAGCTGGCCCGCAGCTTCAGGTGATTGATCACCCTGCTGTCACGCAGGAAGTCTTCGTCTGATATCACCCAGCCCCCGGATACACCGGGGAAAAAGCCCCATTGATTTCCCGGAGCAAACAGAGAGGAGCCGTCATAACGAAACGTTGCTGACAGCAGGTATTTTTTCCGGAAATCGTAGGAAAGACGTCCGAAATAGCCGATCAGCACCTCCTTCTCAAAATTACTGTTCGCTCCCGTCTTGTTTGGCCCCGCTGTCAGGGTCGGCACCTTGTCCGAACTGGCGCCCGTGGCACTGGCCGAAAACTCCTTGCGGTCGGTTATCTGGTAGGAATAGCCCGCCATGGCCGAGAGGCTGTGTTCGCTGAAGGTATCGTCATACGTTGCATAGGCGTCCAGTTTGGTCCGGCCCAGCTCCCCGAATTCCGCCTCCGTGGTCCGCAGCCCGCTGAACTCATGCGCCTTCTCGAAATAATCGTATTGCGTCACGTGATTGTAGGTGGAAACCTGAGCCGTGGCTTTCAGCTGATCCAGGATACGGTAGTTCAGCCCGCCGATCAGCGAAAGCCGCCGGTCCTTGTTTGCAACGTCCCGCGTGTAGTCCCACCATACCGGATTCGGTGAGGTGGCATTGTACCCTGGCGTCGGCCGCCCGTCAGCGTAATAAATTTTCTGAGTGGGCGGGGTGGCCAGCCCCCGCGCGATAACGTTCATCTGGTTTTCAAACTGGCTGGAGTTCGTAGATGAAAAGTCAAAGGCTGTATTCAGATTAAGCCTGTCGGAAATCTTGACGTCCGCCTTGGCCCGCGCACTGTACCTGGTATATCCGGTTCCCAGCGCGACGCCCGCATCATCCGTATAGCCACCGCTGGCTGCATAGCGGAGATACTCATTCCCGCCATCGATGCCCAGATAGTAATTTTGCCAGAGCACATCGCGGTACATCAGCGACTGATAATCGTTATCCTGGTAGATCAGCGTTTTGCTCGGGTCCAGCGGATCAGGCATAGATGCGTAACCGGCCGGAACGGCCTCACCTTCCCGTAAATAGCGGGTTGAATAGATTGAATTATCATCGTTACCGGAGCTGGCTGAATACCCCGAAGCGCTGTTATATTCCGGTGTTGGCCCAAGCGCAACCGCAGGTCGTACTGTATTGATATAATCCCGCGCATTCATAAAGTCAATAAGCGTTTCCGCCTCCTGATGTGCCAGGCTCGCGTCAAAGGTAATCCGCGGTGCCTGTCCGGCGGACCCCTGTTTGGTCGTGATCAGTACAACCCCGTTGGACGCACGTGAACCATAGATGGCCGTTGACGCCGCATCCTTCAGCACCTCGATAGACTCCACGTCATTTGGATTGATGCCGGAAAAAGCACGCTCCACGCCGTCCACCAGCACCAAGGGATCATTGGATTTGTTGATAGACGATCCGCCACGTATACGGAACACCGCATCGGCACCCGGAGTGTTGTTGGACTGATACACCCGCGCACCGGCCACTTTTCCACGCAGGCCTTCGCCCACCGTGCTGATGGGAATATCCCGCAGCACTTCTCCCCCTATCTTCGTAATTGCAGAAGTGATGGTCCGCCGTGATTGCGTTCCGTAACCGACCACAACCACCTCGTCCAGGCTTTCGTTTGCGGGGTTAAGCGTAATCTCTACCTGATTTGAAGCGGGGATCGGCGTTTCTGCCGTCTCAAACCCCACGGTAGAAAAGACCAACACGCTGGCTGCTGCAGATGCCTGCAAACGGAAACCGCCCTGTTCATCGGTCGTGGTCTTCACGTCCGAATCTTTAACGGCCACCGTTACCCCTTCCAAGGGTTGTCCGTCCACTCCTTTGACGACGCCCGTCACGGACCGGTCCTGTGCAAGTGCCTGGTAAGCCGAAAGCGAAGCGCAGCACAGAAGAACAAAACATAAATAAATAGACCTCATAACGCTGTTAGTTTAATATAGTAATTGGTAGTTATGTAATACATATAATTGGTATGGATGATGGCTTTTGTAAGCACGTTACCGTCAGCGATCCATGAGTGCTGATAAGGGAACCCGTTTAAGGACAAGCGACCAACCATCCTCTGGCTTTGCCTTGGTCTCGAACAGGCAGTACACGGTTCCATCGCCTCCCACCGCGATGTCCGAATATCCCGAGATCCCGTCGTGCACGACTTGTTCCACCGTCCACTCCTTCCCATCGTTGGCACTTAGCTTAAGCGTCAGGTTCTGCCTTGGATGTTTGGGTATGTCCTCACTGTCGGGATTGAGAAACAGAAGGTAGTTTTTTCCGCGGTAATTGGCGGCGGTGATGCTGGACATGCAGATGGGCTCGAACAACTCCTCATCATATGCGGGCGTTGTCCACCCGGAAATCCCGTCCTTACTGAAACTCACTCCTTTGCGCCTTCGGTCGGACTCATTACGGATACTCAGCATAACCCTCCCGTCCTGCAGCTGCACGGCCATGGTTTCACTGGGATTTTTAAATCCTTCCGCTTCAGGCACCATTGCTCCGCGGTGCCAGGTTTTTCCATTGTCGTCGCTATAGACGGTAGCGATCCGCGACGGCCGGTGGCTTCTGTGAGGCTTGACCTGATCTGAGTTGGCCAGCCACACCGGAACAAGGAGACGTCCGCTCTTCAGCTGTATGCTGTGGCCGGGCCCGGGCGCAAGAACCTTCCAGTCGTAGTCGGTCCGGAACTCCTCAAATGCGGGCGTAATGTTTACGGCCGGTGTCCAGGTAAGACCATCGTCCGTGGATTGCGTATAGTATGCATATGCATAATCGCGCTGGTACAGTAGATGGATTGTGCCGTCATTCCCCACGATCGGCGTTGGGTTGTCGGTAGGTTTGGCGCCGGCCCTTTCGGCAACGACCTGTACGGGGCCCCATGTATTGCCCCCGTCTTCACTTCTGCGTAAAAGGAGGTCCATGTCAGCCCAGTCGCTCGCGCTTTCGATCCGGCCTGCGGCAAAGGCCAGAAGCGTCCCTTTCCTGGTAAGTACCAGGGCCGGTATCCGCGTCGAAGAATAGGCGCCATCGGCGGGCGCGAATACCGTGACGCTTTCATCAGCGCCGTGCTTTACCTGGGCACACGCGCCATGGGCCATACAGAAGGCCATCACAGCCACCATCAATCTTTTTGTCGGTTTCCTCATATTATTGCTCCATGTAATCTTCTATATTAATCCGTTGGAACACTAGATCCGCCTGGCTGCTTTCATACAGTATTCCCACATGGCGGTCATCCACGGACGTTAAACATGAGTATCCCCTGCCCCGGCCTTCATCCAGTAATATCCGCCGCTCACCAGGCCAGGTTTTCCCATCGTCATGGCTGATCTTTATGGTGATATTTTCCCTGAACTGCCTGGAATCGGGATTGGAAAACAGCAGTATCGAGGCGCCCTGTCCGTTCGCTCCGTACTTGTGCTTATACAGACTTGCCATACATACCGGTTCCGGTAAGGCGTTAAAGGAAGAGGGGTGCTCAACCCAGGTTTGACCAAGATCACGGGTTACCGCAATAGCCCTCCCGTTGTCCCCACCTAACCGCCCTTTATTCCGTCCCGATCGCATATTCAGCATCAGGCTTTTGTCCGATAACTGGACGACGGCACATTCCGTAGTGCCTGAATAAGCGGGGTTGCTGGTCTTCCAGGTTTGGCCGCCATCAGTACTGTATGTGATATTTGAGAACGATTGTCCGTCCTTATCCCTTCCCTGGGTAGGAAAAACAAGTGTTCCGTCATCCAAGGTAATTCCGTTCCCAGGGGCAGGCGCCCAAAGCCACCACTCCTCCTTCTTGCACATGCGGGTTAGGTTTACCGGCGCCTCCCATGTTTTCCCGTCATCCGTGCTCTTGACAATTAGAAATTGAGAAGTCTGGCGCTCACCGAATCCCGGCTGCGACCCCTTGTCCCGCCACTGATGATTCCAGTCATCGCTTGCCTCATTGAGCCCTGATATCCATTCCCCGTCTTTATTGATCACGCCATGCATCCATAGGCCGGCGATGTAAATGGCGTCGGAGTTCCGGTCAACCAACACGCATGCATCAGATACCCCATTAAACTTCTGCGGCAAGCCACCCCACTCTCCCATGTCCATGGTAATCTGTAAGGGCTCCCAGGTCTGTCCGCCATCCGTACTCCGGTGCAGACCGATATCCATGTCGCCCTGCAGATCGCGGGCGCTCTGGTGTCTCGCATCAAATATGGCCAGCAGCGTACCTTTATTAGTACGGGCCAATCCGGGAATACGGGCCGTGTGCACACCATCCTGCATATGACGCCTGACCGCGACCCCGGTCCGCTGACGTACCGGCGCTGCTACCGCTGCTGCATCAACCGCACGGCCGTCCACGGTCACGGATATACACTTCACCGCCACCCGGTGATCCAGGCTCGCATCCGGGGATAATTCATAGGATACCCACAGGAAATGATCCCCCGCCTCCAGCTGCCGTTGTCCGGCGACTTGGATCACATCTCCGCTGACAGCAGACTGACCGAAAAGGGGCTGTTTAAGATCATTCATCGCTCCGGCCGCTGAGTCTGTTCCGTAATAATAAATCCGTACGGCCGTAATTTCCGCCAAATCATCCGTCCCCTCAGCTGAAAGCCGGACTCCGTCAAGCTGCACCGGCTTCATGTCGGCAGGCACCGTCACCTTGATCCGCAGCACTGGATTGTCCTTCTTGTTGATCAGTACCGGAACCTGGTACTGATATTGCGTTACCTGAATCCCTTGCTGGTGCATGGCAAACCCTTCACCGGCATACCCGAGTGAAAAGCAGAGAAAAACGACCAGACAGATATATTTTTTAAGCATCATTTTATAATTGGTCTTTAGTTCTTATGTAGAACATATTGCAAATATATATAGTTACTGCATTCGCTCCAAATTATGTTAACACTTTATTGCGTAAGTGCTGGCTTGGCGTAGCGGCCCAGACGGTAGTCGTCTATGAGCTTGGCGAGAACAGCCTCGGTTTGGCGGACATTTGCGTTACTTGCAATATTCTCCGTTTCCACACCTTCATCGCTGATTCTGTACAGCTCCCGTTCAGCAAGGGTATCAGCCGTCACGTCGTACCAATAGGTACAGCGCCAGCCATCCGTACGGACGGAATATCCCATATATGATGCGCGGCCACTGTCATGGACCGCGCCATAGGGCCGCGTAAACTGGCTGAAAGCAGGAAAACTCCAGGTAGCGGAGGGATTGTCAAGCAACGGGCGGAGACTGATCCCCGACAGAGACTCCGGCGCCCTGATGCCGCACAGGGCGGTCAACGTAGGGAAAATATCGACACTTTCCACTATGGCGTCGGTTGTATGTCCGTTCGCCTGCATGCCGGGAGCTGCAACGATCAGCGGGACCCGCGTGTCCAGCTCAAAATTGGTTGATTTGCACCAAAGATCCTGTTCACCCAGGTGGTAACCGTGATCCCCCCACAGCACGATAATCGTTTTGTCGGCCAGTCCCAAGGCCTCCAGCCGGTCCATCACCTTCCCTATCTGCGCATCCACGTAACTGATGCAGGCATAGTAACCGTGAATGAGCCCGGACTCCTGTTCACCAGTGAGATTTCCGGCGTCCGGTACGTCAGCGTAACCCCTGAGCTCCTCCCATCCGTGGAATGCCAGCGCCGGACTGCCCCCCGGACGGCTGCGCGAAGTCACGGCAAATGCGGAGCGGTCATACATCTTCCAATACCGTTCCGGCGCGCAGAACGGGGCATGGGGCTTCTTGAAGCCTACCGCCAGAAAAAACGGTTTCTCCGATGCCGCTGCCTGATCCAGCAAACCGATAGCATCGTCAGCGATCCGTCCGTCTGCATAGGCGGTGTCCGGCACATCGGCGCGTTCAGTAGCATCCTTCTTACCGCCTCCTCCCGTACGGTTCTGCGGCAATACGTAGGTATTGCCGCTAAACGGGGAGATTTCCCTGGTCCAGGAAACCGGATCAAGCGTCCGCTTCGAGTTGTGAAAAACCTTTCCCACACTTGCCGTAAAATATCCCTGTTCTTTAAACGCCTGCGGCAGCGTAACGATATCCGGACCATTCTCCCTGAAATGCGTCCTGAGGTCATGTACGCCCGTTTCATCGGGCCGCAGACCGGTGAGCATCGATGTGCGTGACGGACTGCAGACCGCTTGTTGGCAGTAGGCGCGCCGGAACAACACGCCGCGCGCGGCCAGCCGGTCCATGTTCGGTGTAATGGCGACTGCATCCCCATAACAATGCAAATTCGGCCGCAGGTCGTCTACCAGTAGGAACAGCACGTTCTTTTGACCTGCATATGCCGGATTCACCTCCGGCAACTGTACCCCGGCTTCCGTCCGCCACGCCCCGAGCATTCCACGAAGCGAATCAACCAATTTCCCATGCGCCGCGGCTACATTGTGCGATTCGGAAATATCAGCCGTTAACTGATACAGTTCCACAGAACCGTCCTCCAATGACTCGATCAGTTTCCAGTCCCCATGCCGGATGACACTGAGCGGGCCGGCACCGTCAGGATGCCCCGGTCCCACATAGTTCGGGAAATGCCAGTAAAGTGCTCTGCCTGGAAGCCTCCCTGAACCGGCAAGCTCAGCTTTAAGGCTCATGCCATCAATGTGTTGCTCCGGGGCCAACGGCAATCCAGTCATCTCCAGAATCGTCGGGTACAGGTCAGTCGTAATAACAGGTGTTTCGGAAACCAGCGGACCATCCGTCATACCGGGCCATCGGATAATCAAGGGCACACGGATACCCCCTTCATAAAAGTTGCCTTTATTGCCACGGAAGGGATAATTGGAAGTCTGTTTGCCAAACCCTCCGTTATCGGACGTAAAAATAACGATCGTATTATCCGTCAAACCAAGCTCGTCCAATTTCCGGAGAACCGTCCCCATACTGGCGTCTACGCTTTCAATCATCGCCGCATATGCCGGCTTTATGTGCCCCTTTACCGAATCAGGCATCTTCCGCTCATACCGTGCCTGCACTTGCTTTTTTGCCTGAATGGGCGTATGCACCGCGTAGTGACTCAGATAAAGGAAAAACGGTGCATCCCGGTTCTGGTCTATGAAATTCACCGCTTCAGCCGTCAGGCGATCCGTCAGGTACTCATCCGCCTTACCATCAGGAAGTGTACGCCATTCCTCCCATGGGTAACCCGGGGCCATCCGCCACCTGGCCTCGTAGGGAAAAAAATGCGATCCTGTATGTCCATGATGATTGCCCCCGATATTCACATCAAAGCCCTGGAATTCCGGATAATATGCCGTATCGTGACAGACATGCCATTTGCCTATACTTGCAGTGGCATAGCCCCCCGCTTTCAAAGCTTCCGCCACCGTGACTTCTTCCAGCGGAAGGTTCATCACATAATCGGCGTCTTTCAGTGGCGTGCCCCTGCCTTCATCAATGCGTTTATAGCCCTGGATGGGTATGGCGTGCGTCATATGCAGGCGGGCGGGGTTCTTTCCGGTAAGCAGGCTGGCCCGCGTCGGTGAACAAAGCGTGCTGCTGGCGTAAGCCTGCGTGAACCGCATTCCGGACGCCGCCAATCCATCAATGTACGGCGTCTCGTAGTAATCACTACCATAACAGCCCACATCACTGTATCCCAGGTCATCGACGAGGAACACGATCACATTAGGTTTACGGGCCGGGTGTGCGGTACAAACACCAACGGCTATCAGAAATAAAAACAGGACAATTGATCGCATGGCATAATTGGCATAACGCCCTACTTATGTAGAACATATAAACAAATATGAACGTTTTTGCCGAGAGCGCCAAATCTATTTTTATTTTACCGCCGCACCCGTTCAAAATGTGGGCTTAGGTGTTCCTTCATTCCCTGGCGAAAATCTTCAGGACCACCTTTTTTCAGCAGCTCCAGCAGGTCACGGTGGGTGACTTTTCCCACCTTGGCTTCCCCGTTTATTTTAGCTTCCTCATTGACGACATACTCAAATACGGGGAGCAGCATATTCTGGAAGCGCGTGAACGTTTCATTTCCGGTCATCTGGTAAAGTTTGCCATGGAAAGCAATCTCATATTTGACCTTAAATGGCTTCTGTACTTTGTTTACCTCTTTGTCCACAATCTGCTCCAGTTCCTTCAGATCTTTGTCGGTCATCCGTGCATAAAGCACATCGGCAAGGCCCATTTCCAGGACCAACCGCAATTCGAAAAGGTCCTTCAGCGTATTCTGGTCCAGTATCAGCGGATCCATGACGCGTTCAAAGCCGCCCAGTATATCCGGTTCAGCCAGCACCATCCCACGTTTCTTCCGCGATTCGATCATCCCCAGCATCCGCAACCGGCTCAGCGCTTCCCGCACCACGTTCCGGCTTACATCAAGCGCCTCGGCCAGCTCCAGCTCCTTAGGCAACGCATCTCCGGGCTTGAACGCTTTCTTTTTCAAATATTCCCGTAAACGCGTTTCAACCACATCAGCCATGGTTGTTGATGCAATTTTCTTGATATCCTTGCTTAAGTTCTTACTTGGCATCTGTACGACGTGTGTTAATGCAAAAATGCGTTATTTTTCATTATTATGTAGGACAAAATAAAAATACTATAAATTTTAGTATATTTGGTTTTTCAAAACGACACGTGTAAATGAAAAAATCAGGGGTTGCAAACCTACCATTGCATTACGGCCATGTGCCGAAATGGCTTTCAGAGCGGATGGCCAGCCTCGGCTTGGCAATCACCGAGGCTATTCTGCAGGACTTTGGTAAAACGGAATACCTGAAAAGGCTCAGCGATCCGTTTTGGTTCCAGAGCCTGGGGTGCGTGATGGGTATGGACTGGCACTCATCCGGTATCACCACATCCGTACTGGGCGCATTGAAAAAAGCCATCAACCCACTTTCCGACCAGTTGGGTATCCGGATCTGCGGAGGCAAAGGCAAACACTCCAAAAACACGCCCCAGGAACTGCTGCTATACGGTGATCGGATCGGGCTGAACGCCACCTCGCTCATCAGGGCGTCCAAACTGGTGGCCAAAGTTGACAATACCGCGATTCAGGACGGCTATCAACTATACCTCCATAGCTTTATCGTCTCTGATGACGGACAGTGGACAGTGGTTCAGCAAGGAATGAGCGATTCAGATGGCACAGCCCGAAGATATCACTGGCATTCAGATGGCTTGAATTCATTTACGGAACAACCGCATAGCGGCATCTGTGGAAGACACCAGGGAAAAATCATCGATATGACCGCTGCCGAGGCAAACCCCGCCAAAGGCGTAATGCTCAGATTATTCCGCGAAAAACCGAGCACAGTGCTGACGGAAGCAGCAAAGCTGGTCATGCCGAACCGCCATCATGTGACATCCCGGGATATCGATCTGAAACGGCTGGGAGCCATGCTTTGGCTCACGCAGGAAAACTGTCCCGGTGACTTCGACGAGCTGTTGCTGCTCCAGGGTATGGGACCACGCACGCTGCAATCCCTGGCACTGGTCAGTGAAGTTATATATGGTACACCCACAAGGTTCAATGACCCTGCCCGGTTCTCCTTTGCACACGGCGGCAAGGATGGACATCCTTTCCCCGTGCTGACCAAGGTCTTTGATGAAACGATCGACGTATTGACCCGGGCGGTGCAACAGGCTAAACTTGGCTCGCATGAAAAGAAACAAGCCATCCGGGCCTTAAGCAGCCTGGCGCATCAGGCTGAAAAGAACTTCCGGCCCACCGACAACCTGACTGAAGTCATCAAGAAAGAGCGGGATGAAGCCTGGAAATATGGTGGAAAAACGGTGTTCGGCGACTCCCGGCCACCCGCAAACGGACAATTACTACTGTTTGACTGATTCCGGCTCGTACGGTGACGGACTCACAGCGCTCCACCCACCGTCAACCACAAGCGTCTGACCCGTGATATGCCGGGCGGAATCGCCCACCAGAAAGAGCGCCGCAGCGGCAATGTCAGTCGGGGTAGCCGGGCGTCCCATCGGCGTGAGCGCGCTCCAAGTGGCCTCATATCCGCCATCCGCCGCCGTACGTTCCGTCAATGTGGCGCCCGGCGCCACCGTATTTACGTTGACCCCATACGGAGACAGCTCCAGCACCAGGTGTTTGGCAAGCATTTCCAGCGCCGCTTTTGACATGCCGTATGCCGCCAGGTTCTTGTGGGCCTGGTGGCCAGTAACTGACGACGTAAATAACATGGATCCACCCCTACCCTGTTTGATGAACACCTTGGCGGACTCCTGAGCAAGGAAGAATGTTCCCCCAAGATTGACTTCCATCACCTTAAAGAAAGACTCCGGAGGATAAGCGAGAAAGTCTCCGAACAATGTAATTCCCGCGTTGGCAATAACAATGTCCAAGCCACCGGTTTCGGCCTCGGCACGGGCGACCAGCTGCCTGATGAAAGCGAGATCACTGGAGTCGCCCGGACAGGCTATGCAGTTACCCGCCTCCCGTATCCTCACGGCCGCCTCTTCCGCAAGCGATTCTTCGATATCATTGAGGACAACCGTGGCGCCCGCCAATGCCAATTGCCGGCAAATCTCAAATCCGATACCCTGCCCTGCCCCGGTTACGATAGCCGTCTTTCCGGCAAGCCCCTTGGACGTCAATAAATCAACCTTCATGTAATTATTTACCACTAATGTGAATCCCGGGAAACCTCGCTTCCCGACCCTCCTTTCAAGAAATCAAAATCAGCCCCAAGATGTGCCTGTTCCACATGGTCCACATAAAGCTTAGCGTATCCTCGATCAAAAGCATTAACCTGAGGTTGCATTGCCGCTTTACGCTGCTCCAGTTCCGTCGGATCAACCAGCAGGTCAAGCCGGCGGTTCGGCACATCCAGGGATATCAGGTCTCCTTCCTTTACCAAGGCCAGCGTCCCGCCTTCCGCAGCCTCCGGCGATACGTGCAACACCACCGTACCAAAACCCGTCCCGCTCATCCGCCCATCCGAAATCCGGATCATGTCTGTGACGCCTTTTTCCAGCAACTTCTTCGGAAGGCCCATATTGCCCACTTCAGGCATACCGGGATACCCTTTAGGCCCCACATATTTCAGCACCAGCACACACGTTTCATCCACATCCAACTCAGGGTCCTCTATGCGGCGCTTGTAGTCTTCAATATCTTCAAACACCACGGCCCGGCCCGTGTGCTGCATCAATGCCGGTGTGGCTGCCGACGGCTTCAGCACCGCACCGTTCTCACAGAGATTGCCACGAAGCACCACCACTCCCGACAAGGGATTAAAGGGTTCAGTGACGCTGGCGATTACACGGGGATTCACACTGGTATGACCGGAAACATTCTCACCTATGGTCTTTCCGTTGACCGTAACGCACTCCGTATGCAAGTGTTCGCTGATAGACTGCATGACAGCAGGCAGTCCACCGGCATAATACAAATCCTCCATAAAATACGTACCCGAAGGCTGAAGGTTGGCAACCAGTGGTATATTCCGTGAAAGCCTATCAAAGTCATCGATCTCAAGCGGAACGCCTATCCTCCCCGCAATGGCCAGCAAATGGATGACAAAATTAGTGGATCCGCCCACAGCGGCGTTAACCATCATTGCATTCTCGAACGCCTCACGCGTCAGGATCGTTGATAGCTTAATATCATCCCGGACCATTTCCACAATGCGGCGGCCGGACAGCTGCGCAAGCACTTTCCGGTTTGCGTCCACAGCCGGGATGGCGGCATTGCCGGGCAGCGAGATACCCAGCGACTCAACCATACAGGCCATCGAGGAGGCCGTCCCCATAACGGCGCAATGCCCCCGACTCCGGCACATGCCTGCTTCAGCCAGGTTAAGCGACTCCTCTGTCATCAGCCCCATGCGCACTTCCTCTGAAAACCTCCATAAGTCACTGGTCCCGATATCCCGTCCATTGAATTTGCCCGTCAACATCGGACCTCCGGACACCACAATGGTAGGCAGATCCACGCTGCACGCACCCATAACCAGCGAAGGGGTGGTCTTATCGCAACCGCATAACAGCACGACACCGTCGATGGGATTACCGCGGATCGATTCTTCCACATCCATGCTCGCCAGATTCCTGAAAAGCATCGCCGTGGGCTTTAGCAAGGTCTCACCCAGCGACATCACCGGGAATTCAAGAGGGAATCCGCCTGCCTCCAGCACACCCCGCTTCACGGATTCGGCTAACTCCCTGAAGTGTGCGTTACAGGGGGTCAACTCGGACCAGGTATTGCAGATACCGATTACGGGTTTGCCCTTGAACTCATCGGCGGGGATACCTTGGTTTTTCATCCATGCGCGATAGATGAATCCGTCTTTACCCTGGCGGCCGAACCATCCTTGGCTTCTTAGTTGCTTCTCCATGAGATTTGATATTTTGTCATCATTCAGGCATTCCAAACTTAGTTAAAGTTAACGGGTTCTGCAAGTCAGTGGTGATCCGTCTCTCCCAGGGCGTCTCGGGCGGACAGCCGGGCGGCGCCGTTCAGCTGCTTCATCGCAATCAGTTACTGCTGCGGCCAGCCGGGCGTTTCCGGCAGGCTGCTGCGTTGCAACCCATTGCCGCTTGCCCGGGCGCTGACCGAATACAACCCTTCCCGCCTCCCTTCGCGCAGCGGTCTGCTTGTTCCGTAAGCGCTCCGCGGAAATGACCTCTCAAGGGCAAACGTGACGGCCAGCCGGGCGGCGCCGTTCGGCTGCTTCATCGCAACTAGTTGCCGCCGGGCCTACTGCGGACCAAGGCACGCCTATCCACCACCCCGCGCTGTTTCAGGTCCGCTGCCTTCTCGTAAGGCTACGCCGGTAAGTATCCCTA
>Ga0065721_10049512_pt1 | contig 32567 bp, 31 predicted proteins | sample Mesricmetagenome_FD_59108 | JGI IMG/M metagenome (GOLD analysis project Ga0065721, IMG submission 59108) | Mesophilic microbial community from rice straw/compost enrichment Sample: eDNA_1 v2 (version 2) | ecosystem: Engineered > Solid waste > Grass > Composting > Bioreactor | place: USA: Davis... | reverse complement strand
TACTTCAACCGCCACCACCGCCCGCCGCTGGGGGTAACAAGCAAATACAGCCCGCCGCCGTCGAACAACTTCAACGGCTTTTCCACGGCTTTCGCCGCGCGAATCTCAAGCTCTGTCAGTGCCATCGTCCAGTTACCCCCGTGTGGGCGGCGAGTCCTAGAGTTACTCCCAGAGTTACCCCCGTGCGTGCTAGGCTGTCCTTGGACAACCGAAGAACGTGGTGGAACAAAAACGCCTAGAAAACTAGGCCGGAGTGGGAGTGAGAGGACTTTACTGGACGCTCTCGGATGTAGAGATGGTGCCGGCGGAGGGAATCGAACCCACACGCTTTTAAGGGCGGCGGATTTTGAGTCCGCTGCGTCTACCAGTTCCGCCACGCCGGCAACGGGGAGCGAAGGGCGGCGATTATAGCGGAATGTCGTTGGCCGGCCACAACGACTTTTTTTTGCGACCTTTTGGCCCGCAGCCGCATCAAACCTCGCGATGTCGCACTTTCAGGGTATCGAGGTCGCCGCTGAAGTGGTTCGGGCTGCCCAGGCGGGCGAGCCGCGGGCCCATGAGGCCATTTATCGCGCCTGCCGCCGGCCCATCTATACCCTGATCCGGCGCCTGGTCGTCCGCACGGCCATTGCCGACGAGCTGTTCCAGGAGACCTTCGTCGAGGTGCTGCGGAACATCGGCGCGTACACCGGCGAGGGGGCGTTCGGCGGGTGGGTGCGCAGCATCGCGGTGAGCAAGTGCTTGATGTACCTGCGTTCACCGTGGCACCGCAGTCTGCTGTACCTGGATAGCGACGACGAATCCACGGCGCCGGTGGTGCTGCTGGATGGGGCCTCGCATCCGGACGCGCAGGCGTTGGCGAGTGCTGATGTGGAACGTGCTCTGGCCATGCTGCCTGCGCTCACGCGCAGTGTGGTGTGGCTGCACGATGTAGAAGGTTACACACACGCGGAGATTGGACGCCTGCTAGGACGCACGGCGAGTTTTTCGAAGTCGCAGCTGGCGCGGGCGCATGCCCGTATGCGCGAGCTGCTGGAGCAACCGGCGGGATCAACGTCATGCACGCACGTATCGAGCACTTGTTGAGTATTCGCGATGACGAGCCGGTTGCCGCGGAGGTAGCGGAGCATGTGAGGGAGTGCCCGATCTGTTCCGCGGAGTTGCAGCGGCTCGGGGCACTGCGCGAGGAGATGCGGGCGTTGCCGCCGATCGATTCGCCAGAAATCGATTGGGAACGGATCCGCGAAACCGCACCGGAACGCAATCACGGCATTCGTCTGCGCAAGCTGGGCCTCGCGGCGGCAGCCGTGGCGGCGGTGACGTTGACTGTGATCACGGTGGTTGCCGGCCATTTCGATCGGCGCCGCGCCCCCGCGAGTGGTCTCGCGAAGGTTGAAGCACCGTTGCCGCAAATCGTCCCGCGCGTCGCTGAATTGGTCGCGCAATCACAGCAGCTCGAAGAGCTGTTGCAGAAGTTGCCGGAGCGGCCGCGGATCGAGCGCGTCTCGACGGCCGCGACCCTCGACACGATCGAGCAACGCATTCAATGGCTGGATTTCCAGCTGTCCAACGCGCCCGAGACGGACCTGACCGAGGAGCAGTCGCGTCAGCTGTGGCGCGAGCGCGTGGAGTTGATGGATTCGCTGGTGAAGGTGCGCTACGCCGAGGCCGGCGCACTCTGGTTTTAATTTGGGAGTACGAGGTTATGGCGACCAGGTCATTGCTTCCGACGAGCAAGGTTCGCGCCGCATTCGTGGCGATTGCAGCGGCCGTTGCGACGGCATCGGTGACGGCGGCGGAAGTTACGAAAACACCCGAGGAATCGCAGGCGGAGATCGAGAAGAAACTCGAAGATGCGCGGCTGCGGCTGGACGCCGCTGCACGTGAAGTAGCGGAGCTCAGCATGTCGATGTCGGAGTACACGGTGCCGCAGATTCGGCGTGCGCTGCCGTTCGGGCCGCCTCGCGCCATGTTGGGCATCAACCTCGGCCCGCGCGGCGAGGAGCAAGCCGAGGGCGTCGCGATCGTAAGCGTCAGTCCGGGTGGCGCCGCCGACCGCGCGGGGCTGAAGGCAGGGGACGTGTTGCTCGCCATTGGTGACAAGCAGCTGAAGCGCACCGATGACCTGACGGCCCGAGAAGTGCTGCTCAAGGAACTGGGCGACGTGAAGCCGGGAGAGAAGGTACAAGTGCGCTATCGCCGCGACAACAAAGTCGCTACGGCGTCCGTGACGCCGCAGGCGCCGGATCGGGTGTTCGCGATGCCGCCGGTCGCGGTGCGCGGAAAATTCGCGAACGCACCGGGTTTCGCAGTGGGAGCGGTCGCCGCGATGCGCGCGGTGGGGGTGTTCGGCTCCGCGGAACTGGTGCCGCTGACGCCCAAGCTCGGCCAATACTTCGGCACCGAGAAAGGGTTGCTCGTGGTGCGTGCGCCCGCGGACAGTCGTCTGAAGCTGGAGGACGGCGATGTGATCGTCGATATCGACGGACGCACGCCGGCGAATCCGGCGCATGCCTTCCGGATCCTGGGGTCGTATCAGGCCGGCGAGAAGCTGAAGCTGAATGTGCTGCGCCAGAAAAAGAAGATGTCGTTCGACATCACCATCCCGGACGAACCGGCCGCCGGGCGTACCGGACCCTTCATCTTCCATCAGCACCTGGACGGTCCGAGCGAAGACATCATGATCGGGCCGGGCCCGGGCGGCCCGATGGCCGCGCCATTGCCGCCGCCTCCGCCGGGTGCGTCGGGGCGGGTGATCAGCATCGTCGACGACCCGGCATAACTCCAACCCCCTCGGGGCCAGGCGCTGTGCCCCAATCAGGCCACCGACGCATCAGCGTCGGTGGCCGTCTTCTGCTACCGTGCGCGCCCCATGCGGCGCACCGACTTTGCTTATGACCTCCCGGTCGAACTGATTGCCCAGCATCCTCCCGTCGAACGGGCAGGAGGGCGGCTGCTGCACATCCCACTGGCCGGGCCGCTTCAGGATCTGCGCTTTACCGACTTTCCCGACCTGCTGCGGGCCGGGGACCTGCTGGTTTTCAACGACACGCGGGTGATTCCCGCGCGCGTGCATGGGGTGAAGCCTACGGGCGGGCAGGTGGAAATCCTGCTCGAGCGCGTGCTCGACGGAAATTGCATCCTTGCGCATGTGCATGCGAGCAAGCCGCTGCGGGCCGAAGCGCCCGTGGCGCTGCCCGGCGGAGTCGAAGCGCGTTTCGTGAAGCGCCACGACGATCTGTTCGAGTTGCAGCTGAGCGCCGAGCCGCTCGCGTTCTTTCAGCAGTATGGCTCGATGCCATTGCCGCCCTATATAGATCGAAACGCCGAGCTCGAAGATGCGACTCGCTACCAGACCGTGTACGCGCGTGAGCCGGGCGCGGTCGCGGCGCCCACCGCCGGGCTGCATTTCGACGAACAGACGCTCGCTCGTTGCAAGGCCAGGGGCGTCGAGTCGACGTTTGTGACATTGCATGTCGGTGCCGGCACCTTTCAAAACGTTCGCGTCGATGATCTGCAGCAGCATCGCATGCATGCCGAGCGAATCAGCGTGAGCGCCGAAGCGTGTGGTGCAATCGCTGCGACGAAGGCGCGCGGCGGTCGCGTGATCGCGGTGGGAACGACCGTCGTGCGCTCGCTCGAGTCAGCGGCGCAAAACGGAGCGCTCCAGCCTTACGAGGGCGACACGCGTCTGTTCATCACGCCGGGCTATCGGTTCCAGGTCATCGATGCGTTGCTGACCAACTTTCATTTGCCCGAATCGACCTTACTGATGCTGGTCTGCGCATTCGGCGGCTTCGATCAAGTGATGGCCGCGTACCGTCACGCGGTCGCGCAGCGCTATCGTTTCTTCAGCTACGGTGACGCGATGTTTCTGGAGCGTCGTTAGTTCATGGCAATGCAGTTCGAATTGATCACGACGGATGGCGGCGCGCGTCGCGGACGTTTGACGTTTCCTCGCGGCGTGGTCGAGACGCCCATTTTCATGCCGGTCGGCACCTACGGCACCGTGAAAGCGATGACGCCGGAAGAGCTCGTCGGCATGGGCGCGCAGATCGTGCTCGGCAACACCTTCCACCTGATGTTGCGTCCGGGCATGCCCGTGATTCGTGCGCACCAGGGGCTGCATCGGTTCATGCATTGGGACAAGCCGATTCTCACCGACTCCGGCGGCTTTCAGGTGTTCAGTCTCGCGACCATGCGCAAGATCACCGAGGAGGGCGTGAATTTCCGTTCGCCCGTGAATGGCGATGCGGTGATGCTCACGCCCGAGCGCTCCATGCAGGTGCAGAAGGACCTGGACTCGGATGTGGTGATGATTTTCGATGAATGCACGCCGTATCCGGCGACGGAGCAGGAGGCGCGCCGCTCGATGGAGCTGTCGTTGCGCTGGGCGCTGCGCAGTCGCGCCGAGTTCGATCGACTCGAAAATCCCAACGCCTTGTTCGGCATCGTCCAGGGCGGAATGTACACAGCACTGCGTCAGGAATCGGCGGCGGGCCTGCAGCAGATCGGTTTCGACGGCTATGCCATCGGCGGACTGGCGGTGGGCGAGCCGAAAGAGGAGCGGGAACGCATGCTCGATGGCATCACTCCGCATCTGCCCAAGGATCGGCCGCGCTATCTGATGGGCGTCGGCACGCCCGAAGATCTGGTCGAAGCGGTGCGCCGGGGCGTCGACATGTTCGATTGTGTGATGCCGACGCGCAACGCCCGCAACGGTCACTTGTTCACCAGCACGGGGGTGGTGCGGATTCGCAATGCCCGCTACGAGACCGACACCGGGCCGCTGGACGAGGCCTGCTCGTGTTACACCTGCATGAATTACAGCCGTGCCTATTTGCGACACCTGGACCGCTGTGGGGAAATTCTGGCCGCGCGCCTCGGCAGCATTCATAATCTGCACTTCTATCTGTCCTTGATGCAGTCCATGCGAACAGCCATCGAGGAGCATCGCTTCGAAGCCTTCGCCGCGGATTTCCATGCGCGGCGGTCGCGAAGCGACGCCAGCGACTGACGCGACAACCACGCTTGAGCTAGCCGCTTCCCACATGCTTGCCGATCTGCCCACCGCGCCTTGGTTCCGCCGCCTGCTGGTCGCAGGTCTGATCCTGGGCATTCTGCTGCTCACCTTCACGGTGCTGCAGCCGTTCATCGTGCCGCTGATCTGGGGCGCCATCCTCGCGTACGTCGCCTGGCCGTTGCATCTGCGGATCCTGAAGCTGTGCGGCAGTCGCAGCTCGGTGGCATCGCTGATCTCCACCGTGCTGGTGACCGTCATCATCGTCGTGCCGCTGGTCTGGCTGATTCTGATGCTGCGGGTGGAAGCCGTTGCGGCGTATACCGAGATCCAGGAATTCCTGGCCACCAAACCGGTGTTGCCGCAGGCCATTCGCGACTTGCCCTATGTCGGCGCGCACGCGCAGGAGGTCCTGAATCAGATCGCCGCCGATCCGAAGGCGCTGCGGGGTCAGGTGATGCTCATGATGGAGCAGTCATCGGTGGAAGTGTCGCGGCTGATCGGCGGTGCCGGACGCAATATCGCGAAACTGTTCTTCGCCGTGTTCTCCATGTACTTCCTGTTGCGCGATGGACCGCGCTTGATGCGCGAAGCGCGGGCGGTGCTGGAAGGAATATTGGGCCCGCGCGTGCATGACTACATCGATGCGGCTGGGTTCACTACACAGGCGGTGGTGTATGCGTTGATGCTGGGCGCGCTCGCTCAGGGTGTCGTGGCCGGTATCGGCTACTGGATCTTCGGTGTCGAAGCGCCGGTGCTGTTGGGCGCGGTCACGGTGATCATCGCGCTGATTCCATTCGGTGCGCCCATGGTGTGGGGCGGGCTTGCGACCTGGGCGCTGGTGCGCGGGGACCTGGTCAACGGGATCGGCCTGATCCTGTGGGGCCTGATCCTGGTGAGCTGGGTGGACAACATCGTGCGCCCGCTGGTGATTTCCAATGCGACGCGCATGCCGTTCCTGCTGGTCGTGTTCGGCGTGCTCGGCGGCGTGCTCGCGTTCGGCCTGGTCGGCCTGTTCATCGGTCCGGTGCTGCTGGCGGTGTCGCTGGCGATCTGGCGCGAGTGGCTGGAAGAGCATTCCACCAAGGAAGACATCGCCATCGTCTCGACCGATGGCACGACCCCGATCTCGGTCAAGAAGAAGACGGGGACTCCCTAAGTCCCCGCGGTCTGCTTGCGCAGCAGGATCTTGTCGATGCGCACGCCGTCCATGTCCATGATCTCGATCTTCAGATCGCGCCAGGTGAGCGTGTCGCCCGCTTTGGGAATGCGGCCGAGGCGCGCGAGCACGAAGCCCGCGACGGTGTGATAGTCGCGCCCGCCCATGTCGCGCCGTCCCAGGCGCTGCTGTAACTCTTCGATGGGCATGTGCCCGTCGACCAGCCACGAACCGTCGTCGCGCTGCACGTATTCGGCGCGCTCGCGACTGCCCAGATCGGGCAGCTCGCCGGCAATCGCCTTGAGGATGTCGATGGGCGTGGTGATGCCTTCGATCTCGCCGTATTCGTCGGTGACCACGGCCAGGTGCGTGCTGGAGCGCTGGAACTGATCGAGCAGCTGCAGGACCGAGATCGAATCGGGAATGTGCAGGGGCGGATCCAGGTCCTTCTCCGGATTCAGCTCGCCCCGGTGCAGCGCCTCGCTCAGGTCGGCGAGCGTGATCATGCCGAGCAGGTTGTCGAATCGCTCGCGCGCCACCAGGAAGCGCGCGTGACCGCTTTCCTTGGCCCGCTGCCACAGCACCTCGATGGGCTCTTCGATATCCAGCCAGATCACATCCTGGCGCGGAATCATGATGGAGCCGACCTTGCGATCGGCGAGCGCCAGCACGCCTTCGAGCAGGCGACGTTCGGAAGCCAGGAACACGCCGGCGCTCGTGCCTTCGGCGACCAGGGCGCGCACGTCGTCTTCGGTCACCGCCGCCTGCGGCGCGGACGAAACCGGCAGCAACTTGAGCAACCGGTTCACCGTGACCCGCAACAACCACACGAACGGCACCATGATCGTCGCGAACAGGCGCATCGGCGGGGCGACGGCCGTGGCGAGCGATTCGGCATGCAGCAGCGCGACCCGCTTGGGCATGAGCTCGCCCAGGATCAGCGATACGAAGGTGACGATCAGCACTACCACGACGGTGGCCACTTCCTTGGCGAACTCGGCCGGCAGGCCGAAGCCCACCAGCTGCTCGGCGAGCGGGTCGGCGAATACGTTGGTGCTGTAGATGCCGGTGGCGAACGAAATGACGGTGATGCCGATCTGAATGGCCGACAGCAGCGTGGTGGGATCTTCCATCAGCGCCAGGGCCGAGCGGGCCCCGGAGCGACCCTGTTCCGCCGCCGCCTGTAGACGAACCTTCTTCGCGGCCACCAGGGCCATTTCCGACAGCGCGAAGAATCCGTTCAACAGGATCAGGAGCAGCAGGATCAGGACATCGCGGGAAAGCATGTAGCCGAATCAGCCTCATAGCCGAAGGGGACCGACAGTGTACGGCAGTCTTCCGGCCGGCAGGGGCCTCGCGCCCGGGGCCACAGGAGCTGGATAGTGGCCCGAAGGGGGGTGTGTATAATGCGCCGCTCTTTGCCGACCCCGGCGGTTGCCGGGCGCGCGCATGCTTGTGCCGGCAGAGCTGTTGGTCTCGTCCTTTCGGGGTTCTTCCTCAGTTTTTTCGTAGTTTTTCGGGGGCATTACAAGATGGACTGGTTAATTTCCACCGCTGCCGCACAGGCGACCGGCGCCCCGGCCCAGCCCAACGCGCTCATGCAATTCCTGCCGCTGGTGCTGATTTTCATCGTCTTCTACTTCCTGCTCATCCGTCCGCAAACCAAGCGGGCCAAGGAGCATCGCGCCATGGTGGCGGCCCTGGGGGTCGGCGCCGAGGTCGTCACCAGCGGCGGCATCCTCGGCAAGATCACCGAGGTGAGCGAGCAGTTCGTGACTCTCGAGATCGCTCCCGGCGTCAACATCAAAGTGCAGCGTCACGCGGTGTCCCAGGAGCTCCCGAAGGGCACCCTGAAAAGCGCCTAGAACCACCTCGCACGCGTAATCGTCGATCCATCGCATGTACAAGATACCGACCTGGCGATATTGGCTCGTGGCCGTGACGATGGTCATCGGCTTGCTGCTGGCGCTGCCCAATGTGTTCGGAGAGGATCCGGCAATCCAGCTGGCGCGCGACGACCGCGCGCCCATCGATGAAGCCGGTCTGGGCCGCGTGCGCGGCATTCTCGAAAGCAAGCAGGTCGTTCCTGCCAGTGCCTACATCGAAGAAGGCCGGGTGGTGCTGCGGTTCGCTCACGTCGACGAGCAGATCAAGGCGCGCGACATCATCCAGGCCGAAGCGCCCGGCGATTATGTGGTCGCGCTGACCGACGTGCCGCGCACGCCGGGAGTGCTGCGGTGGCTCGGTCTGAAGCCAATGGCGCTGGGCTTGGACCTGCGCGGCGGCGTCCACTTCATGTATCAGGTGGATGTGCAGGGTGCGGTCGACCAGGCCATCGAACGGATGGCGCAGGACATCCGCGCACAACTGCGAGACGCGCGCATTCCGTATTCCCAGGTGGTGAAGGAAGGTGGAACGGTCAAGGTGACATTGCGTCCCGGTGCGGATGCCCGGGCCGCCCGCGACAAGATCCAGGCCAACGATCCTGGCATCACCATCAGCCAGAGCGAGACCGCCAACAGCGAGCCGGCCACGGTGCTCACCGTCGCATACACGCCGGAACGGTTGAAGCAGCGCCAGGACTTCGCCATCGAGCAGAACATCACTACGCTGCGCAATCGCGTCAATGAACTGGGCGTCTCCGAGCCCATCGTCGCGCGCCAGGGCACCGATCGCATCGTCGTGCAGCTGCCCGGTGTGAGCGATCCGAATCAGGCGGTGCGCGTGCTGGGCGCTACCGCGACCGTCGAGTTTCGACTGGTGGATGAGAACAACAATCCGTACGAAGCCGAAAGCACCCGGCGCGTGCCGATCGGCTCCAAGTTGTATCACGACCAGGACGGCCGTCCGCTGCTGCTGAAGCGTGACATCATCGCCACCGGCGAACAGCTCACCGACGCCACTTCCGGCTTCTCCGAAGGCGCGCCCGAGGTCAACGTGACGCTCGATGCGCGTGGCGGGCAGGAGATGCTCAAGGCGACTCGCGATAACGTCGGACGTCGCATGGCGGTCGTCTACATCGAAACCAAGCACCTGGCCGAAGGCGAGCAGTGCAAGGGCACCCGCTCCGGGGCGACCTGCGTGGAAGAGCGCGTCATCAGCGCCGCGACCATCCAAAGCGTGCTGTCGTCGCGCTTCCGCATCACCGGACTGCAGTCGGCCGAGGCGCACGATCTGGCATTGCTGCTGCGCTCCGGCGCGCTGGCGGCGCCGCAGACCATCGTCGAGCAGCGCTCCATCGGCCCGAGCCTGGGCCAGGACAACATCAATCGCGGCATGATGGCGCTCGCCATCGGTGCCGTGCTGACCTTCATCTTTCTCGCCGTCTATTACCGTGCGTTCGGCATGGTCGCCAACCTCGTCCTGGTGATGAACGTGGTGCTGCTGGTGGCGCTGATGTCGCTGCTGCAGGCATCGCTATCGTTACCTGGCATCGCCGGTGTGGTGCTTACCATCGGCATGGCGGCGGACGCGAACGTGCTCATCTACGAGCGCATTCGCGAAGAACTGCGCAACGGCAATTCGCCACAGGCTGCGATCAGCGCCGGGTTCGACAAGGCGTTCTCGGCGATTGCCGACTCGAACGTCACGACGCTCATCGCGGGCATCGCGCTGTTCGCCTTCGGCACCGGTCCCATCAAGGGTTTCGCGGTGACTCTGGTGCTGGGCATCGGGACCTCGCTGTTCACGGCCGTGGTCTGCAGCCGCGTCCTGATCGACCTGATCTGGGGCCGCCGCCGCCTCGCTACGTTGCCCGTATAACTTCAACTCGCGCACGCCGCACCGAGCAAGTCAGATGGAATTTTTCCGCCGAACTCCGAACTTCGATTTCATGGGCAAGCGGCGCATCGCGTATGTGATCTCCGCCATTCTGATGATCGGCTCGTTCGTGCTGCTCGGCACGCGCGGGCTGAACTTCGGCATCGACTTCACCGGCGGTGTGGTCGTCGAGGTGAGCTATCCGGGGGCCGCGAACGTCGACCGCGCTCGCCAGGCGCTGGATGAAGCGGGCTTTGCGGAGGCGCAGGTGCAAGCGTTCGGCAGCTCGCGCGATCTGGCGGTGCGCGTGATGCCGGGACCGAACGAGGACGTGAACGAAGTCAGCCGGCGCGTGGCCGCGGCACTGGGCGAGGTCGACCCGGGAGTGCAGGTACGACGCACCGAAGTGGTGGGGCCGCAGGTGGGCGAAGACCTCACCGAGCAGGGCGGCCTGGCGATCCTGTTCACCTTCATCGGCATCCTGATTTACGTCGGCGTGCGCTTCGAGAAGAAAATGGCGGCCGGAACCGTGCTGGCGGCCTTGCACGATCCGATCGTCATTCTCGGTTTCTTCTCCGCGACTCAGCTTACTTTCGACCTGTCGGTACTGGCCGCGGTGCTGGCGGTGATCGGCTACTCGATCAACGACACCGTCGTGGTGTTCGACCGCGTCCGCGAAGTGTTCCGCGAGATGCGCAAGGTCACGCCGACTCAGGTCCTGAATACCGCGCTCAATCAGACGTTGTCGCGTACGGTGATGACCAGCTTCTCGGTGCTGTTCGTGGTGGTATCGCTGTACGCCTTCGCCGGCGAGAGTCTGCAGGGCTTCTCCATCGCCATCATCGTCGGCGTGGTGGTCGGCACTTATTCCTCCATCTTCGTGGCAGGCTCGCTGGCGCTGGACATGGGAGTCAAAGCACAGGACCTGTTGACGGTCAAAAAAGACGATCCGGAACTGGACGCCCTGCCTTGAGCGTTGCACCGACTCCCTGAGCCTCAGGCACCACGGCGGACCCCTGGATGGTCTGGATCATTTTCTTCCTCCTGTATCTCGGCGTGCTGGCGCTGGATCTGGTGGTATTGCATCGGGAGTCCAGGGAGATGAGCGTCCGCCAGGCGCTCGGTTGGACGGTCGTCTGGATCCTGGTGGCCCTTTGCTTCGCCGCGCTGGTGTACGGCGTCTACGAGCATCACTGGTTCGGCTGGCGCGTCTCGGCCGATGCGCCCGGCGGCAGCGAAGCGGCGATTCAATACATCACCGGCTATCTGCTCGAGTGGTCGCTGTCGGTCGACAACATCTTCGTGATCGCGATCATCTTCACGTACATGAAGATTCCCGCGCAGTTCCAGTATCGCGTGCTGTTCTGGGGCATCGTCGGCGCGATCGTGCTGCGCGGTGCGATGATCGCGGCGGGCGCGGCGCTGATCCATGCGTTCGACTGGATGTTCTATGTGTTCGGCGCGATTCTGCTGCTCTCGGCGGCGCGCATGCTCAAGAGCGAGGAAGAGGAGTTCGATCCGGGCAAGAGCGTACTGGTGCGGCTGGCGCGCCGGGTCTATCCGGTCACCGACAAGCTCGACGGCGAGCGCTTCTTCACCGTGGTCGATGGCGCCCGGGCCGCCACCCCGCTGTTCGTCACCCTGCTGCTGGTCGATTTCGCCGACGTGGTGTTCGCGGTCGACTCCATTCCCGCGATCTTCGCGGTGACCCAGGAGCCGTTCATCGTGTTCACCTCGAACGCGTTCGCCATCCTCGGCCTGCGCTCGCTGTATTTCGCGATCGCCGGCCTGATGATGATGTTCAAGTACATCAAGTTCAGCCTGATCTTCATCCTGGGCTTCGTCGGCGTGAAGATGATGCTGCATCATCACCTGGAGATTCCGCACGCCATCTCGCTGGGCGTGATCGTCGGCTTCCTGGCGATCGGCATCGTCGCGTCGCTGTGGGTGTCGCGACGCGAAGCTGCGAGCGCGCCGGATCTGCGCAACGATTGAAACCGTGATTCTGCTCCCATGAGGTTCGTATTGTGGAATTCTTGACCGATCCCCAGGTGTGGCTGGCGTTCCTGACGCTCACGGCCCTGGAGATCGTCCTCGGCATCGACAACATCATTTTCATCTCCATCCTGGTGGGCCGGCTGCCACCGGAGCAGCGGCCGCGGGGACGCACCTTCGGCCTGGCGCTGGCGATGATCACGCGCATTCTGCTGCTGCTCTCGATCACCTGGGTGATGGGGCTGTCGGCGGAGTTGTTCTCGGTCATGGGCCGCGGCGTTTCCGGGCGCGACCTGATCCTGTTCGGCGGCGGCCTGTTCCTGCTCGCCAAGAGCACGCTGGAGATTCATCACAGCCTGGAAGGCGAAGAGGAGCAGCGTGAAGCCAAGGGCAAGGCCACCTTCATGTCGACCATCCTGCAGATCGCGGTCATCGACATCGTGTTCTCGCTCGACTCGGTCATCACCGCGGTCGGCATGGCCGACCACGTCGAAGTGATGATCGCGGCGGTGATCGTCGCGGTGCTGATGATGATGTTCATGGCGGGCCCGATCAGCGATTTCGTGGATCGCCATCCGACCATCAAGATGCTGGCGCTGGCCTTCCTGATCCTGATCGGCGTGGCGCTGATCGGCGAGGGGCTCGGCTTCCACCTGCCCAAGGGCTACATCTACTTCGCCATGGCGTTCTCGGTGGTGGTGGAGTTGCTCAACATGCAGCTGCGCAAGCGCCTGAACCGGCCGCCCGAAGAGCCGGTTCAGCTGCGCAAGCGGCTGGACGATTGACGGCTAGCCGAGCGCCGCGAGCCGCTTCCTGTTCTTGGCATCCAGATACAGGTTGTAGAGCGCGACGAACAGCGGGAACAGGTTCGACATGACGCCCACCGAGTCGTTCTTGCCGAACACGAAGTAGGCGAGCAGCAGCACGCTGCCGAGGGCGCTCATGTACCAGAACAGGGTGGGCATTACCGGCTTGCCGGAGGCCTTGGAGGCGGCCAGCTGCACGAACCAGCGGCCGGCGAACAGGAATACACCGGTGTAGCCGATGAGCTTCCACGGCGTCACGGTGATTCCGAACATTACGAGCAAGACATCGTTCATGGTGGCCAGCGGCCTCGTGGTCTCGAAGAAAAGCGGATTGGCCGCGACTGTACAGATATTGTCCCCGTTGTGGTGCCGGGGAATGCCGCCGCGGCCCACCCTGGTGCGATATGGATTTCTGGCGAGTTCCTACCCTAGGTCGGGTGACGTCGGCTGCCGGATGCGCCTATGATCCGCTCGCCCGACGCCACGGGACGCGATGAACGCGTTCCACCCGATTCCGGTCCAACACTGGCATGACAGCCCCGAGGAAACCGACATAATGAATTGGCGTATCAAACCTCTCGCGCAGATCCTCGAGAGCGCCGAGAAGAAATCGCTGACGCGCACGCTGGGCGCGTTCCAGCTGACCATGCTCGGCATCGGCGCCGTGATCGGCACCGGTATCTTCGTGCTCACCGCCGAAGCCGCACAAAAGGCCGGCCCGGGCATGATGATGTCGTTCGTGATCGCGGGCTTCGTCTGCGCGGTCACGGCGCTTTGTTATGCGGAGCTGGCGGCCATGGTGCCCGTCTCGGGCTCCGCCTACACGTACTCGTATGCGGTGCTCGGCGAAGTGGTCGCATGGATGGTGGGCTGGGCGCTGATCCTCGAATACGCCGTCGCGGCGAGCGCGGTATCGGTGGGCTGGTCGAATTATTTCGTCGGCCTGGTGGAACGATCCTTCGACATAGACCTGCCTTCGGCATTCACCAGCGGCATGCACGTAGGCGGCATCATGAACGTGCCGGCGGCCTTCATCGCATTGCTCGTGACCGGTCTGCTGGTGCTCGGCACGCGCGAGAGCGCGACCGTGAACGCGATTCTGGTCGGCATCAAGGTGGTCGCGCTGACGCTGTTCGTCATCCTGGCGGTGCCGGTGATGAACATGGACAACTTCGAGCCGTTCTCCCCGAACGGTTTCCTCGGCCAGATTTCCGGCATGGGCATCGCCGGTGCCGCGGCCTCCATCTTCTTCGCTTACGTCGGCTTCGATGCGGTGTCGACCGCAGCCGAAGAGACCAAGAATCCTCAGCGCAACATGCCCATCGGCCTGATCGGCAGCCTGGTGATCTGCACGATCTTCTACGTGCTGGTCGCCGCCGGCGCGGTGGGCTCGATCGGCGCGCAGCCGGTGATCGATCCGACCACTCAGCTCGCTTACGAGCCGGGCAGCGCGGACCTCGCGGTCGCCTGCCGTGAGCCGGAGAACAGCTCCAAACTGGTGTGCAGCGGCGAGCCGCTCGCGCACGTGCTCGATCAGATCGGCTGGGCGACGGTGTCGAAGCTGATCGGCCTGGCGGCGTTCCTGGCGCTGCCGTCGGTGATCCTGATGATGTTGTTCGGCCAGACGCGCATCTTCTTCTCGATGGCGCGAGACAAGCTATTGCCGTTCAACGAGGCGCTCACGCGCATTCATCCGAAGTTCCATACGCCGCACGTGGTGACGATCGTCACGGGCCTGGCGGTGACGGTGTTCGCGGCCTTCTTCCCGGTCGGCGTGCTCGCCGATCTTTCGAACAGCGGCACGTTGTTCGCGTTCCTCACGGTTGCGGCCGGTGTGATGATTCTGCGTAAGCGCGACCCGGATCGTCATCGTCCATTCCGCGCTCCGGGCGTGTGGATCGTCGCGCCGCTGGCGATGGCGGGTTGCGCGTTCCTGATGTTCTCGCTGCCGCTGCGCACGCAGGTGACGTTCTTCGCGTGGGCAGGCGTGGGCCTGCTGGTGTACGCGCTGTACGGCTACGGCAAGAGCCCGCTGGGCCAGAATGGTTCTGGCAACGGCACCACCAAGCAGCCCGCGCCGGTTCAGGACTGACGGCGCTAGCCGGGCTGAAGAGTTGAGTCGTTCCTCCCCGAAGGGGGAGGAACGGTGTGGGATCCAGCAGCGCTCAGGTCAGCTCAGCGGGCACGTGCGGAGCGAGCAGTTCCAGCAGCGGCGCATGCACCTTCGGCGTGCCGGCGAGAATGTTTCCGCCTTGTTTGTATTCCGTTCCCTGCAGCGAGCTCACCAGTCCACCCGCTTCAGTGATCAACAGCGAGCCGGCCGCTGTATCCCACGGCGACAGGCCGAACTCCCAAAACGCATCGAGCCTGCCCGCCGCCACATAAGCGAGATCCAGCGCCGCAGCGCCCGGACGGCGAATGCCGGCGGTCGCCTGGGTCACTGCCTTGAACATGGCCATGTAGTTGTCGAGCCAATGCAGATTGGTGCGATAAGGAAACCCCGTGCCGATCAGCGCCCGATCCAGTCCCACGTGCGGGCTGACTCGAATGCGGCGCCCATCGAGCTGCGCACCTTCACCTCGCGACGCCGTGAACAGCTCCTGTCGCAGCGGGTCGTATACGACCGCGTGTTCCATGCGCCCACGACGCTGCACGCCGATGGAGACGGCGAATTGCGGAAAGCCATGCAGATAATTGGTGGTGCCGTCGAGCGGATCGATGATCCACACGAACTCGCTGTCGATCGAGCCGCCGTGTGAGCCGCTTTCCTCGGCGAGGAAGGCGTGGTCCGGGTAGCTCTTGCGCACGGTATCGATGATTTCCATCTCGGCCTGGGTGTCGATCTCCGAGACGAAATCGTTCTGCCCCTTCTGGCGGATATCGAGGCGGTGCACGCGGTTCATGCCACGGACGATGACTTCACCGGCACGACGGGCGGCACGGACGGCGATATTGAGCAAAGGCTGCATGGAGAGACGACCTCGACGAAGATAGCCCCCGATCCGCGACGGACCAGGGTGGGGCAGGAGATGGTAAAGAGCATGACGGCGGCGGGCCGTCCGAAGGGGCGCTAGAATAGCGCATTACGATGAGCATTCGTGTCGTCCTGGTCGATCCCAACCACCCCGGCAACATTGGCGCGGTGGCGCGCGCCATGAAAAACATGGGGCTGAACGAGCTGCACCTGGTGCGGCCTAAGGCTTTCCCTCATGCGGAGGCAACCGCGCGCGCGTCGGGTGCGGACGACGTGCTGGATGCGGCACGGGTGCATGAGGAATTCGACGACGCCATCGCCGACTGCGGCTTCGTCGTGGGAACCAGCGCCCGCAAGCGGCATCTGAGCTTCGATCTGGTCGAGCCCCGCGAGTGCGGGCAGCTGGTGGCCGAAGCCGCACAGGTCGGCAATGTCGCCATCGTGTTCGGCTCGGAGAAGTACGGTCTGCTCAATGTCGAGCTGTCGCGCTGTCAGCGGCTGGTGACCATTCCCACGGCGGGTGACTACGCATCGTTGAATCTCGCGATGGCCGTTCAGGTGATTGCATACGAGATCATGCTGGCGACGCGCGCCGGCGCGCCAGCGCCGCCGCCGCCCGATGTTCCGTTTGCGACGGCCCGCGAGATGGAGCTGTTTTATGAGCACTTCGAGCGTGTGCTGGAAGAGATCGACTTTCGTGATCGCACCGGCGGTGGCCATCTGATGGCGCGGATCCGTCGCTTGTTCAACCGTGCGCGGCTCGACCAGAACGAAATGAACATTCTTCGCGGCGTTCTGACTGCCGTGCAATCGCGCCGGCGCACCGCCGGCAAGACCGTCTCCTCATGACTGCAGCAAAGACCATTTATCTGGACTATGCGGCCACGACGCCCGTCGATCCTCGGGTTGCCGAGGTCATGATCGACTGTCTGCGCCCGGACGGGGCGCACGGCAATCCTTCGTCGGGGCATACGTTCGGTACGCGCGCCCGCGCCATGATCGAAAAGGCGCGCCAGCAGGTGGCTGCAGCGATCGGCGCGCGTCCGGAGTGCATCATCTGGACGTCCGGCGCGACGGAGTCGGACAACCTCGCGATTCTGGGCGTGGCGCGGTTTCATGCGGATCGCGGTCGTCACCTGATCACTTCGCGCACCGAGCACAAAGCCGTGCTCGACGCATTCAAGCAGCTCGAGAAGGAAGGCTTCGACGTCACCTGGTTGAAGCCCGGTGCCGACGGCATCGTGCGGCCCGAGCAGGTCCGCGAAGCATTGCGGCCGGACACGCAGCTGGTTTCGCTCATGCACGTGAACAACGAGACGGGCGTGATTCAGGACGTGGCCGCCATGGGCGCGATCTGTCGCGAACGCGGCGTTGCGTTCCACGTCGACGCCGCGCAGAGCGCTGGCAAATTGCCGCTCAATGTCGAGGCGATGAACATCGATCTGTTGTCGCTTACCGCGCACAAGGCTTACGGTCCGAAGGGCATCGGTGTGCTCTATGTCCGTCGTCGGCCGCCGTTGGGATTGCGGCCGTTGTCGTATGGCGGTGGACAGGAAACCGGGCTGCGCTCGGGCACCTTGCCGACCCATCAGATCGTCGGCATGGGCCTGGCGTTCGAAGTGGGTGAACGGGAGCGCGAAGCGGACGTGGCGCGAATTACAGCGCTGCGCGAGCGGCTGTGGCGAGGGCTCTGCGCCATCGGCGGTGTCGAGCTGAATGGCCATCCGACCGAACGAGTCGCCGGCGTGTTGAACGTTTGTTTCCACAACGTCGAAGGCGAGAGCCTGCGCTTCGGGCTGCGTGAGCTGGCGGTGTCGTCGGGCTCGGCCTGTGCGTCCGGATCGGACGAGGCGTCGTATGTGCTGCGCGCGTTGGGCCGGAGCGATCAGCTGGCGCAAAGCTCGATCCGTTTCAGCCTGGGCCGCTTCACGACCGAGGACGATGTCGATCGTGCCATCGCCATCGTGAACCGAGAGGTCGCGCGCTTGCGCGCCCTGGCGCCGCATGGAACCTGAATATTCCCCGACGGTCGTCGATCACTTCGAGCGGCCGCGCAACGGCGGCCACTTCGAAGCGGGCGAGGGCGTCATCCGAGGCACGGCGGGCAGTGTCGCTCAGGGCACGATGTTCGTTCTCAGTGCGCGTATCGCCGACGATCGACTCGAAGCGGTGCGCTTCGAGGCGTACGGCTGTCCGCATTGCATTGCGGCCGGGTCCTGGCTCAGCGAGCGGCTGGTGGGGCTCACTCGCGAGCAGTTGCGCGCCTGGCGCTGGCGCGATGCCGACCGGGCGCTGCAGTTTCCGCTGGAAAAACGTGGCCGGCTTCTCATTCTCGAAGACGCCGTGCATGCCCTGGGTGAAGCCTGGGCCCGGCTTATTCCATAATCACGTCCGTATGGAATATGGGTCGGCCAATTTGGCATGACCTTCGCACTTGATTCAGCAGGCTGTCGCCATCACGCTTGTACACGCTATGAGCATCTCACTGACTCCCGCCGCTGCCGATCGTGTCCAGTCTTTCCTTACACGCAGGGGCCATGGCCTCGGCCTGCGCCTGGCGGTCAAGAAGACCGGCTGTTCCGGGTTCGCCTACGTGGTGAACTATGCCGATGACATTGGCTCCAACGACGTGGTGTTCGAGGACCACGGGGTCAAGGTCATCGTCGACCGCGACAGCCTGGACTACATCAACGGCACCGAGGTGGATTTCGTGAAGCAGGGCCTGAACGAGGCGTTCCGCTTCCGCAATCCGAAGGCGAAAGGCGAGTGCGGTTGCGGCGAAAGCTTCAGCGTGTAACGCCGTGTAAGTCTCTGGGCTAGCAGCCTAACTCCGCGTCCCCGCTCATTTTCTTGCTGCCCCCGGCCATGCCGGGTAGACTGCGCGCGCGCAATTGCCGCCGCCCGGCGACACCACGCTTCGGGCAGGCCTGGCGAACCTTTTCCAATTCATTGATTAACGGGACTTTCCATGGCGGTCGAACGCACTTTTTCCATTGTCAAACCCGACGGCGTGCAGAAGAACGTGATCGGCGAGGTGTACCGCCGCTTCGAGCAGGCCGGTCTGAAGATCATCGCCGCCAAGATGGTGCAGCTGACCCAGGCGCAGGCCGAAGGTTTCTATGCAGTCCACAAGGAGCGCCCGTTCTTCAAGGATCTGGTGAAGTACATGATTTCCGGCCCGGTGATGGTCCAGGTGCTGGAAGGTGAAAACGCCGTGGCGAAGAACCGCGAGCTGATGGGCGCCACCGACCCGAAGAAGGCCGAGAAGGGCACGATCCGCGCGGATCTGGCCACCAGCATCGAAGAGAACACGGTGCACGGCTCCGACAGCCTGGACAACGCGAAGATCGAGATCGCATATTTCTTCTCGACCTCCGAGCTCTGCCCGCGCACGCGCTGATTTTTGCCCGAAAGAGTATGTAAGCACCTACATACATACTTTTCAGGACTGAGCGATCTCACTCATGCACGCGACGCCCGCCAAAACGAACCTGCTGGGTCTGACACGGACCGAGCTGGAGGCGTTCGTCGCTGGCATGGGCGAGAAGCCGTTCCGCGCCCGGCAATTGATGAAGTGGCTGTACAAGCGCCACGTTGCCGATTTCGACCAGATGACCGACCTGGCGAAGAGCTTCCGCGCCAAGCTGGTCGAGGTGGCCGAAGTCGCGGTGCCTGAAATCACGATGACTCAAGTGTCCGCCGACGGCACACGCAAGTGGCTGCTGGCGATGAACACCAGCGAGGGCGTGAAGCAGGGCATCGAGATGGTGTTCATTCCCGAGCCTGGCCGCGGCACGCTGTGCATTTCGAGCCAGGTCGGCTGCGCGATGGATTGCACGTTCTGTTCGACCGCGCAGCAGGGCTTCAATCGCAATCTGAACGCGGCCGAAATCGTCGGCCAGGTGTGGCTCGCGAACAAGGAGCTGGGCTACCAGCACGGTGGCGACCGGGTCGTTACCAACATCGTGTTCATGGGCATGGGCGAGCCGCTCGCGAACTACCGCAACGTCGTGCCCGCCGCGGAAATACTCATGGATGATCTGGGCTTCGATATTTCCCGCCGTCGCGTGACGGTGAGCACATCCGGCCTCGTGCCGCAGATGCTGAAGCTCGCCGAAGAAACCAATTGCGCGCTGGCCGTGTCGTTGCATGCGCCGAACGACACGCTGCGTGACGAGCTGGTGCCGATCAATCGCAAGCACAAGATCGCCGAGCTGCTGGATGCGTGCTGGGTGTACGTCAACAAGCAGAATGCCCGCAGCATCACATTCGAATACGTCATGCTCGATGGCGTGAACGATCATCCCGAGCACGCGCACGAGCTGGTCGCCCTGCTCAAGGGCCGGCCCGCCAAGCTGAATCTGATCCCGTTCAACCCGTTCCCGGGCACGCGTTACAAACGTTCCAGTGCCGCCGCCATCGAGCGCTTCCGTGACATCCTGAATGCGAACGGAGTCATCGCAACCACGCGTCGCACGCGTGGCGACGACATCGATGCCGCCTGCGGTCAGCTGGTGGGACGCGTGCATGACCGTACGACAGTTCGTCTGGGTTCGAAGCTGATCTCAGTGGCGGTGCAGTAATGAGAAGTTCGGCGCTGGCTTTGTGGGTGGTGTCGGCTGCGCTCGCCGGTTGCATGAGCACTGGCTCGACACAGCTGGGCACGCCCGACAACGCGCGCGCCGCCGAGATCAACCTGGAGATCGGCATCGACTATCTGCGCAAGAACAACCTGGCGCAGGCGAAAGAAAAGATCGACCGGGCGATCGAGCAGAATCCGCGCAATTCCAAGGCGCAGATCACCGCCGGCATGCTGTACGAGCGGCTCGGCGACAGCAACAAGGCCGAATCGCACTTCGCGAAGGGCCTCGCGCTCGATCCGAAGAACCCGGAAGTGCAGAACAACTACGGCGCGTACCTGTGCCAGAAGGGCAAGTACCAGCGCGGCGAAAAGCTGATGATCGAGGCCGCCACCAATCCGTTGTATCGCACTCCCGAGGTCGCGTACCTGAACGCGGCGAACTGCGCCCGCAATGGCGGCGATCTGCAGCGGGCCGAAGAGAATCTGCGCAAGGCGCTGGCGCTGCGGCCGAAGTTCGGCGACGCGCTGTTCCAGATGGCCGATCTGCAATACAAACAAACGGATTATCTGTCCGCTCGTGGCTTTCTCGAACGCTACATGGAAGTGGGCCGCACCAGCCCGGCGTCGCTGTGGCTGGGCGTGCAGATCGAGCGGGGCCTCGGCAATGCCGCCGCCGCAAGGAATTATGCGGAGCGTTTGAAGCTGGAATACCCGAGGGCCGCTCAGACCAAGGAGTTGATCGAGTCCGAGCGGAATCCTGGATGAATGTGGCGGGCGACAGCGGCAATCCGGCGGTAGAGACCGCGCAGGCCAGCTCTGCGGAGCCGGCCCCCGAGTCGCTGACGCCCGGGGAATTGCTGCGACGGGAGCGCGAGCGCCGCTCGATCACTCAGCTGCACATCGCCGAAGAGCTGCATCTCGATGTCCGCGTGGTGGAGGCCATCGAAGGCAATCGCTTCGAGACGTTGGGACCGTCGGTGTACGCGCGAGGACACTTGCGCCAGTACGCCGCGCTGTTGGGGCTGTCGCCGCAGTTGATCATCGAGCGTTATGAGGCGCTGACCGGTCGGCAGGAAATATTGGCGCCGCTGCAGTCGACTGCGAGCGCGACGGCAGTGACCATGGAGCGTCGCTCGCTGGCCGGGCCGTTATGGTCGGGCGTGGCGTTGATCGCGCTCACGTTGGGCTGGTGGGTGTGGTCGACGGTGTCGACGCCGGGCGATCCGATGCAGACGGCCGTGCCGGATGAGGCGATCACCGACTCCGGGCCGTTGCCATCGACGTTGCCGCCGGAGCCCGCAGACGTGCCGGAGCCGGCGGTTCAGCCGTCGCCGCCGGTACCGAGCGCCGCGCCCGAGGCGCAGGGGGCGGCAACAGCGGCAGCGGACCAAGTCCGCATGCGGCTGCAATTCAACGATGCGTCGTGGACCGAGATCTACGACGCGACGGGCAAACGTTTGATGTTCGGTTTGGGTGAGAGCGGCAAGGTGAGCACGGTTTCGGGCACACCGCCATTGCGAGTCACGCTCGGCAAGGCGTCCGCGGTCACGGTCCAAGTGAACGATCGTCCGGTCGTGGTGCCACGCAGGGCGGGAAGGGACGCGACCAGGTTCGTGGTCGGCGCGAGCGGCACTGTCGAGATGAGTGGTGAGGTTCCGGTCGAGTGACTCAGCAGCAGATCCAGCCGCCCCGCGGCATGAACGATATCCTGCCGGCCGACACGGCGGCCTGGCAGCGCCTGGAGACCCTGGCGCGCGAGATTTTTGCTTCCTATGCGTATCAGGAAATCCGCGTGCCGCTGGTCGAGCACACCGGATTGTTCAAGCGCTCCATCGGCGAATTCACCGATGTGGTGTCGAAGGAAATGTTCACCTTCCAGGATCCAGGCGGGGATTCGCTCACGCTGCGTCCGGAGGCGACCGCCGGCATCGTGCGCGCCATGATCAGCAACGGGCTGCTGCACAACCAGAAGCAGCGCGTGTGGACGTCCGGCCCCATGTTCCGTCACGAGAAGCCGCAGCGTGGCCGCTTCCGTCAGTTCCATCAGCTGGACGTGGAAGCGTTCGGCTATCCCGGTCCGGACATCGACGCCGAAGTGATCCTGGTGAGCTCGCGTCTGCTGACCCAGGCGGGCGTGCAGCGGCTGGAGCTGAACCTGAACTCGCTCGGCACGCCGGCCTCGCGGCGCGTGTATCGCGAGAAGCTGGTCGAATATTTCACCGCGCACAAGTCGAAGCTGGATGCCGACAGCCTGCGGCGCCTGGAAGGCAACCCGCTGCGCATCCTCGACAGCAAGAATCCGGAGCTGCAGGACATCATCAGGAACGCGCCGATGCTGACCGAGCATCTCGATGAAGAATCGCGCGCGCACTTCAGCGGCCTGTGTCGTCACCTCGATGCGCTGGGCGTGAAGTACGTGTTGAATCCGCTGCTGGTCCGCGGCCTCGATTACTACTCGCACACGGTGTTCGAGTGGGTGACGACCGAGTTGGGCTCGCAGGGCGCGGTGTGCTCGGGCGGCCGTTACGACGGCCTAGTCGAGCAGCTGGGCGGCGAAGCGACACCGGCGATCGGCTGGGCGCTCGGCCAGGAACGCATCGTGGATCTGCTCAAGGTGCAGCATGGCGAGGTGCCGGTGCCGGCACCGGACGTGTACTTCGTGGTCGCCGGCCAGCGGGCCGAGGCCGAGGGGCTGCGGCTTGCCGAGCTGCTGCGCGACCAGATCCCCGGCGTGCGCATCGAGATGAACTGCGGCGGTGGCAGTTTCAAATCGCAGCTCAAGCGCTCCGACAAGAGTGGCGCGGCCTGGGCACTGATTCTCGGCGACTCGGAAACTGAAAAGCGCGTCGCTGGTCTGAAGTCCCTGCGGGTGGAAGCACCGCAGGTGGAAGTCGCCTGGGAGCGACTGGTCGATGAGCTGGGCGAGCGCCTCGCGCGGCGTTGAGCCGGCCTCGAGTTTTCTACCTCTTACTACAATTCAAGACGGCAAGTCATGGTCGAAGATTATCTGACCGATCGCGATCAGGAAGAAGCGCTCCGCACCTGGTGGCGGGAGAACTGGAGCTGGATTCTCGGCGGCGTGGTGCTGGGCCTGGTGCTGCTGGGCGGCTGGCAGTATTGGAAGATCCACACCGCGAACCATTCCGCCGCGGCGTCTCAGCTCTACGACGAACTGGTGGGCGCGCTGGAGCGCAAGGATGTCGAAGCGGCCAAGGGCACGCTCGGCACGCTCGTCGCCGATTATAAGAAGTCTCCGTACACGCAGCAGGGGCGCCTGCTGCTGGCGAAAAAAGACGTCGAGGACGGCAAGTACGAGGAAGCGCTGCCGCTGCTGCGGGCGGTCGTCGACGACTCCGAAGATCCGGAGCTGGCATGGGTGGCGCGCTTGCGTGTCGCTCGTGTGCTCATTCAGCAGGGCAAGTACGACGAGGCGCTCAATCTGCTCGATCCGGAGAAGGCCGGCGCGTTCGCGGCGCAGGTTCGTGAGATCCGGGGCGACGCTCAGGTTGCGAAAGGCAATCTCGAAGGCGCGCGAGCCGAGTACGCGGCGGCGCTGACGGATAACATCGATGCGCGTGCCGATCGTGCGATCGACCGCACTTTGCTCGAAATGAAATTGCAGGACGTGGGCGGCGATAAGCAGGCCGCGCCGTCCGAGACCAAGCCGGCGACTGCCGAGGGTCAACCATGACCGACAAGAAAGCTTCCTTGACGCGTCTGTATCGCGGGGCGCGCGTTGCCGCGGCCGCGACGGCCTTGCTGATCCTGCTCGGCTGCGACAACGACAAGGAAGTCGATCCGCCGGCCGAGCTGACCGAGCTCAAAGCGACGCGCGACGTGCAGCGGGTCTGGTCGGTGGGATTGGGCGGCGACGCGGAGCGACTGCGGCTGGCGCTGAAGCCGAGCGTCGTCGACGGGACGGTGTACGCCGCCTCCCATGACGGCGAGGTGGTCGCCATGGCGGCCGCGACCGGCAAACGCGTCTGGGTGGCCAAGACCAAGCTGGCGCTGTCGGCCGGTCCCGAAGTGGGCAACGGCATGGTCGTGCTCGGCTCGAGCGACGGCGACATCATCGCGCTCGATGCGAGCAACGGCGCGCAGCGCTGGCGCAAGGCCATCGCGAGCGAAATCCTCGCCAAGCCGCTGATCGTCAATGACCTGGTCGTGATCCGCACCGTCGATGGTCACATCGAAGGGCTGTCCGCGACCGACGGTTCGACCAAGTGGGCCGTCGATGAGCAGGTGCCCAGGCTCACCCTGCGTGGCACGGCGCCGCCGGTGCTGGCGGGCGATCGCATCATCGCGGGCTTCGACAACGGTAAGGTGCTCGCCATCGATCCGCGTAACGGCGATGTGCTGTGGGACACGATCGTGAATTCCCCTCGCGGCCGTACCGAGCTGGAACGTCTTTCCGACATCGACTCGCCGGCACGCGTCGCGGGCGACGATATTTTCGTGGTCGGCTTCCAGGGTCGGGTCGCGATGCTGGCGCGCGATTCCGGTCAGATCTGGTGGGCGCGCGATGCTTCGAGCTATCGCGGCTTCTCCATGGACGAACAGAACTTGTATCTCACCAACGCGGACAGCGTGGTGATCGCCATGCGCCGCAGTGATGGCGCCGTGCAGTGGGAGCAGGACGCGATGCGGCGTCGTGGCTTGACCGCACCGGCCATCGATGGCGACGCGCTGGTCGTCGGCGACTTCGAGGGCTACATGCACTGGCTCGACAAGGCCACGGGCGCCCTGGTTGCGCGTCAGAAGACCGATGGCGAGCGCATCAGCAACGCGGCGGTCACCGACGAAGAGCGCGTGTTCGTGCAGACGGACTCGGGCAGGTTGCTGGCGTTTCGCAGCAAAGGCCGCGAAGTCAAAACAGCTGACAGCGGCCAGTAATCTCCCAGCAATGGGGCCGCTGCCCGGGCAGCACTCACTCTAATCTCCAGTCACTCATCATGCTGCCTGTTGTTGCTCTGGTCGGTCGCCCCAACGTCGGCAAATCGACGTTGTTCAATTTCCTGACGCGTACCCGCGACGCTCTGGTCGCGGACATGCCCGGCCTCACGCGCGATCGCAATTACGGCTACGGCAAGGTCGGCTCGATCCCGTATGTGGTCGTCGATACCGGCGGCCTGGTGGTCGATGCGCAAGGCGTCGAGCAGCAGATGGTCAAGCAGGCCCTGCGCGCGGTCGAAGAGGCCGACCGGGTTCTGTTTCTGGTCGACTCGCGCAGCGGCGTGACGCCGGACGATCACTTCATCGCGCAGACGCTGCGCAAGCTCAACAAGAAAGTCTTCATCGTCGCCAACAAAGCCGAAGGCGTCGACTCCGCCACGGCCGGTGCCGACTTTTATTCGCTCGGCTTGGGCGAGCCGCACGCGATCTCTGCCGCGCACGGCGACGGCGTGCGGACGTTGATGGAAGAAACGCTCGATGGCATCGAATTGCCTGAAGGAGCGGCCGCCGCGGGCGGGCAGGACGACATTCGCGTCGCGGTCATCGGCCGACCGAACGTCGGCAAGTCGACGCTGATCAATCGTCTGCTCGGCGAAGAACGACTGATTTCCTACGATCAGCCCGGCACCACGCGCGATGCGGTGTTCGTGCCGTTCGAGCGCGATGGCCAGACGTATACGTTGATCGACACGGCCGGCGTGCGACGCCGTGCCCGCGTCGAAGAGGCGATCGAGAAGTTCAGCGTCATCAAGGCGCTGCAGGCGGTCGATTCGGCCAACGTCGTCATCGGCGTGATCGATGCGCACGATGCCGTGACCGAACAGGACGCGAGCTTGTTCGGCATGGTCGCTGAGCGCGGCCGCGCGCTGTTGATCGCGGTCAACAAATGGGACGGCATTCCTTCCGAGAAGCGCGACCAAATCCGCGCGGGCCTGGATCTGAGGCTCCCGTTCCTGGATTTCGCGCCGGTGCATTTCATTTCGGCGTTGCATGGCACGGGCGTCGGCGAGCTGATGCGCGCGGTGAAGCACGCCTATGACGCGTCGATGCGAGAGATGGCAACACCCGAGCTCACGCGAGTGCTGGAGACGGCGATGGAGCAGCATCAGCCGCCGCTGGTGCGCGGCCGTCGCATCAAGTTGCGCTACGCCCACCAGGGCGGACGCAATCCGCCCATCATCGTCGTGCACGGCAATCAGATTCAGCACGTGCCGGATGCATACAAGCGCTACCTGGCAAATGTGTTCCGCAAGAACTTCCGGCTGGAAGGCACCCCGGTGCGCGTGCAGTTCCGTACCGACGAGAATCCGTTCAAGGGCAAGCGGAATCCACTGACACCGCGGCAGCGGCGCACCCAGCAACGCAAGCTGAAGCGCGCCCACAAGAAGAGCTGACCGGGCGGCATCTGCATATAGCAGCCCGCGATGTTCCATGGTGACGGCGCGGGTTTACACTGCCGGTAACAATCCGGTTCTGGACTGATCCATGGCTTCCGCACGCAAGATTCTCAAGCTCGACCGGCCGTTCCCCATGCGCCGCGGGGGCGCTCTGCAGGACGTGCACATCGCGTACGAGACCTGGGGCGACCTGAGCTTCTGCAACGACAACGCGATTCTGATCTTCACCGGCCTGTCGCCCTCGGCGCATGCCGCGTCCTCCACCGAAGATCCCGCCCCCGGCTGGTGGGAAGACATGATCGGTCCGGGCCGCCCGATCGATACGCGCCGCTTCTTCGTCATCTGCGTCAACTCGCTCGGCAGCCCGTTCGGCTCGACCTCGCCGGCGTCCATCAATCCCGCGACCGGCCAGTGCTATCGACTGACGTTTCCCGTGCTGACCGTCGAAGACATCGCGCGCGCCGGCCATGAAGTCGTCGCGTCTCTGGGCATCAAGAAGCTCGCGGCAGTCGTCGGTCCTTCATTGGGCGGCATGACGGTGCTGGCGTACTGCGCTTTGTTTCCTGAAGGCGCGCGTGCGCTCGTCTCCATTTCATCTGCCGCGCGCTCGACGCCATTCGCGATCGCCTTGCGCTCGTTGCAGCGGGAGATGATTCGCAAAGATCCAGCGTGGCTCGATGGAAACTATGCGCAGGATGCCATCCCCGTGCAGGGCATGCGCCTGGCCCGCAAGCTCGGCATGATCACGTATCGTTCCGCGAAGGAATGGTTGCAGCGCTTCGGCCGCGAGCGCGCCAATGCCGAGCGCAAGCCCGGCGATCCGTTCGGCATCGACTTCGAAGTCGAGTCGTACCTGGAGAATCACGCCGTCAAATTCATCGGCCAGTTCGACCCGAACTGTTACCTCTACATCTCGCGCGCGATGGATCTGTTCGACCTCGCCGACCACGGCGGCTCGGTCGCCGAGGCGTTGCGCCGGTTCACGGTCGAGCGCGCCCTGGTGATCGGCGTCGAGACCGATCTGCTATTCCCCATCGAACAGCAGCAGGAGCTCGCGGACGGGCTGAGCAACGGCACTCGCACCGTGCAGTTCGCCCGGCTCGCCTCGATCCAGGGCCACGATTCCTTCCTGGTCGACATGGACCGCTTCCGCCCGGTGATCAGCGACTTCCTGGCCGACCTGAAGCTCGCGACTCCCTGATCCAGGCGCAGATTGGAGCCTCTGTTCTCCGCATGAGATGCGGAGAACAGGTCGTTGTCGGGTGCCTGCAGCGGGCATGCGATCGAGCACGAAGCGGGCGCGGCCCAGCAGGTCATCGTGCCGCGTAAAGGCGTGCTCCAGCTGCAGCGGTATCGGGAGTGTTATTTGCTGCCGATGAACAGCGCCGGATCCACCATCGCGCGATTCAGCGCGACGCCCCAATGGAGGTGCGGGCCGGTGACTCGGCCGGTGGCGCCGACCGTGCCGATGACTTCGCCCTGTTCGACGCGGTCGCCGAGTTTTACTTTGATGGTGTCGAGATGGCAGTACATGGTCACCAGGCCGTCGCCATGGTCGATGTAAAGCGTGTTGCCATTGAAGAAGAAGTCGCCGGCTTCGACGATGGTGCCGGCGGCGGGTGATTTGATCGGCGTGCCCTTGGGGGCGGCGATATCCATGCCGGAGTGGGGATTGCGCGGCTGGCCGTTGAACACCCGGCGCGAGCCGTAGGAATCCGAACGCACGCCCTCGATGGGGGCGATCAGTTGCAAAGACGGAGCTCCGGTTCCGGTGAACTTCGACAGCGCGGCATCCGAGCGCTTCGTTTCCAGGCCGATGCGCTTCAAGTCCTCCGGATTCGGCTCGACCTTGCGCTGATCCTTGATGGTCAGGTGCTGCGTGCGATATTTCTTGTCCTTGATCTGGAACGGCACCTCGGTCGTGCCTTGCGGCGTGCTGACTTTGATCTTCAGCTCGCCCGGCTTCTCCGCGAGCGGAATGCCGACCACCGCGAGCCACCGATCGTCGCGCCGAATCACCGCGACCCGATGCGTCTTGAAAAGCACTGTCGGCGCCTGCTCGCCGCCCGGCACGGGCACGAGCGCGATGCCGCCGGGAACACGGCTTTCCATCGGCAATTCGGTTGCGCCGGCGGCGCAGGCGGCGAACAACAACAAGGAAGCGGACAGGCGCAGGAAGCGAGACTGGATCGTCGTCATTGGTTCTCGTCATCTCGATGCGGCGTGGTGTGCTCGACGCGAGCCTGGACCGTGCCGCGGGACAAACGTGTCTGAATCATGTCGCCAGGGCTCACTGCCGTCGCATCCGTGACGACCGTGCCGTTGGCGTCCGTCACGATGGCATAACCACGCTGCAAGGTGGCGAGCGGGCTCACCGCGTTCAACTTGCCGGCGGCCACCTTGAATCGCGCTTCCAGCTTGCGCAGTTGCCTGTGCAGCGACGTCTCCATGCTCCGATCGGCAATCTCGACTCTGCGGCGCAAGGCCGTGATGCGTGCGATCGGAGAACGCTGACGGAGATCGCTGCCTGCATGGCGCAGGCGACTTTCGGCGACGTTCACGCGCCTTTGCAATGATGTGGCGAGCGTCTTGCGGGCGATGTCCAACCTACCGCGTGCAGCGGCCACGCGCAGAGCGGGCGAGCGCTGCCTCAAATGCGCAGCCAACTCTATCAGCGTGCTGCGGCGCTGAGAGAGTCCGTGCCGGACGCAGCGACTCAAACGCTGTTCCAGATCGTCGAGGCGCTGTGCCTTTTGTCGGAGCTCAACGCCCGGATGCACCTGGGCGAGGCGCCGCTCCAGCCAGACGAGTCGCTGCTGCCGAGCCGCCATGTTGCGAACCATCGCGTTTCGTAGGCGGCGGCCGAACAGATCGACGCTGCGCGTCCATTCATTGCAATCCGGCGCGACGATTTCCGCCGCACCCGAGGGCGTCGGGGCGCGCACGTCGGCAACGAAATCGGCAATCGTGAAATCGACTTCGTGACCGACACCGGACACGATCGGAATCTGACAATCGAAAATGGCGCGCGCGACGACTTCTTCGTTGAACGCCCACAGGTCTTCCAGCGAGCCGCCGCCGCGAGCAACGATCAGCACATCGCATTCGGCGCGGGCGGAGGCCATGCGAATGGTCGTGGCAATCTGACCCGCCGCGCTCGCGCCTTGCACCTGGACGGGATAGATCAGCACCGGAATCGTGCAGAACCGTCGCCGCAGAATGTTCAACACGTCGCGCACGGCCGCTCCCGTGGGCGAAGTCACCACACCGATGCGGCGGGGCAGGCGAGGCAGCGGGCGCTTCCGGTTCGCATCGAACAAACCTTCGGCCGCGAGCTTGTTCTTCAGCTGCTCGAAGCGGCGGCGGAGCACGCCTTCGCCAGCTTCCTCCATGTAGTCGGCGATGAATTGATACTCACCCCGCGGCTCGTAAAGACTCACGCGGCCGCGCGTCAGTACGTGCATGCCGTCTTTGGGCGTGAACCGGGCCCCCAGGTTCTTCTGACGGAACATGGCGCAGCGGAGTTGGGCGGACTCGTCCTTGAGCGAGAAGTACCAGTGACCGGAGGAGGGCCGCGACAGGTTGGAAATCTCGCCCTCCAGCCATAAAGAGGGCAGCCCGCGTTCCAGCAGCAGCCGAGCCTCCTTGTTCAGGCGACCGGGGGTATACACATCCCGTTCAGGCTCGCGCGGCTCGGGCAGCGGGCCATCGATATCGTCTATCGGCGCGCGCACCGCCTGCCGGGTCGCTCTCCGGGCGGGAGGTGTCGCGGCTTTCCTTGCCACCGGGGCCGGCTCGGGCGGCCGCGACGCGGGCGCGTCCTCCGCGGGCGCCTTGGGGGCAGGCGGCATCGAGAAATCGAATTCCAGTTCGCGATTCATGATCGGGAAGGCTACAGCCTACGTCCCGGCCACGCACGTCCGGCATCGGCCCTCGTGAGGCGACGGATCGGGCATCCTGCCACGACCGTCGCGCGAGTCGGCGAAAGGCGTGACTTTTGCCGCTCGCCGCCGCCTCTGGCGGCGGGGTACATCCCTGTACCCTGGGTAACACTCGATCCCCCTGTGGGAATGGCGGGAACATTTACCGGAAGGGCTCCGCCGCGTACAATGACCTGCTTTCATCGATAATCTGCGGGCACTCCCATGCGTATTCTCGAGGAAGCACTTACCTTCGACGACGTGCTTCTGGTCCCGGCTTACTCCAATTTCCTGCCGCGCGACGCTGACCTAAGCACGCAACTCACCCGCGCGATCCGTCTCAATCTGCCCATCCTGTCCGCCGCCATGGACACCGTCACCGAAGCGCGCCTGGCCATCACCATGGCCCAGGAAGGCGGCATCGGCATCATCCACAAGAACATGAGCATCGAAGCCCAGGCCCGCGAAGTGGCCAAGGTGAAGAAGTTCGAAAGCGGCGTGATCCACGATCCGATCACCATCTCCCCCGACAAGACCATTCGCGAAGTGCTGGAGCTGACCCGCTCCAAGAACATCTCCGGCGTGCCGGTCGTGGTCGGTTCCAAGGCGGTCGGTATCGTCACGCACCGCGACCTGCGCTTCGAAACCAAGCTCGACGCCCCGGTCTCCACCGTCATGACGCCGCAAGAGCGCCTCGTCACCGTGCGTGAGAACGCACCGAAAGACGAGGTGCTGGCGCTGCTCCACAAGCATCGCATCGAGAAGGTGCTGGTGGTGGATGGCGACTTCAACCTGAAGGGCATGATCACGGTCAAGGACTTCCAGAAGGCCACCGAATTCCCGCGTGCCGCCAAGGACGAGCGAGGCGCGCTGCGCGTCGGCGCCGCCGTCGGCACCGGTGCGGACACGATGAAGCGTGTCGCCGCGCTCCGTGAGGTCGGCGTCGACGTGATCATCGTCGATACAGCGCACGGCCATTCGAGCGGCGTGATCCAGACGATTCGCGAGATCAAGAAGACCTGGCGGGATCAGCAGCTGGTCGGCGGCAACATCGTGACCGCGGACGCTGCGCTGGCGCTGGTCGAGGCGGGCGTCGATGGCGTGAAAGTGGGCATCGGTCCGGGATCGATCTGCACGACTCGCGTCGTCGCCGGCGTCGGCGTGCCGCAGATCACGGCGGTCGCAAATGTCGCCGCGGCCCTGAAGGACACCGGCGTGCCGCTGATCGCCGACGGCGGCGTTCGCTTCTCCGGCGATATCGCCAAGGCGCTGGTCGCTGGCGCCAATTCGGTGATGTGCGGCGGCATGTTCGCCGGTACCGAAGAATCCCCGGGCGATGTCGAGCTGTATCAAGGCGCGTCGTACAAGTCCTATCGCGGCATGGGTTCGCTGGGCGCCATGTCTCAGGCGCACGGCTCCAAGGACCGCTACTTCCAGGACGCGACCGCGGAACTGGAAAAGCTCGTGCCCGAGGGCGTCGAAGGCCGTGTGCCTTACAAGGGCTCCGTCGTCACCATCCTGCACCAGCTGGCCGGCGGCCTGCGGGCGGCGATGGGCTACACCGGCTGCCGCACCATCGAAGAGATGCGGACGCGGCCGCAGTTCGTGCGCATCACGAACGCCGGCGTGCGCGAGAGCCACGTTCACGATGTGACTATCACAAAAGAAGCACCCAACTACCGTGTCAGCTGATACTTTGCCTCGCTCGGACATCCACGCGCACCGTATTCTGATTCTCGATTTCGGCGCGCAATACACGCAGCTGATCGCCCGAAGGGTGCGCGAAAGCGGTGTGTATTGCGAGATCCTGCCGTGGGATATCACGGATGCCGAGGTTCGAGAGTTCGGTGCCAAGGGCATCATCCTTTCGGGCGGACCGGAGTCGGTCACCGAGGCGAAAGGGCCTACGGCGCCGCAGGCCGTGTTTCAAAGCGGCGTGCCGGTGCTCGGCATTTGCTACGGCATGCAGACGATGGCCGCGCAACTCGGCGGTCGCGTCACC
>Ga0065721_10049511_pt1 | contig 32582 bp, 27 predicted proteins | sample Mesricmetagenome_FD_59108 | JGI IMG/M metagenome (GOLD analysis project Ga0065721, IMG submission 59108) | Mesophilic microbial community from rice straw/compost enrichment Sample: eDNA_1 v2 (version 2) | ecosystem: Engineered > Solid waste > Grass > Composting > Bioreactor | place: USA: Davis... | reverse complement strand
GACGCCCCCTGGCTGCCGTAGCCGCCGGTGCCGGTGGCCGGGGCCGCCGCCTTGTCCAGCGCGCTGGAATCCTCGCCTTCCTCCAGCAGGACGGCGATGGGGGTGTTCACCGCCACGCCCTGGGTTCCCGCCTGGACGAGGATCTTGCCGAGGCGGCCTTCGTCCGCCGCCTCGACTTCCATGGTGGCTTTGTCGGTTTCGATCTCGGCGATCACGTCGCCGGATTTCACCGCGTCGCCTTCCTTTTTCAGCCACTTGGCGAGGTTGCCCTCGGTCATGGTGGGCGAGAGGGCCGGCATCAGGATCTGGATGGTCATGGGCTCGCCCTCCTCACTTGCGGTAGCAGGCTTTCTTCGCCGCGTCCGCAATGCGTTCCGGCGAAGGAAGAACGAGCTTTTCCAGGTTCGCCGCGTAGGGCATCGGCACGTCGAGGCCGTTCACGCGGATCACCGGGGCGTCCAGATAGTCGAACGCGTGCTCCATCATCAGGGCCGACAGCTCGGAACCGATGCTGCAGGTGGGCCAGGCCTCCTCGACGGTCACGAGGCGGTTGGTCTTCTTGACGGAGTTGACGATGGTCTCGGTGTCCAGCGGACGGATCGTGCGCAGGTCGATGACCTCGGCGCTGATGCCGTCCTTCTCCAGCATCTCCGCGGCGGCGAGCGCGTAGCTGACCATCAGGGAGTGGGCGGTGATGGTCACGTCGGTGCCGGCGCGGCGGATCTTGGCGCGGCCGATCGGAACGATGAAGTCCTCGCTCTCCGGCACCTCGAAGCTCTGGCCGTAGAGGATCTCGTTCTCCAGGAAGATGACCGGGTTCGGATCACGGATCGCCGACTTCAGCAGGCCCTTGAAGTCCGACGCCGAATAGGGGGCGACGACCTTCAGGCCCGGAACGCTGGCGTACCAAGGCGTGAAATCCTGGCTGTGCTGCGCGGCCACGCGGGCGGCCGCGCCGTTCGGGCCGCGGAACACGATGGGGCAGCCCATCTGGCCGCCGGACATGTACAGCGTCTTGGCGGCGGAGTTCACGATGTGGTCGATCGCCTGCATGGCGAAGTTGAACGTCATGAACTCGACGATCGGGCGCAGGCCCTTGAAGGCCGCGCCGACGCCCAGGCCGGCGAAGCCGTACTCGGTGATCGGCGTGTCGATGACGCGGTCGGCGCCGAACTCCTGCAGCAGGCCCTGCGACACCTTGTATGCGCCCTGGTATTGCGCGACTTCCTCGCCCATCAGGAAGACGGTCGGGTCGCGGCGCATCTCCTCGGCCATGGCGTCGCGCAGCGCTTCACGGACGGTCTTCTTGACCGTCTTGTCGAAGAACTTGTCTTCGTCCGACGCCGGCGGAGCGGCGGCCGGGCCCTTTTCCGGGCCGGTCGGCAGCGTGGCGTCGGGACGGGCGCCGGTGTCCTTGACCACCGGTTCGGCCGCAACCTTCGGCGCCGGCGTCGGGGAGCCCGAAACGGCGTCCACGGCGTTCTCGCCTTCGCCCAGGATCACGGCGATGGGCGTGTTCACGGCGACGTTCTCGGTGCCCTCGGCCACCAGGATCTTGCCGAGGCGGCCTTCGTCCACCGCCTCGACCTCCATGGTGGCCTTGTCGGTCTCGATCTCGGCGAGCACGTCGCCGGACTTGACCTCGTCACCTTCTTTTTTGACCCACTTCGCCAGCTTGCCCTCGGTCATGGTGGGCGACAGCGCCGGCATCAGCACTTCGATCGGCATTCCTCAACCTCCGGCGGCGCGGGTCGCCTGGGGTACGAAACCCCGGCCCGCTGCGCCGCTCCCGCTTATGGTTATCGTCAGGCTTCGACCAGAACGTCGGTCCACAGCTCCGACGGATCGGGTTCGGGGCTCTGCTGGGAGAATTCCGCGGCTTCGGTCACCACGGCCTTCACCTCGCGGTCGATGTCCTTCAGCTGGTCCTCGGTGATGTAGGCGCCGTCGAGCAGGACCTTCTTCAGATTGTCGATCGGATCGGACTCGCTCCGCATCTTCTCGACCTCTTCCTTGGTCCGGTACTTGGCCGGGTCGGACATCGAGTGGCCGCGGTAGCGGTAGGTCTTCATCTCCAGGATGACCGGGCCGTTGCCGGCGCGGATGTACTCCACCCACTTCTCGGCGGCGGCGCGGACCTCCAGGACGTCCATGCCGTTCACCTGATGGCCGGGGATGCCGTAGGCGGAGCCGCGCTGGTACAGCTCGCCGGCGGCGGCGCGCTCCTGCGAGGTGCCCATGGCATACTTGTTGTTCTCGATCACGTAGAGCACCGGCAGCTTCCAGAGCGCCGCCATGTTGAAGCTCTCGTAGACCTGCCCCTGGTTGATGGCGCCGTCGCCGCTGTACACGGCGGACAGGCCGTCATCCTTGTTGTACTTGTGGGCGAAGGCGAGGCCAGTACCCAGCGGCACCTGCGCGCCGACGATGCCGTGGCCGCCGTAGAAGTTCTTCTCGCGGCTGAACATGTGCATCGAGCCGCCCTTGCCCTTGGAGTAACCTCCACGGCGGCCGGTCAGCTCGGCCATCACGCCCTTCGGGTCCATGCCGCAGGCCAGCATGTGGCCGTGGTCGCGGTAGCTGGTGATGACGTCGTCGCCTTCCTTTAGCGCCGCCTGGACGCCGACCACAACGGCCTCCTGGCCGATGTAGAGGTGGCAGAAGCCGCCGATGAGACCCATGCCGTAGAGCTGGCCCGCCTTCTCCTCGAAGCGGCGGATCAGAAGCATCTCACGGTAGAACTTGATCATTTCCTCGGCCGAAGCGGCCTGCTTCGGCGCGGACTCAGTCTGCGCCTTCGGACGGCGTCGTGACGCGGCCATGTTTCCTCCCCAGAGTTCATGCGGCAACGGCAAGCGAACAGCCGGGGCCGCAACACGTTACGAGGGAACATCCCCCTCGCACCGGAAGTGGATATGGCGCGCACAGTACACGACAAGCGTGAACGACGCAAATGTCTGTTTTCAAAAGCGAATTTCGGACTTAACCGCCATTCGGTTAATTCACTGATCTGGGCCGTTTCTCAGCGCTAGTATCATCCTGATCAAACACGGGAGGCAGCGAGATGATGACGTCGCGCTGCCCGGAAAGGTTCAGCATCGTACGTGCACGCTCATCCAGCATGTCGCGGTCGAGATGGTCGCCGCGCATCAATTGCGCCCGGCGATCCATGCGTTCTCGTTCCGCCTTTACTTGCTGCAGGACGGATTCGGCCGTGGCGATCTCTGTTTCGAGATGCTTCATCGCCAGCAGGCCGCGGTCCCCTTGCACCGCGTAATAGACGAAGTAGGCCACCACGGCCGCGCCGATGGCCGGCCCAATGGCCTGCCGCAGGGCGCTTTTGGCCGCGCGTTTCAAGGAGTCGGTGAGGTTCTGGAGCATGGTCATGGCCGGATGGAATCACAGGGGGATCCTTTCGGTCAAACGAAAAAGAAGCAATCCGAAAGAATTCATCGCGCTCGATCTTGCTGCGCATCAGTAAAGACAGGCTTTCGCTTCCGACGAAGGTCACAGACCTACCACGTTCGAAAGTGCCCTAAAAAATCCGCCACCCTGGATGGAATAGGCGGACGCGCGGCGGTGTTGGAAAGGGCGCTGTCGTCCCTGCGTCCAATGGTCGCGGGAGCGGCGGAGAAAGTTCGAATGCGAAACATGGAAGGGAGAAACTCCATGCGAAGCAAGCTTTGGCTTGCCGCCGTTCCGGCCCTGGTGCTGGGCCTTGCCGCGTGCGACGAGCAGACGGCCAAGAACGACACCAGCCCGAACAGCACGTCGACCGCTGAACGCCCGACCACCACCCCGACGCCGCCCACCGGCGCGCCGGGCCAAACCGCGCCGGGGACGACCGGTGGCGCGCCCTCCGCGACCTCGCCTTCCACCGCACCCGCACCCGGCACCGCCGCCCCGGGCGGCGCCACCAACAGCCAGTAGGCCTGCGTTCTGGAAGGGGCGGGCCTGCCCGCCCCTTCCCTTCCTTCCCTGCGACGCTTATTCCGGCGGAACCTCGCGCGGCTTGCGATCCTCGCCGATGGCGACGTAGGTGAAGACGCCTTCCGTCACCTTGATGCCCTCGCTGGCGCTGCGCTGACGGCGCACCCATGTTTCCACCCGCACGCGGATGGACGTGCGGCCAACCTTCTCCACGTGGGCGAAGCAACTCACCTCATCGCCGACGAAGACCGGCTTGTGGAAGGTCATGGCCTCGATGCCGACCGTCGCCACACGGCCGCCCGCACGACGCAGGGCCGCCACGCCGCCGGCCAGATCCATCTGCGACAGCAGCCAGCCGCCGAAGATGTCGCCGTTCGGGTTGGTGTCGGCCGGCATGGCGATGGTGCGCAACGCCGGGCCGGCGTTCATGTTTTCCAGTATCTGGGTCGTCAGCGCCTGGGTCTCCGGCGTATGGGCCGGGGGCATGCCGTCGCTCATCGTTCCTCCGCGGGTCGAAAAACCACATCACAAAATATTGTGCGCGGGGTATATAAAGGCCACTGCATGCGCTTGCGCAGCCCTGACGAAATTCCTATAAAGTGGGGCCATGAGCGACCTTTTTGAGAACACGGCGCGCAAGGCCGAAACCTATTCCGCCCAGGATATCGAGGTTCTGGAAGGGCTTGAGCCCGTCCGCCGACGGCCGGGCATGTACATCGGCGGCACCGACGACCGGGCGTTGCATCACCTCGTCGCCGAGGTGCTGGACAATGCCATGGACGAGGCCGTGGCCGGCCACGCCAGCCGCATCGACCTGGAACTGACCGCCGAGGGCACGGTGATCGTGCGCGACAACGGCCGCGGCATCCCGATCGACGACCACCCCAAATATCCCGGCAAGTCGGCGCTGGAGGTCATCCTGACCACGCTGCACTCCGGCGGCAAGTTCTCCAACAAGGTCTACCAGACCTCGGGCGGCCTTCACGGCGTCGGCCTGTCGGTTGTGAACGCCCTGTCCGACCGGCTGACGGTGGAGGTGGCGCGCGATCGGCAGCTGTTCATCCAGCAGTACAGCCGAGGCCTGCCGCAGGGTCCGCTTGCCAAGCAGGGCGCCATCAACCGGCGCGGCACGACGATCCGTTTCCACCCCGACCCGGAAATCTTCGGTGAGGCGGCGCATTTCGAACCGTTCCGCCTGTACCGGATGGCGCGTTCCAAGGCCTATCTGTACCGCGGCGTGGAGATTCGCTGGAGTTGCGACCCGTCGCTGCTGTCAGCCGAGTCGACCACTCCGGCGCAGGAAACGCTGCATTTCCCCGGCGGCCTGCTCGACTACCTGAACGCCGCGCTGAAGGGCCGCAAGACGCTGACGCCGGTCCCCTTCTCCGGCGCGTTGGACTTCCCGAACCAGCATGGCCGCGTCGAATGGGCCATCGCGTGGCCGGACGACGACGAGGGTTTCTCCCACACCTACTGCAACACGGTGCCCACGCCCCAGGGCGGCACGCACGAGGCCGGCCTGCGCGCTGCGCTGACGCGCGGCCTGAAGGGTTATGGTGAGCTGACCAACAACAAGCGCGCCGGACAGGTCACCGCCGACGACGTGGTGGGCGACGCCTGCATCCTGCTGTCGGTCTTCATCCGCGAGCCGCACTTCCAGGGCCAGACCAAGGAAAAGCTGGTCACGGCGGAAGCGCACCGCCTCGTGGAAGCCGCGATCAAGGACCATTTCGACCACTGGCTGTCGGGTGATCCGTCCTCCTCCAACTCCCTGCTGGAACGCCTGATCGAAAAGGCGGAGGAACGCGCGCGGCGCAAGCAGTCCAAGGAACTGGGCCGCAAGTCCGCCACCCGGCGCCTGCGCCTGCCCGGCAAGCTCGCGGACTGCTCCCGCAACACGCCGGACGGCACGGAAATTTTCCTGGTGGAGGGTGACTCGGCCGGCGGCTCGGCCAAGCAGGCGCGCAACCGCGAGACCCAGGCCATCCTGCCGCTGCGCGGCAAGATCCTGAACGTCGCTTCGGCCTCCGCCGACAAAATGAAGGCGAACCAGGAGCTGAACGACCTCACCCAGGCGCTGGGCTGCGGTGTGGGGAAGGACTTCTCCAGCGACAAGCTGCGCTACGAGCGCGTCATCATCATGACGGACGCGGACGTGGACGGCGCACACATCGCCTCGCTGCTGATGACCTTCTTCTACCGGGAGATGCCCGGCCTGATCCAGAACGGCCACCTCTACCTCGCCCTGCCCCCGCTGTACCGCATCAGCCACGGTGCCAAGTCCGTCTACGCGCGCGACGACGCGCACAAGGACGAGCTGATGAACAAGATGTTCAAGGGCAAGAAGGTGGAGATCAGCCGCTTCAAGGGCTTGGGCGAGATGATGCCGGCGCAGCTGCGCGACACCACCATGGACCCGGGCAAGCGCTCCCTGCTGCGGGTGGTCGTTCCCAATGCCGCCGATCCGGAGCAGGAGGACGATCACAAGAACACCCGCTCGCTCGTCGAAAGCCTGATGGGCCGCCGTCCGGAGCTGCGCTTCCAGTTCATCCAGGAAAATGCAAAGTTTGTCCGGGTCGATGACATCGACGTGTAACGACAACGGACATCCCTCATGACCACGGCGCTCACCCTGTACGAAACGGACCTGTTTCGCCCGAAATACCGTCCGTTCCGGGGGGAGCGCTGGGAACTGCTGATGTCGCCCATGAACCTCGTCAAGGGGTACTGGAGCGATACGATGCTGGTCGTCGACATGGCGGGGCTGGTTCGGCACGACAGCAGCGGGCCACGCACCTGGATGTCCACAACGCCCATGGAAATCGAAAGCCAGGAGATCGGCTGCCGCTTCGCTTCGGGCCATACGGTCGTCATGGGAATGGGTATGGGGTGGGCCGCGGCCAACGCCGCCCTGAACCCCGCCGTGACGCGCGTCACCGTCGTGGAGCTTGATCCGGAGGTGCTGGAGTTCATCACCGCGATGGACGTCTTCGGCCAGCTTCCGCCCGAGGCGGCAGCCAAGGTGACGGTCATCAACGGCGACGCCACCGCCTTCGTTCCGGACACGCCGGCCGACACCCTGATGGCCGACATCTGGCTGCCGCTCTATGGCGACAACCGGCTGGAGCAGGTCCGGCGGATGCGGGAGAACACCCGGGCGCCCCGCGTCTATTACTGGGGCCAGGAAATGGACATCGCGCAGCGCGCACGCGATCTGGGCCTGGACCTCGACGAGGCCACTGTGGCGCGGATCGTCGCGGAGATGGACCTGCCACTCATCGGGCCGGCCGAGATCGCCAACTATCCCGACGTGATCGCGCGCGCCGCGCGCAACTGGCTCCGCAACGACTGACGGCGAAGGCGCCCGATGGCCACCCATCGAGCGCCTTGCGCATACCGAACGCCAAACTCCTGGCAAAAACCGTCAGGAGAAACCGTCAGGCCGCCCGCACCTTGGCAATGAACGCGACCACACCCTTGTCCAGCGTGTCGGACTGACGCGCCAGTTCCGACGCTTCGCCCAGCACCTGTTCGGCCGCGGTCGCGGCCTCGCGCGCTGCGTCCGACACGCCGATGATGTTGGAGGCAACCTCCCGCGTACCATGCGCAGCCTGCTCCACATTGCGGGAGATCTCGCGGGTGGCGGCTTGCTGTTGCTCGACCGCCGAGGCGATGGAGCTTGAGGTCTCGTTCACCGAAGCGATGATCTCGGCGATGTCGCGGATGGCGCCGACCGCCTGCTTGGTGGCGTCCTGGACAGCCGTGATCTGTTGGGCGATTTCCTCCGTCGCCTTGCCGGTCTGGTTGGCGAGACTCTTCACCTCGCTGGCGACCACGGCGAAGCCCTTGCCGGCTTCCCCAGCGCGCGCCGCCTCGATCGTGGCGTTCAGCGCCAGCAGGTTGGTCTGCCCCGCGATGTCGTTGATCAGGGCCACGACGTCACCGATCTTCTGGGCGGCGGCGGCCAGGCTGCTGACGATGGTGTTCGTGTACTCGGCCTTGGTCACCGCGGCCTTGGTCGTCTCCGTGGATTGGGTGATCTGGCGGCCAATCTCGATGATCGATTCGCGCAGTTCGCCGGCTGCTGCGGCAACGGTCTGCACGTTGGCGGACGCCTGTTCCGCGGCGGCGGCGGCGGCGGTCGCCTGCCGCTTGGCCTGATCGGCCGCTGCCGACATGCTGGACGCCGTGGCGGTCATCTCGGTGGAGGCCGAGGCGATGTGCTGGACGACCGCCTCCACCTGGTTTTCGAAATCGTCGGCCAGCCTGTGCATGTCACGGTGCCGCGCCTGCTCGGCCTGACGCTTGGTTTCCTCCTGTTCGACCCGCAGCCGTTCCGCTTCGACCATGCCGTGCTTGAAGACCTCCAGCGTGTTGGCCATCTCGCCAACCTCGTCCTTGCGCCCGAGGCTGGGCACGGCGGTCGTCAGATCGCCGGCGGCGATCCGCTTCATGGATTCGGTCATTCCGATCACCGGAGACGCAATGCCGGACCCGATTCCCCAGGCGAGCAGCAGGCCGATCACGAAGCCGCCAGCGGACAGACCGATCAGCAGGGCTTCGCTGGCGGCCAGCGTTGCCTCCGCATCTCCCTTGATCTCCTGCTCCTCGGCGACGACCGAATCCTTGATGGCGGCAACGTTCTGGGCGATGGATTCGCTGGCTTCGCGCATCGCCTTGGTTACCAGCTGGTCGAGCTGCTGGCTCAGGTCGCGCGTCCGCTGAAACGCCCCCAGGTACCGGTCCGCCGCACTGGTGATGGGCTCAAGCTCCTTGGCATAGGGAACATCGCTCATCACGGCGTCCAGCGCCCGGATCAGGCTACGCAGCTCGTTGAAGTACCGTTCGGCCGCGGCCGCCGAATCGGCTTCGTACCGGGCCACCATCTTGCTGCTGAACAGGCGTGCCTGCATCAGGCCTTGCAGACCGGAAAGCGCCATGTCGGCTCCGTCCTTATCCCGCTCCTTGCCCGCCGATGCGATCAGCGTTTCGAAGTCGGTGCGCATGCGCACGCCCATCGGCTCCAGCGTATCCCGGATCAGGGCGTCCTGCTCCCGCTTCAGGGTGGTGACCTGCCCAAAGTCGGCGACGTACCGGTCGAACGCCGACCGCACGGTGTTCAGTCGCTGCACGCGTTCCGGGTTGTAGATCGTCTCGGCTCCGTCCGCCAAATTTTTCCGCAGCGCGGCGATGACCTTCTGCGCTGCGGCGGCGTTCTCGTCGCTTCCGGTGCTCACAAACTCGTTCGCCTGCCGGCGCAGTTCCAGCACGTTGCGATCGATGTCACGGGCGATGTCGACCACCGTGACCCGCTGGCTGAAACCTTTGAACCCCTTCTTGACCTCCAGGAAAGCGGTGTAGCCGACACCGCTTACCGCCAAAAGAATAATAAGCACACATACAAACCCCAGAAGCACCTTCACCCGAATGCGAAGGTTGGCCAAAAGGGACAGTGAGGATGGGGAAGACACTGCTGCGGCCATGGGGATGCTCTTGTATGGTCTGAATCGGTGATTGGCACGGTGAACATTCACCGCTTCGGCGGCGGTTTATAGATCAGACCGCAGACACAATCTATGACCTTTATCAATATCAAGAGTCATATCGGCACTCCTGTCGGCGCATAACTGATGGTTTCGTTTGACTAGATATGAGTTAACAGCTGTTTACCATCGGCCATCTTGGCTCTTCAGATATTATCCACGGCGACTATAAATATTCGGGTATGCATTTACATCGAACCATCACGATGGAAACGGCCACGGCTCCATCCGCACATTTTTCGCGGCGGGAGTCACGCGCCGTGGGGTCTGCCTCGTCATGAGGGCGGCAAACCACAGACCGCCCCATCAAATCGAGGAGAGTTCCCGATGGAGACCCGTTTCCACCCCCGAAACCACGCCCCAGCCCTGCTGGAACCGATGCTGGCCCTGCGCAATCTGCTGAACAACGGCAGCCTGGACGCCTCCCTGATCCATCTGATCGACCTGCGCGCCTCCCAGATCAACGGGTGCCACTTCTGCGTCAAGCGTCACACCGACGAAGCCCGTCACGATGGCGAGGCGGCTGACCGGCTGGAGCAACTCTCCACCTGGGCGACCAGCGGTGCGTTCACGCCGGACGAACGGGCAGCGCTGGCCTGGACGGAGGCGCTGACCTACGGTGCTCCCTCCGACGTGATCGACCGTCTGCACCACCAGCTTCGGGCCCATTTCAACGTGACGCAGGTGTGCGAAATCACCTTGTGCGTGGCAGCCATCAACGCCTGGAACCGGCTGGGAATCGCCGCATACCGGGAATCGTCCGATGCATCGGTGGCGGCCGCGTGACGCCGGCAGCCGGGCGCGGTAGGCTGCGTCACGCATGACCGAAACGCCGTCCGCAGAACCATCCGGCAGCACCGGACCCGATTCAGCCCGCATGGCGCTCGACCTGTTCGAGCGCCATCGCCGGCGCCTGCGCGCGCTCGCCTACCGCATGCTGGGCAGCGTGGCGGATGCGGACGACGTCGTGCAGGACTGCTACCTGCGCTGGCACGGCGTCGATCCCGCCACGGTGCAGGCGCCGGAACAGTTCCTGACGGCCATGGCCGCGCGCCTCTCCATCGACCACCTGCGCTCCGCCCGCGTGAAGCGGGAGTTCTATGTGGGTGAATGGCTGCCGGAGCCCCTGATCGAGGATTGGGCCGACGGCCCGGACTCCGCGCTGGAGACGGAGGGGGACCTGTCCATGGCCTTCCTGCTCCTCCTCGAACGTCTGCCGCCCGACCAGCGTGCGGTCTATGTGCTGCGTGAGGCGATGGACCTTGGCTTCGACGAGATCGGCGGCATGCTGGACAAATCCGCCATGGCCTGCCGCCAGGCCTACAAGCGCGCCCGGGAGCGCATCGGCGGGCCGCCGCGGTACGACGCGGACCGGGATCGTTCGCTGGCCATCGCCCGCGCCTTCCAGAGCGCAACCGCGCAGGGAAGCTACAATGGCCTGCTGGCGCTGCTGGCGGACGACGCCGTGCTGGTCGGGGACGGCGGTGGAAAGGCGCGCGCCGCGCTCAACCCGATCCACGGCGCCGACAAGATCGCGCGCTTCCTGCTCGGCGTGTTGGGCAAGGGCGACCGGCGGCTGGACCTGCTGGCCCCGGCGATCAATGGGCAGCCGGGCTTCGTCAAGCGGGTCAACGGCCGGTTCTACGGCGTCGTGTGCCTGGACATCCGTGACGGGCGGGTGGCCGCCCTTTACCAAATCGCCAACCCCGACAAGCTCGGCCATGTCCGTCAGGCCGTGGCCGCGGATTGCCTGGTCTGACAACGGGAGGCAAACGCGGACAGCCTCTCTTCCGAGGTCGTCCCTTGCCGCAGCCGTGTTTGCGCTCCATTCTCCGCTCTTGGTGAACAGCAGACGGGCGGCGCTTCCATGACGATCCTCTTCCGCGCCGCGGCCCTCGCCCTTTGCGCGGCCGCGGCAGCCTGCACCAACGAACGCGTGGTCGCGGACCAGCCCATGGCTGCCTACACCGTGCCGGAGGTGGCCTATGCGGCGTCGGAGCGCGACCTGCGCGTGGTCGTCCAGGGCAACCCCTTCGCCATGGATCCGCAGAGCTTCGGGAAACTGATCACCGACAACATGCAGAACCGGATCGCCGGGGTGCGCACCCACTTCACCACCACGCCAAACGAGACGGCGCGGCCCGACTACCGCGTGGTCCTGGCCTTCAACCCGGCGCAGACCACGCTGAATTCCGCGCTGTGCGGCCCACAGGCGATACCGACCAGCCCGCCCGGCGGAGGACCCATCGTGCTGCAGGGCGCCTTCTGCCGCGGCGGCGGCCCGCTGTCCTCCGCGACCGGGTGGCTCGACCGGCCTCAGGGGCCCGCCGATCCGGACTTCCGCTCCCTGATCAGCGACATGACCTACGCCCTTTTCCCGACGACCCGGGCAGACGCGGGATGCTCCGGGGGGCTCGACTGCTAGGCACCGTTAGCCATAGAGCATCCATTCCCGCAACAGCGCCGTGACCGCCTGGGGCTGCTCCATGGCGGACAGGTGGCCGCAGTCCTCGATCAGCACGAGGCGGGCGTCGGGAATGGCCGCAGCCATCTCCTCGTGCACCGCCGGCGGCGTGATGACGTCCTGCCGACCGCACAGCACCAGCGTCGGACAGCGGACGGCGGCCAGACCCGGGCGACTGTCCGGCCGGTTCATGATGGCGGTCTGCTGGCGCGCATAGCCGTCCGCTCCGATGCGCTGGGCCTGCGCCTGGACCGACCCCGCGAGGGCGGCGTCCTGCACACGCTGGGGATGGACCAGCCTTGGCAGGTTCGCCGCAACCACCTGACGAAGTTTGCCCTGTGCGACCAGGGCTATGGCGTCCTTGCGGTTGGCGGTTTGCTCCGGCGTGTCGGGACGGGCGCTGGTGTCGAGCAGGGCGAGCTTCGCCACGCGTTCCGGTGCCTGGCGCAGAATCTCGAACGCGACGTAGCCGCCCATGGACAGCCCACCGAGCGCGAAGCGCTCCGGCGCGCTATCCAGCACGGCGCGGGCGAGCCCGGACATGGAGTCGGCCCCGGTCAGATCGCCGATGCGCACGTCCGCAATGTCGGCGAGGTGGCGGGTCTGGTGCTCCCACAGCGCCGCGTCCAGCGGCATGCCGGGAAGCAGGATCAGGGGCAATCGTTCGCTCATCCGTTCCTCGCGTCGTTCACTTGGCCGTTATTTGGACAGGTCGGGGCGCCGGGGTCAAAGCCTATGGCCGGAATGGACTCGACGGACGCCGCGAGCCGCCGCGCGGAAAATGGAAGCATCGAATCGCCCCTTCCCTTGCCTTTCGCGCGAATTTCCAGGATTCGCCGACACGTCCGTTTCCACCGCTCCGCAACCGGCGTTTTCTGCGAAAATCCAGCATTTCCGCCATCCGCGCGCCCAAAAGGCTGCCTAGCGGGGCGCACGGCCCCCACCGGGCCGGATGCCTGCGATGCGCGCAATGCGCGCTTTGGGCACAAGGTCTATTGACAGCGCCCTTTGACTTCATATTCTGCGGCCCCATCTAATCGTCGGGCCGCGAAGGCTCGATTTTCGTACTCCAGACAGAAACAGGTTGGATGCTATTTTCGGAACTTGGGCTTGGACCTGAAGTCCTCCGGGCAATCGAGGACAAGGGTTACACCCAGCCGACGCCGATTCAGGAACAGGCGATTCCCTGGGTCCTGCAAGGCCGTGACGTGCTCGGCTGCGCGCAAACGGGCACCGGCAAGACGGCCAGCTTCACCCTGCCGATGATCGACATCCTGGCCTCGGGCCGGGCGCGGGCGCGCATGCCCCGGTCGCTCATCCTGGAGCCGACTCGCGAGCTTGCCGCCCAGGTGGCGGAGAGCTTCGAGACCTACGGCAAGCATCACAAGCTGAGCATGGCGCTCCTGATCGGCGGCGAGACCTTCACCGAGCAGGTGAAGCGGCTGGACCGCGGCGTGGACGTGCTGATCGCGACCCCGGGCCGCCTGATCGACCTGTTCGAGCGCGGCAACATCATGCTCAACGACATCAAGGTCTTCGTCATCGACGAGGCAGACCGGATGCTCGACATGGGCTTCATCCCCGACATCGAGCGGATCGTCAGCAAACTGCCGCGCATGCGCCAGACGCTGTTCTTCTCCGCCACGATGCCTCCGGAAATCCGCCGATTGGCCGACGCCTTCCTGATGAACCCGAAGGAAGTCACGGTCGCCCCGCCCGCCTCGCCGGCGGAAACGGTGACCCAGGCCATGGCGTTGGTGCACGAGGAGGACAAGCGCAAGGCGCTGCGCCACCTGCTGCGCACCGAGGACGTCAAGAACGCCTTCATCTTCTGCAACCGGAAGCGCGACGTCGCAATCCTGCAGAAGTCGCTGGAGCGCCACGGCTTTAATGCCGGCGCGCTGCACGGCGACATGGTTCAGTCCAAGCGCATGGAGACGCTGGAGGCCTTCAAGAAAGGCGACATCACGCTGCTCGTCTGCTCCGACGTGGCGGCGCGCGGGCTGGATGTGCAGGGTCTCAGCCACGTCTTCAACTTCGACGTTCCCATCAACGCCGAAGACTACGTCCACCGCATCGGCCGCACTGGCCGTGCCGGCCGCACGGGACGCGCCTTCACCCTGGCCAGCCCCCTGGACGGCAAGCAGGTGGCGGCCATCGGCCGTCTCATCAAGCGGGAGATTCCGTTGATCGCCATCGATGGCCTCGAGTCGGCCGAGTTCCTCAGCGAGGACGAGGCGCGTCGTGGCCGCGGCCGCGGCCGGGGCAAGGACAAGGACCGTGATCGCGCGCCGCGCGACCGTGGCGAGCGCGAGGAAAAGGCCGCCCGCGAGGAGCGCCAACCCCGCGAAGACCGCCAGCCGCGGGAGGAACGTCAGCCCCGCGAAGACCGTCAGCCTCGGGAAGAGCGTCAGCCTCGCGAGTCGGTCGCCACAGCGGAGAGCCGCCGGTCCGAGCCGCGCCGGGATCGTGACCGCGATCGCCGCCGCCGCCGCGACGAGGATGACGACGATACACCCGTGATCGGCTTCGGCGACCATATGCCGGCCTTCATGCTGCGCTCGGCCCGTCGTCCAATCGCTGCCGAACCCGTCGAGCAATCCTCGCAGGAGGGCTGACCGCCATGCAGACCATCTTCGTCATGGTCAAATGCGAATTGGGCAAGGCCTATCAGGTGGCGGATCAGGCCGTGCAGGAGATCGAGCAGGTATCGGAGGTGCATTCCATCTCCGGCCAGTACGACCTGCTCATGAAGTGCTACCTGACCCAGGACATGGACATCGGCCGCTTCGTGACCGAGAACATCCAGACCCTGGGCGGGGTGCGCGACACCTTCACCCTGATCGCCTATAAGGCTTTTGCCTGACGGGGTTTGCCCGGCCGGCCACATTCGACGGACATTTCGCAGCCTCTTAAGCGAAACCGTTGACTTGGCCGTTTGCTTACCCCAAACGTTCGGGCATGTCCCAGCTCCCGTCCCGACATGCCCGGCGCCCCCGCGCCACCAACCCGACGATGCGCGATCCCGCGGCGAAGCGTTCGCTGGTCATGCGCTCCGGCATCATCGCCCTGATGGTCGCGTGCGGCGTGGCCGCGGCCGATCTGGCCGAGGCGCAGCAACTGCCGGCCCACAAGCCGGCCGTGAAGCCCGCCGGGAAGGAAAAGGATCCGCCGGTTCTTTTGAACGCGGACACGGTGACCTTCGACGAGGAACTCGGCCTCGTCACCGCGTCGGGCAATGTGGAACTGTCGCAGGGACCGCGCAGCGTCCGCGCCGACAGCATCACCTACAACCAGAAAACCAAGGTGGTGACCGCGACCGGCAACGTCCGGCTTGTCGAGCCTTCGGGCGACATCCTGTTCTCGAACTATGCGGAGCTGACCGACGATCTGCGCAACGCGTTCGTCGAGAATGTCCGCGTTCTGATGACCGACAACAGCCGCATGGCCGGCACCGAGGCCGAGCGGCGCGAAGGGCGGCTGATCCGCGTCAACCGCGCTGTCTACAGCCCTTGCGAACTCTGCAAGACCGACCCGACCCGCGCTCCGGTGTGGCAGATCCGCGCCGCCCGCGTCGTGCAGGACAACGAGGAGCACGAGGTCCGCTACCGCGACGCCGTGATGGAAATGTTCGGCGTCCCATTCTTCTACACGCCGTACCTGTCGCACCCCGACCCGACGGTGGACCGCAAGTCTGGCTTCCTGACGCCGAGTTTCCGCAACAACTCCGACCTCGGCTTCGGCGCCATCGGCCATTACTACTGGGACATCGAGCCGGACAAGGACGCCACCTTCGACTTCGGCGGCTACTCCAACCAGGGGCCGTTCATCGGCGGCCAGTACCGCCAGCGGTTCGAACAGGGCACGCTGCAACTCGACGGCTCGATCACGCAGGGTGAAATTCCCAACGGCAACTCCGGGCTGAAGGACGACCGCATCCGCGGCCACGCCTTCGCGCGCGGCCTGTTCAACATCGACGAGACCTGGCGGTGGGGCTTCGACGTCCGCCGGACGACCGACGAATACTACCTGCGTCGCTACTATGACATCCGCGACGAGGTGTTGACCAGCCGGGCCTTCATCGAAGGCTTCAACGGGCGCAACTACGCCGCGGTCAACGCCTACAGCTTCCAGGATCTGCGCTACGGCAACACGGTGCCGGAGCCCTACGTGTTGCCAGAGGCGCGCTACAAGGCGTTCGGCGAACCCGGCAGCCTGTTCGGCGGCCGCTGGTCGCTGGACAGCAGCCTTCTGGGCGTCAACCGCACCGGCGGCAACGGGCCGGACACGCGGCGGCTCGCCATGCAGCCGGGCTGGGAGCGTGAATTCATCTCCAGCACCGGTTTCGTCACGAACCTGTCGGGCAGCGTCCTGCTGGCCGGCTACAACGCCGACCGTTTCAACCCGGCGAACCCGACGACCACCGGCACCGAATCGGTCGACCGCCTGCGGTTTTTCCCCCAGGCCCAGGCGACCGTCCGCTATCCGTTCGTCCGCTACGGGGAAAGCTCCCAGCAGATGATCGAGCCCATCGGTCAGCTGACGGTGGCGCCCAACGTCAACAACAAGCCGGCCTTCCCGAACGAGGACAGCCTCGACGTCGAGTTCGACGAGGTGAACCTGTTCATGCCGAACCGCTTCACCGGCATCGACCGGCTTGACGGCGGCCCGCGCTTCACCTACGGCCTGCGCTCGTCGATCAACGGCTACACGTCCGGCTCCGCGAGTGTCTTCCTAGGCCAGAGCTATCGCTTCACGAAGACCACCGAGTTCCAGGGCGGCTCGGGGCTGGAGGACAAGGCGTCGGACTATGTGGGCCGCATCGATCTGCAGCCCGCTGACTGGCTGGACCTGAACTACGGCTTCCGCATCGACCACGACACGCTGGAAGCGCGTCGCCATCTGGTCAACGCGTCGGCCGGCGTCCCGCAGTTCCGCGTGTCCACCGCCTACACCTACGTGGACCAGACCCAGAGCCGCTACGCCATCCAGCGTGACGTGGTGGAACAGGGGAGCATCTACGTCAGTTCACAGCTGTCGTCGCAATGGTCGCTCGGCCTTGCGCACATCCAGTCGATGCGCCCGGATCCCGGTCCGCGTGCCAGTCAGGCGATTCTGCGCTATCAGGATGAATGCCTGATCTTCGAGACCATTGCCCGCCGCGACTACACGACGACGGCGAACAACGGCGACACCGAAGGCAACACGATCTTCTTCCGCTTCGTGTTCAAGAACGTCGGCGAGTTCCGCACGCCCGGCATCAGCGCCAGCTTCCTCGGCGCGTCCAACTCGGTCAACAGCGGGCGCTGACGGCAACCGACACGGCAGGGAATCGGAAAGGGGCGGCCACCCACCGGGTTGGCCGCCCTTTCTTCATGTGCACGACACGCACTTTCTCCCCGGTTCGCCCGAGAACGAAGATTAGGCCGAAGGTCAAGGGGTTGCATCGAACGCCCGATCTCGGTAGCCATAGCACCCTCTCCTTCCGAGCGGATTGCACGCACCATGTCCCTGGGACGCTACGACTACGAACGTCGCTACCGCCGCCGCTTCTGGGCGCGGTTCGGGAAGTTCGCCATGTTCGCCGTCGTTCTCCTGGGCGTCGGGTTGTTCGCCTACCAGATGGGCATCGAGCAGTTGAAGGGCCGCGACGTAACTCTGCGCGAGGAGAACGCCGCACTGTCCCGTCAGAAGGCCGAGTTGGAGCTTCTGGCCAGCCAGATGCAGCACGCCGCTCGCACCGCCGAGGCCAAGTCGGCTGACCTGGAGGGCCGGCTGCAACGGGAGGTGCCGTCGGGCGACCTCGCCCGTCTGGCCAGCCTCGTGTCGGACCGGCTGAAGAGCGGCATGGACCCCAACCGCCTCGCCTTCGTGATCGCCCAGGCGCAGCCGGCGCGCAACTGCCAGCAGCCGGAGAACAAGCGCTTCGCCCTGTCCACGCCGCTGCTGAAGACCGGCAACCGGGCGGTTGGCTTCGCGAACAACACGGTGACCGTCAGCGGAGAGGGCCAGTCGGCCCGCAACGCTCAGGGGAACGCCGAAAGCTGGTTCGATCCGGCCCAGCCCGTCACCATCAAGATCACCTCGATCGGCGGAAAGCAGAGCGTCGCCACGGGCGTGCTGCCGCTGCATCACGCGGTGGTGGTGGACAACACCGAATACCGCTTCACCTTCACCGCGGGCGCGCGCTCCTTCGTGGAGGTGACCGCCGACCGTTGCCCCTTCCCTTGATCGGAGCGCGGCAACCGGAGGGTCAGTCCTCCGCCACCGCGAAAGCGCGCGGAGCGTCCCCCGCCGCGTGAATGGCCCACATTGTGGCGTAGGCGCGTTCCAGCGCGCGGGCGAAGCGATCAGTGTCGAACAACGGCGCGCGGTCGCGTCCGTCCGACAACCGGGCTTTCAACGCGGCCAACGCGTCGGGCTCGCGCGCCAGACGCAACGCGGTGGCTTCATAGGCCGCCAGTGAGCCGACCGCCAGTTCCGGCAACCGGACCGCGTGCAGCAGGCTGGCGGCCACGCGAGCCGCGAAGCTCTCGCCCAGAACAGTCAGCACCGGCAGCCCAGCCCACAGCGCGTCGCTGGCCGTGGTGTGCGCCCCCACAGGCGTGGTGTCGAGGAACAGGTCGGCCAGCCGGTAGCGTGCCAGATACTCCGAAGGCGGCAACCTGGGCGAAAAAACCAGCCGTTCCGCTGCAATGCCCCGCGCGACCGCTTCCCGCCACAAGTTTCCGGGCACCTCCGGATCGCCGTCCAGCAGCCACAGCACGCTGCCCGGCACAGCGGCCAGCAAGCGGCACCAGACGTCGAACAGCGCTGGTGTGATCTTGTAGGCGGCGTTGAAGCAGCAGAACACCATGCCCCGTTCCGGCAACCCGCAAGCCGTACGGCTGGGCGTGGCGCCGATGGACCGTCTGCGGTCGTTGGGCTGGTAGCAGGACGGCATCTGGACGATGCGCTCGGCGTAGTGCGGCTGCCGGTCGAAGGGCGTCACCACCGGATCGCCGATTACATAGTCGAAGAATCCCGCCCCGACCGTGCCAGGATAGCCCAGCCACTGCACCTGCACCGGCGCCGGGCGCTGCGCTGGGATCTCGATGCGGGCGTTCTGGGTGTAGCCCTTCAGGTCGACCAGGATGTCCACCCCGTCGGCGTGGATGCGCGCCGCGGCCTCCGCATGGGGTGTCGCGGACAGATCCACGAAGCGGTCGAAGGCGTGGACCAGCCTCCGCCGCATCGCCCCGCCGTCGTCCGCGCCGTAGGAGTAACCGACGACCTCCACCCGGCGACGGTCGTGCCGCTCGATCAATTCGGCGATCAGCGCAGCGGTGGCGTGCTCGTGGTAGTCGGCGGACAGGTATCCGATGCGCAACCGCTCCCGAGTGCCGCGATCGTGCAGGAATCCATTGCCGGGCACGGCCCGCGTGCGCCATGCGGTGTAGCGTTGGGCGCAGGCCAGCTCCAGCCCCGACCCGGCGCCCTCGCCCAGGAAAATCCAGGGATGAACCTGCTGCGTGGCGCCGGTCCGCACCGCCTCGACCAGCCGCGCCGAGTGTTCGGCCAGCCCGTCCCAACGGCACAGGTGACGTTGCTGCTGGACCAGTTGGGCCTGCACACCGCCGGCATCCGGCAAGCCGAGCGAGAGCGCCCGCCTGAAGCCCGGAAGACTGTCGGCAATCCGCCCAAGCTCCCGCAGGGCGAGGCCCAGATTCGCGTGCGCTTCGGCCAGATCGGGCCGCAACGCAAGGGCGGTGCGGTAGCAGGAAACGGCCGGTTCCAGCCGCCCGCGCCCCTGGAGGACCGAGCCGAGATTCAGCCAGGCCGGCACCAGCGTGGCGTCGAGCGCCACCGCGTGGCGCAGGGCGGCTTCCGCGTCGTCCAGGCGGCCCAGGGCTCGCAGCAGGACACCCCGGTTGCAGGGAGCCGCGGCCAGTGCCGGCATCAGCCGGCCGGCCTCTCCATATGCGTCCGCCGCCTCGGCAAGGCGGCCGAGCGCCTGGAGCGTCAGTCCGAGGTTGAAATGATTGCCGCCGAAACCGGGCAGCCACGCCACGGCCCGACGGTGGTGCGCCTCGGCCTCCGCCAGCCGCCCCTGGCGGCGTAGGGAGTCGCCAAACCGGGACCGCGCCACCGCCTCTTCCGGCGTGCCGGCCTCGCCCAGCGCATCAAGCGCCGCGAACAGCCCCGCCATCGCCCCGGCGTCGTCCGGAGCAGCGGCAAGGGCCTGCCGAAGGGCCTGGAGCTGTTCGCGGGCGGCCGGGGGCATGGAGTTTGCTGGATGTGGGGTTACTTGCGGACCCAGCGTCCGCCGGACAGCACATACTGGCCGGCCGGTGTCCGCTCGATCAACTGCTGTCCGGCCAGCGCCTGGACCTTGTCCACCGAGGTGCCGTTGCTGCCGGCGATTTCACGGTAGCGGGCCAGCCGCTGGGCGTTCACCTGCTCGGCCAACTGCGCGGCGGAGGCCGGCGCACCGGTCACGGCGCCGACCAGCCCATCGGGCCGCTCGCCGATCTGTCCCGCCGCCTTGGCCGCCGCCAGGGCGTCCTGGGCATAGGCCGGGGCCGGCAGGGCAACGGGCAGGGCGAGCGCGAAAACCAGGGCGAGGGTCGCGAGCTTGCGGTTCATGACATCCTTCCTCAAGGCTTCTTCTTTCCGTCAGCCGACCATTGCGTGGGCGCGGACGCGGGCGCAGGCGTGGGCGGCAGACCGAACAGGGCCGGATCGTCGGCGATCGCCTTGTCCAGGTCGCGTTCGACCTTGACGCGGACTTCCTGTTCGATCCGGATGTTGAGGTTGATCTCGATGGGCTTGTCCGGCGCCTCGATCTTGACGGTGGGGGCGCAGGCGGTCAGGCCGATGCCGGCCACCGCGAGCAGGGCGGCGAACAGGGCGGCATGCCGCCCCGTGTGGCGGAGGAGGTCCGTGCTTCTCATGGGTTCTTTCGTTCGAACTCCGTCATGCGGTCGCGGACCGCGTCGGGTATGCGGTAGGTGTCGAGGCTCTGCCGCAGGATCCGGTCGAGCGCACCGCTCACCTTAAGGTTAAGCGCGACCGGATAGCCATCGTAGAATGCGGGGTTGGCGCCACGGATGGCGATGCCGACGCCCAGGTCACCGCCGGCTTCCCCGTCCACCGTGGCGCGCAGGGTCTCGTAGCGGAAATCGGTCAGGGCACCCATCAGTAGGCCGGTCGGGCTGCCCTCTTCCCCTTGCAGGAAGCTGGGCGGGTGATCCGGGTCATAGCGCAGCGTTCCGGGTGCATCCGCCTCCAGAACGCCGTTGTCGAGGTGGACCGAGTCCCGCGTCAGCCGCACGGGAAGCTGACCGCTGACCGTCCCGGTGGCCTCCAGCCCCTCCACCGCGGCCAGCGCCAGAAGCGGCCCCAGCGGCACGCGCTCGGCGCGCAGCGTGACGGTGCCCTTCGGCGCGGCGGGAGCGAATTCAAATGGCTCGGCGCGCAGCAGCCCGCCGGCCCAGTGCCACTCGGCCCGGTCCACGGCGAGTCGGCCGTTGCGCCCATAACCGAAGCGGACGGTGCCGTCCGTCAGGGGAAGCCCGACGTCCAGCAGCTTGACCGCCAGGGTCTGCCCGGCCGGAATCACCGGGGGCGACAGGCTGGACAGCTTGACCACGCCGTTGACCCCGCTGACCGCCACCGGCCCGAACCGCCCGCCCAGGTTGGCGAGCAGAAGGTCGCCCTGCGCCTGCACGCCGTCTTCGCCCAGGCGGACGCGGATCTTGGCCGTCAGGTTTCCGGCGGTCTCGGTGATAGCACCGCCGCCCAGCCAGTTGGCCAAAACGGGCACTCCCTTCGCGGGTGCGGTCAGCGTCGCCAGCCCTTCGTGCGCCGCGTCCTTGCGCGTCATCGTCAGCGTCAGCGTTCCGTTTGCCGAGCCTTTCGGCGTCGCGACGGTGACGGCGGCCTTCTCGACCCGAATCACATCGACGGGCAGCGGCAAGCCGGAACTGCCGCCAGCGCTTGCGCTGCCGGTTTTTCCCCCGATCAGGGGCATCCCCGCAAGGCGAAGGCTGCCGTCCTTGCCGGCGTCCAGCCGCAGCTTGGCGTCGCCGACCGCCACCGTCGCGATCCGCCCTTGCAGCAGGGATTCCAGCGGATGGTCGATCGTCACGGTCCCGCCGACGGCGCCGTCCTTGTCCAGGCGGACGGTGGCGCGGCTGGTGTTGGGCGTCAGGTCGGTGACGGTGACCGACGCGTCCGGGAATCCGGCTCGGCGCAGCGCCTCCGTCGCGGCGGTCGTGGCCAGCTCGGTCCGATAGACCGCCAGCAGGGCGACCGCCCCGCCGCAGACCACCAGTGCCGCCACCGTTCCCCGCACGATCCACCTCCACGCCATCGGTTCGTCATCCACCATTGTCATGAACACCCAAGCGCAAGCTTATCTTCCACCTTATCTTCCGCACTGGCCGGCGCGCGAGGGGACGAGTGTGCGACAAAGGATGGACGGCGCACCCGAAGCAAGCCGCAGGGTGTCTTTGCATCCGCGGCGGTTTCCCCTATGGTCGCCTCCGCGGAATCGGCACATCGGAGTGTTTCGCATGTTGCGGTGGACGCGCATCTTCATGGCGACCTTGATCGCCGCATTCTTTCTCGTTCAGGGGGAGGCCAAGGCCTTGGATCCGGAAAACACCCTCTACCTCGACCTCAAGGACGGCCGCGTGGTCATCGAACTGCGCCCCGACCTGGCACCGAACCATGTCGCCCGCATCAAGGAACTGACCCGCCAGGGCTTCTACGACGGCGTGGTCTTCCACCGCGTGATCGACGGTTTCATGGCTCAGACGGGCGACCCGACCGGCACCGGCACTGGCGGTTCGGGCAAGAAGCTGAAGGCCGAATTCTCGGCCGAGCCGCACGTCCGCGGCACCGTGTCAATGGCCCGCACCCCGGACCCGAACAGCGCCGACAGCCAGTTCTTCATCTGCTTCGGCCCGGCGTCGTTCCTGGACAAGCAGTACACCGTCTGGGGCAAGGTCGTCGAAGGCATGGAATTCGTCGACAACATCAAGAAGGGCAGCCAGGCCCGCAACGGCCAGGTCAGCGACCCGGACAAGATCGTCAAGATGCAGGTCGCGGCCGACGCCAAGTAAGGGCGCCAAGTAAGGGCGTCAAGCACGGCATGCCGAAGGAGGGGTGGCGATACCGCGCGCCGCCCCTTTCCTTTTCGCTGCCTTATGCGGCGGACAGTGTGCCGCTCATCGCCCGCAGAAGCTCGCGCATGCTTTGGGGCCTTGCCTGCCAGCGCATCGACAGGCCAGCCATCAGAACCTTCTCGAAGGCCGGCGGCACGATCACCCCCGTCTCCGACAGCTTCGGCACCTTGTCGTTCATGAAACGGCTGGTGGCGTCCGGCGGCGCCTTGCCGGTCAGCGCCTGATAGGCGGTCGCGCACATGGCGTAGACGTCGGTCCAGGGACCCTGCTTGCCATCCTGGGAATATTGCTCCGGCGGGGCGTAGCCCGGCTTCAGGATCACCGTCAGGCTGACCGCCTGCCCCGCCGCGTGCCGGGCAGCGCCGAAGTCCAGCAGCTTCCGTTCCCCGCTGCTGGTCAGGAAGATGTTGTCCGGGCTGATGTCGCGGTGGATCAGGCCCTGTTCGTGCACGGATTGCAGCGCCTTCATGATCGGCGACAGGATGGTCAGCGTCCGCCGCGCGTCGATCCGCCCGCCGCATTCCGCGACGTACTTCTTCATGGTCCGCCCTTCCAGCAGTTCCATGACGAGGTAGGCGGTCTCGTTCTCCTCGAAGAAATCCTGGACGCTGACGATCTCCTTCACGTCGCGCAGGCGGGCGAGCAGCCGCGCCTCGTCCAGGAACTTCGACAATCCGGCGGAAAAGCTGCCGGCGTGCTCGTCGGAAAAGGGCATGACGCGGAGCCCGCCCGGCACCCGCGAGATCAGGTTGGCCGGGTAGTATTCCTTGACCGCGACCTTGACCTGCAACCGGTCGTCCCAGCCGAGATAGGTGGCACCGAACCCGCCCTGCCCCAGGATTCGCCCGACCATGTAGCGCCCCAGCAGCGCCGTGCCGGGCATCAGGTGGATGCCGTTGCGATTCTCGCACCGGGCGGGGTAGCCGCAATCCCGGCAACCGTCCGCGCCGCCCCTGGGGCTGAAGCAGTTCGGGCACAAGGCGCCGGATGGCCCGAATGGACGCTCCGCAACCGGCATCGCCCCCTGCATCGCTGGTGCCGCACCCGCGGGTTCGAGCCGCACCGGTGCCGGCGTCGTGGGTGCGGAGGTGGCGCTGGCGGTCGGCCGGCGGGCGCGCGGCGGCGGGGATGGCTGAGCGACGGTCGCGGGCTGGAGAAGCTGGGTTTGCGGCTGCGCCTGGCAGGGCGACGGCGGCGGCGCCTGCCGCAGCTTGTCCAGCAGATCGTACAGGCGGCGGACCTCGGCCTGCGCGATGTCGTCGCTCTGCGCGGTTGCGAGGTCGGCCTGGAACTGCGGCTGCCGGACGATCTCCAGGATGTGCTGCCGCAGCAGGGGAAGCGCCCCTTCCTCGCGGACAAGGCCGGAGCAGGCCAGCTCGGCCAGCCGGATGGTGCGTCGGCGCAGCATCGGTTCGATCTGGCGCAGGCGCTGCGCCAGCCGCCCGCGCTTGGCGAACTCGTCCACGATGAATTCGGTCCGTCCGGCGATCCGCTGCCGTGCGTCCTCGGGCAGGCCGGACGCGCGCAGGGCCGCCACCGCCCCCGCCAGCGCCTGCTGGATCAGCGCTGTGTCCGGCGTGTGAACGATCATGTTCTCCACCAGCAGCTCGTTGCCGAGCGCCGCGTCGAGCGCGTCGACGATCTCGCCCATGTGCCGCTCCGCGGCGGGCACGGTGGAGACGGCGGCCAGATAGTGGATGCGGCCGATCAGGTCGGGCGTCGTCTCGCTGAGCCCGACGATGGAGCGGCGATAGGCGCTGGCCCCGCCCTGCTCCAGCCGCCGGGAATAGCGGATGGTCAGCGCGTCGGCCATCGGCCCGCCGCCTGTCAGCCCGGCCGGGGTCACCAGATGGCCCATCAGGGCGCGCAACAGCTCCGCCTCCTGGTCGGCAGCACCTCGGCCCAGCGGCTGGGGTGCGCGCAGTTGGCGCCGGATCCGTTCCAGAACCATGCCGCGCGCCACCAGCAGCTTGCCCTGGCGGAACAAGCCGTTCAGGACGCCGATGCGGTTCGGGCCGGTGGCCTCCATGGTGACCCGGCCGAACAGCATGTCGCACAGCTTTGCCAGCACCACGCCCGGAACCGTCATGGCGCCCAGCAGATCCTGCGTGGCGGCGGTGGAGACGAGGACGTCACCGATCACGCCGTCCACGACGCTCGTCAGCCGCTCGTCCCGGTCGCCCTGGAACAGCTGGATCAGCCGGTCGAGCTTCGCCCCCCAGGTCCGCTGCTCCGCCAGTTCGAGGGCGACGGCCACGCGCAGATCGTATTCGGCATCCCCGGTCGGCGTCCGCCCCCCGGCGCTGGCCAGAACCGCATCGACGGGGGAGCGCCCCTTGGGCAGCGCCGCAAAGGCCACCTGCGCCACGCGCGCCCGGGCGGTGGTTTCGGAAATGGCGGTCTGGATCGCCTGGCGCCGCGCCTTCAGGTCATGCCCGGGAAGGCGCGCCTGAACGGTGGCCACCTTGGACACCGCCACCTCCACCAGCGGCCCCTGGTCGATCAACGCCTTCAAGACCTTGGCGTTGTGGATCACCTCGGTCGGGGTGAGGACCATCGTGTCCAGGTACGGCCGCACGGCCATGCCAATGACCATCCGCGCCTGCTCCCCGTGGTATTCGGCGAGCGTGGTGCAGAGTCCGGCCTCATCGATGGCGCCGGCGGTGCCGGGTCCGGCGGGCTGGAGGGTGGGCGACGGCTTGGACACGCGGGTGCCTATGGACGGGTTCGGCCCGGCGGCCAGCGGCCGGTGCGGGATTTATGCAGGAGCAAGGGGCATTGTGGGAGAGGGCCGGTAAACAGCCGGTATATAAGAGCGGCGTATACTAACCGTCGCGGTTGCGGAAGCGGAAAGGCTTTTTTCGCGCAGCCACGGCCCAAGATCGCTTCAGGACTGTGGTGGCGCGATCACCTTCGCGCGAGGCGATGCCCTTCCCTTCCCTCGCCGGCTGTGCGATACCCGACGGGCGACCGACCGCCAGGAGGCCGACTTGGACCCAGAGACCGACGCCGATATCCTCACGTTGCGCCGTGGCTCCGTGGAATGCTTGCTCAGTCCCCGGCAGGGCGGGTCCATCGCCCGATTGACATGGCAAGGACCGGACGGGCCGGTGAACCTGCTGCGGCCAGCATCGGACTGGGCTCTGCACAACGGGTCGGCCGGCGATATGGGCTGTTTCCCGCTCGTTCCCTTCTCCAACCGCATCGCGGCCGGCTATTTCCAGTTCAACGGAGAGGACGTCCGCCTGCCGCTCAACATGGGCGGATGCCCGCACGCGATCCACGGGCACGGCTGGGAGGCCGCCTGGACGGCCCAGGACATCGGTAACGGCACCGCGCGGATGGTGCACCGCCACAAGGCCGACAGCGGCTGGCCGTGGCGCTACTGCGCGGAGCAGACCATCACGGTGGAGGAGGATGGCCTGACCGTCGCCATCACCCTGACCAACGAAGACCGCCGCACGATGCCGGCCGGCATCGGCCTGCACCCCTACTTCCCAAAACCGCCGGGAACGCGCCTGACGGCGTGCGTCGACGGCGTGTGGCTGAACGACCCGACTGTGCTGCCGGCGCAGCACGCGCCGCTGCCCGACGCCTGGGCCTTTCCGGACGGCGTGGACATGGACGCGACGGTGCTGGACAACGGCTTCACCGGCTGGGACGGTCAGGCCGCGCTGGCGTGGCCCAGCCTTGGCCTGCGGCTGTCTGTGGAAACGGCGGGCCCTTTCGGCCATCTGGTGATCTACGCCCCCCAGGGCGAGGATTACCTGTGCGTCGAGCCGGTCAGCCACATGACCGACGCCGTCAACCGCGGCGCCGATCCAACCGCAGGCCTGCGCACGCTGCGGCCGGACGAAAGCCTGACGGGCACGATGCGGCTGCGCATCGCACCCCTCGCCTGACTGCCCCAATCAGCGGCAGCGAACGAACGTCGCGCCAAAGGCGACAGGCTGCTCCAACCGCAGGAACAGGCGGTCGAGCCGCGGCGTGTCGGCCGGGTCCAGGCGCAGGGTCCCCGCCGGGCCACCCATCGAGCCACTCACGTCGGATTTGGCCCCTTCGGACCGGAACACCAGCCCATGCACCGGGTCGCCGTCCTCCACCGTCACGCGGCCCTGGACCGGGAAACCGGCAACGCGCGGATCGTGCAGGTTGATCGCCGGTTCCTTGGTGATCTCCAGATAGGAACCGCGGCAATCGTCGATGGGCGTGCGGGTCACCGGGTCGGCCTTCGACCAGCGGCCGATCAGAGCCGCGACGCCGGCCTGCCGCTTCGGCGGCATCGGCACGGCCTGGGCCGGCGCCACCGCACGCGGTGGGGCGGCGTCGGTGATGGTCACCGGCTGGGACGCAACGGGCGCGCGACGCGCGGCCAAGTCCTCCTCCAGCGCCTTGGTACGTTCGGCGATCTGGCGCGACAGGCAGCCGGCGCGGTCCTTGCTCTTCTTCGGATCGGCCAGGTCCTGCTCCGTCACCGGGCAGGCGGCGTCGCGGCGCTGCACCCAGGCGCGCTGAGCGGATGCCAGCGCGGCGCGCCCGGCCTCCCCCGCCTCGTCGCCGAGCGCCTTCAGAGCGCCATCCAGTTTGTCCGAGGCGGAGCCGAGGGATGCGTCGCGGCAGACAAGCTGTGCCGCGGGAGTTTCCGCCGCCGCACAATCCGGTGTGTTGGTGTCCGCCGCCCAAGCCGGCCCAAACATGTTCGGTCCAAGCATGACCGGGCCGGTCGCCAGCAGAGTTGCCAGAACAATCGCTGTCCGCATCGAAAAATCCCTTACGCCGGAAACGCTTCCAGCACGGCCTTCACCTGTCGCTGGAAATCCTGGTCGCTGCGATAGCGCTTCAGGACCGTCTTGTCACGCTGAACGAAAAACAGCATGTCCTCGCGGGTCGGCAGCGATCGCTGGTTCGGCTTATCCAGCAACTCGCCGCTCCAGTCCACGCGGGCCATGAAATAGGCCGCGCGCGAGTAGAGCATGAACAGCTTGTTGTCCGGCGCCATCCTCTCCTTCCGAAGCAGGGCGTAGAAATAGTAGTTCCGCCCGTGGAAATAGTTGGTGTAGATCGTTTGCATCGTGGCGAAACGTTCATCAGGATTGTTGATCTTCTTGATCTGCCGCTCCATCTTGAAGCCAGCGTAGAAGTACTCGCGCGCCTCGTTTTCGAAGGAGAAGTTGCTACCCTTCACGAGGGTCAGCTGCTCCCCGTATTTGCGCAGAATGCGACCCATCAGCAGTTCCAGGAGACGCCGTTCCGAAGAGAGCCCGTCCGGGATTTGGGTGATCAGTTCGAACACGTGGCGCAGGTGATAGGGATGCCGCACGACGATGACGGGAACGGTGCTCCGCTTCCGCTTGGCCGCGGCGCGCCGGTCCACCGCCACCTTCGGTGCCGGCGACACCGAAGCGATGAGCGAGGTGATGGTGTCTTGCACCTTCCAGCGCATCCGGGTTTGCGCCGACTGTTTGCCCAGGTTGAAGCGCGCCAACCGGCGCTGCATCCGGCTGCGCCACGTCTCCTTCGGGAGCTTGTGGGTCGGCAGGTCGGGAACGATCAGCGGATTGCCCAGCACATCCGGTGGTGGCGGCAGCGGGTTCAGGGTGAAGTACTTGCCGGTGACGACGCCACGCGCCGCGCCGCCGGGCGCGAATTCGCCCGACCAGGTGCCGCTTGTCGACATAGCCCCCAGCGAAACCATTCCCGCCGAACACCCTTCGCTCGGACCGCCCGCGGCCAACCGTTGCACGACAAGGTTGACCACAAGAGGTGTATCATTCCCGTTGCAAGAACGGGAGCCCTCTTATAACCCCATATGCAGCATGGAAAAAGGTTGTAGATGCGCCGTTGCAGGGGTGCGTGATTTTTGCGCAACCTCGGCATATCGCACGTGCGAAGGCACTCTGTCCGCGCGAACTCTTCAGTGGTAATATACCCCATCCGCGTGCCGGATAATCCCGGCCGGTAACGGCTGCCGCAGGAAACGGGTGGGCATTCATGGCGATCCACGTCGCTCTCAACCACAAGACCATCTACCGTTACGACCGTCTGGTGAATCTGGGGCCGCAGATCATCCGGCTGCGCCCGGCGCCCCATTGCCGCACGCCGATCCTCAGCTACTCGCTGCGCGTCACGCCGAAGCAGCATTTTCTGAACTGGCAGCAGGATCCGCAATCGAACTATCAGGCGCGATTCGTCTTCCCGGAAAAGACGCGCGAATTCATGGTGGAGGTGGACCTCGTCGCCGAGATCGCCGCCATCAATCCCTTCGACTTCTTCCTGGAAGAGAAGGCGGCGAAAATCCCCTTCGCGTATGAGCCGTGGCTGGAACGCGAACTCCGCCCCTACCTGGAGACGGAGGAGCCGGGGCCGCTGCTCGCCGCCTATCTGACGGGCATTTCGCGGGAGCCGACCGCCGCCATCAACTTCCTGGTGGACATCAACCAGCGCCTTCAGCGCGACATCGGCTACGTCATCCGGATGGAGCCGGGCATCCAGACCTGCGAGGAGACGCTGGGCAAGCGCACCGGGTCCTGCCGCGATTCGGCGTGGCTGCTGGTGCAGATCCTGCGTCACCTGGGGCTCGCAGCGCGCTTCGTGTCCGGCTACCTGATCCAGCTGACCGCCGACCAGAAGGCGTTGGACGGCCCCTCCGGACCGGAGACCGACTTCACCGACCTGCACGCCTGGACCGAGGTGTTCCTGCCCGGCGCCGGCTGGGTCGGCCTGGACCCCACCTCCGGCCTGCTGGCCGGCGAGGGGCACATTCCGCTGGCCTGCACGCCGGACGCATCCTCCGCCGCCCCCATCTCCGGCCTGATCGTTGAGTGCGAGGTGGAGTTCGGGCACGAGATGTCCGTCACCCGCATCTACGAGGCGCCGCGCGTCACCAAGCCCTACACGTCCAGGCAGTGGGCGGAGATCGAGGCGCTGGGCCACCGCGTGGACGAGGAGCTTCAGGCCGGCGACGTCCGCCTGACCATGGGCGGCGAGCCGACCTTCGTCTCCATCGACGACATGGACGGGGCGGAGTGGAACACCTCCGCGCTGGGTCCCCGCAAGCGCAAGCTGGCCGCCGACCTCGTGCACCGCCTGATGGAGCGCTTCGCGCCGGGCGGCCTGCTGCATTTCGGCCAGGGCAAGTGGTATCCCGGCGAATCGCTGCCGCGCTGGGCCATGACCGCCTACTGGCGCCGCGACGGGCAGGCCCTGTGGGCCAACGCCGACCTTCTGGCGCGCGAGGACACGGACTACGGCCACACCACGCAGGAAGCCGGTCTGTTCCTGACGACGCTCGCCAGGCGGCTGGGCATCGACCCGGCCTTCGTTCTGGCCGCCTACGAGGATCCCTGGCACTATCTGCGCCGGGAATCGCTTCTGCCCGTCAACGTCGACCCGCTGAACAGCAAGCTTGAGGACAAGGAGGAGCGGGAACGGCTGTCCCGCGTCTTCAGCCGCGGGCTGAACACGCCCGTCGGTTTCGCCATGCCGATCAACCGCCGCATGACCCAGCAGGGGCCGGTGTGGCTGTCCAGCGCGTGGCCGTTGCGCCAGGAAAAGCTGCTGCTGGTGCCCGGCGACAGCCCCGTCGGCTACCGCCTGCCGCTCGGCTCCCTGCCCTGGGTGGCGCCGCAGGACTATCCCTACGCCTGGGACGTGGATCCGTTCGAGGAGCGGGCGCCCCTGCCCCCGCACGCCGTGCCGCTGCGCCAGCGCGCGCTGGCCGGAGCCGGCGAGGCGGAGGAGTCCGATCGAGGAGTCCACGGCGACCGGCGCCGCGCCCAGCTTCAGCGCGCCATGGCAGAGGTCCGCACCGAACTGCCGGAGGAAGGCAAGTCTGCCTGGTGGATCGTCCGCACCGCGCTGACCTGCGAGGCGCGCAACGGCCGGCTGCACCTGTTCATGCCGCCGATGAACACGCTGGAAGACTATCTCGCCATGCTGGCGGAGATCGAGGCGACGGCCGTCGAACTCGACATGCCGGTCGTCATCGAAGGCTACCAGCCGCCGAAGGACCCGCGCCTGAACTCGCTGGCCGTCACGCCGGACCCCGGCGTGATCGAGGTCAACATCCACCCGGCCCACAGCTGGGACGAGCTGGTGCGCAACACCCAGGAACTGTACGAGGACGCGCGGCAGTCCCGCCTGGGGGCGGAGAAGTTCATGATCGACGGGCGCCATTGCGGCACCGGCGGCGGCAACCATGTCGTGATGGGCGGCGCCACGGCGGCGGACAGCCCCTTCCTGCGCCGGCCGGATCTGCTGCGCAGCCTGATCACCTTCTGGCAAAACCATCCGTCGCTGTCCTACGCCTTCTCCGGCCTGTTCATCGGCCCGACCAGCCAGGCCCCCCGCATCGACGAGGCGCGCGACGACACGCTCTACGAGCTGGACATCGCCTTTACCCAGATCGACAAGGCCGCCGCGGAAGGCAACTGCCCGCCCTGGCTGGTGGACCGCGTGCTGCGCAACCTGCTGACCGACGTGCAGGGCAACACCCACCGGGCGGAGTTCTGCATCGACAAGCTCTATTCCCCCGACAGTTCGACCGGGCGCCTGGGGTTGGTGGAGTTCCGCGCCTTCGAAATGCCGCCGCACGCGGAAATGAGCCTGACGCAGCAGCTTCTGCTGCGCGCACTGGTCGCCCGATTCTGGAAGGCGCCCTACCGGGGCAAGCTGGTGCGCTGGGGCAACGACCTGCACGACCGCTTCATGCTGCCCCATTTCGTGCAGCAGGATCTGGCCGACGTGATCGCCGACCTGCGCGACCACGGCTTCCCCATCGAAGAGCGCTGGTTCGATCCGCACATGAACTTCCGTTTCCCGGTCTATGGCCACGTCAGCCAGCGCGGCATCACCATGGAACTGCGCATGGCGCTGGAGCCCTGGCACGTGCTGGGCGAGGAGCCGGGCGGCGGCGGCACCGTGCGCTATGTCGACAGTTCGGTGGAGCGGGTGCAGGTGCGCGTCACCGGCCTGACCGACGCGCGTTACGCCATCGCCTGCAACGGCCGGCGCGTGCCGCTAATTCCCACAGGCACGGACGGCGAGTTCGTGGCCGGCGTGCGGTACCGCGCGTGGCAACCGCCCTCCTGTCTGCACCCGACCATCCCCGTGCACACGCCGCTGGTCTTCGACATCCTGGACACCTGGGCGGGCCGGTCGATCGGCGGCTGCACCTACCACGTCATGCATCCGGGCGGGCGCAACTACGAAACCTTCCCGGTCAACGCCAACGAGGCCGAAGGCCGGCGCCTCGCCCGCTTCTTCCCCTTCGGCCACACCCCCGGCCCGATGACCATCCCGGCGGAGGAGCGAAACCCGCAGTTTCCGATGACCCTGGACCTGCGGCGCGGGTAGTAGGCCACGCCCCCCCGGCCAGATCCCACATCCGGCTGGGGGTTTTCTCCGAACCGCCGCTTGCATCGGCGGGGACGGGCGTTCACACTCCGAACGCAGTGCACCAGCCGCGAGCGTGCG
>Ga0065721_10049510_pt1 | contig 32582 bp, 27 predicted proteins | sample Mesricmetagenome_FD_59108 | JGI IMG/M metagenome (GOLD analysis project Ga0065721, IMG submission 59108) | Mesophilic microbial community from rice straw/compost enrichment Sample: eDNA_1 v2 (version 2) | ecosystem: Engineered > Solid waste > Grass > Composting > Bioreactor | place: USA: Davis... | reverse complement strand
CTCACGCGAGCGTCCCTCCCAGCGTATTGGCGCTGGATTGGCACTGGAACCACGCTACGAATGCGTAACTCGCGGAATGCTAAGGGAAATGTATGGTGGAAAGGGAGGGACTCGAAAACTCGACCGCGATTCGTAGAATTCGTAAGTTACGGAATCGTGGTTAGATGACATCCCCTGAACACCTCAAGAATCCCCGATTCTGGCCCTGGATTTGGCATTGGGTTCGACAGGGCGAAGCCGCAGACTGGTTTTCTACGAACACCATAGACGGTCATCCATCTCGCGATAGGGAAGCGCTTCCTCACTGGATGGAACATGTCGCGCGACACGTCCATCATCCGGCAGGCCTGCGACACGTTGCGCAGCAACCGCATGTCAGTCGTCCCTTCTATCTCAGTCCCGTCGATGAGATGACGAGTTTGTCGATCTCATCGCCAGAGCGGCCCGCCAGGCATCCGATCGAGTCTCCGGCCAGTGCGGCGAAACTGCCGTTGATCGCGCCTTTGCCATACGGACCGAATTTTCTGCCGCGATTTGTGTGGAAGATCAGTTGATGGACCCGGCTGGCGGAGGTGTACTCGATCTTCGTGAACGTCTCTCCCTTCGGCAGCGTGATTTCAGCTTTGTACCTCCCGCGACCGTGCGCGGGCGCCCATGCACCGTAGTTGTATTGGAACTGCAAACCATCGATGCGGTCGCCGTAATCGATCTTGAATCCCGTGAGCGCGCCGCCCTTGCAGACCTGGATGTCGCTCCACTGTGAGCCGCCGCCACCGCCCACCGCAATGGGTCCTGCCGCAGGTCCGGGTGAAGACGAGTTGGGAGCGCCTCTGCGACGTTCGGTGGATCCGTAGTTGAGCCAATGGTCCATCGCAGCCTCGTAGTTCTCGATGCCCCAGGCCCGCTGCAAATCGGAATAGCGATCCAAGTAATCCGCCACGCTGAAGTCTGCGCTGCCTTGCCGACCCACGTCGTAGCCATCGTCCAGCCAATGGTCCAATGCGCACTTCAGATCCTTGCCGCATTTTGCTTTGACGTCCGGATAACGGTTCAAGTAATAGCGCGCGCTGAACTCCGGGCTGCCCTGGCGACCTTCGTTGAATCCGCTGTCGCGCCAGTGCGTCGCCAGATCCATTTTCGCCTTCACGACATCCGGATTGTTGTCGTAGTAGTAATCCCAATCGAACACCGACGAGGCGAACTTCGGATCGGGACCTTTCTTATGCTTCTTCTTCTGGCCGAAGAGCTTCTTGATGCCGTTACCGGCGTCGTTGAACGCCTTCATGGCGCCGTTGGTCGACACGTTCGCGGCCGAGCGCGCCGCGTCCTTCGCCTTGTTGTATTCCTCCTCGGCCTTTTTCGCGGCCGCGGCCGCCTCTTTGCCGATTCGATTGAGCTCGGCATTGGCCGCGCTCGCTGTATAGCCAGCCAACGAGCTGCCGGTGCTGGCCACCCACTTGTAGGCCGCCTCCAGTTCCTTGCCGATGCAGTTCTGGAGTTTGGCCGGATCGACGTTCACGCCCGGAAGATTGTCCAGCAGGCTCGACAGATTCAATTGCGAGTCGAGGTTGATCGTTTGCTTGAGCTCGAACGGCGTCGCGCACGTGGCCGGGCTGTCGATGCTCAGCTTGGTCGGCTCGAGGCTGACTTTGAGCGCGCGCCCCAGTGCATCGCCCTGCATGAAGATCCGTTGTTCCTTTTGGGTAATATCGGCGCTGGCGTACATGTTGATGCCGGTGCGTCCGAGCGGACCCAAGTTGAGGTTCAGCCCCGAATCGACGATGCCGTGCAGGCCCGTCTCCCCAGCCGTGAAGCGAACGCTGGCCAGCTTTTGCTTGAGCACCGTCAAGTCGCCGATGGCCTGAAGATAGGGGCCGCTCAGCTGCTGTCCGGTCGAGTCGGTCGAGCTGGCGAACGGACCGAGCACCAGCATGTTGAAGAAGCTTTTGTGCGGGAAGGGCTTGGTGATGTCGCCGAAGCGGTATTCGGTGATGTGGTTCGGATTGCGAATCTCGAACACGGACAATGGCTTCATCACCAGCATCAGCTTGTCCTTGTACTTATCGATTCCCTTGATGAAATTGCCGCCTGGCGCCTTGGGCGTCGCCATCGAGACGCACCACCACGCGTAATCCTCCAGCGTGAAGGTCTGCGCCGTGATGCCGAACTGGAAATCCGCAAAGTCCACGTAGCCCGCCGGGGAGGTAGGCGTCTGAAAGTACGTGATGAAGTTCTTGCCGTTGGGCAAGACCATGTTGCCGCGAAAGCCGAGCACGGTATGTGACGTCAACGAGAACGTCGCGTCCGTCAACGTGAGATCTTTCATGCCGAGGGGCCCGTGTATCACGGTGCCGGGCCTCGGCTGCAGCTCAACGAAGAAGTCCGGTAGATCCTTCGCGACCTTTTCGACGTTTTTCATGTCGGCCGCCAGCTGCGCAGCCAGGGAGGCACTGCCGGCGGCATCGGTCGGCACGGGAACGACCACACCCGAGCGCAACGTGAAATCCTGCGCCTTGACGTTCATGGTCTGCTCGATCACCTGCTTCATCGCGCCGCCCAGCTTGATTTTCGCAGCCACCTGAAAGCCACTCACGAAGTTGAGCGACGTGACACCGTAGTAACTGTCAGCCACGATTTTTTTGAAATCGGCGGGCATGTCGCGGATGTCGAGTGCGTAGTCGACCGTCGAAAGTGAGAAGATAGGGTCCGACAGCGTCGCTCCTTGCAGCCGCTTCCATCCGGTATTGTTGAACACGGGCGGCAACTGGATGTCGCGATCGACCACCAGGAGCAGCGCCTGCTTGGCGCCATCGCCGAAGAAGTAAAGCTGCAACGGGATTTTTCCGACGCCCGGGACATCTGCCGTCGTCTTCGCGAAGTAGCCGCCGTTCTCGCCCTTCTTGAGTGCCGCATGCAGATCCTGCAAGGCGGCCGACATGCCAGGCATGGGAAGGTTTGCCACCGCCTCCTTCAAACCCGGTAGAACGGGCGGAGCATCCTGCGCTCGCGCGCCGCCCCAATTGAAGGCCGCCAGCACGAACAATGCGGCGAAGCGTGTGATGTAGCGTGTGTGCATGTCAGCGACCCGTCGTTGAGTTCTGCGTCCAGCGCTTATCGCGAAGACAGCGTGCTGTCCTCGTACGCGCTCGAGCCGCGTTGCTTGATCAGTAGTAAAGAAAGCTCAGTGCCTGCCGCAGTCGCTCGGCAGTGGTTCCCGTCCGATCCCAACGCTCCATCGCGACATCGCCTTGACGAAACTGCCGGAAGAGTTCCGAGCCGCTCAGGTAGCCCACGATCGATTCGACGTTGGAGGGAATCCGTGAGGCGAAGCCTAGCCGCTCGCGCAATGCTTGCTCGCCCGCAGTCGTCGCCGCTTCACCCTTCGCGGCGTAGATCGGCGCGCGCGGTGTGATCAGGATGAGCGCCGAGCGCTGAAAATCCGTGTTCCGCTGCGACGAGAAGACGTATTGCGCCAGGGGCACGTCTTGCAAGCCCGGCACGCCCTCGCGTGACTTGGAGTTCTCCTTTTCCGTCAGTCCGCTCAGCACCAGTGTATCGCCCAGCTTCATCACGACGTTGGCGTCGGTCGATGTTTCGGAAATGTCGAACCGATAGGCGAACCCGTTGCCCCCGCCATTCGGAACGACGAAGGTGCGCTGCGCGTGAACCTTGAGCTTGACCATCCCCTCGGCCAAAAAATTCGGCGTGACGGCCAGAGAGACGCCAAAGCGCTTGTCCACCGGTACCACGGATGCGCTGCCGAGCGTGGTGGTCGATAACACGCCGGCGTTCACGTTGATGCCGGCGAAGAACTCGGATGGCAGTCCCTCGATCGCGGCCAGGGTTGGACGAGCGAGGACCTCGTTGGTCGACGATGCCGCGTTCGCAATATTCAGCGAGTACGACAGCGCCGGGATCGTGACTTGTTTGGTGATCACCGTGCGACTGACTGAGGAGCTGTCGAACGACCAGGAGTATCCCGGCGCGCTCGCCGACCCGAGTTGCAAGGTGAGTGCATTGAGCAGGTTGATGCCCTTGCTCGTGCTGCTCGTTTCCTGTGTGGCGATGATGACGACATCGACCAGCACCATATCCGGGGAGCCATCGAGCGCGGTGGCTGCGGGACTTTCTTCCGCCGGCATCGCGCTCTCCATGCCTGACGTTGAGTCGAGCGGCGGTGCCGGCGCTCGCACTTCAGGCGCTACGAGCGGCACTTGTGCCTCGACTTCCGGTTGTCGAGGGGTGACCGTGAATGCCGCCGCCTGTTGATAGCGAACATCCGCCACTGCACCACCCTCGAGCGCGGCACTTCTCGATCGATAGACCTCCTGCCACTGCGACAGGCGCTGTTCGGCTCGCTCGGCGAGCAGCGGATCGACGTTGGCTTGCCGCAGTTGCGATTGCATCTGTGCCGCTACGGCGAAGTTTCCGCACGATGCGTACGCCGCGACGGCGGAACGAAGGAATGTGGGGTCGGGATTCGAGACATGGTTCCGGTACTGGTCGGCCATCGCGCACGCCATGACAGGATCGCCGGACAGATACGACGTCACCATGAGCCCGTACATGGACACCGTTGAGTCGGGCGCCAGCAGCAGCACCTGCGAGAAGCTTTCTTTCGCCCGGCTGAATTGCTTCAGGTCCAGAAACGCCAGTCCCAAGAACTCTTGCGCGATCCAGTTGCTCGGGTCCAACCGCAGCGCCGTGCGATAGCCTTCGATCGCTAGATCGCTTTTTTGAGAATCGCCTTGCCGGGCTAGCAAGTGATAGACGAATCCATTGAGGAAGTGCAGGTACGAATCGCGCCCGTCGAGCTGTAACGCGGCGTTGATGGCCCTGCTCGCACGCGGCAAGTCCATCTTCCTGATGAGCTCCATCGCCTGTATCGCCTTGACTGTCGACTCCGATGTGATGCCCTCAGGAGGTCGCAGCGAGGACTCGTCGATGAGGTCCGCAAACACAGGCGGGGCGCTCGAAGCATGAGGTTGCCGGCCCACGCTCGTCTGCGACGCACAGCCCGTCAACGCTAGCGCCACACAGGCGGCTAAAACCCGACTTCTCGTCACCGTCATCGTTGTACTTCTTTGAGCGTATGCCTCTCTGAATGTCGGACCAAACGGCAAAAACTTGAGCCACATGCATCGGTTGACGACTCAAAGGTAGTGATGAGGAGCAGTTCCAGCGATGAGAAAGGGGATTGGCGTAAGACATACCCTTAGCGATGAAGCTGCGGAGGACAGGTAGCTCGACTGTTCAGAGGCGAAGCACTTTAGCGCGCGGACGTGAGGGTGCCCGCGCGGATCACAGCGGCCGATGCGTGGCGAACATGATCGCCACCGGCCTGAGCTTCTCACGTGGAGTTTGTCGATGCGCCCTCGCGCCGACCCATATCGTGCTGGTTCCATCTTGTGGACGAGCCAGAGATCTTTGTTTGCCTGGACGGCGCCAGGTAGCGTGTCGTGTCTGGGGCTCATATGAGCCAGGGGTAACTCACAAGGTGGGGACGGTTCCCCGGTAGCCTTGATCCTGATGGGTGGCTGAAGCGCATCCCTGCGCAATCAATCAAGCAGAGACACTAGCGGACGTGGCGTTGACATTCGGCGGTTCCCATTTCGGCCTGGATGCAACCTGCTGGGATCATGAGTCAGTGACTGGAGATCTGTTCGATGATTTCCTCGATATCTATGGCGACATCGCAGGCGGGTTGTGGCTGTACGAGCGCGAACACGTCGAGGCGGCGGTATTCGAATGGTCCTTGGGTGCCGGAGGGCTTGGTGTCCAACGGCATCGAGCGCAGGCAGCAAACGCGGGCTCTATGCCATCCAAATCAATTACTTATACCGGGATGGGGGCCGACCACTTGAATGCCTGCGACGTTATTACTATTGTAGTAACGTAGATCGGGATGGGCTCTGGCGGCCTAGCAAGGTGAAACATGGTGGCGCTCAAAATCCGCAAGGTGGGAAATTCGCTCGGACTGGTACTTCCGAAGGAGGTCATCAGCCGCCTTCGCACCGGTGAGGGGCAGGATGTGTTCCTCGTCGAGGGCCCGAACAACACCTATCGCATTACGCCGTTTGATCCGGCCTTCGAGAAAAAGATGGAGAAGGCCGAGGAGATCATGGCGCGCTACCGGAACACGCTCCATGTGCTCGCCAAATGAGCGAGCCGATCTGGATCGAGGAGGATCTAGTATTGGCGATCCACGATCGGCTGCTCGTCGAGCATGGTGGTGCTGAGGGCGTACGGGACGCCTCGCTGCTTCAGTCTGCTCTGCTGAATCATATCGCGTACGCCAGCTCGGACATTATTGAACTTGCCGCCAAGTACACGGCAGGCATCGTACAGAATCATCCGTTCGTTGATGGCAACAAACGCACCGGCTTTGTGATCGGTGTGCTGTTCCTCGAGCTCAATGGTTGGTTATCGATTCACGGCCAGCGAGGAAGCCGCCGCACAAGCCGTCCTCGAGCTGGCGGCCGGCACTGTTGATGAAGCAGGCTTTTGTGAGTTTCTTCGCGCCAATGCGCGCCAACGCAAGTGACGGCGACCGAGGGGGAGCTGAGGGGACGTAACAGGACTCGTATCGAAGCCTTCAATTCTTTGCGATGTGGGCGTCAAAGAGAAGGGTGAGTTTCGCGGATTATTCGGGCGAAACTCGCCGCGCGCGGACTCGAAAACTCGACCCCGGTTCGTAGTATTCGTAACTTACGGAGTTGTGGTTAGATGAGATCCCCGGACCACCTCAAGAATCCCCGAGTTTGGCACTGGATTTGGCACTGAGATTCGGTGCAGAGATGTTGAGATAACGTGGCGCTCGCTCTGTTGATGCTCGCACATTAGCGTTGTTACAGAGCCCCTGGGCGCTTGATCGGCGGGCTCCGCTTCTATCCTCAGCGCTGTGAATTGGGGAGGCCCCGGAATTCTGGAGCTGCCGCTGCGTTCGGGGATTGAGTACCTCGAAGAAAAACGCGAAGGAATCGTTGCACCACCGGCATCTGGAGTGTGTGCTTCAGTTCGGGCACTTGCACGAAAAATAGGTGCGGATCAGGATGCCTACGGACGGTTTGATGCGACACGAGTGACTGCTACCCCATTAGTTTGCTCCACCTAAAAATGCGTCGATTGCGGAAGCTCAGGTGGCGTGCTCTCGCTGCGCCTTCCCCAACCACAACCGGCGACGCTCGTTTGCCACTGCTGTGAACGACCCGCCCCAATGAAACTCTTCTCGACGTTTTCAGGTGCAATACCGTGGCACGGCGAGTAAATCCACAGTCGCGTCTCAAGCCCGAGAAAACGTCGTCAACGTTGCGGCCTGGACAGGCGCGGAATGTCGTCCGCCTTCGTGCCGATGCTCCGCGCTATCAGTGCCGCGGCCTGGGCTTGCCTGTGTGTGCCTGTCTTCGCCAGGATGCGTTTGAGATGAGAGCGAGCCGTACTGAGGCCGATGCCCATTGCCGCCGAGATTTCCTCAACGGAGTTGCCCCGGCCGAGGGCGGCGGCCACGGAGCTTTCGGCGCCTGTAAGCCCGAACAGATCGCGCAAACGTGATCGGGTGATGGGGGCTTCAGGGTCGCGGACAAAGATCAGTACAGTCGGCCGCTGCCGTCCAATGGGATGTGTCGAGGGCCGCAAAGGCACCACCTCCAGTGTCAACGGCAGGCGGTGAGTTCTGGGAACAGAGAAGGCCGCGCCGGGCTGGGCCGGCTTGCCAAGCGCAGAACCCATCGCTGCGCGGACCATCGCAAGCAGCTTGTCGTGTTGTGCCGGCTGCCGAAGCGAGAGGCGTCCGCCGATGGCCGCCAGTTCTTTATTCTCGCATAGCAGTGTCTCGGCCATCGCACTGGCGTGGATGATGCGGCAGGTGCCGTCAACTATGAACACACCGGTGTCCAAACGATCGAGTGCCTCAAGGATGGGGGCATGGGATCGGGATGCCTCCGCGAGACGCTGCCCGAGCCTCATCGCGCGTTGCAAATGGGTTAGCAGCGTCTGCGCGCGCATCCGGTCTGCTGGGGCATAGGCTCCGGCTTCGCGCGGTCGATGGATTCCGAGCACGCCGGTTGCGCCATCGGTTGTCGGAAACACGGCGCCAAGCATGTGATAGATGCCCAAGTGCCGTAGCCAGTCTCGGTAGAAGCCGCTGTGGAGCTGTTCTTCGGGCGTCACCAAATCTTCGTCCGTAATGATCTTGAACATGCCGTGGGCGAGGGAGCGTTCGACCCAAAGGTCGCGGCGGTGCCAGTGTTCGGCCCAGGCTTGTTCGCGTTCGGAGACGATCAGGTTCTCCGTACATTCGATCAGATTCACCCACGCACCATCGCCGTGCAGCTTCAGGACTGTGCTGGGTGAGCTAAAAGATCTCGCGATGCGCGCCGCCGTTCCGGGCCACAACGAATCATCCAGGGCCGTGTCATAGAGATGCGCAATCAAGCTCGAGAGCTGAGAATCGTAGAGATCAGAGGGCGGCATGATTTTTCAACGCTGCGTATCCCGTCGGGCCTGGCCAGGCCGAGTCAGTGATATCTCCCCTGTTTGGGGGATGAAAGCGTCCCTTGTCAGCTCAACAATGGTGCGATGAATCTACAACGGCGAGGCATCGCGAGCAAATGAAGGACTCCGTCCGGCTCATCAATATTCCACCTGCCGAGTGCGACTCGATGACTGATCGTGCCCCCAGAAGAATACCGTCGAGCGGATTTCGTCGCCGGGGCCTCGCCCTGACCGCGCTGCTTTGTTCCGCCACCGCCGTGCAGGCCGCTCCGGCCTGGGATATCGTCGGGCTGAAGCTGGGGATGACCGAGCAACAGGCGCTCGCGGCCATCAAGGCGCACTCGGCCAACGCGCAGGTCACCTCAAACTCCCTGAAATTCACCTATCACGACGGCGCGCGGCAACAGGAAACGCCATCGTTCACATCCGGTCTGATCGTTCGGATTCCGCAGGCAGGCCAGGACACCGAAACCATCCAGGTGGAATTCTCGGCGCCGCCCACCGACCAGCGAGTGATCAGTTTGCGCCGCACGCTCTCCAATTACGCCAACCCGCTGGCACTGGAGCGGATGATCGACACCGTCACGCAAAAGTACGGCAAGCCGAGCACAGAGTCGAAGTACGGCATCGGGCAGATCACCACGCAACTGGCTTGGGCGGAGGCGAACCGCAAGCCGTGTGGCAAGGTCGACAAGGGGCTGCTGCTGCCCCCGGTCTCACAGACGCCGGATTCGCTGAAGTGGTATGAGTTGCAGCAGAAGAACAAGCTGGCACCTGCCAACGGCGCCGATTGCAGCGCCGTCCTGCAGGCCAAGCTGACTACCAAGGCGGGGGGCTCGTCGGTCGTAACCATGGAATTTCAGATGGCCGATCCGGGTCACGGCGTCCCCGCCATGCAAGCGACCGCAAAGTGGCTGGCGGATCTGGAGGCCGAGGCGCGCAAGGTGCGACTCAATTCCGGAAATGCGCCAAAACTTTGATCGTGCCGACGGTTTATCGGTCACGCGCGATCAAAGGTACGGCGAATGGCGGTTTGCGCGGCGAGCATCGAAGGCCAGTGCGCCTGGTTCACTTGCGAGGAGAGCCTCTACCGCCGGAAAGCGGGCGCGGAACAGAGGCGACTTGATCGGGTCGAGAGAGTAGATCACTTTGCCGTCGCGATCCTTCACCTCGATCCGCAGCTCCAACCCAAGGCGTTCTGAGAGCTGCTGCCAGGTGACAGTTTCGGCAATGTCCTCGCTGAAGGCTGCTGCCGCATAAAGCTTGGCCGAGCGCTATTTTGGTTCCGCCGCGCCAGGGAATTGGGCTGATAGGATTGCGCTCGTAGGTTGCAGCGAGCGCACGGTGGCGGTCCGCCCAGATACCATCGCGAAGTGCATTCGGAGTGTGCTCCGAGAACGCCAGGGTTTGATTCATGCTGAAGGGAATGCTACGCAAGGAGCTGCGAGAGACGATTCGCTCGGTGCATGCGGGACGGTGGGTCGCACTGGAGTTCGACAGAGCGAAGCCGCAGACTCCCCGCCTTCTTCGAAGACCGTCCATTGGTCGTCGTGTGTATCGGGATAGAGCAGCATCATGCCGGCCTGACGAGGCGGGAGTTTCGCCGGTTCTTCGGCGATACTGACGCACACGCTTCTCGTGCTAGTCGCGCTGAAAATGTTTCTCATCACAGCTTGAGCGCGCGCTTGAGATCGTCGTGCTCGAAAGCGCTCGCCATGCGGTGGATCTCGGCTGATCGGGCGCCCACAGCTTTGGCGGTATCGCGCCAAGTTTTGGTCGCCGTCGCAACTTCTTTGATGATGGCGCGCGCGCCCGGCAGTGTGAGCCCGAAGAACTGCGAGGCGGACTCCAATAGGTCAAGCGAACAGGTGCCTTCATCGAGATCGATGTTCGTCGTCAGTACCCGCGCCTTGAGGTCTGTCGGGACGGGATTGAGGTCATAAGCCGGCGAGAGCGACCATCCTGCCTTGCCGCCCCAGAGGAAGCCGTGATTGCGCAGGTGGTCATCGACGTTAGAGATGAGTACGTTGAAGACGACGCGGCGATACAGAGCATGGGCGTCTGTCTTTCCCTGCGCGCCATGTTGGACAAGTGCATCGACGATTTCAGGATAGCTGCCACGCTCTCCATCGCTGCTCCCGATCATCGCCATTGCTGATAGAAAAGGAACGCGGATCGCGCCGTCGCGATCGAAGCGCCGCGACAACATGACCGCCTTACCTGCGACGTTGAGCAAAGTATGCTCTGGGGTGGCGATGCCGGCCAATCCGGCCAGTCGCAGGGCGATCTCCTCCCAGGTCTCCATGCTGTAGTCGTCGGTCTCTTTCGGGAACTTTGCAATGGCAAGGTGGCCATGCTGATCGATGATAGATGCTTTCGGGCGCGCGCCGCCCAGCGAAGAGCCAGGGGCGAAAATGAGTTGGAGATCTTCGTCAGTTTCCTCATCGCGGAGAATTCGCTCGGTGATCTGCAGCAGCCTGCCGAGCTCAATCAATGCGGGCACGCCAGCGCGGGTCGGCGCCTGAAATGTTTTTTCGCCGACTCTCCGGAATCGAAGCGCGCCTAGTCGCGTCTCGTCGGCGACGCCCAGCAGATAATCGCTTTCTGAGAGAGTGCGAACCGCGCGACCTTCGCGATCAGCTAGACGGCGTTCCGCTCGCTGCATGAGGCGCCGGCCCCAGGTGTCCGGTGCGGAGTCGCCAATCGAACCGAAAGTGGCCCGTCCGGCCGGCGGAGCGAAAGCACCACGCGTCAAGCCAAGAGCGGGCTCCAATGAGAATCGGTCAGAGGCCTCGAGCCAAGCTCGGTCATATTCGAACAGGATGGTCTGCGAGCCGCGGACGCGATTGCTTCTCGCCAGTCCAACCGGGCGCGTTCTTCCATCAAGATCGATATGCACCTCGAAGTCAGTCATCGCGAGATGTTCCGGCCGATCGCTTGAGATGGACGCGCTTGGGCAGCTCGGCACTGGCGAGAGCCTGTCCGATGGGATCGTTGCCAATGTCTGCGACCTTGCTCAGGCCGTCGAGCAGGCCGAGCGCTTGGAGCACACTTGCGTAGATGCCGATGCTGACGCTGGTGTCGCCAGTCTCGACCCTTTGCAACGTCGATCGGGAGGTGAAGGCACGCTCGGCCACTACTGCCATCGGCAGACGCCGTCGTCGGCGGGCGTCGTGAATATCCGCCCCCAGTTTGCGTAGCGCGCGCCGCACGCTGGCGGGGGGTTGGTGTGGGGTCGGCATATGCGAGCTTCGTGCGACAGAATAAGAGAATATGTAGCACGAAGATCACATTATTCCAACCGGAGAAACGGCAGATGAGCATCCGAGCGCCTCAACCCATTGGGGATTGTCCCGCCCAAAGCCCATTGGCCGAGTCAAATCAGATAGTTAGCCGGCTATTTCTGCCCATCTCACTCCAAGCGCAACTCCTTTCACTTTCATTTGCTTGCCAAATGAGCGAGCGGATCTGGATCGACGACTGTGGTCCGCAATAACCTCGTGTGACCGAATCTTGGCTGGGTCTATTTCGTCACGGACGCGCCAGCGAATACTCGCCTAGACGGGTGCGGCGACCACTAGGAGGGAGTCGCCGCGACGAGGCGCACGCCTTCTTCACACGAGAGTGGGGCGATGCTATGGGTCGCACCAACTACGATGATGAAGAGCTACTGGCCGACGGTCGCCCGCGGCGATGTCGTGGCGCCGCCGACGGTGCCAAGTTCCTCGTTCATCCGCGGTCGCCGGCCACGATCCGACCGTGTATCAAAGCGGGCTGCCAAACACGCGACGGCTTGAACTGGTCTCGGCGACTCGCTCGGCCATGGCACGGTCGCCATGCGCCTACCGGCCCGGTCGCGGCGACCCGAGGTCTGGAGCGGATCGCAAACGAACTGCTGCATCTCGATCATCGGTCCTATGGCTGCCGATAAACTTGCAACCTGCATGCTTTCGCCCAGTCGGCGTCTTCTCCGCTGCGCGGGCCCGGTGCTAGTATCCAGACAGTGGTAAAAAACTGCCTGTAACGTGTATCAACAATAACTAGTGGGCGCCGCCCGGTGTCACGTTACCGTCCGGTCGAGCGCAAGTTGATTTGATCTGGACCTATAGCATGAGACGATTTGTACTGATCGCCTGCTCGTTGCTGCTCGGTGGTTGCGCAGCTACGCATTCGAAAGCGCGATCCCTGGGACGCAGCGATACCTCAGGATTCGATGCCAGGGGAGCGTCGGTGAATGTGGATTACCGTTTTCAAACCAGCGGTATCTCCGCCGACTTCGTGAGTTATTCAGTGGCGCAATCTGCGTCAGAAAGTACCATCAGCAAACTGCGCGAAGCGCGTGTGACCGAAGTGAAGGCGCTGCTGGATGGCTATGGCTTCAGGGCCGTGTCCCAACCAACCGCCGACTACACCGTGCGCGTGATCGAGGGCGGCGAGGTGACCGAGCCGGATTCCGTCGGTCTGCTGCTGTTGAGCAGCTTCAGCATGCTGACCATCCCGGCTTCGTTTACCGCCACGCGCGGCTACACCTATGAGTTGTGGTCCAAGGGGCAGAAGCTGCACAGCATCGAGACCAAGACTGAAAAGAAGCAGTTGTTTGGTTTGATTGGCTTGCCACTGCTGGCGATCAATGTCGGAGGGTCGGGGATCGCGGCGCTCGCGTCGGCGCGCATAACAGCGTGTTGAGTCTGTGGATCGATCAAGGCTCGTTTGAATGACCACCGGGCGCCGTGTCGCCATCCGAGGCTTGTGTCTTGCAGGTCTCGGCTTATGGCTGCTGCCGGGAATCTCGGCAGCTCGCGAATTTCTGCCTGCGCCTTCGTGGCTCGAATCGGTGAAGGCGCCCGCACCGGTCATTGGATACCGGTTGGGAATGGTGGCCTGCGAAGCCGGCGCGGAATGCTCGCCGTGCGGGCAGCCGAGTGCGGAATATCTAACAGACGTGCGTGCTGCGCTCCGCGATGTGAATTTATTTGATCGTTCCTCGCCCAGCCGCATGAGTGTGGCCGTACAGATCAAACAACAATCTTCCGGCTACAATGACCGCAATGTGGGCACCTGTAACGCCGCGATCACTTATCGCTTTCGCGACGGCGAGCGCACGGTGTACGAGTACACCCTCAACGTTTCCGCGCTGATGGATGCCTTCACGGATGCGACCGTGAAGGCCGTGTTGACGGCCAGCGTCAAGAGTCTGGTGCTGAAGCTGCGGCGTGAGCATGGCGACGCGGCGTTTCTGGCGCGCGTCGGGACGTTGGAACAGGCAGTGGATCGTGATCTGGTCAACCACAGTCGTTCCATCGGTGGCGTGATGGCGCAAGGCTTCGTCAGCACCGTCGAGGGAACCATCGGTGTGGTTCAGGGGGTAGCTGAGGTCGGAATGGGGATGGTGGAGGTCGCCGCGTCGCCGGAGTTCCAGGCCGCAGTTCAGGAATCACTGGTCGAGCAGCAGGCCGAACGTGATCGGCAGGATGCCATGTTGCGTGATATTCAGCGGCAAGCGGAGGACCGGCGTCGCGTTGAGCAGGCGCGAGCGGAAGAACAGCAGCGAGCTGTTGCGGCGACGCCGGTAATGGCGTCGATGCCATCGGCTGCAACGACGGTGCCGACTACAGCCGCGTCGTCAGCTGAATGGGAAAAGGCGCAACAAGAGGAACAAGCGCGAATTCGGGCGGCGGCAGAAGAACGAGAGCGTCGTCAGAAGGTCGAAGCGGAACGTGCCGAGCAAGAGCGCAAGGCCAAAGAGGCGGAGCGCGTGCGTTTGGCGGAAGAGCGCAAACGGCAGGAAGAGGCCGCACGACAGCAGCGGCAGCGTGACCTGGAGAATTACCTCGCCGCCGAAGCTCGCTCCATCCGGATGCGCGCCATTAGCTGCGACGGCAGGTATCAGGCCACCGGTTCGCAGCCAAACGTCCGGCCGCGCCTGGCGAATTGTCTCCGAGTGAGCTACGAAGCGCGCTGTCCGGGCACTCCGCAGGGCATGGGGATTGCTGATCGGATCAACAACTATGTCGGCGGCGCTAGCTGCTACGGCGAAACGCGCGAACTTCCCGGCCGGCTGAATTGCCCGGTGGATGCGGTCATCGTTGAAGTGACCGAAGTGAGCCTCTGCCCTTGAGCGGCGGATGACGCGGGGGAACGGGGCATTCAGGTCTGGCCGGCGGCGGATCTGATTCCGAGATGTATCGGGGACTTGTGATCGGGCCAGCCGCGAACGAAGCGTTGACGCAGCAGATCCGACGCATTGACACCATGGTGAGGCAGGAGCTTAAGGACACGCCGGCGTACCGGCGCCTACAAACCGTCAATGGCATCGGGCCGATCCTGGCGTGGACCATTGGCCTCGAGGTCGGCGACATCCATCGGTTTGCGCGAGTGGGTCAGTTTGCCTCGTACTGTCATGCGTGCAGAGCTGCGCGCTGAGCAATGGAAAGAAGAAGGGCGAAGGCACCGTAAGAACGGCAATGCCTATCTGTCTTGGGCGTTTCACGAAGCGGCGCACTTCGCCGTGCGCACTCTGCCGCAGGCCCGTCACTACTATGAGTGTAAGAGCCGCCAGCGTAGTCGCATCGTGGCGATCCGAGCGATTGCACACAAGCTGGCGCGTGCCTGTTATTACATCCTGCGCGATGACGTACCGTTTGATGCCGACAAGCTTTTTGCACATTGAATAGCCGGCGAGGACGTAACCCTAGTTTCGCCTGGGTCAAAGCCCATTTTTCGATTGGCCGCCCTCGCCGCGCTGCTAACGTTATCGAGCAGGGCAATACGCCTGCGCAGCAAGTCCTGTTGGCCTGGCGTGCGTTGATACACAGCCCGACTTTTTGTAAGTACCCACTGACGAATGTTGCGCGGAAACCGAAGAGTGTCTGGGGCTCCGTTGAGCCAGGGGCGCAAACGTTCGCTCCACTCGGAGTGAACTGCGCCTTGATCCTGATGGGTGGCTGGTGCGCAGGCACAGGCGACACTATTGAAGAGACACGAATGCGCTTTGCCGCTCGAAAGGTCGAGCTATCCGATATCGATGACGACATCGGAGAAGAGCCACTGCGGCTTGACCTACGGCTGGCTGATGGGCGGGCGAAGCTCGTAGCACTCGGGCTCGAACCCTCGCTTCGGTTACTGGCGCATCGCTCAACAGATAGCCTTCTTGTCTGGTGTCGAAATCGACAAAGACACTGCGGAGTTACTTCTTTTCGCTAGCGATCCGCCTTCTGATTGCGGCGAGCTGAGGGCCGCTTAGGAACGTATTCATGCGGTCATGTGAAACTTTAGCAGCGCCGAGGCCGCTGACAATAATTCCCACCAGCCAGCCGAACAGCAGACCAATCAGCGCACCGAAGATGGCATTACCGAACGGATGACGGTGATCGGTCAGGTAGCCGATGATGGCGCCGCCAGTCACCAGCGCCATGCGAAACCTGCTTGCGATGCGCTTCTGCATGCGATGTTGACCGCATAACTGCTGCTGTACTACATCGTTTCGTACTCTCGTGTCCCCCGTGTCGTGATTGACAGCGATGAACGGCCACTGCGCGCCGTCACGGCCAATCGCGTAGCCGACGGTGACCAAGTGTCCTTCGCGCGCAGGAATGTCGATATCGCTCGGCGTAACGGTATGCTCCTGTCCGTTCGCATCCTTCAGGAAGAGATCGCTTTTTCCATCAGACGGCTGAGCACGGCCCGTTAAGTAACGAAGCGTCCAGCTTTCACCGTGGATATCGAGCTCGTTATGGTCGTTGTTGGACATCGGATACTCCAGAAAAAGGCCGCGAGAATAGTCTCGCGCTCGAGCGCGTATTGGAATCTGGTGAGCGCCAACCTGCATTCTATAAGTTTTTAATTACTCTATCAGAGCGCAGCGCTTCTCGACAACGGATACGGAAAGCTATGAGTTCATGCCTAAGACCCAATGTGGCAGGCCAAAGCAGCTGTTGCCTAATCAAGGCGTGTGAGCGCGCTCTCCATGCTATGTGCGACTGGCCTGGCCGAGAGAGTTCAATCGAGCATCACCGTGTGCTTGCGAGTACGTGCCGCATGCCTGGGTCACAGCGGCGTTGAGCAGATCAACGCTCATTGACCTTCCTTCAGGAGCCGTCGCCAGGCGCGATTGCAGTTTCGGTTTGGGCAGCTCACAGTTGTTGTAGATGCCCTGGAAGTCCCCCGGTATAGGCTTCCACTGGACACTCATTTGGGCCAAATTATGGCCATGAGGGTGTTCTCATGCGACGGAAGATCGATACACATACTGACGAACGAGGTCGTTGGTCCTCGAAAAAGAAGATGGACGCGGTGCTGCGTCTGCTGAAGGGTGAAGATCTGGATACGCTGTCTCGGGAGTTGCGGGTGAACGCCGCGACGCTGTCTTCCTGGCGAGAGGCGTTCCTGGCAAACGGTCTGGCCGGCCTGAAGAGCCGAGAGACGGATGCTCGGGACGAGAAGATCAACCAGCTGCAAAAGGCCCTGGCCGAAATGGCGTTGAATCTGGAGATCTCCAAGGAGATCAACCGGGTTTACGAGAGGAAGCACGGCCCTTTGGCCTTCGGGAAGTCGATGAAGTGAGGTGCGGCGTGTCGGCTTCCCTCGATCGCGTGGTGCCGCTGAACCGAGTGTGTATGATGACTGGCGTGGCGCGCTCGAGTGTGTATTTTGCTCGTCGTGCGAAGGTTTGCGCGCTGCCGTCTTCGGCTCGAACGGGCCGGAGCGGGAAACATTGGCTCAGTGACGACGAGCTGGTCGTTCACATTCGACAGGTGTTGGCCGGCACGCCGTTCCTTGGCGAGGGCTATCGCAAGGTTTGGGCGAAGCTGCGCTTTGCTGGCATTCGCACCAGCCCGGGCCGCGTGATGCGGCTGATGCGCGAGCACAGCCTGCGAGCACCGGTGAATTTCGGTGCACCGAAGGGGCCACGGTCTCACGAGGGCACGATCATTCCGTCTGCGCCGGACCTGCGCTGGGGCACCGATCTCACCGGCACATGGACCACTCAGGAGGGCAACGTCAGCGTGATGCTTACGGTTGACCACCACACGGCGGAGATCCTAGGCATCCATGCCGCCAAACGCGCCTCACGTTGGGAGGCGCTTGAACCGGGCCGCCAGGCCGTGCGTCGCTGCTTCGGCGCCATCCGCAAGAACGTCGCCAGTGGATTGGAGCTACGCCACGATCATGGCTCGCAGTACATGAGCTTCCACTTCCAGCAGGAGATCGAGTTCCTCGGCATCAGATCCAGCCCCGCGTTCGTGCGTGCGCCGGAAGGCAATGGCTGCGTCGAGCGAGCCATTCGAACGCTGAAGGAGCAACTGCTGTGGGTGAGGACGTTCGACACTGTCGAGCAACTGCGGCGTGCGCTGCTGGACTGGGCCGAACTGTACAACGAGCGTTGGATGATCCAGCGGCACGGGTACATATCACCTGCGCAGCGGCGACGCGACTACTACGCGACCGCAGAGAAACAAGCTGCCTGAGGAAACGAATTACTGCAACCGAGTGTCCAGTTGGGCCTTGACCGCTACAGGGGGCACTCCCGCACAGAAACCGGCACACCGGAATTGAGGGAAGATCGGAGGCGCCTAAGCCCTTGATTTTGGTGGAAAGGGAGGGACTCGAACCCTCGACCCCGGCATTATGAGTGCCGTGCTCTAACCGGCTGAGCTACCTTTCCAAGCCGTTTTCCGACAGTGGGACCGCGCGGAAGGGCGGTTCCCGAGAAGCGGGGGCGGCGATTCTCCAGGGGGGCGTCCGGGGTGTCAAGACGAACGCGGGGGAATGGCGCATTTCGGGGTGAAAATGCCCGCTTTCCCCGATAAATGCCCACGAACTGGCCAAAGAAAGGGCCCAGGCCCGCATGTCCCGCTCCCTGCTGGACGAGGCTTTTCCGCAAACCCCGGTTTGCTACAGTCGCCCGTCCAAGGGGGAGAGGTCATGATCAGCAGTCAGCGATTTTCAGTGCGGGGCAAAGTTGTCTTGATCACCGGCGCGTCGAGCGGGTTCGGCGCTCATTTCGCGCGGGTGCTGGCGAGTGAGGGGGCGAAGGTCGGGTTGGCCGCGCGTCGGGTGGATGCGTTGGAGTCGATCGCGGCGGAGATTCGCGAAGCGGGCGGCGTGGCTGCCACGGCCAGGCTCGATGTGGGGAGTGGTGCATCGGTGCGAGAGGCGGTGCAGGCGATCGAGCAGGCGTTGGGGCCCATCGACGTGCTGGTCAACAATTCCGGTGTGTCCATCGGCAAGCCGTTGCTGGAGCAGACCGAAGAAGATTTCGATGCCGTGTTGAACGTGAATCTGCGCGGCGCATTCCTGGTCGCCACCGAAGTGGCCCGGCGCATGAAGGCTGGCGGCAAGGGCGGAAGCATCATCAACATCGAATCCATTTTGAGTTTCAGGCAGGCGGGGCAGATCGCGCCGTACGCCGCATCCAAAGCCGGGCTCACGCAGCTCACGCGCTCGATGGCGTTGGAGCTGGCGCGTTACAAGATTCGTGTGAACGGCATCGCGCCGGGCTATTTCTCGACCGATATCAACAAAGAATTTTTCGATACCGACGGCGGCCTGGCGATGATCAAGCGCCTGCCGATGCGGCGGCTGGGCGAGCTCGAGGAGCTGTCGGGGCCGCTGCTGCTGCTCGCGTCCGATGCGTCGAGTTACATGAATGGCGCGACCATCGTCGTCGATGGCGGCCACCTGACCAGTCAGCTTTGAGCCTGTTTCCACGCGAGGTGGCGAGCCACAATTCGCCACATTGCTTCGCCGCCTCGCCATAGCGCACCACGGATTGCGACCGCATCCGGGCTTTGAATAGCACTCACGGGCAAACGTCACCCGCCTCCCACAGGGGAGCAACGACGGGGGTTCGATGAGGAGCGCGACTATGTTCAAGAAGGTGTTGGTGTCTGCGGTGGCTGTGGCGTTGACTGCGGGTGCGGCTCACGCCGGCGAAAAGAACGAATTCACCAAGGAAGAGGGTGTCGGCATGTTCGGCGGCGCGGCGGCGGGTGCCATCGTCGGTGGCCCGATCGGCGCGGCCGTGGGCTTCATGTTCGGCGGCATTCTTGGCGACAGCCTCGGCACCGCGAATCGGGCGCAGCTGCACGCCAGGCAGATGGAAGAGCAATCCCAGAAGCTCGAGCAGGAACTGATCGATACCCGCATTGCGCTGGCCAAAGCCAGCGAGCGCACCGGTGGCGATGAAATGCTCGATGCGCTGGCGCAGCGTCTGCATGCCGATGTGTTGTTCCGTACGAATGACGCGAACATGGAAGCGGACGTGGTGAGCAAGCTGGAGGATCTCGGCAAGCTGCTGGCGCTGCATGGTGAGCTGGAAGTGCAGTTGCACGGTTTCGCCGATCCGCGCGGCTCGTCCAGGAAGAATCTCGAACTGTCCCTGGAGCGTGCGAACGCAGTGCGCGAGGCGTTGATTCGTGGTGGTGCGGCGCCAGAACAGATTCAGTTGTCTGCTCATGGCTCGGATCTGACCACGGCGCCGAAAGGAGATCTGGAGGCCTATGCGTGGGAGCGTCGGGTGAGTCTGTCCATCCGGCCCACGGCCACCTCCGCTGTGGCGCGTAACGAGTGAGCTCGCTCGTGCAAGCGGCCGGCGGTCATCCGCCGGCCGTTTTCTTAACGGCTTCTGCAGTAGCCATGGCCCCTGTCACCTTCTACAGTGCGGATACCTCAAATGTGCTTAGCGAGCATCGTGATGTCCGAAATTGCCAGTTCGTTGATCGTGGACTTCGGTGCCACCGCTCCGGAAACCACGCATTCCAGGCCTCCGGCCGATCGTTTGCTTGCGGGCAAGCCCGAGCAGGTCGCCCGCAACTACTTCAGCGATAGCACCGGCCGTTTCTTCGCCGGCGTCTGGGAGAGCACGCCCGGCAAGTGGCGAGTGCGTTATTCCGAGAACGAGTTTTGTTATATCACTCGCGGCCGCGTGCGCATCGAGCACGAGTCGGGCCGCGGCTGGACCTTTTCTGCCGGCGCTTCCTTCGTCATTCCCGCGGGTTTCAGCGGTGTATGGGAGGTGCTCGAGCCGACTGCGAAGCTCTATGTGATTTACGAGCCGGAGTAGTGCAGGTCCTGGCCTGATTGCGCCAACGTGGGGCGCTCTGCCCCATCGGTGAGCAGCGCCTTCATCTGTTGAATTCATCTCTTTCCATAGTTCGGCCGCGCCATTGCTGGGCGATTGGCGCGGCAACGGCTGTCGCGTGCTCGTCAGAATGCCCTGGCATGCTTGGTGCATTATGAGTTTGCAAACATGGCTGTGGCGTTTTTGCCGCAGGAAAACGGGAAATCTGGCCGAGCTCACGAAACTCATACGACATGCCGGGCACGGTATGTTTCTTTCTCACCACGAAGGGGAGACCCATGCAACATTTCAGGATCCTGGCGGCCGTCGGATTGCTGGGGGCAGCAACGGCGGCGAACGCTGGTGTGTCATCGACCTGGACATTGGCGAGCGACTACGACTTCCGCGGCATCACCCAGTCCGCACAGGATCCCGCGATTCAGGGCAGCATCGATTTCGCTGCCGACAGCGGCTGGTATATCGGCACCTGGGGCAGCAACGTGGATTTCGGCCCCGCTGATGTGGACCTCGAAGTCGACGTGTACACGGGCTTTTCCGGCCAGAGTGAAGGTGGCTTGGGTTACGACGTGGGCCTGGTGTACTACACCTATCCGGACGAGAGCGATTACAACTATTTCGAAGCCTACGGCAGCATCAGCAAGGACTGGTTCAAGGGCAAGCTGTGGTATTCGAATGATTTCGGCGGCGACAGCACGCCTGGCGATACGCCCGCCTTCTACGCCGAGGTCAATGGCGCGTTTCCCCTGCCGCGGAATTTCTCCCTGCAGCTGCACGCCGGTTATAGCTTCGGCGACTATTGGGACAATTCGAACAGCGAATATTTCGATTACTCGCTCGGCTTCGGCTATACCGCCGGCAGCTTCAACCTGGGTCTGAAATGGGTCGATGGCAGCGATCTGAAGTCCGCCGATGGTACGCCGGGCGACGTGTTCAGTTCCGAGTCGCGCGTGGTGTTCACCATCGCGACCACGTTCCCGTGGAGCAGCAACAACTGAGCAACCGCGAAAAGCCTCGCAGTGAACCTGCGAGGCTGTTTCACGCGCTCGCTGAGCGGCTGGGCGATGCGGGCAATTGTTTGATGACGGCGGCAACCGCGTTCGGTGTGGAGAGCAGCACCAGCTCCTGCGCGCGCTGATCGGCGCTGGCCATGGCCGCAAACACTTGATCCATCATCACCGGTCGCGACAGCAGATAGCCCTGCAGTGAAAGATTCTTGCAGCCGAGGAAGCGTTCGAACTGCTCGGCGCGCTCCAGGCCTTCGGCGGTGACCTGCAGCCCGAGTCCGTTACACATATCGATCATGGCGCGAACGATGGAGCGTGAGCGCGCGTTCGTATCGATGCTTTCGATGAGGCTGCGATCGAGTTTGACGCGCGTCAGTGGCAGGCGCTCGAGCGAGGACAGCGACGAGTAGCCGGTGCCGAAGTCGTCTAGCGCGATCGCGACGCCGAGCGCGCGTAGGCGATGCAGCTGCTCGATCGTGGCGGGGCCGGTTTGCAGCACCGACTCGGTCAGCTCGATCTCGATACACCGAGGCGGCACATCGAACTCGGTGAGCAGTTCGCGCACCCGATCGACGAAGCGATAATCCAGCAATTGTCTCGGCGATACGTTGATGGCCACGCGCGCCTCTGGCCACGGCCCGCGATACCACTGCGCAGCCGCGCGAATCGCGGTACGCAGCACCCAATCGCTGATTTCCATGATCAGCCCCGATTCTTCGGCGACGCTCAGGAATTCGCCGGGCGGCACATAACGGCCGTCCGGCGTGCGCCAGCGGATCAGTGCTTCGACCAGCTGCGTTTGCAGCTCTTCGATGCTCACTTCGGGCTGGAAGAACAGCTCGAACTCGTTGCGTTCGATCGCGCGGCGCAGGTCCTGCTCGATGCGGAATTTGTTGGAAGCGCCGGCCAGCAGCGCCGGCGTGAACATGCTGGCACGGCCGCGGCCCAGCGATTTCGTATGGAACAGCGCGGTGTCCGCCGCGATCAGCAATGCTTCGGCATCCTGCTCGTGATCCGGATAGATGCTGGCGCCGACGCTCACGCCGATGATCAGCTCCCGGCCGTCCACATCGAGCGGCCTGTGGAACGCGCGAATGATCTGCTCGCTCGCGGCGCGGATTTGCTCGAGATCCTCGGCGTCTTCACAAATCACGGTGAACTCGTCGCCGCCCAGGCGGGCCGCGAACCCTAGCGGCTGTGCGGCGGATTGCAATCGTTGTGCGATTCCGCGCAACACGCGATCGCCGAACGAATGGCCGATGCTGTCGTTGATGTTCTTGAAATTATCCACGTCAAGGAACAGCACGCCGACGCGACGCTTGGTCTGCGACGCGCGTTCGAGGCTCGCGTTCAACAGCTTGAACAGCTGCCGCCGATTCGGCAGGCCGGTCAATGGATCGACCTCTGCCAGTTCCTGCAGCTGTCGCGTACGTTCGGCCACCTTCTCTTCGAGCTGATGATGCGCGTCTAGCGCGGCTGCCTGGGCCTTGCTCAAACGCTCGGCCATATTGTTGAAGGCGACGGCGAGCGAGTCGAGCTCCCTGATGCCGCCGCGCGGCACCGGGGTGCACGTTTCACCGGCGGCGAGTTTCTCGGAAGCCTGGATCATGCGGCGGACTGGCAGCACTACGCTGCGCACAGTGGCAATCGAAATCCACAGCAGCAGTGCGAGCACAGCGACGCTGATCCACGCCACGACACTGCGATCAGACTGTTCGTGTTGCTCCAGCTGCCAGGCGAGTGCTGGCGGCTCATCGGTGATGTTTGCTGCCGAGGGCTGAGATGGCTGCAGCGTGGCGGACTGCGCAGGAGCTATCTCCTGGCTCGGCTTCTCTGCGTTGCCGGCTGGCGGCTTGGTGGCGGGCTTCACGGCACCATCCTTCGGCATGCGCCCCACCAGCTTCGTCGTTTGCGCGACGAACTCATTGCCGGTCGTCACCAGGTCCTCGTGTGTCTTCAGCAGAGCGCCCCGCAGCTTGGTGAGCTTCGCGAAATCCTGCTCCATGGCCGCGAGCCACTCGTTGCTTTCGGCGCGACTCAGGCTTTTCGCGTTGTCGCGTAGAGCCTGTCCGAAAGCAGCTTCCGCCTGGCTGACGGGATCGAGGATTTCGGGGGCCGTGCTGAAGGAGCGCACGGCGGCTGCGAAACTGTCGCGCAGCCCGCTCATGCTGCTATTGAGTTGCACGAGCGATTGGCGCGCGACCACGCGACCGAAGATCTTGAACGCGCCGTCGAGGGATGCGTTCAAGCGTCCATTCATGTGCTCCAGGGTCTCTGAATATTCGCGCAGGAGCTCGCGGCGGGTCTGCGACAGCTGAATCCAGCGCTCTGCATTGCGCTTGTGCTGTTGAATCGCGGCAGGGACGGATTTGTAAGAGCGATTGCCGAGCGCTTCCGCGCGCTCCAGAAACTGCTTTGCGACACGGTCCACTTCTTTGCCGAGTTGCTGATAGCGCGCTCGATCTTCGACGGCGCTGGATTGCACGGCCGAGTAAACGGATTCATCGAATCTCTCTAGGGCGCGAATCAAATCGTCGCCGGACAGTGTTTCGGCGGGCTCTGATGCTGCGGCAACGGGCGCGGGCGGCGTGACGGCGTCTTTGATGAGAGGTGCAGGCGGCGGTTGTGCTTCCAGCGCTGGGCCGCTGATGATCGAAGTACTGCGCTCGACGATGAAGTTGGCGGCGCCGGCGAGTACTGCAACGCTGGCGAAGGCGACCATCAGTCGCGTCGAAATGCTCCATGACGAGAGTACGCCCGACGCAGCGAGTCTCGTGCGCGCAGTGGCGAGCCACTGGCGCCCTTCACGGATCAAGCGACTATGACGCACGTTACTTTTGGCGGGGGAGCGGATTTACTTCGGCAGCACCGTAGTGTGCGAAGCAATGCCCCGACTATCCAGGAGGCAATTTCCAAACTGAGGGATGCATCTCATCCTCGAACGAGCACTGCATCCAACAGTCGTGCCTCTTCGAAGCGCGCGTAAGGCCCGAGCCTAGGCGATCGTCTTCAAGACTTCTCCGAGCCGCGTCACGAGTTCGTCGATCTGCGCCGTTGAAATGATCAACGGCGGCGACAGGGCGATGGTGTCGCCAGTGGTGCGGATCAGGATGCCCTTTTCGAAGCATTTCACCAGCGCCTCGTAGCCACGCGCGCCGATTGCTGCCGCGCGCGGCTGCAGATCGATGCCTGCGACCAGGCCGAGATTGCGGATGTCGATGACGTTCGGCGATGAGCGCAACGAGTGGATCGCGTCTTCCCAGGTCTTCGCCAGTTCGGCGCCTCGGGTCAGCAGGCCTTCGCGCTCGTAGATTTCCTGGGTGGCAAGGCCGGCCGCGCACGCCGCCGGATGTGCCGAATAGGTGTAGCCGTGGAACAGCTCGATACCGTCCGGGCCCTGCATGAAGGCATCGTAGATCTGCTTGCGCACGAACACCGCGCCCATGGGGATTGCGCCGTTCGTCAGTCCTTTGGCGGTCGTCATTATGTCGGGCATCACGTCGAAGTACTGCGCGCCGAATGCAGTGCCCAAGCGACCGAAGCCGGTGATGACCTCGTCGAAGATCAGCAGAATGCCGTACTTGTCGCAGATGGCCCGCAGTTTCTGCAGATAGCCCTTCGGCGGCAGGATCACGCCCGCCGAGCCCGCCATCGGTTCGACGATCACCGCCGCGATCGTCGACGCATCGTGCAGCGAGACCAGTCGCTCCAAGTCGTCCGCCAGATGCGCGCCCCACTCGGGCAAGCCGCGCGTGAATGCGTTGTGTTCGAGGTCGAGCGTGTGACGCAGATGGTCGACGCCCGGCAGCAGCGCGCCGAAGAACTTGCGATTGTTCGACAGCCCGCCCACCGAGATGCCGCCGAAGCCGACACCGTGGTAACCCTTCTCGCGACCGATCAGCCGCTGCCGTGACGCCTGGCCTTTGACGCGGTGATAGGCCAGCGCGATCTTCAGCGCGGTGTCCACCGACTCCGAGCCGGAATTGGTGAAGAACACATGATCCAGATCGCCCGGCGTGAGCTCGATCAGTCGATTGGCCAGCTCGAAGCCGGCGGGATGGCCCATCTGAAAGGTGGGCGCATAGTCCAGCGTCGCCATCTGTTCGGCGACCGCGGCGGCGATCTCTTTGCGACCGTGCCCCGCGTTTACGCACCACAGGCCCGCGCAGCCGTCGAGTACTTTGCGGCCGTCGGGCGTCCAGTAGTGCATCCCTTCAGCACGAGCCAGCAGGCGCGGCTGATCCTTGAACTGCCGGTTGGCGGTGAAAGGCATCCAGAAGGCTTCGAGAGCTGCGCGCGTGAGAGCCGGGGACATGGGCACCGCCTGAATCGGGTCGGAGGATGGGACGGCCGAATGATAAGAAAAATCAACAAGCGGCTCAAATGTGTCCGACGAAAGGCGGGAAAAAAGCTGGATCGGGTGCCGTCGCGTCTATTATTCTAAACAGAATCCAGTGAGCGAGGCGGGCAATGAGCATCGATGTAGGCGGTCATCTGAGGGCGGTCCGCATGATGTACGGGCTGTCCCAGCGCGAGCTGGCCAAGCGCGCCGGCGTCACCAACGGCACCATTTCGCTGATCGAGCAGAATCGGGTCAGTCCGTCGGTGAGCTCGTTGAAAAAAGTGCTGGACGGCGTGCCGATGTCGCTGGCCGATTTCTTCACCTTGGATTTGCAGGAATCTCCCCAAGTTTTCTACGCCCGCGACGAGCTCGCGGACATCGGCGACCGCGACGTGTCGCTGCGGCTGGTGGGGGCGAAGCGCGCCAATCGCGCCATGACCATCATGCACGAGCGCTATCGTCCGAAGGCCGACACCGGCGCGGACATGCTGAGCCACAAGGGTGAGGAGGGCGGCATCATCCTGACGGGCCACATTGAATTGACTGTAGGGGGTCAAAGCAGGGTGCTCGGCCCCGGAGACGCGTACTATTTCGCCAGCGCGGTCCCGCATCGGTTCCGCAACGTCGGCGACGAGCCTTGCGAAATCATCAGCGCCAGCACGCCGCCGACGTTTTGACTTTCACCCGAACTTTTGACCCAGGAGCGCTCGAACGCGTCATGAAGACTACGGTTGCCGCCACTCAATTCGCCAGCACGCCGGACCGCACGGCCAATCTCGCCACTGCCGAGCGGCTGGTGCGCGAGTCGGCCAGGCAGGGCGCGAACATCGTCCTGATCCAGGAGCTGTTCGAGACGCCCTACTTCTGCAAGGAGCACGACCCGAAGTGCTTCGCGCTGGCGCTCCCGATCGAAGAGAACCCGGCGGTGCGTCGCTTCCAGAATCTGGCGCGCGAGCTGAACGTCGTGCTCCCGTGCAGTGTGTACGAGCGCGCCGGCAATGCGTTCTACAACTCGGTTGCGATCATCGATGCCGACGGCTCGCTGCTCGGCACGTACCGCAAGGCGCACATTCCCGAGAGCCCGGGCTATCACGAGAAATTCTACTTCTCGCCCGGCGATACCGGCTTCAAGGTGTGGCCGACGCGCTTTGGTACCATTGGCGTGGCGATCTGCTGGGACCAGTGGTTTCCGGAATCGGCGCGCGCCATGGCCCTGCAAGGCGCGGAGATTCTGTTCTACCCGACGGCGATCGGCTCGGAGCCGCAGGATCTGAGCATCGATTCGCGCGATCATTGGCAGCGCGCGATGCAAGGCCACGCCGCGTCCAACATCATGCCGCTGGTCGCTTCCAATCGCATCGGCACCGAGAAGGGTCAGAACTGGACGGTGACCTACTACGGCTCGTCGTTCATCGCCGATCACACGGGCGCGATCGTGAAGCAGGCGCCGCGCGAGGGCGAGGCGGTGCTCACGGCGACGTTCGATCTCGATGAGATCCGGAATTATCGGAACGCCTGGGGCGTGTTCCGCGATCGGCGGCCGGAGCTGTACGGCCCCATTCTGACGCTCGACGGCCAGCAGCGAGCGCGCTAATCCATTCTCTCCGGGCGGGAGAGACCGCGCGTGAGCGCGGCTAAGGGTAATTCATGCAAATTTTCGTATCGTGTCCGCCGGGCGTCGCGGATCTCACTGCCGCGGAGCTGCGCAATTGCGGCGCGACTCAAACTCGCGAGTTCAAGCTCGGCGTCCAGGCGGAAGGCTCGCTCGAAGTCGCTTATCGCGCGTGTTTGTGGTCGCGTACGGCGAGTCGCGTGCTGCTGCCGCTGGGAACGTTCCCGGCGGCGACTCAGGATCAGCTGTATCAAGGGGTGGCCAGCATCGACTGGCAGCAGCACGTCAACCCGAAGGGCACGCTCGCCATCGATTTCGGTGGTTCGTCGAGCGGCATCACGCACACGCATTTCGGCGCGCTCAAGACCAAGGACGCCATCGTCGATCAGTTTCGTGATCGCACCGGCGAGCGACCCTCGGTGCAGTTGGAACAGCCCGACGTGCGAATCGATGTGCGGCTCGATCGCGACCGCGCGACGGTCAGCCTCGATCTTTCCGGCGACAGCCTGCATCGTCGCGCCTACCGCGCTCGCGGCGTGGCCGCCCCGTTGAAGGAAAATCTAGCGGCCGCGGTATTGCTTCGCTGTGGTTGGCCGGCGATCGCGGAGGCGGGCGGCGAGCTGGTCGATCCGATGTGTGGTTCGGGCACATTGCCCATCGAAGCCGCGCTGATGGCGCTCGATGTTGCACCGGGATTGCTGCGCAGCTACTTCGGCTTCATTCGTTGGCGAGGTCACGATCGTGCCTTGTGGGATCGGTTGATCCAGGAAGCTCGCGATCGCCGCGAGTCCGCGGCGACGAAGAAAATCACATTGCGGGGCTACGATGCCGATGCGACGGCAGTGCGCGCCGCCATCGAGAACGTCGAGCGCGCGAAGCTGCGCGGCGTCGTTCATATCGAGCGGCGCGATCTCGAACAGTTGACGCGCCAGAGCGAAGCGACGACAGGTCTGGTCGTCAGCAATCCTCCGTATGGCGAGCGCATCGGCGAGCAGGAGCGATTGCAGGCGCTGTATCAAACATTGGGCGCGAAGCTGCGTGAGCACTTCGAAGGTTGGAAGGCCGCGGTGCTGACCGGCAACCCACCGCTGGCGAAGGCGGTAGGCATCAACGCACGTCGTACGCACACCCTGTTCAATGGACGCATCGAATGCCGGCTGCTGCGTTTCGACGTGACGCCCGGCGACTACGTCGGCGAGCGCAAGCCGCCGCCGGATGCCGCCGAGCTTCGCGAACGGCCGGGTGCGCAAATGTTCGCCAATCGTCTGCGCAAGAATCTGAAGACGATGCAGGACTGGGCGCGTCGCGAAAACGTCGATTGCTATCGCATCTACGATGCCGACATGCCCGAGTACGCATTCGCCATCGATCAGTACAGCAACGGCGATGGCGAGCGCTGGGTGGTCGTGCAGGAATACGCCCCGCCGAAGACGATCGAGCCCAAGGCCGCGCGCCAGCGGCGCAACGAAGCGCTCGCGGTGATTCCTCACGAGCTCGGTCTGGCCGAGGATCGCCTGTTCATTCGCGAGCGTCGCCAGCAAAAAGACGGCACGCAATACGAGAAGCTGGATAACGAGCGCGAATTTCACATCGTGCGCGAGCAGCCGTATCGGTTCGCGGTGAACTTCACCGACTACCTGGATACCGGCTTGTTTCTAGATCACCGGCTGACGCGTCGATACGTCGGCGAGCTGGCTCGCGGCAAACGTTTTCTGAATCTGTTCGCGTACACGGGTACTGCGACGGTGTATGCCGTGGGCGGCGGGGCCGCGTCCTCGACGACGGTCGATATGTCGCGCACTTATCTCGACTGGGCCAAGCGCAACCTGGCTTTGAACAATCTCGCCGGGCCCGAGCACGGGTTCGTGCAAGCCGACTGTCTGGCCTGGCTGCAAGAACAGCGCGACAAGTCGCGACGTTGGGATTTGATGTTCATCGACCCGCCGACGCATTCGCGCTCCAAGCGCATGGAGCAGGATTTCGATGTGCAGCGGGACCACGTCCAACTATTGACTCTTGCTGCGCAGCTGCTGACCCCCGACGGCACCATCGTGTTCTCGAACAATTACACGCGCTTTCGCCTGGATCGCGAGGGGCTGGCGGCCTTCGAGATCGAAGACATCGGTCGTCGCACGCTGCCGAAGGACTTCGAGCGTAATCCGCGCATCCATGCTTGTTATGTCTTGAGGCGCCGTTCGAGCGCGGATGTGCTTGCAGGAGTTACTGAAAATCCTGCTGGCCCGGCGGCCGTGCGCTGAGCGGAACCGACCCACCGCCGGTGGTTCGAACGTCCACCGGCGGGCGGCTGCGGCGGAACATGCTGCGCCAGAAGGGTGAAGCAGGCGTTTTTTCCCGTAAGAAAAGCGCCAAATACGGCGCTAGCTGATTGCCATGACCGGGCTGTTGCAGCACAATTGCGCCCGCGTTACAGACCCCTGATGGGCAGGATGCCCGCGTTCGGGTCCGCAGATCCGACCTCCTCTCCATAGTCGATTGTGAAGTGATTGTTATGAGCGGCGATCCGTTCCAGGTTCATTTTCATCCCAAGCTGGGCGTGGTGATCTACGACCCCGTCGCGCAGATGGGCTTGGCCCGCGAGCAGATGCGCCTGTTCAAGGTCGGCTCGATGACCTCCAGCACCTTCATGCGCGGCATCGTCAGCAAGGATCTGAGCGCCTGCACGGGTGAAACGGCCGATCAGAGCGCGGCCGCCGTGGATTCCTACCGCGCCGCTCGTACCGGCCGCCGCAAGCCGTACTGCGAACAGTGCCGCCGTCATTTCGGCTCGGTGGATTTCGCCGTGTGCGGTGATTGCAACGGCATCCGTTGCACCTGTGGTACGTGCAGCTGCGTGTCCAGCTCGCGCCGTCGCAAAGCTGCGTGAATCTTCCGCAGCTGGGATAATCGAAAGGCGCCGCTTGCGGCGCCTTTTCACATATGAACATTTTTCGTGTCTTCACCATCGAAGCTGCGCATCGCCTGCCGAACGTTCCGGCGGGCCACAAGTGCGCGCGCCTGCATGGTCACTCCTTTCGTATCGAGCTGCATGTCAGCGGCGAGGTCGATCCGGTCACCGGCTGGGTGATGGATTTCGCCGATGTGAAGCGGGCGTTCCAGCCCATCTACGACCGGCTCGATCATCATTACTTGAACGAGATCGAGGGCTTGGAGAATCCCACCAGCGAGAATCTGGCGCGTTGGGTATGGCAGCAGGCCAAGCCCGTGCTGCCGCTGCTGAGCAAGGTCGTGATCCACGAAACCTGCACCAGCGGCTGCGAATACCGCGGCGAGTAATCGATCAGCTCGTGAGTGTGGCGAAGGTCGTCTGGATGTCGGTGAGACTCACCGGCTTCACCAGATGCGCTTCGAATCCGGAGCTGGCCGAGCGTTGTCTGTCGCCGGCGAGACCGTAGCCGGTCACCGCGACCAGGTGTGCAGACGGGCAAATCGCCTTCAGACGACGCGCCACTTCATAACCATCCATTTCCGGCAGGCCGATATCCAGCAGCACGAACTGCGGGTCGAAGCTTGCAGCTCGATGGAGCGCTTCCGCGCCGGAATACGCAGTGAGCGTGGCGTGCGCTTCGAGTTGAAGTAACAATGCGAGCGAGTCGGCCGCGTCGCGATTGTCGTCGATGATCATCACGCGGGCCGGGCCACGGCTTCCGGCGCTTTCGCCTGGCAACCCCTCGTGAGGTTGAGTTGCGAGGGGCAGGCGAAGAGTAAACGTCGAGCCCTGGCCAAGACCCGGACTGCTGGCGGTCACTGTGCCACCCTGCATTTCCATGAGCATGCGGCACACCGGAAGGCCGATGCCGAGGCCGCCCTGCGATCGATCCAGGGGGCGCTCGCCCTGGACGAACAATTCGAACACACTGGAAATCAGCTCGGGCGGCATGCCGATGCCATCGTCGGTGATCGCAACGACCGCCGAGCCGTGCTCGATCATGGTCCGCACATGAATCTCGCCGCCAGGGTCGGTGTACTTGGCAGCGTTCGTCAGCAGGTTCGAGATGCACTGCGCGAGCCGCGCCTTGTCGCCGTACACCCAGAGCGGCTCGGGACACATGCTCAGGGTGAGTCGATGTTTCTTTTCCTGAATCAGCGGCTGCGTGGTGTCGAGCGCGATATCGATACACGATTGCAGGCCGAGGCGCTCGCGATTGATCTCGATGCGCCTTTGAGTAATCCGTGACACGTCCAGCAGATCGTCGAGCAGGCGGCCCAGATGACCGATCTGCCGCTCCACGATGCCGATCAGCGATTGTTCCTTCTCCCGATTCACCGTCAGGCGCGATAACGCCTGTGCGGCATTACCGATGGCGGCGGCGGGATTGCGCAACTCGTGGCTGAGCATCGCGAGGAATTCATCCTTGCGCGCGTTGGCGTCTCGCCAGCGAGCCTCGCTGTCGCGCAGCAGGCGCTGAGATTCGATCTGTTCGGTGATGTCGATGACGATTGCGACTCCCTGCACCGGGCGGCCGGCGTCGTCGACGACGAAATTGCCGAACAGATTCACCCAGACGATGCTGCCGTCCTTGCGGACATAGCGCTTCTCGACGGTGTAGTCGGTCAGCTTGCCGGCGATGACCTCACTCGCCAGTTGCTGATCCTGCGCGATGTCCTCCGGATGAGTGAGATCCTGCCAGCGCCTGGTGTACAGCTCCTCGGGGCTGTAACCGACGAGCTTGCAAAATGCGCGGTTGACGTATTCGAACCTGCCATCCAGCGAATTGTGAGCGACGCCGACGGGCGCATGATCCAGCAGCGCACGATAGCGGGCTTCGCTATGGCGGAGTGCCGCTTCCGCCCGCTTGCGCTCCGTAATGTTGGTGCCGGAGCTGACCACGCACTCGGGCCCCATGGGAAACAGCGTGACGAAAAAGTCCCTGTCGCGATGATGCGCTTCATAGCGAACGATCTGCCGGGTCTGCAGTACTTGCGCGGCCTGCGCGATCATCCGGCTGGCTTGTTCCGGATCGAACAGTTCCGTGACATGGCAGCCGAGCAGCTGGTCACGGCGATAGCCCAGCAGTTCCAGCGAGTTCG
>Ga0065721_10004282_pt1 | contig 32583 bp, 23 predicted proteins | sample Mesricmetagenome_FD_59108 | JGI IMG/M metagenome (GOLD analysis project Ga0065721, IMG submission 59108) | Mesophilic microbial community from rice straw/compost enrichment Sample: eDNA_1 v2 (version 2) | ecosystem: Engineered > Solid waste > Grass > Composting > Bioreactor | place: USA: Davis... | reverse complement strand
CGGACGGTAGAGGGGTGCCTGGCGCGGCTGCAGTATCCGCTTCCCGTGAAGCCGATACTGCCCCCGATGTAGGCACCCCTCTACCGCCGCGGGAGAGGCACCCGGAGGGTACCCGGGGGTGAGGGCTCCGGAAACCCAAGCCGGAGGCGAGGGCTCATCCAAAGAGCAAAGCCCGAGGGCCCATCCGGAACGCCAAACAACCCTATGATCGAAACCCTACCCACGCCCCCCACGACGACCGCAACCCATCTGACCGGCAGCGCCAGCAGCGGCAGCGGCGGCAGCGCCGGCGGCCACGTCACCCAGGACATCGTCGCCAAACTCTGGAACCTGTGCAACATCCTCAAGGACGACGGCGTCACCTACCACCAGTACGTCACCGAGCTGACCTACCTCCTGTTCCTCAAGATGGCGAAGGAGACCGGCACCGAGGACAAGCTGCCCGAAGGCTGGCGCTGGGACGACCTGGAGGCGCGCACCGCCCCGGAACGGCTGGAGTTCTACAAGCGCCTGCTCATCCACCTCGGCGGCAGCGGGCACGGCAGCGCCCCCCTGGTGCAGGAGATCTATGCCAACGCCTCCTCGTTCATCAAGAAGCCGACCACGCTCTCCACGCTCGTCAGCGAGATCGACCGCATCGACTGGTACAACGCGCGCCGCGAGGGCCTGGGCGACCTCTACGAGGGGCTGCTCCAGAAGAACGCCGACGAGAAGAAGTCCGGCGCGGGCCAGTACTTCACCCCCCGCCCGCTCATCGACAGCATGGTCGCCGTAATGCAGCCGCGCATCGGTGACGTCATACAGGACCCCGCGGCCGGCACCGGTGGCTTCCTGATCGCCGCCGACCGCTACATCCGCGCCCACGATGACCCGGACGCCTGGACCGAGGAGCAGCAGCGCCGTTACCACACGGCGACGTTCTACGGCATGGAGCACGTGCAGGACACCCACCGGCTCGCGCTGATGAACCTGATGCTCCACGGCATCGACTCGGACACCGGCGCCGGCGCGGCCGGCATCCACTACGGCGACACGCTCTCGCCGGACGGGCAGCGGCTCCCGCGCGCCACCCTGATGCTCACCAATCCGCCGTTCGGCACCAAGAAGGGCGGCGGGCTCCCCACGCGCGACGACTTCACCTTCCCCACCAGCAACAAGCAGTTCTGCTTCCTCCAGCACATCTACCGCGGCCTGGCGCCCGGGGGGCGTGCGGCGGTGGTGCTGCCGGACAACGTGCTGTTCGAGGGGAACGTGGGCCGGGCCATCCGCGCGGACCTGATGGACAAGTGCGACCTGCACACCATCCTGCGCCTGCCGACCGGCATCTTCTACGCGCAGGGGGTGAAGACCAACGTGCTGTTCTTCACCCGCGGGACGACGGATAAGGGGAACACGAAGGAGGTGTGGGTCTACGACCTGCGCGCGAACATGCCGGCCTTCGGCAAGCGGACGCAGCTTTCGCGGGCGCACTTTGCGGACTTCGAGGCGGCGTTCGGCCCGGACCCGTGGGTCGGCCCCGAGGCACGGGCGGCGCGGGTGGATACCGGGGAGAGCGGGCGGTTCCGGCGCTTCGGGCGGGAGTGGATCGCGGAGCGGGGCGACAGCCTGGATATCGCGTGGCTGAAGGACGAGAGCGGGGAGGCGGCGGACGACGGGCTTTCGGAGCCAGAGGCGCTGGCGCAGTTCGCGGTTGGGGAGTTGGAGGGGGCGCTGGAGGAGTTGCGCGGAATCCTGGCGGAACTCGGCGTGGAGGAAGTCCTGTGAGTGATCTGCCGGAAGGGTGGGCGTATGCTCCATTAAGCTACCTGACAACTAAAGTCGGAAGCGGGGCGACACCGCGCGGAGGCGAGTCGGCTTACAGCGACTCTGGCATTCCGCTTATTCGTTCGATGAACGTGGTCTTCTTCGGCTTCAAACGCCAGGGGTTGGCATTCATTGACGAGCGGCAAGCATCTGCTTTGAACAATGCGGAGGTACGAGCAGGTGATGTACTCCTGAACATCACTGGGGCATCTATCGGGCGCGTAACGATAGCGCCCAGTGATATGGACGGCGCACGCGTCAATCAGCATGTCTGTATCATCCGTCCGGTTGATGACTTGGACAAGCGATTTCTTAACGCGTTTCTCTCAAGCCCGATTATGCAGGAGGCGATCGGCGCAGAGAATTATGGCGCAACACGGCAGGCACTCACGAAACAGCAGGTATTGGATTTTCAGATTCCTATCGCCCCTCTTAACGAACAGCGCCGCATAGCCGACAGACTCGACGCCCTGCTCGCCCGGGTGGACGCCTGCCGCGGACGCTTGGACCGCATCCCGGCTCTTATCAAGCGCTTCCGTCAGGCGGTGCTGGCGGCGGCAACGTCGGGCAAACTGACCGAGGAGTGGCGAGAGGCGCGTGGGATTACGGAAGAGTGGGCGGAAGCTACCCTGGGTGACATTATAAGCCGTGTCGAAGCAGGCTTGAACTTTCAGTGCATCGAGAGACCGCCAGTTGATGGCGAACGCGGTCTGGTTAAAATCAGCGCCGTAACTTGGGGCACCTATGACGATGACGAAAGTAAAACCTTCCCCCCGGGCAAAGACGTTCCGGAATCAACACGCATCCGACCGGGCGATTTCCTCATTTCGCGCGCCAACACTCTGGAACTGGTAGGCGCGTGCGTCATCGTGGAATCCGTCCGTCGCGCTGTGTACCTGTCTGATAAGGTCTTGCGTCTGGTCATGGATGATGCCTTAAAGCCGTGGGTACTTTACGTCTTGCGGTCGCCGTACGGTAGGGCACAGATTGAGAGTCTCGCGAGTGGAAACCAGCTTTCCATGCGCAATCTGTCCCAAGCAAATCTGCGCACGGTCAAGGTTCCTCTGCCGGGCGATGACGAGCGTGCAGAGATTCTTCGGCGCGTCGAAACCCTATTCGCCTTCGCCAACCGCTGGGAAGCCCGCGTCAACGCCGCCCGTGACGCTGCGACCCGCATCACCCCCGCCCTGCTCGTCAAAGCATTCCGCGGCGAACTCGTCCCGCAGGCCCCTGACGACGAACCCGCCGCCGTACTGCTGGAGCGCATCCGGCAAGCGCCCGCTGCCCCTGCGCCCCGCGCGCGACGGAGCGCGAAAGCCGGGGCCGACGCAGCGCCCACCGCGCCAGGACGGAAACGAACCGCCGCCAAACAACCCGCGGAACCGCGCGACCTGTTCTCCCCGCAGACCCCGTAAACCCGCCCGCAGCGCGCATCCCCCACAGAACAGGCACGGGCACCTCTGCCCGGTACGGGCGTCCCCAGCCCCCGGGGACGCCCCCCGACCACCCGACGCCGCCCTGCGCCCCCGGAGCCGCCCGGAGGGCGCTTGGCCGAAGGCCCCCAGACGTGGGCTTCAGCCCGCGGCAACAAACCGGCCGCAAAAACGCGGCCCAACCACCCACCCGAACCCACCCCCGACCCCCTCCCCCCCCTTCTCCGCCTCGCCGAGCGGCCCCCACACAGAACCCGGACGAGCGCAACTCCCCCTCTCCCACACGCGAAGCGTGACCCCTTGGGAGAGGGGCAGGGGGGTGAGGGATTCCGAAGGCCGGGGGGGTGAGGGCTCCCCTACAGCGAGCCCGCCCCGAAAAGAAACGAACGTTTGCTAAAATATAAGGAGAAGCGACAAAAAGCCGCCGCAAAACGCACGGCCCAAAAGCAATCACCTCGAGAAGACTCCCCATGCACGACGCCCCCCGCGAAGAACCTCCCCCGCCCGCCCAACCCGACCACGACGCCGCAACGCGCGCCGACGCCGAAGAGGCCGCCGAGCAGCGCCGACGCAAAGCCGCTGAGAAAGACCGCGCCCGCCGCGCCGCCAGGATCGCCGCCGGACTCTGCCGCGACTGTGGCAAGCCCCGCAACGCCACCCCGCACGGCACCCCCCAGTTCTGCGAACGCTGCTCCGAAGCACGGCTCGAACGCACCCGCGCCTTCCGCGCCCGCAAAAAGGAAGAGCGCGCCGCCCGCGGAGAAACCCTCCGCAGCCACAAACCCCGCCACGGCGTCTGCCCCCACTGCCGGCACGAACGCCTCACCCCCCACGGCCGCACCGACGACGGTACCGGGTACCGCTACCTCTGCGGCTACTGCGGGCGAACCTCCTCCGGTATCGTCCCCCTCGCCCCGCCCGACCCGCAAACCTCCCCCTGCCCCTACTGCCACGCCCCCTGCCGGTGGTCCAGCGCCCACCGCCTCAAGAACGGCGCCCTCCGCCGGCGCTACCGCTGCACCGCCTGCCACCGCTACAACACCGACCTTTTCCCCGAACCCCCGCTCCGCCAGCCCGGCGACCCGCCCCTGCGCCACCGCCTTACCATCTACCTCAACCCCATGGCGAACCTCAGCCTCATCCACTACTGCAACACCCGGCGCATGTCCGCCGCCCAGGCCATCCGCGACATCTTCCGCCGCGCCAACTCCCTCCCCACCGTCCGCGTCTCCACCGCCCGCGCCACCCGCGACCGCGACGGCCGCCCCACCGTCCTCGTCACCTCCCCCCGCCCCGCCCCACCGCCCACACCCGAGGAAACCGCCCAACTCGCCCGCTACCGCCTCCCCGACCTGCGCCCCGACGTCACCCGCGCCCGTGCCCGCCGCACCGGCGAACACCGCCACGCCCCCACCGTCCTCGTTAGCACCCGCCTCGCCGTCCGCCTCGACGACGCCGCCAAAGCCGGCCTCCTCAAAGAAATGCGCCGCACCGGCCGCACCCACCAGGAAGCCGCCCGCCACCTCATCACCCATACCCGCCCATAGCCGCCCGTGGAACCGTTCCTCCCCCTCCTTCGCCTGCGAGGGAGGGGGCTGGGGGGTGGGTGCCTCTGCCGGGGGGTGGGTGCCGCTCCCACGAAAAAAAAGGCGGCCACGGAAACCCCGTAGCCGCCTCTCGCCCATGTAGCCCGCGCAGGCGGGCTTGAATCCCGGAAGCCGGGGGTTTCAACCCACGGCCCCCGCCCCCCTACTTAATCCCCGTCGTCGCAATCCCCTGGATAAACGTCTTCTGCGCCAGGAAGAACAGCACGATCACCGGAAGAATCACCAGCACCGACGCCGCCATCAGCAGGTGCCACTCCGTCCCCCCGTGCTGCGACTGGAACGCCTGAAGCCCCAGTGCCAGCGTATACTGCTCCGGACGCTGCAGATACACCAGTGGCCCCAGGAAGTCGTTCCACGTCCCCATAAACGTAAACAGCGCCACCACCGTCAGCGCCGGCACCGCCAGCGGCACGATCACCCGCCGGAAAATCCCCCACTCCGAACAGCCGTCGATGCGCGCCGCCTCCGAAAGCTCCTCCGGAATCGTCATAAAGAACTGCCGCAAAAGGAAGATATTGAACGCCGACCCGAAGAACGACGGCACCCACAGCGGCTTGAACGTCCCCAGCCACTGCACCGGCGTATGGTCCCCCAGCCACCGGAACAGCGAAAACAGCGACACCATCGTCACCGGAAACGGAATCATCATCGTCGAAAGCAGGATCGCAAACAGCACCCCCCGCCCCCGGAACTTGATCTTCGCAAACCCGTAGGCCACAATCGCGCTCGATGTCACCGTCCCCACGATCGTCAGCACCGCGATAATCAGCGTGTTGCGCGTGAACAGCGGAAAGTCGATCTTCGGCGAGTTCAGCACCGTCCAGTAGTTCATCGGCACCACCGGGTCCGGGATGAACTGCGGTGGGAACGCCATCGTCTTGTCCAGCGTCTTCAGACTCGTCGAAACCATCCACAGAAACGGCAGCAAAAAGCCCACCGAGATCAACAGCAGCCCCAGGTGCGTCAGCGCCCGCTCCAGCCGCTGCTGCCCCTGCCGCGACCCCGCCGGCCGGTACGCCGCGCCGCCGCCGCCGCTGCCATTGCTGCCGCTGCCGCTGCCGTGCGGCACGCCCGCCCTGTCCTTCAGGCCCGCCGCCGCCGCGCCCGCCGCCTCCTCGGCGACCTCCCTCGGAACCGTACTCATCGCTGTGCGCCCCCTTACGCCCCCTGGTAGTGCACCCACCGCTTGCTCGACCAGAACGCGATCCCGGTCAGGCACAGAATGATCACCAGTTGAATCCACGCCATCGCGCTCGCGTAGCCCATCTTCAGGTACTGGAAGGCGTTATCGTACAGGTACATCGTGAAGAAGTAGGTTGCCCGCGCCGGCCCGCCCTGCGTCATGATGAACGGGATCGCGAATACCTGTAGCGTCCCGATGATCGCCATCACCAGATTAAAGAAGATCACCGGGCTGATCATCGGCAGCGTCACGTTCCGCAGGCGGCTCAGTGGCCCCACCCCGTCCAGTTCCGCCGCCTCGTACAGGTCCTTCGGGACGTCCTGCAGGCCCGCCAGGTAGATCACCACCGTATGCCCCACGCCCCACAGGCTCATCATCGCCAGCGCCGGCATCGCCCACTGCGGCATCGTCAGCCAGCCCGGCCCTTCGATGCCGAACCAGCGCAGTATCGTGTTAATCAGCCCCAGCTTCGCGTTGAACAGCCACAGCCACAGCATCGCGCTCGCCACCGTCGGCACCAGCGACGGCAGGAAGATGATCGTCCGGTAGATCGCCTGCCCCTTGATCGGCGCGTTCAGCAGCAGCGCCAGCCCCAGCGACACCACCATCCCCGCCGGCAGCGCCATCACCGCGTACTTGAACGTGTTGACCAGCACCTTCCAGAACACCGGGTCCGCCATCAGGTCCCGATAGTTCTGTAGCCCGATATACAGCGGCGCCTGCAACAACGAATAGTCGCACAGACTGTAGTAAAACGATAGCCCCACCGGGATCGCCGTAAACAGCAGAAACCCGAAGATCCACGGCGAAAGGAACCCCAGTCCCTTCCCCAGACTCACCCACTCCGCGCGCCGCATCATCGCCGCACCTCGCTCCCGTTTCCCTCGCCGGGCGCGACGACGCCCGTACTGCCGCGCGCCCTCTGCAGCGCCTGGAACCGCTCCCACTTCTCCGTCAGCCGCGCCTGCGCCTCCCGCAGCGCCGGCTCCGGCTCCTTCTCCAGCAGATAGATCTGCTGGATGGTATTGTTCATCTCCTCGTTCACCTCGGGCCAGATCGGCACCGGCGGCACCGGCTTCGCGTTCGGGCTCGCCGCCAGCTCCTCAAACACCCCGATGTACGGGTTCGGGTGCTCCCGCAGGAACTTCTCGCTCACCTCGGTCAGCGGCGAATTCTTACAGTGCAGCGCGCATAGCTTCTCCATCACATCCTGCCGGTTGACATACGCGATGAACTCGAACGCCTCCTTGCGGTGCCGCGCCCCGCGCGGAATCACCAGCACATCGAAGCCGGTGTACGTCACCTTCTCCAGCCCCGGCACCGCCGAAGGGAACGGCGCCGCGGCCCACTCATAGTTCCGCCGCCGCTCCTCCACCGACATCCCCTTCTCCTGCTCCTTCGGGAACGCCCGCCGGTTCATCTTCGGCGCCAGGTCCTCGATGTAGTTCGCCATCCACGGCCCCTGCTGCTCCATCACCACCTGGCCCACCAGGAACGCGTTCTGCGCCGAGTTGAACCCGCCCAGCCCGCTCCGGAACTCCGTCATCGAGTCCTTCCCCAGCCGCTTCGAGTAGCTCTGCACCCACGTAAACGCCCGCACGCTCTCCGGCGAGTCCGCCGTGAACTTCTGCGCCTCCGCGTCGAAAAGCTGCCCCCCGAACCAGTACGGCGTATGCACCAGGAACCACCCCGGCTCCATCGGCAGGTAACCCGCCACATCCACCCGCCCCCGCGCGTCCAGCTTGTCCAGCGCTTCCGCGTACCGGTCCAGCTCCTCCACCGTCTTCGGCACCCCGTCCGGGTCCAGCCCCGCCTTCCGCAGCGCCGCCGCGTTCTCCTGAAAAATCCGCTTATTGTAGTGGAGCGCCACCGCCGCCGGCGTACTGATAAGCGCCCACAACTTACCGTTGTAGTGGCACGCCTCCCAGTAAACGCGCTTGTAGTACCCCTCGCCGATGCCGTGCTCCCGCGCCAGATCGTCCAGCGGCTCCAGGGCATCAATCGCCGCAAACTGCGCCACCTGCGCGTCCCAGAGCCCGGCAATGTCCGGCGGCACCCCCGCCGCCGTCGCCACCAGAGTCTTCTGGTTGATGTTACTCATCGACAGGTACTCGACGTAGATGCCCTTCTCTTTGCCGACCGTCGCGTTGAAGTCGTTAACAATCTCCTTCATCTGCTCGGCCTCGTTGCCGGTCCACTTCTCCCAGTAGGAGACCACCACCCGGTCCTTCGGCCGATCCGCATTCGCCCGCGGCCCGAAGACCAGTAGCCCCGTAGCCAGCAGCAGCAACACAGCAATAACGAGGTAGCGCATTACTCTCATAGGAAGCCCTCACCGCAGCGCCAACGCCGCTCTTAATGGGTTGGCCGATTCCCCGCCGAAAATCCTGCTTTTCCCGCACGAAAACACCTGGAAAAGGCAGCCGGGCGCGCCGTGGCGGGTATAACCATCCCGGAGCAAACCCATGGCAACCCACAAAAACGCTGCAGAGCAGACCGGCCGGCAGTTCCTCCGTGACACCCTCGCCTACGTGGACCGCGCCGCGGCCCATGTCACCGGCCACTCGCCCGGAGTCATCGACCAGATCCGCGAGTGCAACGCCGTCTGCCGCTTCCGCTTCCCCGTCCGCATGGACGACGGCCGCATCGAAGTCTTCGACGCCTTCCGCGCCGAGCACAGCCACCACCGCCTCCCCACCAAAGGCGGCATCCGCTACAGCCCCGACGTCACCGAAGACGAGGTCGTAGCCCTCGCCGCCCTGATGACCTTCAAATGCGCGATCGTAGACGTCCCCTTCGGCGGCGCCAAGGGCGGCGTGCGCGTGGACGCCCGCCGCCTCTCCGAAGGCGAGCGTGAGCGCCTCACCCGCCGCTACACCACCGAGCTCATCCGCAAGAACTTCATCGGCCCCGCGGTGGACGTGCCCGCACCTGATTACGGGACCGGCCCGCGGGAGATGGCATGGATCGCGGACACGTACAAGGCGCTCGCCCCCTCGCACGTTGGCGACACGATGGCGTGCGTCACGGGCAAGCCGCTCGCCCTGCACGGCATCCCGGGCCGCCAGGAAGCGACCGGGCGGGGCGTCGCCATCGGCATCCGCGAGGCGTGCCTGCGCGCCGAGGACATGACGCCGCTCGGTCTGACCGTGGGCGTCGAGGGCAAGCGCGTCATCATCCAGGGTCTCGGGAATGTCGGCCTGTACGCGGCGCAGTTCCTGTGCGCGGACGGCGCGGTGCTGGTGGGCGTGAGCGAGATCGAGGGGGGGCTGTACCGCCCGGGTGGCCTCGACCTGGAAGCGCTAATCGCCTACCGACAGGAGCACGGGACGCTGGCGGGATACCCGGATGCGGAGTTCCTGCCCGACCCGCGGTCGGTCCTGGAGCGGGAGTGTGACATCCTCGTGCCAGCCGCGCTGGAAGCGCAGATTAACGAGGAGAACGCGGGACGGATCACCGCGAAGATCATCGGGGAGGCGGCGAACGGCCCCGTAACCCGGGAGGCGGAGGCGATCCTGCGCCAACGGCCCGTGCTGATCCTGCCGGATATCTACCTCAACGCGGGCGGCGTGACCGTCTCCTACTTTGAATGGCTTAAAAACCTGAGCCACGTCAGCTTCGAGCGGATGAACAAGCGCTACCTGGACGTCACGCAGCAGAGTCTGCTCGGCGCGGTCGCGCGGATGACCGGCCAGACGCCTGCCGCGGAAGACATGTCCCGGCTCCGCGGGCCAACGGAGATCGAGATCGTCCGCACCGCTCTGGAGGAGACAATGGCGCGCTCGTATCTGAACATCCACAGCCTCTGGAAAGAGAGCGGTCTGCCGGACCTGCGGACGGCAGCCTTTGTGTTCGCCATCTCGCGCGTGGCCACAACCTACCAGATGCAGGGCGTCTTTCCCTGATCGGGGACGCGCCGGGCGGGATAGGATACGATGCATCCATAAGCATGAATGCCTCAACCGCCCACCCGGCGTCCCCCCCGGGCGCATCCCAGGAAGTCGAATCTGAGTACGAACGCCGCCTCGCAGACCGCCGCACGACGGAGGCGGCGTTGTCCCGGCGGGCAGACCGTGTCGGCAACGTCCGCCTCGCGGTCTTCCTCCTGGGCGCGATCCTTGCCTACTTTGCCATCTTTCCGCAGACGGTTTCGGCGTGGTGGCTCACGCTGCCCGGCGCGGCGTTCCTGGCGCTGGTGATCCACCACGACCGCCTCCTGAAGGCGCGGGACCGGGCGGGACGCGCCGCCGCCTTCTACGAGCAGGGGCTGCGCCGCCTGCGCGACGAGTGGGCGGGCACCGGCAACCCCGGGGACCGGTTTGCGGACCCCGCCCACCCCTACGCCGCGGACCTGGACCTTTTCGGTCACGGCTCGCTCTTTGAACTTCTCTGCACCGCCCGAACCCGGATGGGCGAAAACACACTGGCGGACTGGCTGCGCGCGCCCGCCGACGCGGCGGAAACGATTTGGGAGCGGCAGGCGGCGGTCGGAGAGTTGCGCGACCGTCTGGACCTGCGTGAGGACATCGCGGTCCTCGGGGCGGAGGTCCGCGCCGGCAAGCGCCGTGCAGGCGTGGACGCAGACGCGCTGGCGGCGTGGGCGGAGGCTCCACCGGTCCCCGTTCCCGGTTCTGCGGAGCGGTACGCCGTTCTGGGCGGGGCGGCGGCGCTGGGACTTGCTGCCGTCGGAGCGTGGATTGCCGGGCGCGGCCTGCTGCCGCTTGTTGTGATGGTTCCGGTGCTCGGCTTCCTGAGTGCACGCTGGCGCCGCTCCACCGAGGAGGTGCTCGCCCCGCTGGAGCAGGCGGCGCGTGACCTGGAGCTGCTGGCGGGACTCCTGGCCCGATTGGAGCGCGAAATGGTCTCCTCACCGATGCTATCGGCGCTGCACGGCGCTATTGCAGGTGGCGAGCCCGCCTCGGCGGCTATCTCCCGGCTGAATATGCTGCTGGACCTGCGCGACGCCGAGCGGAACCCGTTCTTCGCTCCGCTGGCGTTCCTCCTCCTGTGGCGGGTGCAATCGGCGGCGGCGGTTGAGAACTGGCGACGGTCACACGGCCCGCATGTGGCGGCGTGGCTGGCGGCGGCAGGAGAGTGGGAGGCCGTGGCGGCGCTGGCGGGCTACGCCCATGAGCATCCGGACGCCCCGTTCCCCGAGATCCTGCCCGACGGCTCACCGCCGGCATTCGAAGCGACAGGACTCGCCCACCCACTGCTGCCGCGGGGCGGCGCGGTTCCGAACGATGTGGCGTTCGGGGGCCCCAACACCCCGAAACTCCTGATGGTCTCCGGGTCGAACATGAGCGGCAAATCAACGCTGCTACGGGCGGTGGGGACAAACGCGGTACTGGCGATGGCCGGAGCGCCGGTGCGGGCGAAGCACCTGCGCCTGACGCGCGTCGCCATTGGTGCGTCGCTCCGGACACAGGATTCCCTCCAGAGCGGCGTTTCCCGCTTCTACGCGGAGATCTCGCGCCTCAAGCAGGTGACTGACCTTGCGGAGGGAGCCGGACGACTCCCTCTGCTCTTCCTGCTGGACGAGGTGCTGAGCGGCACGAATTCGCACGACCGGCGCATCGGGGCCGAGGCGATCCTGCGGGGGCTGGTGGCGCGCGGCGCCATCGGCCTCGCGACCACGCACGACCTCGCGCTGACGGAAATTGCGAATGACCCCGCCCTGCAGGCGGTCAACGTTCACCTGCAAGATCACCTCGACGACGCGGGGACGCTCGCCTTCGACTATCGACTTCAGCCGGGCGTCGTCACGCGCAGCAACGCCCTCGCCCTGATGCGTGCGGTCGGCCTCGACATCCGCTGACCCCTACTTGAGGAAGCGCCCGAGCACTTCGCGCACCTCTTCTACCAGGTTCTCGCGCTTCATCTCGCGGGCGCAGTCGTGCTCGCTGCCCGTGCCGTGGCCCACCACGCAGGATTCCAGGTGATTGGTGAGCAGTTCCACCCCCAGGGCGTCCAGCGCAGAGCGCGCCGCGGCGATCTGTGTGAGGATGTCCACGCAGTACTTATCCTCATCGATCATACGCGCAACGCCGGATATCTGTCCGGCGATGCGATTTACCCGGGCCTTTGCCTTCTTCTTCGTTTCTTCCGTCATCCGTGGAACGATCTCCGTGGGAATAGCGCTATGAAAACATTATACCCCCCGGGGGTACAAAGGACAAATCATAACGAGCGCGCATTTCTTCCGGGGTCTTGGGGTACATTCGTTGTGGAGATATGACCCGTAGTAAGGAGACGAATACCCCATGCCCAAAGTATCGATCGGAATAGAGGACGACGCGCGGAAGAAATCGGTCGCGATTCTGAACACGGTCCTCGCGTCGGATTCCGTGCTGTATACGAAGACCCGGAACTACCACTGGAACGTCACCGGCCCTACCTGGCGCGACCTGCACAAACTCCTCGAAGAGCAGTATCTGGCGCTGGCGGAGTCCAACGACGAGATCGCGGAGCGGGCTCGGAGCCTGGGCGGCAACGCCGTCGGTACGATGACGGAGTTCCTCCAGTGCAGCAAGATCCAGGACGAGAAGCCCAATCACTATCCGTCCGCGCATACGATGGTGCGGAGCTTGGTGGACGACCACGAGACGATCATCCGGTACCTGCGCGAGTCCATCTCGGCCACGGACGACTGGGACGACGTGGGCACCTCTGACATGCTGACCACGTTGATGGAGGCCCACGAGAAGATGGCCTGGATGCTCCGCGCCTTCCTGGAAGGCGAAGGCGTTTAGGCGTCCCACGGGAAATAGCGGCGGCGGAGGCACTGTCCTCCGCCGCTTTCGTTTGCCTGCTCCAAAGAGCGGGCGCGCGCCCGGAACTGCCCTACCGGATTTCTGGTCGGTGTTCCTACCGGGGCGCAAGCCTCGGGTCTGAGGCTGCGGTCGGCGAGTGAAGGGAGCACAAACGTGGAAACGGTGAAGGTAGCTACGGTCCCGGGACCGGCGTTCGAGTGGGAGAAGGCGGCGGGTTCGTCCGCGGCTGCGTCCCTGCCCCCCGCGGAGGATGAGGAGTTCCTGGACGCCTACTCGAAGGCGGTGGTGCGGGTCGCGGAAGCGGTCAGTCCCTCCGTGGTGAACATTGAGACCGCCGGGGGCAAGGGGCAGCCGCGCGGCGGGGGCGCCGGGTCCGGCTTCGTCCTCACGCCGGACGGCTACGTACTGACGAACAGTCACGTGATCCAGGGGGCGGAGCGGCTGCGCGTGACACTGGCGGATGGACGGACGTCCTCCGGTGAGGTGGTCGGCGACGATCCCTATACCGACCTGGCCGTTGTCCGCATCGACGCACCGAACCTGACGCCGGTTACGCTGGGCGATTCGGCGCGGGTGCGTGTAGGTCAGATGGCCATCGCCATCGGGAACCCGTTCGGGTTCCAGACCAGTGTCACCGCGGGCGTGGTCAGCGCACTCGGGCGGTCGCTCCGGGCCTACAGCGGACGGACCATCGACAATGTCCTGCAGACGGACGCCGCGCTGAACCCGGGCAACTCGGGGGGCCCTCTGGTCACCAGCCGGGGTGAGGTCATCGGGGTCAATACGGCGGTCATCCTGCCCGCACAGGGATTGTGCTTTGCTATCGCGGTAAACACAGCCCGGTTCGTCGCCGGGAAACTCATCGCGGAGGGGCGGGTGCGCCGCGCCTATATCGGTGTCGCGGGGCAGAACGTGGTCCTGCCGCGCCGCCTGACGCTGCTGCACGGCGCTCCGGAGACCGGCGTCCTGGTGGCGGGCATCGAGCCGAACAGCCCGGCGGCGCTGTCGTCGCTGAAGGAGGGCGACGTGATTATCGCGCTGGAGGCCCACCCGGTGACCGGCATCGACGACCTGCACCGCCTGCTCAGCGCCGAGCGGGTTGGGGTGCGCATTCCGCTCACGGTCCTGCGCCGGGGCGAGCGGGAGATTGTTCACCTCGTCCCCGCCGAGATGGCGTGAAAGGTGTTGCCGCCGGGGAAGGCGAAGCCTTCCCCGGTGCCCCGCTATGACGCAGTACCTTTTCCTCAACGCCGCCCCAGGCGCGCGCTGGAATCAGAACCACCCGGAAACTATCACCGAAGCCCTGTTCCGTGAGCCAATGGCCGCCCTGCGGATGGCGGGTGACCCGCCGCCTCGCGTCCGCCCCGGGCTCTCGTTCATCCTCTCCTATCTGGATGGCCCGTCGGAGAGTCTGGACGAAACCCTGCGCCGCCTCCTCGCCCTCGCAGAGCGCGAGGAGGTCCCCGTTCTGATCGTGCTCGACGGGCAGAACTGGTGGGGACACCGCCCCGACCTCTGGAACTGGTGGGACCGCGCAAAGCCCGGCTACTCCCCCAATAACGCCGAGAACGTTGAGTGGACGGATTGGGGGCCGGAGCACGCCGTCACGATCTGCTGGCGCAACTGGGGCCGGCAGATACGCGTCCTGCCCGCGCCGAATCTCGCGGCCCCGCGGTTCCGCCAGGCCGCGCGAGAGCACCTGCCCCGCCTTGCCCGCCGGATACAGCGCTGGGCGGACGCCCTGCCCACCCGCAAGCGGTGGCTCTACCCCGGTATCAAGGTCGGGTGGGAGGCGTCGATCGGCATCAACGCCTATCACTACCCGGGTGGCAACGCCCTGCTCACACGCCCCGAGGCCGACGACCCGAAAAACGGTCTGGACATGGCTACGGACTTTGCCGGCGGGCTGGCGCCGCTCGGGTACGCAGCACTTACCAGCGAGAACAAGAAGCGGACCGGTCGGATCACGCGGGAGGATCACGAGCGTCTCGTGGCCGACTACCTGGCGTTCCTGTCGCGCCTGTGCCGCGAAGCGGGCGTGGCGAAGGATGACATCTTCACGCACGCCGGGGGGCAGTTCGCGCCGTGGGAGAAGCACTACTCACACCGGGTCGCCATCAATCCGGATTCGGTCCCCGGGTGGAGCCTGTACGGGCATGCTCCCCGGGAGGCAGGGGACCTGGCCGCTTCCCTGGACGCCGCGCACCGGAGCGATTGGTGCGCGGCCGAGTGGCTGCCTCTGGGCGCGAAGACCGCGGCGGCGTGGAAGAAGGCCGCGCTGGACACCCTGCGATTCCAGCACTGCCGATCGCTTTCGGTGTATAACTGGGAGGGAATACGAGGCGATCCGGAGGCGATCCGGGGGCTCCGGGATGCCCTGGCAGAAGGACCGGCGTAGGCGAAGGCGGACGGACGGGGGGCGCGATTCCAAAGGATATGAAGATCATCATCGTCGGTGCAGGGGTAGCGGGGCTGGTGTGCGCGCGGACGCTGCACCGCGCAGGGCATGAGGTCACGGTGCTGGAGGCGTCAGACGACGTCGGCGGTCGAGTACGCAGCGATATCGTGGACGGCTTCATCCTGGACCGGGGCTTCCAGGTGCTCTTCACGGCCTACCCGGCGGCCCAACGGCAACTCGACTACGGCGCGCTGTCCCTGCGCAAGTACGATCCCGGCGCTATCATCGCCCAGGCCGCCCACCGCCACGTGCTGTCCGACCCGCTGCGGGACCAGGCCGCCCTGCTCCCGTCCGTGCGCACCGGCATCGTCACCCTGAGCGACAAGGTACGGACCGCGCTGCTGGGGGCGGAGACGAAGCGCGCGGACGTCGCCGCGCTCCTTTCGGCTCCGGACACAACCACCGAGGCGTTCCTGCGCGAGCGCGGCTTTTCAGAGGCGTTCCTCGACAACTTCGCCCGCCCGTTCTTCGGGGGCATCCTGCTCGACCGAAGCCTTCAGACCAGCGCCCGCTGCTTCCGGTATGACCTGAAGATGCTGATCGAGGGCGATACCGCGACGCCCGCGCAAGGTATGGGCAAGATCAGCGACCAGTTGGCCACAGAGTTGGAGACAGACGCACGCATCCGCCGGAACGCACGCGTCGTCGAACTCGTTCGCGATAAGAACGCCTGGTGTCGGGGTGTGATCCTGGAGAACGGCGAAAAGATTCTCGCGGAGGCGGTGGTGGTGGCGACGCCTGCACCCGAGGCGGCGCGGCTGACCGGCCGCCCCATGCCGGAGGGGCAACGCGGCACCGTCTGCGTGTACTTTGCGGGGGACAAGCGCATTTACCGCGGCAAGAAGATCGTGCTGCACGCCAACCGGGAGCCGTTTGTAAACAACTGCGTCCAGATCTCCAACATCGCGCCGGAGCAGGCTCCGCCGGGACAGCACCTCCTGTGCGCCGCCATTCTCGGTGTCCCGGAGGGGAGGGACGATGAGACTCTGTACGCCCGCGCGCTGGCGGACGTCCGGCGCATGTGGGCCGGCGACTCCGCTGCCCTCGCCGCCCTCGCGACGTACAAACCGCTGGCGCTCTACCGCATCCCCTACGCCCAGTTCGCCCAGCCGCCCGGGGTGCACGACACGCTGCCGGGCAACGCCACCGGGGAGCCGGGCCTGTACCTGGCGGGAGAGTTTACCGCGGCCAGCAGTCTGAATGCCGCCATGCGCTCCGGGGAAAAGTGCGCGGCGCGCGTCCTGGCAGATGTCGCGCGCAGGTAGCAACTAGAAAGGACTACGCACGCTTCTCGGCGAGGACCTTGCGGGCGAAGATGGGCAGCATGCGTACCTTGCTGATCTTCTTGGGGTTGGACGCGAGCCGGTAGAGCCACTCCAGGCCGACGTTCTGCATCCACACCGGGGCGCGCTTTACGGTGCCGGAGAAGACATCGAGCGTCCCCCCCACACCGATGCAGACCGGCACTCCGAGGGCGTGCTTGTGACGGGCGATGAACTTCTCCTGCTTCGGGATGCCCAGGGCGACCAGCAGGATGTCCGGCTTCGCGGCACGGATCTGCTCAACAATCGCAGGCTCATCCTCCGGCTTAAAGAAACCGTCGCGGAAGCCCACGATGTTGGCCCCCGGACAGCGGGCCTGCATGCGTGCGGCGGCCTCCTCGGCGACGCCCGGCCCGGCCCCGAAGAAGAACACCCGCCACCCCTTCTCCGCCGACAGGGCGCACAGGCGCGCGGACAGATCCACGCCGCTCACCTTGGCGCTAATCGGCGTACCCAGGCGCCGGGTCGCCCACAGGATGCCCATGCCGTCGGGAGTCACCAGGTCGGACTCGGCCACGATGCGGGCAAACTCCGCATCCTCCGTGGCCGTAACGACCATGGAGGCGTCCGCTGTCACAATGTGGTGGGGGGTTCCCTTGCGGATGAAGCGCTCCACGAGCGCCAGCGCGCCGTCCATATCCACGCGGTCTACCCGCATGCCAAGGAGATGGATCGAATTCAAAGGGATTGGGTCGAGGTCTGCCGTCTGCGTCGCCATGTCCCTCTGATTATAGCCGAACTGAACGCGCCGCAACAGAGCGAATCGCCGCGCAGCAGGATGTCGTCGAAGTTCGGCGGGTCTGCCCGGCGCACCGCTCCCGCGGTGCGCGAAACCAGAACAAGGAAAAGCCCCCCGCGGACAACCAGCAGGGGGCTTCCCAATAGACCGGGTGGGCGGCGGCAACCACCGCCGCGCCGGATGCCCGGCCCTGATCGGGACAGACGGCTACGGGTGATTCACCCGCTTGCCCGTCTTGTCGTCGATATCGTCACCGGTCACAGCGTCCACAACCTTCTCGCCGAGGCCGCGGGTATCCGGCGTGCCATCGTTCGCGTAGCCGCCCGTCTTGAGCGAGGGCATGGTCTCACCGAGCTCTTCGCGCTGGTTCAACCCCACGTTGCCGTCCGGGTCATTGTCGTAGGCCCGGTTCATCGTGGTGTCGCTGTAGCCGGAGGCGTTCGCGACCGGGACGCCTTGCTTGTCGTCGTACACATCGCCCGTGACGGCGTCCGCGGTTTTCTCCATGATGCCGCGGGTGTCGGGGGTGCCAGTCACCGTGTAGCCGCCGGTCTGGATGCCGGGCTGGTTGGTGGAACTGATGCCGCCGCCCAGAGGGGCGCCGGTGGTGGGGTAGACGCGGTCCACGTAGACCGAATCCTCGTCGTCGTTCAGGTCATGGGTGACGCCGTCACCGATGCCGCTGATCGTGTTGTCGTTGTCCACGCGGTCAATCGCGCCGACCGCCGCGCCGCTGGCCGCAGCGCCCGCAGCGCCGCCGATCAGAGCACCCGCGATGGCGCCGCCCGGCCCAAGCACCGCTCCCGCGATGCCGCCGACCACCGCGCCGCCGACGCCGCCCAGGGTCGCGCCCTTCTCTGCATCGCCGGTGGGGTTGTCGTCGATACCGTGCTGAATATTATCGTCGCGGACCAGATTTTCGTCTCGGATGTTGTCTGCCATGAGGTTCTCCTATTCTGTCCGGTAAGGCTCGGGAAACCGCGACTTCGCGGTCTTTCCGCACGCGCTGTCCGCCATTACCCGGACAGTTGGGGTTTACCCGACCGCCCGGTAGACCAAACGCGCACACAGAGGAGTTCAAAGAGATAGAGACGAAAATTGCAGGAGCGAGGCGCGCCTTACCGCGACTCCTGCAGAAGCCCGAGGAGTTCGGCCAGAGTCACCTCTTCCAGCGACGTGGCGAGGTAGTCCGGCTCCGGGAGCGGCAGCAGCGCGGTCAGCGGATTGGGGAACGCCACGCACGCGAGTCCGGCCGCTTTTGCGGCCCGAATCCCGTTGGGCGAGTCCTCAAAGGCGACAGCCTCCGCCGGGGCGACCCCCAGCGCGGCGCAGGCGCTGAGGTACAGTTCCGGGTCGGGCTTGGTACGCGCTACGTCGTCTGATGTCCGGGTCAGTTCGAACCGGTCCGCGAGCCCGAGGCGCGCGAGGTGTCCTTCGACCCACGCACGCGAGGAAGAGGAAGCGACGGCGAGGCGGAGTCCCAGAGCCCGGGCCTCGTCCAGGCAAGCCACTATACCAGGGCGCGGTTCCGTGGCGTGCAGACGCTCCTCGAATCGCGCGCGGGTGACTGCGTGCAAAGCGGCGCGGTCGCAGGCGCGACCGAGACAGGATTCCAGGTAGGCGTGCGGGTCGAACGGGCTCTCGGCCGGGCCGATACCGATGCCCGCGGCCCAGACTGTCAGCGGCAGTTCGGCGCCATGCTCCGCGAACAGGCTCTGCCACACCTCGTACTCAGGCGTTTCGGTGTCGCAGAGCGTGCCATCAAAGTCGAAGATCAGGGCGCGGAACCGGCGCGGCGGCGGTTGGTGCGTCATTCCAGAGAGGGAGTGTACCAGAAAACATGAGCAAGGTCATCGGAATCGGCATCGTCGGCGCAGGCAGCATCGGCATCCGCGGGGCGCTGGAGCACCTGGTACTGCCGGATGTCCAGGACCGGGTAAAACTGGCAGCGGTGGTGGACCCGGTGCCGGGCCGCGCGAAGGCGGCCGCCGAGAAGTACGGCGTTCCCCACGCCTACGATTCGTACGAGCAGATACTCGCCGATGACACCGTGGACGCCCTGACCATCGGCTCCCCGATCGGCATCCACTACGAACAGGGACTCGCGGCCATCCGCGCGGGTAAGCACCTGCACTTCAACAAGACCATGACCGTGACCGCCGATGAGGCCACGCACCTGATCGACGAGGCGGAAAAGGCGGGGGTGAAGATCGTGGCATCGCCGGGGCAGATGCTGCGGCCCAGCAACCTGCGTATCCGGCGGCTCATCCAGGACGGCGCGCTGGGCCGCCTCGCCTGGGCGGCTACCGGCGCGGCATTCGGCGCGTACCACGAGAACGAATCGGTGCGCACGGGTTCCGATGTCCTGAGCAACGTCAATCCCTCCTGGTACTGGAAGAAGCCCGGCGGCGGCCCGCTCTACGACATGACGGTCTACGGCCTGCACACCCTCACCGGCGTCCTCGGACCGGCGAAGCGGGTCACCGCTATGAGTGGGGTCGGCATCAAAGAGAGGGAATATCAGGGGCAGACCTACGCCTGCGACGCCGACGACAACACGCTGATGGTGCTGGACTTCGGCGATACCCTCTTCTCGTTCGTCTATGGCACCTTTGCCGGAAGCCTGACGCAGTTCGGTCAGCCGAGCTTCTATGGCCAGAAGGGCAGCATCGTGGGCCTGACGCTGAACGGTGAGCCGCTGGACTACCCCGGCCGCACGGAGGGGTTGGACCCAATCAAACTACTGCCGCACGTCAAGGACACCCCACACGCGCAGATGGGCGAGGCGCACGTCTTCGAGGACATCATGCAACTTGTCCGGTGGGTGCGCGACGGCGAGCCAAGCATCGCCACCGCCGAGCACGCCCGGCACGTCATCGAGATCATCGAGGCTGCCTACCGTGCCGCCGAAACGGGGCAGACGCAGACCCTGAAGACCACCTTCACCCCCCCGGACGGTATTTGATGACCCGACCAGCAGGAAGTGGCGGGGCTGCGTATGAAGAAGGCGCCGAGCCCAGCGCGGCGTTCCGCGACGCCGTGCGGATGGCCGAGACGGGCAAGCCCATCGACGGGGAGACCCACCTGCTCGCCACGGCGCGCGTGGCCCGCGACAGCCACGGCACGGAGAGCATCGAGTACCGCGCCGCGGCGAACGACCTGGGGCTGTACCTGCTCTACCTAGGGCAGCACGAGCGCGCTGTGGAGGCGTTCGAGCAGGCGACGGCCCTGCCTGCGCCAACCTCCGACGCCGGAGTGCGCGGCTACCTGACGCACCAGCTCAACCTCGGGCAGGCGCTGGACTTTGCGGGGCGTACCGACGAGGCCGTGGAGGTGCTGGGCAGAAATGCCGAAGCCCGGCGCATCTTCTACGGCGAGGCCCACCCCGGGTACGCCTACCTTCTGGAGCCGCTCGGGGCGCTGCGACTGCGCCAGGGTCGGGCAAACGACGCCCTGCCCCTGCTGGAGAGGGCGGTCGCTATCTTCCGCACGCACGGGCACCCGCGCATCGCCAGCGCGCTCGCCTGGCGGGCGTTTGCCCTGAAGGCGCTGAACCGACCTACTCCCCCGTTCTCAGACGTGATGCTGCCCCCCGAAACGACCGCCGCCGTGGTGCGCGAGATAGTATCCTCGTTGCCGTTCGTACCGTCGGTGGGCGTGCGGCGGTCCGTACTTGGCGACGCTTTCGGCCTGGTCGCCGAGAGGCTTGGCGAAGACCACCCCGCGATGCGCGAGGTGCTGGCCGCCATTGCAGATACGGAAGCGGCGGCGGGCCCTGGCGGCAAGCCCAAGGTGCGATTGGAGGCGCTACGCCGCACCCTCGCCTACCACGAGCGGCGCGGCGAAGAGACGGACGCCGTTCTGGCGCTCCAGGCACTCGCGCTGGCGCAGACCGATGCCGGCGACGTACAGGGGGCATGGGAGAGCTACCGGGCCGCCGTCCAGCGTGCCGAGGCGCGCGGCGACATGGCGCTACTCTCTCGCGCGCTCCTCAACTATGCCCTGTTCCTGAACGAGGGGGGGCGCGGCGAGGACGCCGAGCGACTTTTCAAGCTGGCCGTGGCCGCCGCAGGACGTGGACAGGACGACGCCGCGCAAGGCCGCGCGAGCGGCGCCTATGGAATTTTCCTCCAGCATGCGGGGCGAGGCGAGGAGGCTCTGGAAAAGCTGGACGAGGCGGTGCAACGGCTCCCCCCTGCCCACCCGGACGCTCTGGCCGTGCGCGCCCACCGTAGCGCTCTGCGCGCGGGGCAGCCGTGTCCCTGTGAGGGCGGGGCCGGGGAAGCCTACGCGGCAGCCTACCGCGAGTTCGTTCTGGCGCTACTGCCGGACGATCTGGTATCGGACGTCACCGTCACTACCGCCGCGGTGGAGGGGGCGAACAGCCCCGGGGTCGGTCTCGAGTTTGAACTGGCGCGCGAGCCGAACCCGGAGGAGCAGGAACTCATCAACCGGGTTCTGAGTTTTGCCAACGCCGAGTTTCCGCGCAGCATCACGCAGCGGACGTAGAAAGATAGCCCATGCGCACGCTTCCCACCACCGGTTTGAAGCCCATCCGCCCCCGGTCAGGGTTCACTCTGATCGAGCTACTCGTGGTGATCGCCATTATCTCCATACTCGCCGCGATACTGTTTCCCGTTTTCGCCCAGGTACGGGAGAAGGCGCGCATGACAACCTGCGTGTCAAACATGCGCCAGCTCGCCCTGGCGGTCGGGATGTATACGCAGGACGCGGACGAGGCGCTGCCGCCCTCCACAAACTACGATATCCCGACTAACGTGCCGGAGCGCATCTGGCCCGCGCTCGTGCAGCCGTACGTCAAGAACCAGGGAGTCTTCACCTGTCCGAGCGCGGAAAACGCCGCCTTCCCGTCCGACTGGAACCTCCGGGGCGTCGGGTCGATCGGCTACACCAGTGCTACGGCCATCGGGTCGGCCCCGAATCCCGAGTACTTCCCGGACCCCGCGATCGTGCCGCAGCTCGACGAGCCGGGGCGGATTCCTCTGTTCGCCGACACAGCGAGCGGTGATACGGCGTTAAAGTACCGTGGGTACGTGTTCGACCCCTGCACCGGTGCGGACAACCCGATAGACCCCCGCCTCGGCACGCCGCTCATCTCGGACCGGGACCTGGTGGCAGAGTTCAACGCGCTCCCGCCGGCCCAGCTCAAGCCGGTCTACGCCCGGCACTACTCGACCAAGCAGGACACCGGGCGCGCCACCATCATCTTCGCGGACGGACACGTGAAGACCTATTCCGCGTCGGCGCTACTGGCGCAGGACAAGGGGGCAAACCTGCTCTGGCGGTTCCGGGGCTGTTCCGAGCCGTAGGAGGACGGAGCCTGGCGTATGACGACAAAACCACGATGGCGCGAACAGGCAAAGGCGATGGGGGTAACGCCCCGGTCGATCCTGCTCGGCCTGATGCTCACCGTCCTGGTGGACCTGTGGATTCACTGGGCGGAGCTCATCATGGGCGGCGGGCAGGGGCACACCGCCATCGCGAACACGTCCGTTCCCGTGGGCGCCTTCTCCATGCTCTTCGTGCTCACGGGCCTGAACCTGCTGTGTCGCGCCCTGCTCCCCTCGCTCGCCATGAGCGCGGCGGAGATTCTGGTGGTGTACGTGATGATCACCACCTCCAGTGTCCTCTCGTCCTCCGGGCAGCTTCACTTCATCATCCCGACCGTCACCGCCGCATGGCACTACGCCACCGCAGAAAACGCCTGGGCGGGAACGTTCCACCGCTTCGTCCGACCGTGGATGGCCCAGACGGACCCAATTGCGCTGGAAGGCTTCTACCAGGGGCGCACGACGCCGCCGTGGGGGCTCTGGCTGCCGCAGATGGGCGCGTGGATGGGCTTCATGCTCAGCCTGGCGTTCGCCAGCCTCTGCATCGCTTCGCTGCTGCGGCGCCAGTGGGTAGACCGGGAGCGGCTCACCTTCCCTACCGTCGCGCTTCCGCTGGCGCTGCTGGAGGAGGGCACGCCGCTCTTCAAACGGCCACTCTTCTGGCTCGGCGCCGCGATTCCGTTCGCCTTCAGCGTCCTGAACACCGTCGCCGTCAACGTCCCGAGCGTCCCCTACGTTTCGCTGCGCGCCGACCGGTTCGACCTGGTTCAGGGACTGCAGCCCCCCTGGAGCGCCATCGGGGGAACGCCGCTATCGTTCTATCCCTTCGTGATCGGTATCGCCTACCTGATTCCGGTGGATGTTACGTTCTCGGCGTGGTTCTTCTTCCTGGTCACCAAGGTAGAGCGCATCCTGGGGGCGGCCCTGAATATCGACGCCAACATGACGGGCACCCCGCGGGCGACCTTCCCGTTCCTGGGGGAGCAGGGCGCGGGGGCGTTTCTCGGGTTGACCTTCATGTCGCTCTGGCTGGCCCGTGGCTACTTCAAGGAGATTGCGAAGAATATCTTCGGGGAGCCGGGCGCGCTAGACGACTCCAACGAGCCGATCTCCTACCGTGCTGCGGCGCTCGGTCTTGCTGTCGCTACCGCACTGATGATCGGGTTCTGCGTGGCGGGCGGCATGCAGCCTGCGGTCGCCGTGCTGCTGATTGTCCTGGCGCTGGCCTACATGGTCGCCGCGACCCGGATTCGGGCAGAGACAGGGAACGCATGGCTCTGGGGGCCGGAGGTGGATGTGAATGCCCTGATGACGCGCACGCTGGGGACCGGCTTCCTGACCCCGGCGGACCTGACCGTCCTGGCGTTTATGCGTCCCGCCGCCGCCAACTTCGACCTGCGCTGTATGGCGATGCCGCACCAGTTCGACGCCTTCAAGATGGCGGACGCCGTAGGCGCCTCCCGGCGGCGGCTCTTCGGCGCGATCTGCGTCGGGACCGTCTTTGGCCTCGCCGCCTCGTTCGTGATCGCCCTGACGCTCTGGCACGGGTACGGCGCGGAGGCGAAGACCGATCCCTGGCGCACCAGCCAGGGGCGCGTCCCCTTCGACAACCTCGTGTCGCTGCTGCGCAACCCGCTCCCGGCGGACATCCGCGGCATCGCGGCGGTCGGCTTCGGCTTTGGTGTCACCGCAGCGCTGATGCTGCTACGCACCTACTTCGTCTGGTGGCCGCTGCACCCGGTCGGCTACGCGATGGCGAACACGGGCACTATGAACACAACCTGGCTCCCGTTCTTCCTGGCATGGCTCGTGAAGGTGCTCGTCCTGCGCTACGGGGGGCAGCGACTGTACCGCACCCTGATGCCCTTTTTCCTGGGCCTCATCGCGGGCGACCTGATCGGAGGCGGGCTCACCACCGCCCTGGGTGCGTTCACCGGCATCAACGTTTACCCGATCAACTGGTAACGCCCGCTTCGGCACCCGTCAGGCCCGCGGTCTTACGGAAATCGGCGTAGTGGCTCAGCAGCCGGGTGAGCCGGGTATGCCCCTCGTTGAAGTGCTTCCGGTGGATCGCGACGGCGCGCTGGAACAGTCGGTCGGCCTCTTCGACCCGCTCCTGCTTCGCGCACGCCCACGCCAGGCTCCATACCACCGTCCCGGTCTCCGGATGGTCCCGCCCACGCGCCCGCTCGTTGATCTGCAGGGCGCGCTGGAAGAGTGCTTCCGCCTCCGCATAGCGCCCCATGCTAACGTAGAGCAGCCCCAGGTTATTGTCGCTCGTCGCCCGGTCCACATGCCCTGGCTCCAGCACGCGCGCGTAGATCTGCCCGGCACGCAGGAAGTACTCTTCGGCGCGATCGAACGCCTCCCGGTAGCGATACAGGCTCGCAAGCTGCGTCAGGGTCGCCGCGGTCACCAGCTCGTCCTGACCGGGGTAGCGCTCCCGGATGGCAAGGGACCGCAGGAACAACGCCTCGGCGCGGTCATAGTCCTGTCGCTCAGCGTAAAACAGCGCCAGGTTGTGCAGCAGGGCGGCTGTGTCCGGGTGGTCCGCGCCCTGCACGGCCTCAGTAACGGTAAGCGCACGCAGATGCAGGGGCTCCGCCTCGTTCCCGCGGTCGATCTCGCGGTACAAACAGGCCAGACCGTCCAGGCATTCGGCCGTGGCGCCATGGACCGCCCCGTGGACCCGTTCGGAAAGGGCGAGAGCGCTGCGCAGGAACGATTCCGCCTCGCCGTAGAGCGCCCGCGCACGGAGGTAGCGCCCCGCCTGAAAGAGCAGATGGACAGCCTCCGCCGTCTCGATGCTCCCCTCCGCGATGTGGCGGGCACACAGACGCCAGTGCGGCAGGAGCAGGTCGCACAGCGCCCAATCGGTAAACTCGAAGTCCGGGGTGGCGCCTGCAACCGCGTGAACGGCGCGCGCGGCGAACACCCTCCGCTCGCCCGGGCTCAGGGCGGCGCGGGCGGCTGCCTGAACCAGACGGTGCACCGAGAGTGTGCGGTCGGCGGGGTTCCAGGCGGCCAGAGAGTACGCGCAGATGGCGGCCCGCGCCGCTTCGTCGTCGGCTTCTTCCTCCGGCCCGGCCAGAACCGTCTGCGGTATGGCATCCGGCGCGAGGAACGCACTCAGATGAATCAGGGCCACCGCCGCCCGCCCCGTATCCCCCTGCCGGGCCATCCGCTCCAGCGCCAGTCTGAAGGTCACGGCCACCGGCGCGTGGTCTCCATCCTCGGCGCGGTCCAGCAGTTCGAGTCCGTGCTGACGATACCGGGCCAGGTAGTCCGCTACCGATAGGGTCGATTCCGCCAGATAAGCTCCTGCCTGGCTGATCGCGAGCGGTAGTCCTCCCAGTTCGGCGCTGAGCTCCGCGGCAGCGGCGGCCTCGGCGGCAGGTGCGTCCGCGAGCGACTGTTCGCGGTCGATCACCCCGGCGCGCCGCAGCAGAAGCAGCGCCCCCTCCTCCGGCGAGAACTTCGCCAGCCGGTGCGGCGCCGCCCACCGTACGGGGTTACGCGCCCGTGTGGTAAGGAGGAGGCATCCGCCGTGGTGGCGTGGGAAGTGCGGCGCGAGGGTTTCGAGGTCGTCCGCGTTGTCGAGTACGAGCAGCCACCCGGTCTCCAGGCGGAACCAGTCGTAGGCGCGCGCCAGCGCCTCCTTGCGGTCGGGAACAGCGCCTGCGCCCGTGTCCCCCAGGCCAAGTTCACCGGTACAGGCGGCGAGGCCGTCGTGCAGCGCCTCTACCGTCTCCGCCCCGATCCAGAACACGCGGCTGTAGGCATCGCGGTGGGCATAAACGTACGCCAGGGCCGTCTGGGTCTTCCCGATCCCGCCCAGGCCAGTCAGCGCCTGCGGGTCGCCGGGCGCTGCCCCACTGCTCCCTGCGATGAAGGCCGCGTGCAGGTGGTCCAGCACCTCGCGGCGCCCCGTGAAGAGCCGGTTCGGAGGAGGCACCCGTTGCGAGAGCCATCCCCGCTGCGGCGCGACCTCCGCTACGGCCTCGCCGGCCCCTCGCGCCGTCGCAGGCTCTGTGAAGACATAATCCTCTCCCTCCTGGAGGGGCGGCAGGGACTCTCTCCCCTCCGCCGATGCCCGGCGCCGGAAGTACGCCCAGATGCGCTCCAAAGTGCTAACGAAAACCGGCCCCTGCCGCAGGGCACGCTTGACCGTGTTGGCCGAGGGGGTTTCCCGGTCCATCACGATCTCCTCGACCGTCGCCCCGCAGGCGCGGCGCCAAGCCTGGAGTCGATCCCGCCCGGCGTCGGTCAGTCGAACGTAGCGCTCCGCCCCCACTTCCTCTTACCTCGCCTCTCCGCGCTGCCCGCACCCGGGCGGCGAGATCGGGTCAATCTGACGCAGTCTGACTCCCGCCGGGCGCGAGAGCCCTCTAGAATCATTCGCAATTCCGGCGTCCGGGTGCTGCGATGATTCGCAGCGCCCGGACGCCGTTCTTCCTGCCCTGCCTTACGTTCCGCGCCCGAGCACGGCAACCATGCCCTGAATGGTCGCCTGTACCAGGTGCGGGATGGCGACGGACTGAAGGTTCTCGATGCCCGTGTGCAGGGTGTCGTGCAACGGTTCCACCCATGGCTTCGGGATCGCCTGACGGCCGTGGAGGATGCCCAGGATGCTCCCCACCGTCGCGCCGTTCGAATCCGTCTCGAAGCCGGCCTGTACCGCCTTGCAGATGCTGTCGGCGAACTCGCCGCCTCCGTACAGCAGCGCCAACGCGACCACCTGAGCGTTCGACACGGCATGCCGGCTCATCCACGGCTGGTTCTCGCTCCAGCGCTCGTGCAGACGCTGCACCACCGCGTCGTACTCCGTCCCTGCCTCGTGCCAGGCGATGACGTGGTTAACCCCCTCCGCAAGGCGGCAGTCCTGGGGAATCTGGGCCAGGCCAACGCGCAGAATCGTCGGGATGTCGTCGGTCACAAACGCCGCCGCGGTCATAGCGGCGATCCACATAGACGCATAGATACCGTTGCGGACATGGCTCACGCAGGCATCCCGCCAGGCCAGGTCTGCTGCCCGCTCCGGGTCGCCCGCGGCCACGTACCCCCAGTAGTCGCCGCGGATCGCCGCCCCGTTCCACTCCCGGTACGGGTTGCGGTACGTGGCGGACTCCGGTGGCGGGATCTGCAGGCAGAAGTTACGGTAGGCCAGACACTCCGCCCCCTGCGTGTGCATGATTGGCAGATTCTCCAGCCAGAACTCGGCGATGTCAAGCGACGTGAAGTTCGGCCCGTACCGCCGCAGGATGGCGAGGTTCATCACCGTATAGTTCAGTTCGTCGTCCTCCGGCATCCCCCCGGCGGGAAGCAGGTCCACGAACGGATGGTCCGGGTCCTGCGCGTCGATCTCGTAGCGGGCGAGGAGGGCGGCATCCCCCTTCATGGGAGCGAAGCGGACGTACTTACTGAGGGGAAACTGCTCCGTCTCCTGCAGCAGCCCCCATATCCTCTGGCGCGTCCACCCCTCAAAGGGGAGGCCCAGGAGGCAACCGGCGCAGCGGCCGGTCCACGCGCCGTTCACCTTATCGGTGAGCCGCTGGATGTCGGCTTTGTTCAGGGGGGGCAGTTCCGGCGGACTGTCCCAGGGGCGAGCCTCTTTAATCTGCTTGAGGTCGGAGGGCTCGTAGTACTTGAGGTCGGAGGCGAGCGGAAGCTGGATTGTCTGATCCAGCAGGTTGTTGGCGGCCTGCCAGTTGCGGCGGTTCTCCAGGTCGGTGGATAGCACCTGGTCGAACCACTGCTCGACGGTGTGCATCTCGCGCCCTTCTGCGCGGCACTGCTCCTGTTCGCTCTGGACGGCCACACGGCTCATGCGGAGCCACACGTGCTTCATCGGCGTTCGTACCTTCCGAGGCGGATTCCTGATTGTCAATGGGTCGATGAGAGACAGAACACCGGCAGGAATCCAACTCCGGCACGAGGGGCCAGCGCGTCCCTGCCTGGCAGTCGTAGTATTCGCGCTCCGCCGACGGGGTTCCTCGTGACCAGTCAGTCGCGCAGGAGGCGGGCGAACACGAAGTCGTTCCGCGCCGGCACCTCCGCTGTCACACCGCCCTCCTCTGTTGCCGAGACCGTGCCGCGCCCGCCAAGCACTTCAACGCGCACTTCCCGGCCATTCCAACGGAACGACGGCACCTCCTCAATCCGCCACCGGTTGTTGCTCGGGTCGTTCCAGCCACGGAACGCCAGGATGTACGCACTCTGACGATCCGCCGCGACCGAGGCGAAGCCGGTCCAGACTACCCCATCCGGAGGCGAGCCGATCGGGTAGGTCGTCCCGCCGTGCAGAGCCTCCCGGTGCGCCTTCCAGGTCGCGATCAGCGGCGCGGCGTCGGCGAAGTACGCCTCCGGAAGCCCCTGCACCTCGAACCACCCGAGCGGCGACGCCATCATCACCGTCGCGAACAGGTAGTCGGGCGAGAACGCTACAGGCGCCAGGGGATCGCCTGTGTACACCTCTCTGTTCCGCGCGTGGTTCAGGAACTCCATCCGCAGGCGCACCGGGTCCACGTACTGTGCCAGCTTCCACAGGTTCCGCAGCGTCTGATGCGGCCAGTAGCGGTGCCAGTCGGTGTACCGGTTCTCCACGAATAGCGGACCGACATCCGGCATGCCGAAGTAGCCCGGTCGCGTCTGCGCTGTGACATCCAGGTCGAACACCACCGCGCCGCCGGACTCCGCCAGCACCCGGTCGAAGAAGGCGCGCAGGTTGCGCTCGCCCACCTCGCTGCGCATCGCCACGCCGTCGATCTTGAAGTGTTCGATTCCGTGCTCTCGGTGCAGACTCAGCACGGCGTCGGCGTCGTCCGCCCAGCGCGCGAAGTCGTCCGCCGAGTCCGGCGCGAACCACAGGCCGAGACGCAGCCCGGCGTCTTGCGCCGCCCGAACGAGCGGCGCAAGGCCGTTCGGCAGTCGCTCTGGGTGGGGTGCCCAGAAGTCCGGGTCCGCTCGCCGAAACCCCTCCCAGACACCGCCCTTCTCCCGGGCCACGACCGAGTTTGCGCTGGTCCCCCGCTGCCAGCCGTCGTCGATCTGGAGCACATCCACCCCCAGCCGCGCGCCCGCGGCGATCTCCTCGCGCAGGAACGCCTCGCTGATGCGGCCGTCGCGGTTCCGGTCGCCCCAGGTGTTCGACAGGAACTGCCCGTCTCGCCCCGCTTCTGGCCGCCGCAGACACCGCTGGAACGCCTGAAGCGCCGCGGTCCTCCCCGGCCTACCCCCCGAGTAGAGCACGACCGCCACGGGATAGTCGTCGGGGCGGCTGATGGTCAGCTCCTGGTGCGCAACGACAACATCAGCCGCCGTATCCACTGCTCCAGCCCGCGCATGAGGCAGTGGCGCGATTTTGAGCAGCACCAGTCCCCGCTGTTCCAGTGTCTCTTCCAGGGAGAACAGGTTGCCATGCAGCGGGAGCGCCTTCTCCGCGGGCTGCAGCAGCCACTCCCGCTCGAACACCAACTCGTCGTGCCGGTCTGTCTCGTCCTGAAAGGTCACTGCAGTCAGACGCAGATGAACCGGAGCCAGCGCAAGCCGCTCGCCGACAGGGGACGCGCCCGCCGCAGCATCCGGAACATCCGCCTCGATTCCGGTGGCGTCGTCGCGGCCGGGCTCGGCAGGACCACCCGCGGACTCTCCTCCGTCTGGCCGACGTATCTGTGTGACCACGGCCGGTACATCCGGGTAGACCTCAAATCGGTACTCCGAGCGGGGTGTCGTTACCGCGACGCGTAGCGACGGCGCCGCCACGGGAGAGCGTGGCCCGGTTTCGCACTGCACCGTGACATCCGGGCCGGTGTCCCGGTCGTGCGGCGGGAGAGGCTTTTGCTGGAGCCACTCGAAGCCCGCCTCTTTGTCCGTGAGCGAAACGGGCTCCGCGGCGCCGTCCGCGCCGAACGTCCACCGCTGCTCGATGCGGGCGTTCCCCAGGGTCAGGATGCGCCCGTCGAGGCGGCAATAGCAGTCGTGGAAGGTGGTCTCGGCCATACCGGTAGGTTCGGGGCGCCACCGGCCGCCCCCTTCCGCGCGGGTACACTCAGGCCATGCGAGTCGTGGTGATTGGGGCCGGAGTCGGGGGGATGTGCGCCGCGCTGCGGCTGGCTAAGGCCGGGCACGACGTTGTCGTGCTGGAGCAGGGCGATCGGGTGGGCGGAAAGCTCAACGTGTGGGAACCGGAGGTGCCGGGCGTTGGCACGTTTCGCTTCGACACCGGCCCCCACGTTCTCACGATGCCGTGGGCCATCCGCGAACTCTTCGAAGACCTGGGGGAGCGGATGGAGGAGCACCTGGACCTGGTACGGATGGACCCCATCTGCCGCTATCACTTTCCGGACGGCTCCCGCTTCGATGCCCCCGCCGATCCGCGCGAGGCCGTTCGGCGCATCGCAGAGACCTTCCCCGGCGACGAGGCGGGGTTCGAGGAGCTGCTCTCCTATGCCCGACGCATCCACGAGACCACCGTGGCGCCGTTCCTCCGGCAGGACTTCGGGGCTGCGGTGCGCGGCATTCCGTCGCGCGAGCAGTGGGGACAGTTGGGCCGATTCCTCTCGCTCAAACCGTGGAAGACACTGCACGGCGTGACGGCGCATCACCTGAAGCACCCGCGCCTGCGCCAGATCTTCGACCTGTACGCCTTCTACAACGGCTCCTCGCCGCACCTGTCCTCGGCCATCTTCGCGATAATTGCCTGGGTACAGTGGGGCGACGGGACGTTCTACCTGCGCGGCGGCCTGCGCACCTACGCCGCCGCCCTCTCGCGCCTGGCGGACACCCTCGGCGTCGTGGTCCGGACGGGCACGCGGGTCGCAAGCCTCTGCGTCTCGGGCAACCCCGGCCGGGGGACCGTCACGGGCGTTGCCCTGGCCGGCGGGGAGTGTGTCCCCGCGGACGTGGTGGTCTGCAACGCGGACCCGCTGACCGCGCACGCCACGCTGGTTCCGAGCGCTTATCGCCCGCCCGCGTACTCGGATAAGGGGCTGGCGCGCCTCCAGCCGTCCACGTCCGCCTTCGTGCTACTGCTCGGCGTGCGCGGGACGCCCGAGCGCGACTTCCCCACCCTCGCGCACTTCAACTCGTTCCTGCCGGAAAACGGCGACGCAGAGTTCTCCGCCATCTTCGACCGTGGCGTCCCTGCCGAAGACCCGGTGATCGGCGTCACCTGCCCGTCTGTAACGGAGCCGTACGCCTCCGCCCCATCGGGCCACTCAGCGCTCTTTGTGATGACCTCCCCGCCGCCGCTCGGGCCGCACTTCACGTGGTCCCCAGAGAACGCGGAGCGCTACCGGGAGCGTGTGCTGGCGCTACTGGAAGCGCGGGGCGGTCTGACGGGCCTGCGGGAGCGAATCGTCTGCGAGCAGGTCTGGACACCGGAGACCTTTCAGGAGCGGTATGGAGCGTGGCGCGGGAGCCTCTATGGACTCTCCTCAAACGGGTGGCGGTCGGCGTTCCTGCGTCCGCCGGGCCGTAGCCGCACCGTCCGCGGGCTGTACTTCGTCGGGGGCGGCACCCACCCCGGCGGCGGACTACCCCTGGTAACCCTGGGAGGAAAGATCGTGGCCGACTCCGTGCTGGCAGACAAAAAAAATACGCCTGGCTCTCTTTAGAGAGAACCAGGCTCCATCATGTGGATGGACAGTGAAAAGGAGGACATGCGCTGTCTTTATTACGACTCCCGACACAGTGTTGTTCCAGTAGCGGAAAAAAATCTCGAAAAATATAAACGCGTTGTATTCACCCCGCCGCAAACGGTTTCCTCCTAAAGGGTATGACTTTTCAGGGTCATTCAGTTATTGTGCATCCCATGAGTTGTAGCGCTTCGGCGGGTCTTGCGGCAAAGTAGCGGCGCGCCGCCGCCACGTTTGGCCAGCCCGCGATGCGGATCAAACCGATGGCCGCGTTGCGCA
>Ga0065721_10049509_pt1 | contig 32584 bp, 25 predicted proteins | sample Mesricmetagenome_FD_59108 | JGI IMG/M metagenome (GOLD analysis project Ga0065721, IMG submission 59108) | Mesophilic microbial community from rice straw/compost enrichment Sample: eDNA_1 v2 (version 2) | ecosystem: Engineered > Solid waste > Grass > Composting > Bioreactor | place: USA: Davis... | reverse complement strand
CTGGCCAGACAGCAAAAAGACGCCGCCGAGTAACAGCCGGCCAGAGCCGGAAGCAAGGCGAAACAAGACCAGAGGCCAGGTTCAAAACAACCTGGCCTCATGCGTTAGCATGTGGAGAGTGTCGGCATCGCACCCTTGACATGAGGCGATGGCCGGACCTGCATCGCCGTTCAACTCCGCCTGCGCTTTTCCGCGATGCGCGGAAGTTGTGAAGCGAACCTCTCTTGCCTGAAGGCGTTAAATCGTAGGCGTATCTAGGGATAGGGCCGCATGTGATGGATATATCGATACAGATCGACGATCCAGAAAAACACACGATGGCTATTGTAATAGATGGCCAGCGTATCGCCAGTGGGCTGTCAGAGTTTGACGCAGGCAAACTTCTGGCCAAAAAGCTCAATGAAAGCTTGTCGAGCCCTGCGGTCACTGGCAGCCGGCACAAATAAGCTAATTGAATCCGATCGATAGCCTCTCCTGCCGCGTTGATTCCGCGAGGGGGGCCTGACTTTCTGCAGCACTCGGCCAACGAGGCAGTGGGGTTGCTTCTGGCCAGCCCTCCCTTGCCGTTGCAGAAACTCATTAGGCGGATAGCTTACGGGAGTACCGCACGCTGCGCTGCTTGCGCGGACCAATGCGCTCGCTAAACCCATGGCCATTCGTCTGAACTGCTGATCCTCATGGACGGTGCCAAAGGGCCGTGGTCTTCGGCAAACGAATTTCTTTCTCATGCCTTTATTGCGCGCTGGTCTCGTGAGGCCGGCCATTTACGGGTTTCAGGGACGGGTAGGACGTCCACGCCAGATCGCAGTAGAATTCACGCTGAACGCGCTTCCCGTGGCGTGGTTCACCCATTAGGGTTCTGGTCCAGGCTTAAGAAATTGATCGCAGTGTCTCGTCCGGAAGAGAAAGAGGATGCATCATGTCCTATGATGACAGCAATGTGTTTGCACGCATTCTTCGGGGTGAGCTTCCGTGCCATAAGGCCTATGAGACGGAGCGTGTGCTTGCCTTTATGGACGTCATGCCACGCAGCGACGGGCATGTCCTTGTCATCCCGAAAGCCAAGGCAAGAGGCATCTTCGATATCGAGGAACCCGACCTGCATCACGTTTTTAGCGCGGTCCAGCAAATATCGTGGGCAGCCAGGGAGGTCACGCGGGCAGATGGCGTGACCATCATCCAGTCTAACGAGAGCGCCGGTGGGCAGGTAATATTCCACATGCATGTTCATGTCATTCCACGCTGGGCGGGGGTCGATATGAGACCCCATACGGGCAATATGGAAGATCCTGCGAAACTGGCGGGTTTTGCTGAGCTGTATCGGCAGTTCCTGATGAGCTGAAAGATCGTACAACTGCCAGCTCAATAGTAACGGAGATCAAGGAAGCGTCGTCTGCTTCTCGTTATCTCTGACCTCCATGATTTCATGGCAGCATTTTTGTCAAGATCGTCCCGGCATCCGTCGGGCGGGGGACGAGACATGTCGATCGTGTCCCAGAACACTTCTTTCGGGCAGGTTACCATCGGCTCAAGCGGATTCAGATCTGTTCCGTACGACTATACGAGCGGCGGGCTTGCCTCAGCGGAAAGGATTGCCTCCCGGGTGCTCGTGCTTTTTGAGCTGCCAGATTGACGTGAATACTGCGTCACGGGGCGAAAACTCGGGAATCGGTCTTTGTCTCGACGCAGACCGAGCTCCCTGTCATGGGACCGTCCAACGCCATAGGAGCCATCAACGCGCTAGCGTGGAGGCCTGCTCAAAGGTTGTGTTCGTGGTGTTTCCAGGAGGTGGCATCGGCCAGGCGCCTGTCTCCACGACAGGGCTCCCGTTCGTAGCCACTTCAGGAGGCGGCTGTTTTTCGAGTCGAGACACTTCTAAGCGACGCAGAGGAAATGTAGTAACATTATTGTAGACAGTGCCGCTTTAGACATGTAATAGCGTTTCGCATTGATTGCGAGAGAGCGCTTCAGCCATGTCCAAAGATTATAATGAACTCGCCGCATATATGAGGGCTAACAAGTCCGATCCTCTTTCACTCGCCAAAGTGATGACCGGCTGGCTCTGGACCTCGCTGCTACCGGCTACGGCGGGCCACGAACCAACCAGCGCTAAGAATGTGCCGACAGTCATGAGCGCCTCATGCGGCTGGCGCGACATTCTCATGGAGTCTCTTTTCGAGGGGGTCGGGATCCAGCACCGCAGAGTGAACTTCTACGATGTGCCATTCCAAGTAAATCACACGGCAACGGAACTGCTCATTAATGGTAAGTGGATGTTCTTTGATCCAAGCTTTGGAATCTACTTTACTCGTAAGGGCAGTGATACGCCCCTTTCCATGGAGGAGGCGAGGAACTCTTGGCCCAATGTCGTCATCAAGCAAAGCTCACTGACAGGTTGGCAGGGCGTATTTGTCGATCCCGATACCATAAGCGCAAAGGCATATCACCAAACGACGGATAATATTGCCTATGCGCCGAGAAATTATACGGGACGTGAAGGGGTCGTTGCAGGAGAACTGTACTCCCTATACTTCGGAAGGAAGGCCACTTATCTTGATAAGATGGGAGAGAAGACCATCGGTGACGATGATCGCTCCTGGACATACTCCGTCGATTCGTCGCACACGAAGTCCTGGCTGAAGAACACGTATTTTCTGGATCAAAAAGGCCGGATTGATGCTCAATACATGGTGATGGACGACAAGAGCCATGTCTTTACCTACTGGGATCGCAACGACAAAAGCGACTGGCTCAAAAAGGTCACGAAGGTAACGGCCTTCAGTCGCCTCGAGCAGATCATCACGCTCTTTGACGATCGGTCGAAGGAAGTGGTCAACCACGATCCAAAATCGGAGCAGCCCTGGGAGAGCACCAAAACCCACTATGCCAACGGAAAGTTGGATTGGGTCGTGGTGAACTACGACAACGGGCAGGTCCTGGAGACCACTTATGATGCCGCAGGTCAGCATAGCTGGTCCTACTATGAGGACCTCTACGACGAGGCCGGGCAGACGATCAGTACGTCTCTCACTTTTGATGACGGGTCCGTCAAAACATACAACTGGGCCAACGCCACCAAGATTTCAGGGACAGGTGCCAGCGATGCTCTGAATGGCACGAGCGCCATAGATGCTCTGTTTGGCGGGGAGGGTGATGATATCCTCGACGGGGGGGCAGGCCTGGATCGCCTCGAAGGAGGTGCGGGGAACGATCTTTATATCGTGGACACAGTCGATGATATCGTTATCGAAAGAGAAGATGGAGGACATGACACTGTCACGGCAAGCAGCAACTACGTTCTCGGGGCGAATATCGAAGATCTCGTCTTAGTTGGGAACGCGCTCTACGGGACAGGTCAGGAACTCAACAACTGGGTTGTCGGGAATGCCGAGAACAACGTCCTGTCCGGCCTCGGCGGAAACGATAGGCTGATCGGAAACGACGGGAATGATCTTCTGACAGGCGGGATCGGCAACGACGTGCTCGAAGGTGGGCTGGGCCAGGATGTCCTTTGGGGTGGAGCAGGTGCCGACACTTTTCTGTGGCGCAAGGTTGAGGAAGCCGGGGCGAGCGTGGCGACAGCCGACCTTGTAAAGGATTTTTCCAAGAGCAAGGGAGACAGGATCAGCTTTAACCTCATCGATGCCGATACAACGAAGGCCGGCAACCAAGCCTTCGTCTTTATCGGAAACGATGGCTTCACGGATGCGGGTCAGGTCCGCTACGCCTTCAGCGGAAAAGAGACGCTGATTTACCTCAACACGGATGCGGATGCAGCGGCGGAAGTGGTGCTCCGGCTGGCCGGAAAAGTGAAGCCCGAGGCCTCCTGGTTCGTTCTCTGAGATTTCCTGGATTTGCTTTGAGGGCCGGTGAAACGGAACGTAACGGGAAGGGCCCTTTCCCAGATAACGGGAAGGGCCCTTTCGTCTGACGGCTTACCGTTGCTGTCAGAAGGCGGCGAGCAGATCCGCAATTGCAGCACTGCTCTGACCCGTGCCGTAATCGGCGATTTCCGCACGGGGGTTGTCATCCTCGCTGGTCCACAGGCGGTTCCAGCCGGCCTCCACCGTCTCGACCCATTCGGTCTCGTCGCGCAGCGTGACGCAGGGCACGCGGTGGAAATAGGCTTCCTTTTGCAGCCCGCCCGAATCCGTGAACACGGCCGCGGAGTTGTGCGTCAGCCAGGCCATGTCGAGATAACCGAGCGGGTCGATCAAGCGCACGCCCTCCGGCGTGAGGCCGCTCTTCTCCATGAGCTTGCGCGTGCGCGGATGGACCGGCATCACGATCGGGGTCTCGCGAGCCCGCTCCGAGAGCCACCGCATCACCCGGGCGAAGCGCTCCGGATCGTCGGTGTTCTCGGCCCGGTGGATCGTCGCAACCGCATAGGTCTTCGGCGCCAGGCCATGGGCCTCCAGGATGCGCGAGCGGCCGCGCGCCCGCTCCACCGCCGCCAGGGTCACGTCGTACATGACGTCGCCCACCGCATGGACGCCCTTGGTGATGCCCTCGTTCCTGAGGTTGTCCACGGCGGTCCGGGTCGGGCAGAAGAGCAGGGCGCTCAGATGGTCGGCGACGACCCGGTTGATCTCCTCCGGCATGCGCCGGTTGAAGGAGCGCAGGCCCGCCTCCACATGCGCGACCGGGATGTGCAGCTTGGCGGCCGCGAGCGCGCCGGCCACGGTGGAGTTGGTGTCGCCGTAGATCAGCACCCAGTCGGGTTTCTCGGCGATCATCACCTCTTCGAGCTTTTCGAGCATCCGGCCCGTCATGGCACCGTGGCCGAGGCTGTTGACCTCAAGGTTGTGCTTGGGCCGGGGGATGTCGAGCTCTTCGAAGAACACATCCGACATGGCGGCGTCGAAATGCTGGCCGGTATGGACCAGGATCTCGCGGAAGCCGCCATGAGCGAGAAGCGCATGGCTCACCGGAGAGGCCTTGATGAATTGCGGCCGCGCCCCAACAACCGTCAGAACAGTCCGTGACATCGCATTCCTTCCTGTCGAAGAGAGCCGGGAGATGCGCTCCGGCTGATGGGCTTCGGGCAAGGCCTCAATTCCAGTCGAGCGACCGCTCCACCACCTTGCGCCAATGGGCGTATAGGCGCTCCCGTGCGGCTGTGTCGAGTTCCGGCGTCCAGCGCCGGTCGACAGCCCAGTTCTTCACGAGGTCGTCCGTTCCGGCCCAGAAGCCCGTGGCAAGGCCTGCCGCGTAGGCGGAGCCGAGCGCCGTGGTCTCGATCACCTTCGGGCGCACCACCGGCACATCGAGGATGTCGGCCTGGAACTGCATCAGCAATTCGTTGACCACCATGCCGCCGTCGGTGCGCAATTCCTTCACGGCGATGCCGGTGTCCTTCGTCATCGCGTCCAGCACCTCGCGGGTCTGGAAGGCCGTGGCCTCGAGGGCCGCGCGGGCGATGTGTCCCTTGTTGGCGAAGCGGGTCAGGCCGCCGATCAGGCCGCGCGCACCGGCGTTCCAGTGCGGCGCATAGAGGCCCGAGAAAGCCGGCACGATGGTGACGCCGCCGTTGTCCTCGACCGTGCGGGCCAGCGGCTCGATGTCGGTCGAAGCCTGGATGAGACCGAGATTGTCTCGCAGCCACTGCACCAGCGCGCCGGCGATCGCGATCGACCCCTCGAGCGCATAGACGGTCTTCTTCTGCCCGAAGCGATAGCCGACCGTGGTCAGGAGCCCGCAGGTGGATGGGTAGGGGGTCTCGCCGGTGTTCATCAGCATGAAGCAGCCGGTGCCGTAGGTGTTCTTGGCCTCTCCCGGCTGGAAGCAGGCCTGGCCCACGAGCGCCGCCTGCTGATCGCCCAGGATGCCCGCGATGGGCACGCCCTTGAGCGGCCCCACGGCCTCGCCATAGACCTCGCTCGACGAGACGATGGCCGGCAGGCAGGCGCGGGGGATCTCGAAGAGGCTCAGGATCTCGTCGTCCCAGGCGAGCCGGCGCAGATCCATGAGCTGGGTGCGGCTGGCATTGGTCACGTCCGTGATGTGGCAGCGCCCGCCGGTCAGGTTCCACACGAGCCAGGTGTCGACGGTGCCGAAGAGCACGTCACCGGCCGCGGCCTTCTCCCGTGCACCCGGAACGTTGTCGAGAAGCCAGCGCAGCTTCAGGCCGGAGAAGTAGCTGGTGAGGGGAAGGCCGGTCCTGTCGCGCAGCCGGTCGGGGCCGCCCTCCCGGGAGAACTCCGCGACGAGCGGGTCGACGCGGGTATCCTGCCAGACGAGTGCGTTGTGCAGCGGCTTGCCGGTGGCCTTGTCCCAGAGAAGGGTCGTCTCGCGCTGGTTGGTGATGCCGATCGCCGCGAGGTCCGTCGCCTTCAGGCCCTTCTTGGCCAGGGCCTCCTCGACCACCGCCAGCGTGTTGTGCCAGATCTCCAGGGGATCGTGCTCCACGTAGCCGGGCTTCGGATAGATCTGCGCATGCTCCTTCTGGGCGACCGAGACGATGCTGCCGCCCCGGTCGAAGACGATGAAGCGCGTGCTGGTCGTGCCCTGGTCGATGGCGCCGACGTACTGAGCCATGAACATTCCCCCGAGGCTATTCAACGGTCGGTCACTGTGCGGCGACCATCGTCGTTTTCCGTCCTGCCAGATAGGCGTCGATCCGCGCGGGCGCGCTGGCCGGCACGTGGAGACCGAGCTTGGAGCGCCGCCAGAGGATGTCCTCGGCGGTGTGCGCCCATTCGCGGCGCACGAGATAGTCGATCTCCGCCGCCGTCAGCCCGGCACCGAAATCCTCGCCGAGATCGGTCATGGATTTTGCCGTGCCGAGCAGCTCCTCGATCCGCGTGCCGTAGGCGCGGGACAGGCGATAGGCCAGAGCCTCGGGCAGGAAAGGCCAGCGCGCCTTCACGCCGGCGAGGAAACGGTCGAAATCCGCATCGGGCAGATCGCCGCCCGGGAGTTTCGCGGTCTCGGTCCAGGAGGGTTTCATGGCCGGGAAGAAGGGCTTCAACTCGTCGAGCGCATGTTCGGCGAGTTTGCGGAAGGTCGTGATCTTGCCGCCGAAGATGGACAGGACCGGCGCCTGGCCCTCCGGCCTGTCGAGGTCGAACACGTAATCGCGCGTCACGGCCGAAGCGTTGATCGAGCCGTCGTCGAAGAGCGGGCGCACGCCCGAATAGGTCCACACCACATCCGCAGGCGTCACCTGCCGCTGGAAGTGATGGTTCACCACGTTGCAGAGATACTGGATCTCGTCGTCGCTGATCGTCACCTTCTTGTCGGGCACGGACTCGACCGGAATGTCCGTGGTGCCCACGAGGGTGAACTTGCCCTGGTAGGGGATCGCGAAGACGATGCGCTTGTCCGTGTTCTGCAGGATGAAGGCCTGCTCTGTCTCGAAGAGCTTCGGCACCACGATGTGGCTGCCCTTCACGAGGCGCACGTTCTTCTGTGTGTTGAGGCCGAGCTTGGTGTTGAGCACGTCGGCCACAAAGGGGCCGCCCGCATTGACGATGACTTTTGCGCGGACTTCCGCCGTCTCGCCGGTCTCGACGTTCTGCAGGGTCGCGAGCCAGGTCTCGCCCTCGCGGCGGGCGGCGATGAGCTTGGTGCGCACGCGGATATCCGCGCCGCGCTCAGCGGCATCGAGGGCATTCAGCGCTACCATGCGGCTGTCCTCGACCCAGCAGTCGGAATACACGAAGGCGGTGTCGAATCCGGGCTTCAGGGCCTTTCCGGCCGGATGCCGGGTCAGGTGGATGGTCTCGGTGCCCGGCAGCTTTTTGCGCGGAGCCAGGTGGTCGTAGAGGAAGAGCCCGAGGCGCACGAACCAGGCCGGGCGGATGCCCTTCTCGTGGGGCAGGATGAACCGCAGGGGCCAGATGATGTGGGGAGCCGCCTCCAGAAGGCGCTCGCGCTCGAACAGGGCCTCGCGCACCAGGCGGAACTCGTAATATTCCAGATAGCGCAGGCCGCCATGGATCAGCTTGGTCGAGGCGGACGAGGTGTAGCCGGCCAGATCGCCCTGCTCGCAAAGAACCACGGAGAGGCCGCGCCCTCGCGCATCGCGGGCGATGCCCGCGCCGTTGATGCCGCCGCCTACAATCAGAAGATCTGTCACTGTCGTCACGAAACGAGTCTTTCCTTCGAGCCGGCCTGTCCCGGCCTTCTGCACATGTTTCCTTTAGCCGTCTAAGGCAAGCAAAAACTGAACTATGTCCGCACCCTGCGGGCGAGGGCGAGGTTTAGCATGAAACCGGCCAGGGAGCAGAGGGCCATGGCGAGCAGAATGGCCAGCACGGCCCCATAGCTGCCCCACCAGGCCCAGATTGCGCCGAACGCGAAGGGCGTGGTCGCCATGGCGATCCGCACCGGCATGGCGATCATCCCCTGGATGGCCCCGTAATTCTCGCGCCCGAACAGTTCCGGCGGCAGGAGCGCCCGTACGATGGTCATCATGCCGTTGGAGGCGCCGTAAAGGGCCGCGAAGACCACGACGAGCCAGGAGCCGGGCGGGATGAACGGCAGGAGCGCAAAGGCCAGGACGCTGAACAGCATGGTGAGGATGCCGAGGGTCCAGATGCTGACGGATCGCTCGCCGACCGCCATGGCGAGCCGGGCGGCGACCTGGGCCGGCCCGATCACCGTGAAGGCCGCCACCGCCGCGTCCAGGGTGAAGCCCCGCTCGATGAGCAGGGGGATGAGATGGAGCGGGATCCCTGTGGAAATCATCCCTTGAGCGATGGAGGTGGCCACGAAACACCAGAACGAGGCGTCGCGCAGGAGGCGGCGTGGGTTCTCGGTTGCCGGAGGGACGCCCATGGGGCCGGAGCCGGGCCTAGGGCGAGCAGCCGGCGGAATGGCCACGGCATGGAAAAGCGCGCAGATGCCGAGATTGAAGGCCGCCAGCGCCACGAGCGCGCCACGCCACCCGAAGGCATCGATCAGCAGATGCGTCAGGGGAATGAAGACGGTGCTGGCGAAGCCCCCGACCAGAGTCATCACCGTGATGCCGCGCCGGGCCAGGCGGGCGCCCAGCCGGCGGGCGAGCACCGCGAAGCCCGGCTCGTAGAGCACGGCGCTCATCGAGATCCCCAACCCGATCCAGATCAGGACGAAGACCGGATAGCTCTCGATCCGGGACCAGAGGGCCATGAGCGCCGCCGCGAGGATGGACCCGCCCGTCATCACGGCGCGGCCATGTCCGAGATCGATGAGGCGTCCGACCGGAACCGCCGAGAGGGCCGAGGAGGCGAGGGCCAGGGAATAGGCGGCCGTCAGGGCGGATTTCGACCAGCCGAGCTCCTGGCCCATGGGCTCGATGAACAGGGCGAAAGCATAGAAGATCGACCCGTAGGAGACGAGCTGGGTCAGGGACAGGGCCGAAACGAAGCCCCAGGGCATGCGGTCGGGGAAAGACATGGACTGCGAACCGTTCCGTCCCGCACCCTCGGCCTCCGGTGCGGCGGCCCGACGATTAGACGGCTATGGGCTTTATGTCAGCCCGGGCGGTTGACGAACAGGCCCAAAGGGCTCATATGCACAGGGACGGCGTCAGCGCTCTTCATGGAGCCGCTTGAGCGGGGCTGCGTGACGGATATCCACCAGAGGGTGGAGACCCCGGCCCCCTTCTTCAATCGCTTGACCATACGATAGCCCCATCACGCGGGTTGTCGCCTTGAGCCCAAGCAGCGCCCATACCCTATGGCAGACCTTGCCTTGCGGCTCCCCGCATCTGTTTGAAAGACGACCCACTTGACCCTTTTCACCGATTTCGGATTGGCCCAGCCGATCCTGAAGGCGCTGACGGCCGAAGGCTACGAGAAGCCGACGCCGATCCAGGCCCAGACCATCCCGCTTGCGCTCGAAGGCCGCGACGTGTGCGGCATCGCCCAGACGGGAACCGGCAAGACGGCGGCCTTCGCGCTGCCGATCCTCAACCGCCTCAACGAAAACCCCCGCGCCCGCATTCGCAAGAGCTGCCGGGTGCTGGTGCTCAGCCCGACCCGTGAGCTCGCCGGCCAGATCGCCGACAGCTTCCGCGTCTACGGTCGCAACCTGAAGCTCACCACCTCCGTCGTGTTCGGCGGCGTGACCATCGGCAAGCAGGAGCGTGAGCTCGCGGCGGGCGTCGACATCCTCGTCGCCACGCCGGGCCGCCTGCTCGACCTCGTGGACCGCAAGTCCTTAAGCCTCCGCGACGTGGAGATCCTCGTCCTCGACGAGGCCGACCAGATGCTCGATCTCGGCTTCATCCACGCCCTGAAGCGCATCGTCACCCTGCTGCCGAAGGAGCGCCAGAGTCTGTTCTTCTCGGCCACCATGCCGAAGACCATCTCGACGCTTGCCGACGCCTTCCTGCGCGATCCCGCCAAGGTGGCCGTGACCCCCGTCGCGACCACGGCCGAGCGCGTGGAGCAGAAAGTCATGTTCGTGGCGACCGGCCGCAAGCAGGCGCTGCTCGAGATCGTGCTGCAGGACGAGTCCATCGACCGCGTCCTGGTCTTTACCCGCACCAAACACGGCGCCGACAAGGTCGTCCGCTCGTTGGACAAGGCCGGCATCGTGGCCGCGGCCATCCACGGCAACAAGTCCCAGCCGCAGCGTGAGCGGGCCCTCTTGGCCTTCCGTAACGGTACGTGCCGGGTGCTCGTGGCGACCGACATCGCGGCCCGCGGCATCGACGTGGAGGGCGTGAGCCACGTGATCAACTACGACCTGCCGAACGTGCCGGAATCGTATGTCCACCGCATCGGCCGCACGGCCCGGGCGGGGGCGGACGGGCTGGCGATCTCGTTCTGCAACGACGAGGAGCGGGCCTATCTCAAGGACATCGAGAAGCTGACGCGCATGCAGGTGCCGGTTGCGGCTCTGCCGGAAGGCTTCTCGGCCGGCCCCATCGGCCAGGAGCCCCAGGAGCCGGCGCGCAAGCCTCAGCAGCAGCGCGGCCGTCCGGCTCCCCACGCCCGCGGCCATCAGGGCCACGGCCAGTCGCGGGACGCGGATCCGAACGCGGAGCGGGGTCCCAAGCGCCGCCGTGGTCGCGGTGGACAGAAGCCCGCCGCTGCCGGCGCTCAGCCGAATGGCGGCCAGCGCCCGGCCCAGAACGCTCAGGGCCAGCGGCAGCCTCAGCGGCCGTCCCAGGGCCAGCCGAACCGCACCCGCAACGACGGGCGCCGTGACGGGGCCCAGGTGGCCTGGCTCGAAAAGGCTCCGCGCCGCTAAGCCTTGCCGATGACGAATGAGAAAAGGCGCCCTCCGGGGCGCCTTTTTATTTGGCCGAAGCGGACCTCTCGGTTCACTAGAGCATCGTGCGGACCCAGAAGGCCATGTCAGTGAAAAGTGGGCCCGGTTTTCCGCTTCAACGATGCTCTCATCTAGAGAGGAAGCATCGGACCCAAAAATGCAAATCCACTTTTGGGTCCGATGCTTAGGCCGCGAAGAAGGTGAAGTCCGAGCGGATGGGTTGCCAGGTTCCGATCAGCCGCGACTCCGCCAGCAGGTCGGGAAGCCGGTCCCAGAAGGCCTGCCGGTAAGGACGGCCGATCTGCACCTCGACCACGTCCTGAAGATCCGCCCAGGTTTCATAGAGCATGAAACGGGTCGGGTCCTCGGAATCCCGGTGAAGCACCGCGTTGATGAAGGTCGGCTCGTGCCGCATGGCGTCGAGAACCGGCGCGAGAAGGGCCATGAACGCCTCCGCGCAGCCGGGCTTGAGCCGGAACTCGACCGTGAAGGCGTGTGGGCCGCTCGGAGCGGGCCCGGCCGTATCCTCACGTTTGGTCAGGGGAGCGTCGTGCCGCATGGTCGTCATCCTTCTTCGTTCCAAGAAGGCCGAAGATTGCCGCCGGATCGACGCGGAAGCGATGACGTCAGAGGTAACGAAGGACGCAACTAGGCGTAAAAAGCGTCAGCTCGCTTCGCGGGAGGCCATGAGGGAGGTTCCGGTGCCCAGCACAGCGCCTTCGCGGATGACGGTCTCGGAGGTCACCACCACCCAGCCGGTTTCGGCCCTGAAGACGGAAATGACACGTCCGGCACCGGGCAGGAAGCTGCCGGGCCCGACCTCGCGCAGCCCGTCCGGGCCTTCCACGAGGGCCCCTCTGCGCAGCACCTTCCTGAGAACGTAGCCGCGGCCGGAATCGACCTCGTCCGGTCCGGCGGCATTGTGCGCGATCTTCTCGGACCGGATGTCGACGGAGCCTGTCACGGCGGGTTCCCGGACGCGGGTTTTGTAGGCGACGCGGCTTTCCCCATGGGAGGCGCTCGTAAGGGACGGCACCGCCATGGGAAAGTTCGAGCGCTCCACGCCGCCTTGGATCGCATAGCCCGCGAATGCGATGGACGAGACCGCGAGTGTGCAGCCGAGAGCGAGGACGATGCGGCCCGCAAAGGCGTCGCGTTTGCGGATGATATCCTCCATCCGGTTCCCGGGCCGCCCGGCTTTCCGGGGCCGGGCTGCGGCTGTCTGGGCGTCGGCACGCGCCACCTGCCAGAGCACCTTCTCGAAGATGACACGCATGGCCCTGACCCTGTTGAGGTTGAATGGCCGGGAGTTTGGTCACGTTATCCTTAACAATCCGTCAATGTCCTTCTCCGTACCCGAGGCATCTTCGGCCTGCCGGAACAACGCTCACGCCGCACGGTTGTCGTGACCGGACACGAAGGGAAGGTGATGCATGGCCGGTCGCCCGACCCAGCCGGTGCAGACTGCCATGCCGCGTCGGGGCAAGGCGATGGAACCCCGTCATGGGCCGGCTCCGGAGGGCAGGCTTCCCCCGCTGCTCCGGCCTTCCTGGGGGCGGGTCGCCGTGATCGCGGCCCATCCGGACGACGAGACCGTCGGCGCCGGGGGGCACCTTCCTCTGCTGCCCGACCCGCTCGTGCTCACCGTGACGGACGGCGCCCCTCAAGGATCTGGCGATACAGCCGCGGCGGGATGCGCCAACGTAGAGGAATACGCCGCCCTGCGCCGACGGGAGCTTGCCGACGCCATGGTGCTCGCGGGCATTCCGGCTGCGCAACTGGAGTGCTTCGGCATCGGCGACCAGCAGGCGGCCAGAGACATGGCACGCCTCGCGCCCCGTCTTGCGGAGTGGCTGGAGGAGCGGCAGGTCGGGCTCGTCCTCACGCATCCCTATGAAATGGGCCATCCGGATCACGACGCCGTCGCCCTGGCGGTCCATGCGGCTGCCGCGCTTCAGGCGCGGGCGGGCCGGATGCCGCCGCGCATGGTGGAGTTTACGTCCTATCACCGCGGCCCCGCCGATGGTTTCACCGAAGGCGTCTTTGCGCCCGGCCATCCGCCGGGGGAGGCCTTCCGGCTCCCGGAGACGGCCAGGGCCCTCAAGCGCCGGATGATCGGGGCCTTTCCGAGCCAGAGCCGCGTCCTGTCGAGTTTCCGGGTCGAGAGCGAGCGCTTCCGCGCCGCGCCGGTCTACGATTTCACGGCGCCGCCCCACGGGCAGGGCGCCTATTACGACATGTTCGGCTGGGGGCTGCGCTCGGACGAATGGGCCATGTTGGCGAAGGAGGCGCTGGATACGCTGGGGATCGGCCCGTGCTGAGCGTTCTCAACGTCGCGTTTCCGTTCGCGCCGGTCGGGCCCGACACGGTGGGCGGAGCCGAGCAGGTCCTGGGCCAGATCGACCGGGCCCTGGTCGAGGCAGGCCACCGGTCCTTCGTGATCGCCCTTGAGGGATCCTGCGTGGCCGGTACCCTCATCCCGGTCCCCGTCCCTGAAGGGCCGCTGGACGGCGAGACCCGGCGCAGGGCTCACGTGCGCCATCGCGAGGCGATCATGGGGGCTGTCGCGCGCCACCGGATCGACGTGGTTCACCTGCACGGGATCGACTTCTTCGCCTATCTCCCGCCGCCGGGCGTGCCGGTGCTCGTGACCCTGCATCTGCCCCTGTCATGGTATTCGCCCGAGGCGCTGACGCCGAAGCGCCCGGACACCTGGCTCCATGGGGTGTCCGCCTCACAGCAACGCGGGATGGCGGAAAGTGCACATCTGCTCCCGCCCGTGGAAAACGGAGTCGCGGTCGAGGATCTGGCGGGGTTCCACCACGCCAAGCGCCGCTTCGCCCTCGCGCTCGGCCGCATCTGCCCCGAGAAGGGCTATCACCTCGCCCTGGAGGCCGCGCATGCGGCCGCTGCTCCGCTGCTGATCGGCGGACAGGTCTATCCCTACGAGGCTCATCGCCGCTATTTCGACGAGGCCGTCGCGCCGAAACTCGACCGGCTCCGGCGCTTCCTCGGGCCGCTCGGCTTCGTGCGCAAGCGGCGGCTCGCGGCCGCCGCCCGATGCTTGCTCGTACCAAGCCTCGCTCCGGAGACGAGCTCCCTCGTGGCCATGGAGGCGCTCGCCTGCGGGACGCCGGTCGTGGCCTTCCCCAACGGCGCCCTTGCGGACATCGTCGAGCATGGACGCACCGGGTTCCTGGTGCACGACGTCCGCGAGATGGCGGACGCCATCGGAGAGGCGGGCGGAATCGACCCGGCCCAATGCCGGGAGGCAGCCTTCGCGCGCTTCTCCCTGCGGCAGAGCATGGAGCGCTATCTCGACCTCTATGAACGGCTGGCCGGCGCATGAGCGTGCAGATCCTGGACGATGCCCGGGCGCTGGAGCCGGAATGGTGGGATCTCTGGGCCCGGGACCCGCAGGCCTCGGTGTTCCAGAGCCCGGCCTGGCTGATCTCCTGGCGGGAGGCCTTCCGCACCGGCAAGAGCCGGGTCCTTGCGGTCAGGCATGATGCAAGGCTCGTCGCGCTGCTGCCGCTCTTCCGGCATGAGGGCCGGCTGCTGCCCTGGGGCGCCGGGACCACCGACTGTCTCGACGGGCTCGTCGACCCGCAGCTCGACCCTGGCGAGCTCGCCCTAGCCATCACGGAGCTGGCCGAGCCCGTCGACCTCTTCCAGCTCTGTGAAGGCTCTCCCCTCCGACGGGTTCCGGTGCCGTCCGGGTGGGGCGAGCGATGCGGGGATGCCGAGCCCTGCCTGGACATGCGGCTGCCGGCCGTCCTGTCGCGCAACATGGCGCAGAACCTGCGCTACTACCGTCGCCGCCTCGACCGCGCCGGGATCGGCAGGCCGGAGCGCGCCGGGCCTGAGGCCTTCGAAGACCTCATGGATCTGCACGGGCGGCGCTGGCGTAGCCGCGGCCAGCCGGGTGTCCTGCACGATCCGCGGGTTCTCGCCTGGCACCGCAGCGCGATCCCGGCTCTCGATGCGGCCGGACTCCTGCGCCTCTACGCACTCTGTCGGGACGGGCGCGCCGTCGCGGTGTTCTATGGGCTGCATGCGAAGGGGAGGACGTCCTACTATCTCGGCGGCTTCGATCCGGACCTCGAGGATCTCGGCCTCGGCACGGTCCTGATCGGGCACGCAGTCGAGGAGGCGCAGCGCGAGGGTGCAATGGCTTTCGATTTCCTGCGCGGACAGGAGGCCTACAAGTACCGCTGGGGTGCATCTGAGCGGCCGATGTATGCCCGCTCTCTCATCCCCGGTTGAGGGGAGTCTTCTACCCGACGAGAGCCGCGACCAGATGCGTGGCGCAGGCCAGCAGGAAGATGGTGGTCAGCGCCAGGGACGCCCAGTGCTTCATCGGGAAGAGCAGGGGCTGGAGGGCGAATCGGAGAAGCCAGAATCCGCTTCCCGCCAGGAGGAGCAGGGGCGGCGCTCCATCGCCGTCGATAGAAAGCCAAAGGACCGCGCCGCCATAGGCGAAGAAGACGTAGATCAGCACGGCGTTGAGGGTCTGGGTGACGGCCGCGTTGACGCGCCCCGAGGCCTCGAGCCGGCCGGGCCAGCCGAAGAGGCGCCAGAACATCAGGTGGAACACGCCGAACGCGACGTCGATCGCGCCCGCCAGAACCGCGACAGCCGACATGGTGCCTTGAAGCTTCTGAGCTAGTGATACGGGTCCGCCGCGTCGCGCAGGCCGTCACCCATGAAGTTGAACGCGAGGACGACGATCACCACCGGCACGATGGGAAAGAGGAGCCACGGGTGAAGCTGCACGGCCGCGAGGTTCTGGGCCTCGTTGAGCAGCACGCCCCAGCTCGTCACCGGCGGCCTCAGGCCGAGCCCCAGGAACGACAGAGCGGTCTCGCCGAGGATCATGGACGGGATCGCGAGGGTCGCGGACGCGATGAGGTGGCTCATGAAGTTGGGGATCAGATGGCGCGCGATGATGCGCCCCTTCGAGGCGCCCATCAGCTCCGCGGCGCGTACGAAATCCTCCTCGCGCAGGGAGAGCAGCTTCGAGCGGACCGCCCGGGCGAGGCCCGGCCAGTCGAGCAGGCCGAGGATTATGGTGATGCCGAAGAAGACCAGGATGGGGCTCCAGTTGGCCGGCAGCGCCGCCGACAGGGCGAGCCACAGGGGCAGCTCCGGAAGCGAGCGCAGGATCTCGATCATGCGCTGGATCACATGGTCGACCCAGCCGCCGAGATAGCCCGCAAGTCCTCCGAACAGGAGACCGAGCGTGAACGACACGGCAATGCCCACGATGCCGATGGTGAGCGAGATCCGCGCCCCATAGACGATGCGCGAGAACATGTCGCGCCCGAGTCTGTCGGTGCCCAGGAGGAAGAGGGTCCCGTTCTGGGGCGGGCAGAACAGGTGGACATTCCAGGTCACGAGGCCCCAGAACTCGTAATAGTCGCCCCGGCAGAAGAACCGGATGGGTTCGGGCTTGGACGTGTCGGTCGTATAGACCCGCTGGAAATTCTCCAGGTCGAAGGAGAATTTGTAAGGATACACGAAGGGGCCCACGAAGCGGCCCTCGTGCATCAGATGCACGGGCTGGGGCGGCGCGTAGATGAAGTCTCCGTTGCGCTTGGTCTGGTTATAGGGCGCGATCACCTCCACGAAGGGGATCAGCAGATAGAAGGCCAGGAGGATGGCCGCCGCCGCCACCGCCACCTTGTGGCGGCGGAACTTCCACCACATCAGGCGCCACGAGGAAGCGCGGTAGAAGCTCTCGCTTTCGTTCCCGGCCGGCTCGGTGGCGCCGGGGTCGAACGGCTCCTTGTTGACGTAGTGCCCCTTGAGCGGAACGACCTCGGTCATCGGCCGCCTCCCATCCGGATGCGCGGGTCGAGCCAGGCCAGGAGGAGGTCGGAGACCAGCATGCCGAGCACCGTGAGCACCGCCACGAACATCAGGATGAAGCCGGCCAGGAACTGGTCCTGGCTCTTGAGGGCGCTGAGCAGGATCGGCCCGACGGTCGGAAGGCTGAGCACGAGGGAGACCAACACCGAGCCGGATACCAGGTGCGGCAGCAGGTTGCCGATATCGGCGATGAAGGGGTTCAGCGACATGCGGAACGGGTATTTCAGCAGGGCGCGGCTGGGCGCGAGCCCCTTCGCCTTCGCGGTCACGTAATATTGCTTTCCGAGCTCGTCGAGGAGGTTGGCGCGCATCCGCCGGATCATCGCGGCCGTGCCCGCGAGGCCGATTACCAGAGTGGGCACGATGAGGTGGGCGAGGAGCGACTGGATCTTGGCCCAGGTCCAGGGTTGGCCCGCGAAGCGCGCATCGAAGAGGCCGCCGATCGAGATCCCGAACCAGCGGTTGAAGTAGTAGAGCAGGATGAGCGCCAGGAGGAAGCTGGGCGTGGCCAGGCCGATATAGCCGATGAAGGTGGCGATGTAGTCCCCGACCGAGTACTGGCGCGTCGCCGAATAGATGGCGATCGGGATCGAGATCAGGTGGATGAAGATCACCACCGCGATGTTGACCACGAGGGTCAGCCAGAGCGAGTCGCCCACCACCTCGGTCACCGGGCGGTCGTATTCGAAGGACCAGCCCCAATCGCCCTGGAGGAGGCCCGAGAAGCCGTTCTGCCCGGGCATCGCGCCGAGCCAGACGAGGTATTGCTGCCAAACGGGCTTGTCGAGGCCGTATTGCTTGATGAGGAACTCCGCCTTCGCGGCGGCGTCCGCCTCGCCCTGCGCGCGCAGCTCGGCGATCTGGTTGGTCAGGAAGTCTCCCGGCGGGAGCTTGATGATGAGGAAGACGAGGGCCGAAATGATCAGGAGCGTCACGAGCATCGTGACGAAGCGACGCAACAGGAAAAGGATCATCTGCGGGCCTCTTTCAGGGCGGCCTTGGTCCAGTACATCTCGTCGATCCGGTAGATGCCGATCAGCGCCGTCGGCTCCCAGCTGTAGAGAGCCTTCGCGGGCAGGCCCTTGAGGCCGTTGCGCACCACGATAGGCTGCAGGGCGCCCGCCACCGTGCCGATGGACCATTGGTTCTCGGCATGGTTGCGCAGCATCTCGGTCCAGACGTCCCGCTGGACGCCGTGGTTCGCGGTGTTCATCCAGATCGTGTAGAGGTCGAGGAGGCGCTGCGCCTCGGGAATGTCTACGGGCTCGCCGTTCTTGCCCTTGGTCTCCACATACTGGCCCCATTGCGGCCAGGCGTAGTTGTCCTGGCGCATGGGGGCGTATTCGGTGGGCGGCATGATGGCCGTCGGGACCGCGTTATCGAAGCCCTGGCCCGCCACCATGTTGGTCAGGCCCGCAAAGGCCCGGTTGCGCAGCACCGTCCGGTCCTGGGGCTTCACGAAGAGCCTGACGCCGATTTCGCGCCAGAACTCGCCGATGAGGGTCAGCGCATCGACGATGTGGCTGGCTTCCCCGTCCGTCTCGACGATGATCTCCATCTCGCGCCCGTCGGGCAGGAGCCGGGTGCCGGCGGCATTGCGCTTGGAGAGGCCGATCGCGTCGAGAAGCCGCGAGGCCTCGGCCGGGTCGTAGGTGGCGTTGAGGGTGCGCAGGCCCGGGAACGAGAGGGGGCTCTGTTCCATGACGGTGTTGTTGCCCTCGATCCCGAGGCCGAAGAGGAACACGTTGTTCAGGGTCCTGCGGTCGATGGCGAGCGACAGGGCGCGGCGGTAGCGGACGTCCCTGTTGAGCGCGCGCCAGACCGGATCCTTCGCGTTGAGGTCGGGATAAAGCGCAAGCTCCGAGCCGCGGGCATAGGGCCACAGGAGCGTGGTGTAGTCATGGGCCTTCTCGCCCTGCTTGAGGATCGGGATGTCGCTCATGGAAATGCCGCGGAACAGCAGGTCCACCTCGCCCGCATTGGCCTTGGCGGCGAAGAGCCCGCCGGACGACACGTCCATGATGATCCGGTCGACATAGGGCAGCTGATGCCCGTGGGTGTCGACCCGGTGGTAATAGGGATTGCGCTCGAAGACGAAACGGTTTGCCGGCGCCCGGTTGGTGACGCGCCAGGCCTGAAGCACCGGCTCGTCCGGATTGGTGTGCTCCTTCATGTCGTCCATGCGGTTGTGGAGGGCCGCCCAGGATTTCAGCTTCTGCGCCTTCGCGGCTTCGTCGAGCTTCGCCTTGTCGGCGTATTTCGCATGGAACTGCTTCAGGTAATGGGCCGGGCGGTAGATGGCCGGATCGACCGGGCCGGCGAGGTACGGCAGGAAGCGCGGATTGGGCTTGTCGAAGGTGTAGCGCACCGTCCGCTCGTCGAGCACCTCGAACTTGGCCGGCTTGCCGCCCACCATCATGAATTCCGGCACCCCGGCGGGCGACAGGTCCTTGTTCAGGGCGATGTCTTCCCAGTAGTACCGGAAATCCTCGGCCGTGAACGGATGCCCGTCGGACCAGCGGTGGCCTTCCCGGATCGTGAAGGTGAAGACCCGGTCGTCCTCGTCCTCGTATTTCTCGAGGATATCGGGCCGAAGCTCCAGATCCCGGTCGTAGCCCACCAGGCGGGAATAGGCGTAGGTGCTGATGTAGCGGATGTCGCGGGCGCGGGCCACCAGCGTGACGATGTCGCCGCCATACTGGCCGCTGGCCTGCTCGGACACGTAAGGCGTCCGGGGCACCCGCTCGGAGACCGGCGGCAGCTCCTTCCGGGCGACTTTCTCGGCGAAATAGGGCTGCTCGGCATAATCGGCCGCGAGCGCAGGCAGGACCGGGCAGGCGAGCAGGAGCGCCAGCAGGCCAGCCTTGAGGCGTGGAAGCATCGACATCATGCGGCCTCCTCGAAGGGGAGCTGCCCCAGCCGCACATGGTGGCCCGGTTCGATCTCCTTCATGATTCCGGTCTCGCCGCCCTGGAGCCGGAAGGGCTCCGGCCATTCGCCCGGATGGGAGAAACGGCCCGCGCGCAGCTTCGCGAAGTCGAGCGGCCGGTCGATATCGGGGTCCGGGACGGCCGCGAGCAGCGCCTGGGTGTAGGGATGCACCGGATTGCGGAACAGGGACGTCTTTGGCGCCTGCTCGACGATGTAGCCCCGGCACATCACCGCGATGGTGTCCGCGATGTAATCCACCACCGCGAGGTTGTGCGACACGAACAGGTAGGACAGGCCAAGCGCGGATTGCAGGTCCTTGAGGAGGTTGAGCACCTGGGCCTGGACCGACACGTCGAGGGCCGAGACCGGCTCGTCGCAGATCAGCACCCGCGGCTCCAGCGCGAGCGCCCGGGCAATGCCGAGCCTCTGACGCTGGCCGCCCGAGAAGGAGTGCGGGTAGCGCCGCAGGGCGCGACGGTCGAGGCCGACCATGTCGAGCAGCTGCTTGGCGCGGTGATAGCGCATGTCGTCGTCGCCGATGCCGTGGATGAGCAGCGGTTCGGTCAGGATCTCGTAGACCGTCATCCGCGGGTTGAGGGACGAGAACGGGTCCTGGAAGATGAACTGCACGCTGCGCCGGTAATCCTTCAGCGCCTCGCCGTCGAGTTCGTGCACGTTGCGCGGCCCGTTGCCGTCGTCGAAGAATACCGTGCCGGAACTCGGCTCCATGGCACGCATGATGATCTTGGAAACGGTGGTCTTGCCGCAGCCGGATTCGCCCACGAGGCCAAGGGTCTCGCCGACCGGCAGCGCGAGGGACACGCCGTTGACCGCATGGATCGTCCGGATTTTGCCCGAGAACCAGCCGGAGCGCAGGGTGAAGGTTTTCTTCAGGTCCACTGCCCTGAGAATGGGCCCCTGCGGCTCCACGCGCTCGGGCTTGTGGGCCTCGGCGAGCGTCGCGCTCTTCACCTCGCGGATCGGCGTCAGCCGCTCGTTCTCGGCCATGGCGAAGCGCGGGACCGCGCGCATGAGCGCCTGCAGGTAGGGATGCTCCGGCTGGCGGAAGATCGCCTCGCGCGATCCGGATTCCATGACCCGGCCGCGATACATCACGACGACCTCGTCGGCCACATTGGCGACGACGCCGAGATCGTGGGTGATGAGCAGGACCGACATGCCGGTCTCGGCCTGCAATTCCTTGATCAGGTCGAGGATCTGCGCCTGCGTCGTCACGTCGAGCGCGGTCGTCGGCTCGTCGGCGATCAGGAGGGCCGGATGGGTGATGAGCGCCATGGCGATCATCGCGCGCTGCCGCAGGCCGCCGGACAATTCGAACGGATAGGTCCGCAGGGCCCGCCGCGGATCGGGAAAGCCGACCCGGGCCAGCACGTCCTTGGTACGCTCCAGGGCCTCCGCCTGGGAGACCTTCGCGTGAATGACGAATGCTTCCGAGATCTGGTCGCCGATGGTGTGGAGCGGCGACAGGGAGGTCATCGGCTCCTGGAAAATCATGGAGATGCGCCCACCGCGCAATTCGCGCATCTCGGAGTCGGTCGGGTCGAGGCCCGCGATGTCGAGCGGCATGTCCCGGGCCGGATCGTCGAAGAGGATCGAGCCTCCGGCAATGTGGGCCTTCTTCGGAAGAATCTGGAGGATCGCCTGGGCCGTCACCGACTTGCCGGAGCCGGATTCCCCGACGAGCGCCACTGTCTTCCCTTTGGGAATGTCAAAAGACAAACCGTCGACGGCCCGAAACCGTCCGGTCTCGGTCTCGAAGTCGACCGCCAGGTCGCGGATCGACAGGAGCGGCTTGTCCATGAACTCCTCCGGTTACGCATCACGCCACAATAACGCATTACGGGTCGGCCGTGATCCCGTTCTTGTCATATGGTAACCCGCCGACCGTTGCGAAAATCGCATCGTTCCGTGACAGATAGACCAACAGGTTCTCGCAAAATGTCCAGAGCTTCTCGTCATGGACGAGATGATGGGTGAGAAACCCAATGGGCTCCAAGGCATCGGCCTCTCCGGACAGCCGCCGCTCCACCGCGTCCGCGAGGCTACGGATCAGCCCGTCGGGATCCGCGAGGCTGCGGGTGCCGTGCCAGTCGATGGGGTCCACATGGGTGTTGACGACCAGGAGGCCCTCAGCGGTGCGGGGCGCGTGCCGGTCCCGGAAGGTCGAGAGAGCGCGGTAGCCCAGGCGCGGCAGCGCAGGGATCAGCGCGGGCGCGATCCGGTTCCAGGGCGGCACGAAGACCGGCAGGAGCCGCTCGCCAAGCAGGGCCCGGGCCCGCTCCAGGGCGCTCGTTGCCTCCTGAGCCATGGTTTCAATGGGCCGGTGCGCCCCGAACTCGGCCTTCTTGGCTCCTGATGGCGCATGGTTGGCGTGGCTGAAGCCATGCACCAGGGCAAAGGCCCGTTCCTCGCCGTGGAGGCGCTCGACGAGCGAGGGCTCGAGATGCGCCGGAATGCACGCGAGGGCGATCCCGGCCTCATAGCGGTTCGCCAGCCTCAGGAGCCTGTCGAGCTGGGGTGTCGCAGCCACGGCGTCGTCGTCCCGCCACCAGAACCGGATGGGGCTACCCTGGTCCCTGGCGCGTGCCAGGGCATCGTCGAGGGGCGACCAGTCGAGCTTTTCGTGGCGGGCGGGGGCCGATACAGCGAGACCTTCCACGATGGCGACGCTGCGCCGTGTCCCGTCGAGGGATAGGGAAGGCGGCGGCGATGGAGGCGCGGCGAGGCGGCGGCGGATGGCTTCGGCCAGGGTCTCGCCTGAGAGCTCGGCCTCGGGCACGATCTCGGCAAGGCCGAGGCCCCGGAGACGTTCGGCCCGGAGGCGCTGCTCGGTTTCCCGTCCCGCCTCGAAGGGCACCAGGACCGCTCGTACCCCGGCGCGCAGGAGATCGACGCAGGTATTGTAGCCGGCCTGGCTCACCGACAATTCGGCCGTGCCGAGCAGGGCGCGGAAATCCGGCCTCGCCCGCTCCACTGTCACGTGGGGCGGCGCCTCCCGCGCAAGTGCCGCGACATCGGCTTCCGCGATGCCGCGCCCGACCAGGATGTGCCAGGGGCGGAGAGGGATCTGCCGCGCCGCCTCCAGGGCCGCGCGGTAGAGGGGCAGGCTGGCGGCGCTCGACCCGCCGGACACGACGATGCCGCTCCGGTCGCCGGAGGCGACGGTCTCGGGGCTTTCGTCCACATAGCCGGTGACGTGCAGCATGGCTCGAAGTGCGTCGTCTACGGGCCAGGACGCCTCCAGGGGGACGAGGGCCGGGTCTCCATGCATGAGGACGGCGTCGTAGAGGCGCGCCAGCCGCCGGCGGGTCTCGTCCAGCCGCTCCGGCTTCGACGGGGCCACCAGGATATCGCGGATCGACGCTACGACGAGCGGGCGTGGCGCCAAGGCCCGGGCGGCCTCCAGCAGCGTCTCGAATTCTGCGGCCAGGACCCTGCGGCCAAAGGGAAAGAGCTCGGTGATCACCACCTGCGGACGTACCGCATCGAGGGTCCGCAGGAGGAGGTCGCGCCGTGCCGCCAGCCTTTCGGCAGAGGCGGGCGTTCCGTGCTCGTCGAGAAGGGTCCTGAAATCGGTCCCGACGGTCTGGACAGGGGGCAGCTGTACGAGGCGGACCTGTGCGATGGACGGCAGGGAGACGGGGCTTCCACCCGACACGAGAGTGGTGTCGTGGCCGGCCTCCGCAAAGGCCCGGGCCAGGGCCGCGGCGCGAGTGAGGTGCCCCGCCCCGAGAAGGTGGGTCACGGCGATCAGGATCCGCATGACGGCAGGCTCCCGGTCTCGACGAGCGGCATCAGGGTATCCCGCAGGCGGGCGGCTGCGTGTGCGAGGCTGCGCTCCGCCATGACGAACCGGCGGGCTGCCTCGCCCATGCGGCGCCGCTCCTCCGGATCGTCGAGGAGGGTCGCGATCCCTGTCGCAAAGGCATCCGGGTCGCCGGGCGGCATGAGAAGGCCGCTCGTCCGGTCGCGGACGACGCCCGCGACACCCCCATAGGCGCCTGCGACGACCGGACAGCCGAAAAGCTGGGCCTCCAGGAAGACCATCCCGTAGGCCTCGTTGACGGCCGGCCACACGAACAGGCCGGCCTCTTCGTAGAGGGCGCGCAGGCGCTCCCTGTCCTCGACCTGCCCATGGAACCGGATCCGCTCACGGAAGGGAGCAAACAGCGCCACGACGCTCTCCCGCGCCTCCCCGTCGCCCACGATATCCAGGCTCCACGGCCTGTCCCCGAGGCGGCCCAGGGCCTCGGCCAGGATCCGGTAGGAGGCGAGCTTGTCGCCCGGGCGCATCATCGCGACCGCGAGGAGCCTCGGGTCCTGCCGGGCCGCGCGAGACGAAGGGGGCCCCCATTCGGCCGTGTCGAGGAACGGAGGCAGGTCGATGATGGCCTGATGGGCGGGCCGGGCAGCTTCGAGCGCTTTCCTGTCGTGATCCGTCATGGCGAACACGATCCCGGCGCGATCGAGCGCCTCCTCGGCGCCGCGATGGCCGATGGCCCACGGTCCTTCAGCGCGCTTTTGCGCCCGAGAGCCCTCAGCGATGACGTAAGGAATGCCCAGGGCCGCAGCTACCCGGGGGCCGATCCAGTCCGGCGCCTTGTAATAGACGTGATAGGTGAACCACAGGCGCGGCCGCTCGGACGGGGGCAGGCGCTCATAGGCGGCGATCAGGGCGGCCGCCTCCTCGCCGGAGCGGGCTCTGACGTCTGCCTGGGTTCCGGCGTTCCCGTCCCGGACGTGGGTTCGCAGCTCGCTGGCGAGGTCCGGCCGGAATCCAGCCGCTTCCAGGGCCTTCAGAAGGAGCCGTGCCATGGCCCGGTCGCCCGACGGGGAGGGGTGGTTCGGGCTCTTCAGGGGGGCGTAGAAGGCAACCGGGAGGCGGGTCACGCAGCCGCGCTCTCGGGCGCGCGCTCCGCGAGGGCGCGGAAGCGCCCCTCCAGCATGTCGATGCCGCCTTCCATGGAGAAGTCGCGCCGCAGGCGCTCATAGGCCGCCGCCCCGTAGGAACGGCGCCGCTCCGGCTCCCGGGCCAGCAGGTTCAGGGCGTTGGAGAGCGCCTCCCACTCGCCCGGCGGGACGAGCTCGCCCTCCCGGCCGCTGCGGATGAACTCGGGGATGCCGGCGAAATCGCTCGCCACGATGGCAAGGCCCTGGCCGGCCGCCTCCATGAGGACGTTCGGCAGGCCGTCCTGATCCCCGGACCGAGCCTTCTTGGACGGCAGGACGAAGAGGTCTGCCTCCCGCAGGAGGGCGACGACGTCCGGCTGCGCCTTCGGGCCCAGGAACGCGACCTTTTCGGCGATTCCGTTCTGCTTCGCCTGGGCCTTGAGGCTCTCCAGAAGCTCGCCGCCGCCTACGTGGGCGAAGCGCCAGTGGAGGTCGGGCGGCAGGGCCGCCAGGGCCTTCAGGAGGTCGCCGAAGCCCTTCTTGGCCACAGCCCGGCCCACCGAGACGATGCGCACCGGATCGGCCGGATCCGTCCCGTCCCGGGCCGGACGCGCCTCGGGCGGCGGCGGGAAGCGGGACAGGTCGAGCCCGTGATAGACCAGGGACACCCGGTCCGGCCGCGGGGCGAGGGCCTGGAGATGTTGCGCGCCCTCGGCCGTGCAGGTCACGCCCCAGAGGGCCTCGGCCAGCTTCTCGCGCTTCTCCCAGTCGGGCGTGGTCCAGATGTCCTTGGCATGGGCCGAGAAGGTCCAGGTCCGGCCGGTCAGCAGGGCCGCGTAGCGCACAACAGAGGCGGGCGTGTGCAGGTAATGGACGTGCAGGTGCCTCACGTCCGGGGACAATTCGCGCGCCATGACGAAGGCTTGGCCCAGGCGGCGCACCCGGTTGGCCGTGAAGTCCCGCTTCAGGTCGGCCAAGAAGGCGCGCATCAGGGCCCCGAAACCGGGCTGCCGCAGGCTCCAGGCCGCCCCCTTCAGCACGCGCAGGGGCTCCTCGTAGAGGTATTCCGGCAGATAGGAGACCGGCGCCCTAATCTGGCGGTTCATGGGATGAACGGCCTTCTCGGTCGGGTGGCGGAGAGACCAGATCTCCACGGCAAGCCCCCGGTTTTCGAGGGCGAGGATCTCCTGGGCGATGAAGGTTTCGGACAGGCGCGGATAACCCTTGACGGTAATCGCGATGCGCGGCGGGGAAGAAGCGGATGGCATCCTTGTCGGTATTATTCTGCGGCGTGCCGGGCGGGGAGGAAGGGAGCCTTGGACCCGATGAGAGCCTTAAGCCGCTCCTGGACCCGGTCAAGCCCTTCGAGAAGGCCCGGGATCACCACCTCGGAGGGGCGCGGCTGGTCCGCGAGGCTTTTCAGGGCCTCGGCCATCCGGTCCGGCGTGCGCGGCGCCCCGTGGTCGCTCAGCATCCTGACCAGCCCCAGGCGCTCTGCCGCCACGGCCCGGATATGCTGCTCCAGCCGCGGCCGGGTGCGCGGCACGATCAGGGCCCGCTTGTCGAAGGACAGGATCTCGCAGAACGTGTTGTAGCCGCCCATCGCGACGATCGCGGCGGCCTTCTGCATCAGGTGCTCGATCTTGGTATCGAACGAGATGGCGTCGAGCTTCGGATGCCGGGCGATCCGCTCCATGAAGGAGCGGCGCATGTCCCGGTTCACGAAGGGGCCGAACACGATGAGCGCCGGCATGGCGATGTCCTCGTCGTGCTCGTAGGCCGAGATCACCCAGTCGATCAGGTCGTCCCCGTCGCCGCCCCCGCCGGTGGTGACCAGGATGAAGGGCTGCTTGGTGAGCTTCGGATACCGGGTGAGGGAAGGGGTCGGCGGCAATTCCCGGCGAAGATAGCCCGTATAGGTGATGCGCTCCTCGACGCCCTCCGGCAGGTCGAGAGCGGAGAGCGGGCGATAGACGTCCTCGAGCCCGTAGACCCAGATCTCGTCATAGGCGCGGATCAGGATGTCCTTGGCGCCCTTGCGCTCCCATTCGGGCACGAGCAGGGCCGGCTCGTCCATGACATCGCGGATGCCGAGCACCCGCCGGCAGCCCTGGCTTTCCAGATAATCGAGGGCGGGCACCACCTCGCCGCGAAAGCCCGCGGGCTCCTTGTCGACGATGAATACGTCTGGCCGGAACGATTGGGCCGCCTGGAGAATGAGGGCCTGGCGCAGACCGACCGCCTCGTCGAGATCCAGGTTGAGGTTGAGGCTGCGGTAATCCCCGTCCGGCAGCTTGGTGACCCCCGGAATACGGATGTAGTCCACCCCGCTGCCGAACTCGAAATTGCCGATCACCGGGGAGCCCGAGATGATCACGACCGAGCAGTCGGCCTGCTCCTCCGAGATGGCGTTGGCGATGGCCCGGGAGCGGCGCAGGTGCCCCAGGCCGAACGTGTCATGGCTGTAGATCAGGACCCGGGCGCCGTCGGAGCGCCCCGACGGAAGCTGCGTTAGGTGATCCATCCTCAAGTCCTGACAAGGTTTTACACAGAGGCATTTTCGGCCGGCGCCCGGCGAACGTTAGGGCAGCTGCCCGTTCCGTTGCAAGAGCGCAGAACACACCCATGAAGGAAGTTATGGCAGAACGTCCAGAGGGAAAGAGGCCAAGAGGGATGGTTTGACGAACCGAAGATGATATCGTCGGCCCGATGGAAAAGAGCCTGTTTCGATATATCTGGACGCACTCGAAGCGCGATCAGCTGATCGTGTGCGCCGTCGTGCTCGCTTCCCAGCCATTCTACTTCGCGTCCCTGGACCTGCCCCGCCAGATCGTGAACCAGGCCATCCAGGGCGAGGCCTTCCGGGAGGGGCAGGCGACCGCGCCCTTTCTGAAGCTCGACCTGCACTTTCCCAACTGGCTCGGCGGTCAATCTTTCCACATCTTCGACGGATTCGAGGTCGGCCGCATCGGCCTCCTGCTCGGGCTGTCCTGCCTGTTCCTGTTCTTCGTCATCATCAACGGCGCGTTCAAGTACTGGATCAACGTCGCCAAGGGGGTGCTGGGCGAGCGCATGCTCCGGCGCATGCGGTTCGACCTGTTCTCCATGGTGCTGCGCTTCACGCCCGAGGCTTTACGTACGGTCAAATCGTCCGAGACCGCGACCATCATCAAGGACGAGGTGGAGCCGGTCGGCGGCTTCATCGGGGATGCGTTCATCACGCCGATCTTCCTCGGCATGCAGGCCCTTACGGCCCTGTTCTTCATCATCGTGCAGAATTTGTGGCTCGGCCTCATGGCGATCGCGGTCGTCGGGATCCAGTTCACGGTCATCCCGTATCTGCGCCGGGAATTGCTGCGCCTGGGCAAGCAGCGCCAGCTCGCCTCGCGGGAGTTGGCCGGACGCATCGGCGAAGTGCTCGACGGCATCGAGGCCGTGCATGTCCACAACGCCTATGGCTGGGAGAAGGCCGAGATCGGCCACCGGCTCTTCCGTCTCTTCGACCTGCGCGTGCAGATCTACAATCGCAAATTCATCGTCAAATTCCTCAACAATTTCCTGTCCCAGCTGACGCCGTTCTTCTTCTATGCGGTGGGTGGTTATTTCGCGATCCGCGGCACCCTGGACATCGGCCAGCTCGTGGCCGTCATCGGGGCCTACCGGGAGCTGCCGCCGCCCCTGAAGGAGCTGATCGACTGGGACCAGCAGCGCCTCGATGTCCAGGTCAAGTACGACCAGGTGACCGAGCATTTCGCGGAGGAACGGCTTCTTCCTCTTCTGACGGCACGGGGCGGGCAGGAGCAGGACGACGAGCCCCTGACCGGGCTTCTCCAGGCGGAGGAGCTGCGTGTCAGCGACGCCCATGGCGGCATGGTCCTCGACGGCGCCTCCTTCGAGATCATGCTGCCCGCGAAGGTCGCCATCATATCGAGCGGCGGGGGAGGCGCCGGGGTGCTGGCGCGCATCCTGGCGCGGCGGACCAACGGGTTCAGCGGGCGGATCCGTATCGGCGAGCGCGAGCTTCATCAGATTCCCCTGACGGTCGCCGGCCACCGGCTCGCCTATGTGGGCATCGACCCGATTCTGTTTCCCGGCACGATCCGCGACAACCTGATCTACGGCCTGCGCCGTCGCCCGCCCGGGCAGACCGGGACATCGACGCGCGAGGAGAGCCGCCGGGTCCTGGAGGCCCGGCGAACCGGCAATCCGGTCGAGAGCATCGGGGACCAGTGGATCGACTATGCGCAGGTTGGCGCCAAGGACGCGGACGATCTCGACCACATCCTCGTGACGCTCCTCAACAAGCTCGGGATGGGCGGCGAGATCTACCTCTTCGGCCTTGCCGGGTGGATCGTCCCGGACCAGGAGCCCGAGCTGGCGGAGCGCATCGTCGAGGCGCGCCACCGCCTGCGCGAGACCTTCCAGGCCGAGGGGATGGCCGGGCTCGTGGATCCGTTCGATCCCGAGAGCTACAACGACCAGACCACCATCGCCGAGAACCTCCTGTTCGGCGTCCCGAAGACGGACGAGTTCAGGGGGCGCAACCTGGCCTATAATCCGGATTTCCGGGACGCGATCGAGCGCGCCGGGCTCAGCGACGACCTCGTCCACATGGGACTCCAGATCGCCGAGACCATGACCGAGATCTTCCAGGGGCTGCCGCCGGGCCATTCCCTGTTCGAGCAGTTCTCCTTCATCGGCGCCGAGGAGCTGACGGAGTTCGAGGCGATCCTGCGCAAGCACTCCCGTTCGGACGCGGCCCTTTCGAAGGAAGAGCGGGCCAAGCTCCTGTCGCTGCCTTTGGCCTATATCGAGCCCCGCCACCGTTTGGGCCTCCTCGACGACCACCTCAAGCTCCTGCTCGTCCATGCGCGCCGGCTCGTGCGCGAGATGCTGCAGACGGCGGATGCGGACGGCGTCGAGTTCTATGATCCGGAAAAGATCTGTGCGGCCGCCCCATTGAGGGATAATCTCCTCTTCGGCCGCATCAGCTACCGGGTCGCCAATGCGCAGGCGCGGGTGGCCGAGGCGGTATCCACCGTCGTTCGGGACATGGACTTGCTTGAAGACATCGAGCGGATCGGGCTCGACCATCAGGTCGGCACAGCGGGCCGCCTCCTCACGCCGCAGGAGCGGGCCTGCGTCAATCTCGCCCGCTGCCTGGTGAAGCGTCCCGACATCCTGGTGCTCGACGGCGCGCTCTCGGCCTTCGACGAGGCGCGCAGCCAGAAGATGATCGAGGTCCTTTTCGAGCTGTCGGAGGGGCGGAGCCTGTTCATGGTGCTTCCCAACGACCGGCAGGCGAGCGGCTTCGACGTGCTCATGCGCTTCCGCGACGGGCAGGTCGTCACCGAAACCCGGAACGCTCCGGCAAGACGGGCCGAGACGCCCGCTCCGGACACCCAACCCATAGCAGGAGAGGTTGCATGACCCTTGAGGCCGAGGTTCAATCACTGCGCCAGGTGCCGATGTTCCGCGACATCGATCCGGCCAGATTGAAGCTTCTCGCCTTCACCAGCGAGAGGGTCCAGTTCACCGGGGGGCAAAGGTTCTTTTCGCAAGGGGACGCGGCGGATGCCGCCTATGTGATCCTCGATGGGAAGGCCCAGGTGCTCCTCGACACGCCGCATGGGGAGATCCAGGTGGCCGAACTGGGCGAGAACGCCCTGGTGGGCGAGATGGGCATCCTGTCCGACACCCCGCGCTCCGCCACCATCATGGCGGCGGAGCCCACCACGGCCCTGAGGATCGACAAGAGGGTTTTTCTCGAGCTCCTGGCCCAGTTCCCGCAGATGTCCCTGGCGGTCATGCGCGAGCTGGCGAAGCGCCTCGAACAGACAAATGCCCAGCTTGTGGCGCAATCGGCTTCCTGATTTTAGGATGAAAACCCTTCGTTAACCGGAAATTCCCCAGGAAAAACACATTCTTACGGTCAAGCTGACCGATTATCGACACAACTCGCGGCCAACCCTTGTCCCAGAATGACACAAGGGGGGCCCGGCCGTCCGGCGGGGCCCAGCGGGAAAAGTAAATGCCGACTGATGTGAGGACGCCGCAAGGCGCTGCTCCGCATCCTTCGCAAGATGCGTCCAAGACCGACGGGCGATGGGGCCGCCGCTCGTTCCGTGCTCTTCTGGCGATGGGCCTGTGCGCCGGCCTCCAGGTCCCGACCGCCGGCCCGGCCGCCGTCGCGACCCTGCCGAGCGCCGTGATGGCGCGGCCTTACGCCCCGGCGGAAGCCATCCTGCCCGAAAAGATTACCTTCTCGCCCCAATTGGCGAACGCCCCGGGCCTGTTCCGCTCCATCGTCGAGGATGCCTTCCCGAGCGCCGAGGTCTCGGAGCCGCCCCTGCGGATCGAGACCATGGCGGAGCCCCCGGGTAATCCGGACGAGATCATCCCGTTCAGCGGCCGCAACGTGCCGCGCTGGCTCGTCCATTCCATCCTCAAGGCGGCCCATGTGACGGGCGTTGACCCGGTCTACATGATGACCCTGGCGGATGTGGAATCGAGCCTGTCGCCCGACGCCAAGGCGCCGACCTCCTCGGCCCAGGGACTCTTCCAGTTCATCGACCAGACCTGGCTCGAAACCGTCTATGCCCATGCGGCCGATTACGGCTTCGCGGCCGCCGCCAAGGCCATCCGGATGGTCGACGGGGAGCCGGTCGTCGACGAGAAGGACAAGGCCTGGATTCTGAGCCTGCGCTGCGATCCCTACTTTTCGGCCCTCATGGCCGGGGAGCTGATCAAGGACGTGGAGCATGCCCTGCGGGAGCAGGGGGAACGCGAACTGGCAGAGGCCGAGCTCTACCTCGCGCATTTCCTGGGGGCGGGCAGCGCCGTGCGCTTCCTGGAGATGCTCGACAAGGACCCCAACGTCCGGGCCGCGAAACTCTTTCCCCGGGCCGCCAAGGCCAATGCGGCCCTGTTCATGGACGGGAAGGGGCGTAAGCGCCGCGCCGTGAGCGTCGCCGAGCTCTACAACCGCATCGATTCCAAGATCGTCCGGCGCATGGACCGCTACGAGGACCTGCGCCCCTACATCGCCGAGATCACCCGCCCGCAGCCGCACATCGTGGAGCGGACCATCGAGGCGAACGCGCTGACCCCGTGACCGGGAAGCCGGCGCCTAGAACGCCTTGAACGTGATGATCGTGTGGGTGTCGGCGATGTCCGCGATGGACTGCACGTTCTTGGCGATGAAGTGGCCGATATCCACGTCGTCATCCACGTGGAATTTGGCCAGGATGTCGTAGTTGCCTGCCGTGGAGTAGATCTCCGACGCGATCTCCCGGTCGGCGAGCTGGCTCGCCACCTCGTAGGTCTTCCCGAGTTTGCATTTGATCTCGACGAAGAAGGTCTGCATCGGGCGCTCCGGATGGGTGAAGGGTCTTGAACCTGATCGTTCTATGGCACGGGACGGCGCCCGCGTGAACCTGCGGCGTCAGCCGGTCGGCTAGGACGGCCGTCCGACGGAAGAGTACTGGAAGCCGTTCTTGCGCATGTCGTCGGGACGGTAGATGTTGCGCAGATCCACCACCACGGGCCTGGCCAGTGCCGCCTTCAGCCGCCCCAGATCCAGTGCCCGGAACAGGTCCCACTCGGTCACGATCACCAGAGCGGCCGCTCCCTTGGCGCAGTCATACGGATCGCGCGCATAGTCCAC
>Ga0065721_10004280_pt1 | contig 32595 bp, 28 predicted proteins | sample Mesricmetagenome_FD_59108 | JGI IMG/M metagenome (GOLD analysis project Ga0065721, IMG submission 59108) | Mesophilic microbial community from rice straw/compost enrichment Sample: eDNA_1 v2 (version 2) | ecosystem: Engineered > Solid waste > Grass > Composting > Bioreactor | place: USA: Davis... | reverse complement strand
CTGTAGGTCACAAAGCCGCAGTCAAACCATTGGGAGGAGCCCGGTACAGAGGTGATGGCATGGGCGATACCACCGCCGGTGCAGGATTCGGCGGTGGTCACTTTGGCGCCGCGAGCACTCAAGCGTTGGCCCAGCTGCGCGGCGAGGAAATAGGTCTCATCAGTCATGCCGGGCAACTTAAGTCATGGGCCGAAACGGCGCAAGCGCTACCGGACGTTCTGCTACAATGCCCGCCTTTTGTACTCCGGACGAGCTCGACCATGGCCGAAGATACCCTTCTCGATCAACACACCCCGATGATGCAGCAATACCTGCGCATCAAAGCACAGCACCCGAACGAACTGGTGTTCTACCGCATGGGGGATTTCTACGAACTCTTCTTCGACGATGCCAAAACGGCGGCGCGTGTGCTGGATGTAACCCTGACTGCGCGAGGCAAAACCGCCGGCGAACCTATCCCCATGGCGGGAGTGCCCTATCACGCCGCTGAGGCCTATCTCGCCAAGCTGGTGCGCCAGGGTATATCGGTGGCCATCTGCGAACAGATCGGCGATCCCGCCACCAGCAAAGGACCGGTGGAGCGCAAGGTGGTGCGGGTGGTGACCCCAGGCACGGTGAGCGATGAAGCCCTGCTGGAGTCCGGCCGAGACAATCTGCTGGTGGCACTCGCCACTGCCGCCGGCCACTTCGGCATTGCGACTTTGGATATGGGCAGCGGCCGCTTTACTGTGCTTGAAGTTGTGTCCGAACCGGCGATGCTGGCCGAGCTGGAGCGCCTGCGCCCGGCGGAGCTGCTCCTGCCGGAGACTTTCTCTCTGCCGAATTTGTCTTCCGTGCGCAGCCTGAGAAAACGCCCGGAGTGGGAATTCGACTGCGACACTGGGCGCAGACTGCTGACCAGCCACTTCGGCACCAAAGATCTGGTGGGTTTCGGCTGCGATCATATGATCGCCGGCATAGCCGCAGCGGCCGCGCTCTACAACTACGCCAAGGAAACCCAGCGCACCAGCCTCACCCATTTATCCGCTCCCATCATCGAACACCTGGACGAGACTGTGGCGATGGACAGCGCCACACGCAAAAACCTGGAGCTCGATATCAATCTGCTGGGGCAGGAAGAAAATACTCTTTACGCCGTTCTCAATACCACCACCACTGCCATGGGCGGCCGCTTGTTGCGGCGCTGGCTGCACCGCCCTCTGCGCCACCTGGGCAAACTGCATGCGCGCCAGGATGCAATCGCGGCCTTGTTGGAAAACTATGCCTTTGAAAGCTGCCGCAAATTGCTGAAACAGATTGGCGATATGGAGCGGATTCTCGGCCGTGTCGCACTGCGTTCGGCGCGTCCCCGCGATCTCTCCCGCCTGGGCGCCTCCCTGGCCGTGCTGCCACAATTGCAGCCCCTGCTAGCGCAGATCGAGGCACCACATATCAATGCCTTGGCTAAAGCGGTTGGCGACTACCCGGAGCTGGTCACACTGTTGGAAAAAGCCTTGGAGGAAAACCCGCCGGTGGTTATCCGCGAGGGCGGCGTGATTGCGGAGGGTTATGATGCAGAGCTGGACGAATTGCGCAACCTGAGCAGCAATGCCGGGGATTTTCTTTTGCAGCTGGAAGCCCGCGAGCGGGAGCGCACTGGTATCAGCACTTTAAAAGTCGGCTACAACCGCATTCACGGCTACTACATCGAAATCAGCCGCGGACAGGCGGATAACGCCCCGGTGGACTATCAGCGCAGGCAAACCCTGAAAAATGCTGAACGTTTTATTACACCTGAATTAAAGGCGTTCGAAGACAAAGCCCTCTCTGCAAAAAGCCGGGCCCTGGCGCGGGAGAAAGCCTTGTATGACGAATTGGTGGAACGCATCAACGAGGATCTCCACCCTCTGCAAAATACCGCCGACGCGGTCAGCGAGCTGGACGTGCTCACCACCCTGGCCGAGCGCGCTGACCAGCTGAACTATTGCCGGCCGGAGCTCACCCACGAACCCGGCATCCATATTTATGAAGGTCGCCACCCAGTGGTGGAGCGGGTACTCGACACTCCCTTCGTCCCCAACAATCTGGAGCTGGACGACAGTCGCCGCATGTTGATCATCACCGGCCCCAACATGGGCGGTAAATCGACTTATATGCGTCAGACCGCGCTGATTGTCCTGCTTGCCCAAATTGGCAGTTTTGTCCCCGCCAGTCGATGCCGCGTAGGCCTTGTTGATCGCATTTTTACTCGCATCGGGTCGTCCGACGATTTGGCGGGCGGACGCTCCACTTTTATGGTGGAGATGACCGAAACCGCTAATATTCTCCACAACGCCACCGCCTCTAGCCTGGTATTGATGGACGAAATCGGCCGCGGCACCAGTACCTATGACGGTCTCTCTCTCGCCTGGGCATGCGCTGAACATCTGGCGCGCAATGTGGGCGCATTTACCTTGTTTGCCACCCATTATTTCGAGATCACCACCCTGCCGAATATGATCCCGGAAATGGCGAATGTGCATCTCGATGCCACGGAACATCACGACAACATTGTGTTTCTCCACAACATCCGCCAAGGACCGGCCAGCAAGAGCTACGGCCTGCAAGTGGCCAAACTCGCCGGCATTCCGCAGGCCGTTCTGGAATCCGCGCGGTTGCAACTCAACCAACTGGAACAGGGAGGGCAGAAACTCAGTGTGGACGTAGTCCCCGCCGCTCCCGTAGTGGAGAACCGACGCAATACCCGCTCGAGCAAAGCTGATGTCTTGCAAGCAGATCTGTTCGCATCTACTGGGCCGAGCCCACTGGAAAAACGCCTGCAAGAACTCAATTTAGACGACCTCACACCACTGGCTGCATTGCAAACACTTTATGAACTGAAAGACCTGCTGAAGCGATAAGCCTGTGCGGCATTCCAGGGTTTAAATTCCGCCAACTCCTGTTAAAATGCCGCGCCTATAGCTTAGCCAACCCAAAGAGGTGCAATTCACATGACATTCGTAGTGGGCGATAACTGCATCAACTGCAAACACACTGACTGTGTCGAAGTCTGCCCGGTGGACTGCTTTTACGAAGGTCCGAATTTCCTGGTGATTCATCCGGACGAGTGTATCGATTGCGCCCTCTGCGAGCCTGAGTGTCCTGTCGACGCCATTTTTTCCGAAGACGAGTTGCCGGAAGGTCAGGAAGTGTATCTCGAGCTGAACGCTGAACTCGCCGCCATTTGGCCCAACATCACCGAGAAAAAGGATTCTTTGCCCGACGCGGAAGAATGGGATGGCGTACCGGACAAACTGAAACACCTGCAGCGATAAATATATAAACACTCCGCGCCTTAATGGCGCGGAGTGTTATTTGAATAACGCGTTAGGAAAGAAAGGAAGCGGAGTTAAAACAGCCATCCTTGGCAGGCAGCGAAAAACCTTATCAAGCAGCGCCAAAAAGCGCTTCAGCATTCAGACCTTGTTTTTCCAGAATATCCCGCAACCGACGCAGCGCTTCCACTTGAATTTGACGTACACGCTCGCGAGTTAAACCAATTTCACGCCCTACTTCTTCCAGAGTACTGGATTCGTGCCCGCGCAAACCAAAACGACGTGCAACCACTTCGCGTTGTTTTTCGCTCAGCTCATCCAGCCAGCTATCCAAGCTTGCACTGAGGTCGCTGTCCTGGAGTAATTCCACTGGGTCGGAAACCTGTTGATCGGCAACTGTATCCACCAGGGTTTTATCGGATGCAGGCCCAACCGGGGTATCCATGGAAGTGACACGCTCGTTGAGACTTAACATTTTCTCAACATCCTCAACAGGCTTTTCCAGCAGACGGGCAATTTCGTCCGGAGAGGGTTCGTGATCCAATTTTTGTGACAATTCGCGGGCAGCGCGCAAGTAGACATTTAGTTCTTTTACGACATGAATCGGCAGGCGAATGGTGCGCGTTTGATTCATGATCGCGCGCTCGATGGTCTGACGGATCCACCAAGTGGCGTAAGTGGAAAAACGGAAGCCGCGCTCGGGATCGAATTTTTCCACCGCGCGAATCAGGCCGAGGTTGCCTTCTTCAATAAGATCGAGCAGCGCCAAACCGCGATTGACATAGCGACGGGAAATTTTCACGACGAGACGTAGGTTACTTTCGATCATGCGCTTGCGCGCAGCTTCATCACCTCGCAGTGCTTTGCGGGCGAAAAATACTTCTTCGTCGGCGCTGAGCAGCGGGGAAAAACCAATTTCATTTAAATAAAGCTGAGTGGCATCGAGATTTTTTTGATAGAGATCCTCTTCGATGAGATGACTGCGCTCGCGGGTAATTTGCTCGAATTCGTCCTCTGCAGCCATATCCATATCGTCATCCATGTCGAAATCAGCCATAAAAATGGCGTCATCGTCGGCTTTAAAGGAATCTAAATCAAAATGTTGAGCTGCCATTGCATAATCCTCGGACCAATAGGTTATTTTTCTAAGCTCAAATACGCACCTGATTGGCGTAACAACAAGAACTTGCTTTTTGTAAGATGAACTCTAAGCTGAATATCGGCAATTTCCGTCTAAACTGCCTTTCGGTTCGGTAACAAAAAAATCCCTCACCGTCTCTCAACTCTCGTTACAAAGGCGCAGGCATAGCTTTTGGCTTTCGCCTCACCCCGCCGCGCACAGGTAAGTGGCTTATCGGCAGGTACTCAACTAAGTTGAGGGAAGATTGTTATTGGAGGCGTGGCAGATAACCCATTGGGTCAACTGGCGTGCCGTCGAGGCGGATTTCGAAGTGAAGCTTTGGTGTATTGGTTCCTGAAAACCCCACCTCAGCTATCTTCTGTCCCGCTCTGACTTTATCCCCCTCAGTCACCACCAGAACCCGATTGTGCGCATAAGCGCTCAAGAACTGCTCGTTGTGTTTGACGATGACCAACTTTCCGTATCCCCGCAGCCCTGACCCTGAGTAAACAACTTCCCCATCAGCAGCTGCCAGCACAGGCTCACCCAATTTCCCGCGAATATCAATACCCTTGTTTAAGCCCCCATTTGACTGAAACGTTTCTAATACTTCTCCCTTAATTGGCCAATGCCACGCTACTGAGCTAGCGGGCCTCTTAGCCGGTTGCACAACAGGCTTTGGTTTTGATTGATTTTTAGCAACGTTGGATATTGCAGCCACTGCTCTTGCGAGAGGTTTGTCGGCAGGCTTGCTAGACGGTGCAGCAGGTTTGGATACGGGCTTATAGGAAGCGACATCCAGATTGAGAATCTGCCCTGGTGCAATATGGTAAGAACTACTCAAATTATTGAGTTTAGCGAGAATTTTATAATCGATATCATAGCGGAGCGCGATGGAATACAAGGTTTCACCGGGCGACACATGATGGGTCTTGATACGGTGCGATGGGATGGGACTGGCATCCACCACCGGGGCTTTAGGAGGGGTTGCTGAGCAGGATGAGATGAGCGCAATGGCGATCAAAATTTCAATCAATTTAAATCTCTTTTCGCTTCTTTTCACACTTAATTTCTCCATTGAAGCTGTAAGAGGCGGAGTTTTCAGAAGACTTATTTATAACGTTCTAATATGGTTAGCTAAAATTTATTAGAATTTAATCTAAGCAATTCATCTAAAAGAAGTGATTATTCAGCTTCGAATCCGACTTTTTATTAACCTAACGACCTATACAAGAGTCGTAATATGTCACTTAATAATTAACCACAAATAAAAATTTCTAATAAAAAAGGATGAGATTTTTGGCAATCCTCCATGTCAACTAACTTACCCCCGGCAGTAGAGGTACAAAGCGGACCGGCTCGATAATTCGCTGGCGAAATTGCGTACTATCGCCCTCTCGTTTCGCCACTACGAGATTTTGGGCCTGCTCTGGACCCGCCGGGATAACCAATACTCCGTCGGGTGCCAACTGGGCTAACAAGTCTTGGGGAATACTCACAGGCGCTGCGGTGGATATGATTCCGTCATAAGGACCATATTCGGCCCAGCCAAAACCACCGTCGGCGTATTTGTAGGAAATGTTGTAAAGGCGCAGGCGGGCCAACCGCTCTCGCGCTTTGTTTTGCAGCGGGCGGATACGCTCCACTGTCCAGACTTTTTCCACCAGCTGCGCCAGGATCGACGTCTGGTAACCCGAACCGGTACCAATCTCCAATACCCGCCGCGGGCCTGCATGATTGTCGAGAAGCAACTCCGTCATCCGCGCCACAATATAGGGTTGCGAAAGTGTTTGGCCGTGGCCGATCGGCAGCGCGGTGTCTTCATAAGCGCGGTGCGCCAGAGCTTCATCCAGAAACCAATGCCGCGGGGTATTGGCGATGACCTGCAGGACCTTTTGATTGCGAATGCCCTGCTCTTCCAGGCGTTGAATCATCCGGTCACGCGTCCGTTTTGATGTCATGCCGATGCCATCAAAATGAAGTTCACTCAAAGCTTTTTCCACCCGTTAACAACAAATCGCCGCAATATAGCACAGCATTCCGCAGATGCCGCAGCTGTGCTTAGGGAATCGCATTGCGCAGTAAAAAAATCTCCCGCAATAACGCGGTGGCAAATTCACCAGGCGCCAAACCAAATTCCAAACGCAATACGCCGGCGGTGAATTCCCACTGCAGCGCCTGCGGCGCGAGAACCAGTTTGCGCCGCTCCTGCTGCAGTCCGCAGTGCTCCAACCCGGCCGGCCACTGCGGGCGCTCGGTCAGGGCGAGCTCTTCCACCGCCAGAGTTTCCAAGGTTGCCGGATTGCGCCCGCGCCCCCACAGAGGTCCCGTCGGAAAATCTGCAGTCACGTCTCCCGCAAGAACATGGGACCAATTGCCCTGACGCACGCGCTCCGCCAATACCAGGTTAAATAAATAGGAGCGCGCCGCCGACATGACCATGCCTTTGTCTCTCATCTTGTTGAGAGGCGCTCCCTGCTCCAACCAGCGCGCGGCGCTGACCAAATTGTTGCCGTCGCGGCCAAAACGCTGCTCGCCGAAATAATTGGGCACACCGGCGGAGGCGATCAATGCAAGGCGCTTCTGCAGACTATCCGCATCGACATCCGCTATTTCGCGCAGAGTAATAATGAAGCGATTGCCCGCGTGTTGGCCGCGGCGCAATTTGCGCTTGCCCAGAGTCGCCGCCAGCAGTTTGACTTCCTCATCTTCGATTACCGACCAGTCCGCCACACCGCCTTTAGGCAGATACACGCTGAACCACTGGCTCGCTATCGCGTAGCGATCCTTTAGCCCGCAAAATCCCACGTCCTGCGCTTTTACCCCCGCAATCCGCGCAATTTTCTGCGCGACCCAGTCGGTATTCACACCGCGTTTCTCCAGGTGCAAATAGTGATGCTCACCCCCGCCTTCCGGCTCAGTGCCCAGATCTTCGATGACAATAAAATCCGCCAGCTCGGCGCGAAAAAGCGCAGAGCCAAGGGGGCCGCCGTGGGCGTAAGGCATATCGAGGATGTAGCTCATCGGAACTCCAAAAACAAAAACCCCAGGCGGGTGCCTGGGGTCCGGGATGGGCGGGAATCTTAGCAGAAGTCAGCGCGGCTCGTTACCGCCGCGCCAGGCAGCCATGATATCGCCCTCCTTATTGGGCATTTCAAAACTAGTGTAGCCGGCGACTTGGCGAATCGTGTCGAGAACGTCGGTGTGATTGATGCTCGGATCATTGGCATTTTGATCCCCCTGCACCTTGGGCCTAGCCGCCCGCGCCCGGCGCCAATCCAATGAGCGCCCCGTCACCAAACCGACGTTGTTGTTCTTGCCGCTGGCGAGAAACATGGGGATACGGAAGTGATTGTGGTAATTACCGTGAGCGAGATCCGACACCGCGACCATGATGGTGTTATCCAGCAGGGAGCCGTTGACGTCTGGCGTGTTGGCCAGCTTCTGGATGAACTTTGCTACCTCCGCCATCCACCAAATCTTGGATCGGGTATGCGTGGTGGCATCCGCGTGGGAGGCGTCATGATCGCCCAGATTCGAACCCGGAACCTTAACTGGTGACACCGACACGCCATAACTGAAAGCCATGGTTCGCGTGATGCCGCAAGACAGTGCGGCTACAGCAATATCCTGCTGCAGATCGGACGCCAAGCTGAGTACATTGGTCTGCGAGAGCGCTTCATCTGTATCGCTACGATCCACCTTGGGTGATGCGCTTATATCCGGTCCGACGCAGGCATCAATCGACCCGCCGTCGGTATTGCGGAATTTTCCTTCCAGCACCGAGAGCGCCTCGGCGTGTTGTTCCATACGGATTTTTTCCGCTTGGCCGAGGGCTATGCGCAAACGTTGCAGATCGTTTTTGGCAATCGACAACATCTGTGTCTCGACACCGCCTGTTCCCGCACCATTGCCGCCGCCGGGCGCAGCGCCGAACAGACGCGGATACATAATGCGCGGATCGCATACGGAATCCAGAGTGGTGGCCCCGTCGTGACTAATGCGCTTGTTGTCATCGTTGCCCCACCAGGTGGCGACCCCCATTTGCACGGACGGGACACTGATGCCGTTGGTGGCGCGATTGGCCCAGTCCTCCTTACCCATCAACACGTCGATGGATGAGTGCTTGTCAGAGCGTGTCATACGACCTGTCAGACATTTGAAGGATCCACCTTCGTGGGTGTTGTCGGGTCCCGCATAGCCGATGCCGTCAATAAAGACGAGGTTGTCATAGACACTCTGCAGTGGCGCCGTCATGGCCGGCAGGGAGCGGCTGCCCGCGCTGGGAAAAAAAGCCTCCGGCACACAGCCATTGGGGTGAAACAAAAAGATGGTTCGAATCGGCGCCGCGCCGTTTTGCGCCATCGCATTGCGCGCCAGCAGAGCTGCCAAAGGTGTGACAGCGGTAGTGGAACCTGCGGCGATTGCTTTGAGTAAAGAACGTCTTTTCATTGTGCAATCTCCGCTACTGGCGCTGCATGAAAGTTTGAGAAGCCACGATTTCCACCCACAGATCCTTGAGTGAATTCACCGCCGGATTCCAGCGGGATACGGTGTTTGCCAATGTGCAGGCGTCAGGCTCGGCAACGCCATCCATCATGCGCTGAAACTGTTGCGCCACACAGGCAGATGTCGGTTGCAGACCTTCATTGGCCAATATGGCGGAGAGCTCTTTGAGGTCATAGAAATCATGCCGGTCATCATCGGTCATGCGATTCAGACCGGATATAACGCCTGATGCGTCCACCGAGGCGCCATTGGCTTCGGCGGTGCGGTAGTGTCCCACCGCGTCGTAATTTTCAAAGGCAAAACCCACTTCATCAATAAACTGGTGACAGGCCGCACAGGCGGCATTGGCCGAGTGAGCGGCAAAGCGTTCGCGGGTTGGTTTGCTCGGGTCAAATGGCTCCACTTCGCCAATGTTGGGCGGCGGCGCACCAAATTCCTGACACAGCAGATTGCGGCGCACGGTTAAACCACGCTTGATGGGGTGCGACTCGTCGAATTTGGAGTTGCGGGTGAGCAGCGCGCCCATAAACAAAATCCCGCCGCGCTGTTCGTTGACCGCCACTTTGCTCATCTGTGAACCGCTCACACCATTGATGCCGTAGAAGTCGGCCAGAGTTTGATTCGCAAAGGTGAAATCGGAATTAAAGAAATGCGCCATGGAATAACCTTCTTCCAGCAGCACTTCCTGAAGGAACATTTCCAGCTCCGCATCCATAGCCTGCGCCACCTGAGCGTTAAACGCGGGGAACAGGTTGGGGTCTCTGTCGACACCGGCCAGTGGCTCCAATTGCAGCCACTGGCGGCCGAAGTGGGCGAATTGTTTTTTCGCCCTGGCGTCCGCAATCATGCTGTTCACTGTCTGCTTGATCTGCGCAGTGTCGTTCAAGATATTGTTGGTGGCCTTGCTGAACAGATCGGCATCCGGCATGGAACCCCAAAAGGTGTACGACAGGAGACTCGCGACTTCGTATTGCGTGAGGCGGCCGTTCTGACCCAGCTCGGTGCGGTAAAGAAAATTGGGCGAGGCGAGCATGGTCTGCACCACATATCGCGCCCCGACTTCCGCATTGGCGCCCTTGCTGAACAGGTCCACATAATCGGCTTTTTCTTCCGCAGTTAATGGCCTGCGGAAAGCATCGCGACCAAAGTTGGTGACAAAACAATCCGCTGTATTCTGGCCGCAACCGCTCAGCCATTTGTTGACGTTGGCGACTTTTGCCACCGCCTCCGCAGCCGCCCAATAACCATCCATGCGCGCAATGGTGACGGCGTTGGCGGCAGCATTATTGTCGAAGCCGCGCACTTCAGTATCGGTTCCTACAGTGGCGGACAATGTCGCGCCATCGGTTCTGTCAAACAGGTCGTTGATGGTGTTGGTGTACTCGAATTTACTCAGCAGGCGCACCCGCCGCGGCAGCACGTTTTCCCCAGAATCACAGGAGACAACGGGGCGCAGGGACCAGAGATATTCGCCGACTGCCTTGGCGCAATCACCCACACAGGAGGAGGGATTTAAAGTCGGCATGTCGCGATCGATTTTGGCGATTAGGGTCTGCAGTGAATAATTGGCGAACACAATCGGTTGCGATTTCTGCAAACCATCCGCGCCGTGGCAGGCCAGACAGCCTTTTTCGAGATACAGCTTGGCGCCATCCAGCGCGGCCGAGCCGGAACTGCTGGAACTCGAACTGGAAGAACTGGAGGAGGACGAACTGCTGGAGTTGGATGACGGGTCACCGCCCTCCTCCCCGCCGCCGCAAGCGCTCAACAGGGCCGAGAACAACGCAGACAACCCGATCCGCTTCAGTGTTTGCAATAAGGCGCCCGGAGAAACGGGCCCTCCCGCCGGCCTGGCCCGCGCCCGCCGCGATAAAAATACGTTGATCATCTCCGTCTCCCCGAAGGTCGGCGCCGATATGGCAATGATTGAATGAACATCCCCATTCTAGGAGCCAGGTCATATGACGTAGTTAACCAAGTCACAGATTCAAAATGACTATAAGGTGCATGGGCATTTTCTGTCGAATAACACTCACTTTTCAGATCGACGAGTAACATGTGAAGAGAAACATCGCCTAGACGTGGCTTATACTTTGAGCGACTTGCATACGACACACCCATCCAGCCTCGCCACCCAGATATTCAAGGCCCTCTCCATGAAGAAACATTTCATCTCCGCCGATGAACTGCTGCTCGACGCATTCCGCTTAGCTGAGCTGATTTATCAAAGGGGATTCAAGCCGAATTTTATTGTTGGGGTGTGGCGCGGCGGTGCGCCGGTGGGTATAGCGGTGCAGGAGTATCTGGAATTTATGGGCATCCACGCCGATCATATCGCCATTCGCACCGCGTCCTATTACGGTATCGATCAGCAGGATAAAGATGTAAAAGTCTTCGGGCTGAATTATGTGATCGACAATGTCAAAGCCGATCACTCATTGCTGATTGTGGACGATGTGTTTGATTCCGGGCGCTCGCTGAAAGCGATTATCGATCAGATCCGCATCCGCGCCGGCGGACATGCGCCGGCAACAATTAAAACCGCATGCCCCTGGTACAAACCCAGCCGCAACGTCACTAATCTCACACCGGATTTTTATGTCCACGCCACCGATCGCTGGCTGATTTTTCCCCACGAATTACAGGGCCTGACGCTGGAGGAAATTATCGAAGGCAAGGGATCGGAAATCGGCGATCTGGTTTACCGCGCAATGCAATCCCGCAACGACTCAGGCAATTAAACGCCGGGCGGCACTAGCTCGAGAAGTACGGTTGCCAATGAGGTGATGCCCTCTTCCCTGCCATTAAAACCGAGCTTTTCCGTCGTGGTGGCTTTTACGTTGATCACCTCAACGGAGCATCCCAAATCTTCGGCTATATTGTTGCGCATATAAGGAATATATGTGGCCATGCGCGGCTTCTGCGCAATGATGGTCATATCCGCATTCACCACCCGAAATCCTTTCGCACGAATTTTCGCCATTACCAGGCGCAGCAGCGCGCGGCTATCGGCGTTGGCGTACTGCGCGTCCGTATCCGGAAAATGCTGGCCTATATCACCCATGGCGGCGGCGCCCAGGAGCGCATCGCAAAGCGCGTGCAGTAGCACGTCACCGTCGGAGTGGGCAATCAGTCGATGGGTGTGCGGTATCACCACACCGCCGATCACAATTTTGTCGCCGGGGCCGAAGGCGTGTACGTCAACGCCCTGGCCGATTCGCAAATTCATAAGCAAAATTCCTGTAACGCAAAAAGCTGATGAAGATTAGTCGGATAGTTGCCGCAGCAAAATCTGCTCGGCCAAACCCAAATCTTCCGGTTGCGTGATTTTGATATTGTCGCGGCTGTCCGCCACCAGCAGCACCCGGCCGCCGGCGTGTTCGATTGCAGATGCCTCGTCGGTCACTGGCATTTCCGCTGCGAGCGCCGATTCAAGCGCGGTAAAAAGCTCGCCTACTTTGAACATCTGCGGCGTGTGCGCCGCCCATAAATGTTCGCGATTTACGGTGTGAGCGATCTCATTGCCGGTGGATTTTTTCAGCGTATCCGCCACGGGCGCGGCGAGAATTCCGCCGCAGTTTTCCGCGCGGACCTTATCGATCAAACGCTGAATATTATCTTTGCGCACGCAGGGACGGGCAGCATCGTGCACCAGCACCCAATCTTCTTGCCTGCCCTGCTCCATCAACCAAGTCAAACCGCGATAAACCGAATCGGCGCGCTCGGCACCGCCGTTCACTCGCACCACGGAGCATGCATAGGGGAGCTGAGCAAAATGTTCGTCATCCTCTGAAACTGCCACCACCGTGCCCGCAATCGCGGCGACAGAGCGCAGTTTTTCCAAGGTGATTTCCAAAACGGTTTTACCGGCGAGAGGGAGATATTGTTTGGGTATTGCCGCGCCCATGCGACGACCCGCGCCGGCGGCGGGAACCAGCGCCCAGAGTTGGGTGGTGGAGGTCATAGGGTGTTCTGGGATTTTTTACTGGAGGCGGGTTGCAGCACCATAAAAAAGGTCTCGCCTTTTTTGATCATGCCCAAATCCGTACGGGCGCGCTCTTCGATTGCGTCGGCATCGTTTTTCAAAGCGAACACCTCGGCGGTCAACAGGCGATTGCGCTCCTGCAGGCGGGCATTTTCCGCTGCCTGTTTTTCGATTTCGTCTTGCAGCTGCACCAACGCAGCAATACTGCCGTCACCGATCCAAAGTCGGTACTGCAGATAGACAAAAATCAGAACAAGTGCCGTCAATATGGGTTTCATAAAAATCGTGCATACCTGCCGCATAAAAAAGGTCGGCGTAACGCCGACCTATATAGCATAGTCCCTCTTGGGATTGCGATGCGTGGGATTAGTTCTTGAATTCCGCACGACCGCGATAAGGAGCCTTGCCTTGCAGTTCAGCTTCGATGCGCAGCAGACGGTTGTATTTTGCTACGCGGTCAGAGCGTGACAGCGAACCGGTTTTGATCTGGCCGGCGGAAGTGGCAACCGCGAGATCCGCGATGGTGGTGTCTTCGGTTTCACCAGAGCGATGGGAAATCACTGCGGTGTAGCCAGCGTCTTTCGCCATTTTGATCGCATCGAGAGTTTCGGTGAGCGAGCCGATCTGGTTGAACTTNATCAGGATCGAGTTGGCGATGCCTTTTTCGATACCTTCTTTCAGGATNTTGGTNTTGGTTACAAACAGGTCGTCNCCAACCAATTGCACCTTGTTNCCGATTTTTTGGGTCAAGCCGGCCCAACCTTCCCAATCGCTCTCGTCCATACCATCTTCGATGGACAGAATCGGGTATTTAGCGGCGAGCTCAGCCAGATAATCAGCAAATTCCGCGGAAGAGAAAGTTTTGCCTTCGCCAGCCAGATCGTAAACGCCGTCTTTGTAGAATTCAGAAGAAGCGCAGTCGAGGGCCAGAGTCACATCTTTACCGAGTTGATAGCCAGCATTGGATACCGCTTCCGCAATCGCTTGCAGAGCTGCCTCGTTGGACGGCAGGTTCGGCGCAAAACCACCTTCGTCACCCACAGCGGTGTTCAAGCCGCGGCCGGCCAATACTTTTTTCAAGGAATGGAAAACTTCCGCACCGATACGCAGAGCTTCCGCAAAAGTCGGCGCCGCAACCGGCTGGATCATGAATTCTTGAATATCGACGTTGTTGTCCGCGTGCTCACCACCGTTGACGATATTCATCATAGGCACCGGCATGGTGTATTGGCCGGGAGTGCCGTTGATGTCGGCAATGTGCGCGTACAGCGGCACTTTTTTATCGATAGCAGCGGCTTTGGCAGCGGCCAAAGATACGGCGAGAATCGCGTTGGCGCCGAGCTTGGATTTATTTTCTGTGCCGTCGGCGTCGAGCATGATTTGATCCAGCGCGCGTTGTTCAGCGGCATTTTTGCCCAACAGCAGCGGCTTGATGATGTCATTGATATTGGCAACGGCTTTCAATACGCCTTTGCCGAGATAACGGCTTTTATCACCGTCGCGCAATTCCAGAGCTTCACGGGTACCAGTGGAGGCACCGGATGGTGCGCAGGCACTGCCTACAGCGCCGGATTCCAAAATCACTTCCGCCATCACCGTCGGGTTGCCGCGGGAGTCCATCACCTCAAAGCCTTTGATATCAACAATCTTACTCATGGGAGTTTTGTCTCCGTTAATCGCACTACTGAATGGAAGCCAGACACTGCACCGTCTGGCGAAGGGATTTTTTAAATGAACCGCCTTTAATCAATTTGCAGTTCAGGGAAATTTTTTACGAGATCATCAAGCGCTTTCATCTGCGCCAAAAATGGCTCCAGCAAATGCAAAGGCAACGCGCTTGGGCCGTCGCACTTGGCGTTGTCCGGATCGGGATGCGCTTCCAAAAACAAACCGGCCAAACCCACAGCCAAACCTGCCCGCGCCAATTCGTGTACCTGACGGCGGCGGCCGCCGGATGCAGCACCCAAAGCATCGCGAGTTTGCAGCGCGTGAGTCGCATCAAAAATCACCGGCAGATCGCCGCTGACTTCGCGCATGGTGCGAAAGCCCAGCATATCGACGACGAGATTGTCGTAGCCGAAACAGGTACCGCGCTCACACAAAATAATTTTGTCGTTACCGCACTCGCGGAATTTCTCCACGATATTTTTCATCTGACCGGGACTTAAAAACTGCGGCTTCTTGATATTGATGACCGCGCCGGTGCGCGCCATGGCTTCCACCAGATCGGTCTGGCGCGCCAAAAATGCCGGCAGCTGAATCACGTCCACCACATCAGCCACTGGCTGTGCCTGCCAGGTTTCGTGCACGTCGGTGATGATGGGCACACCAAATGTGGCTTTAATTTCGGCAAAGATTTCCAAGCCTTCTTCCATTCCTGGGCCGCGATAGGAATGAATGGAGGAGCGGTTGGCTTTATCGAAGGAGGCCTTAAAAACATAAGGAATATTCAGGCGCTGGGTGACTTCGACGTATTTTTCCACGGTGCGCAACGCCAGATCGCGGGATTCCAATACGTTCATGCCGCCAAACAGCGTCATGGGCAAATGATTGCCCACTTGTACCGCACCGACTTCGATTACAGGTTTCATTTAGCTGCGCCCTTTGTGCGCTCGTGTTGTTCCAGCGCGGCTTTAATGTAGCTGATAAACAGCGGGTGGCCATCACGCGGCGTAGAGGTGAATTCCGGGTGGAACTGACACGCGATAAACCACGGATGATCTGGTAACTCCACCACTTCCACGAGCGTGTCGTCGGCGGACCAGCCACCGATGGAAAGACCTGCCTGGCGGAATTGATCCAGATAATGATTGTTGACTTCGTAGCGGTGGCGATGGCGCTCGACGATCACGTCCTCGCCGTAAATTTCCCGCACTTTGGAGGTCTTCTCCAGGCGGCACTCTTGAGCGCCCAAACGCATGGTGCCACCGAGATCGGAGGACTCATCGCGCTTCTCGACGGAGCCTTCAGAGGTAGTCCATTCGGTGATCAAACCTACCACTGGGTGCGGTGTTTTGCGATCAAATTCGGTGCTATTGGCTTCGGGCAAATTCAATACATTGCGCGCAAATTCGATAACGACTGACTGCATGCCGAGGCAAATGCCCAAATAGGGAATTTTGTTCTCCCGCGCATAACGCACCGCAGTTAATTTGCCTTCCATACCGCGCTCGCCGAAGCCACCGGGCACCAGAATCGCGTCGGCATCTTTCAACAAGCCCACGCCCTTCTCTTCAATATCTTCCGCATTGATGTGCAATACGTTGACGCGGGTTTTGGTGTGAATACCGGCATGAGACAGGGATTCGTTTAAGGATTTGTAGGCATCCAACAAATCCATATATTTGCCGACCATGGCTATAGTGATTTCGCGCTCGGGGTGGAGTTTGCCGTCCACCACGCGATCCCACTCGGACAAATCGGCTTCCGGCGCTTCGATCTGCAGACGCTCACAGACGATCTGGTCGAGGGCATAACCCTGCAGCATGCGCGGAATGGCATAAATGGTATTCGCATCCGGCAGCGGCACTACCGCGCGCTCTTCCACGTTGGTGAACAGGGCAATTTTGCGGCGCGAGTCGACATCGATGACCTTGTCCGAACGGCACAGCAACACTTCAGGCTGCAGACCGATGGAGCGCAGCTCTTTGACCGAGTGCTGGGTTGGCTTGGTTTTGGTTTCGCCAGCGGTGGCGATATAGGGAACCAGAGTCAGGTGAATCAGCAGGGAGCGCTGGGGGCCGAGCTCGACTTTCAACTGGCGCACGGCTTCCAGGAAAGGCTGGGATTCGATATCGCCCACGGTGCCGCCGATTTCCACCATGGCGACGTCGTAGCCTTTGCCGCCTTCGAGAATACGGCGTTTGATTTCATCGGTGATATGCGGAATCACCTGCACGGTGCCGCCGAGATAATCACCGCGGCGCTCTTTGCGCAGCACGGTTTCATATACGCGACCGGTGGTGAAATTGTTGCGTCGGGTCATCTTGGTGCGCAGGAAACGCTCGTAATGGCCGAGGTCCAAATCGGTCTCGGCGCCGTCTTCCGTCACATAGACCTCGCCGTGCTGGAAAGGGCTCATGGTGCCGGGATCGACGTTGATATAGGGGTCGAGCTTGAGAATGGTGACCTTCAATTTTCGGGCTTCCAGAACCGCTGCCAGCGATGCCGCGGCAATGCCTTTACCCAGTGACGAAACAACGCCGCCTGTAACGAAAATAAATCGAGTCATTGAATGCCTTTACGTAAAACCAGGGTCAAATGTTCAGTTGTGGTCCGGGCCTCGAGCAATCTCTAAGCCGCAAACCTCTGCGCCGGAAGCGTCGCTAAAAATCCGCGGCGCCCGTCAGGCGGGTGCAATTTGTATCAAGCGGGAGCCAATCAAACGGTGAGATAGTGCCAACCAGAGCAGCGGTCTGTCAGTTCGGTCGCGGAGCTTCTCTGGAAATTGTCATCGCCTTCAAGATGGGGCGCCAGGGTAACAGAAAAGCCCTTTTGCCTCAATCAGACACGCGCCATTCCGGGCAGCGAAAATGACCACACCGGAACCACGCCGGCGGCAACCGCAGCGCCCTTTTCAATCCATAGATCGCCCACCGCCACTAATCGGTCGTTATCCAGAATCAGCGGCACATACTCGCGCAGCCAGGGCTCGAGGGCATATTCCTGCAGGAGTTTTTTCAATGTCTGGGAGTGCGCCCGTTCCGACGGATGGGCGCGCACAACATCCGGCGCTTGCGCACGGGTTACTACGGAATAAGAACCAGGAGCCAAACCCGGCGATTGGGATTTCCACGTAATCGTGCCGCCAGTAAGTTCGGCAGATGTCTGCCAGTGCGCGGGCAGACAATAAATGCGTTGGCGATAGCGCCGCAGCTCACAGTCGCCCCAATTCAGCAGCGGATTCTGATCCTGCCCCGCCATCAGCAGCGCATCCACCTCATCCAAGCGTTTGCGTGCCGGCAGCCGATAGCCCAGCACCGTCAGCCAGTGGCGCAGCAGGTTATTGCGGCGCGAGCGCGGCCAAGACAGCAGCGGACCCATATCCAGACTGATACCAATGCGCTCATCGCGAGGCTGGCATTGCGCCAGATCCATAGCGGCGAATTCGCGGAGCAAGTCGTCGCTTTCACGCAAATGCTCCGTCGCCTGACTGACTTGTGCCGGCAAATCCGGCCAGCGTTGCTGCAGCGCCGGCAGCACATTCAAGCGCAGGAAATTGCGGTCGAAGCGGTCACTTGCATTGCTTTCATCATCTACCCAGACCAGCCCGTGGCTGCGTGCGTAGTCCTCAATGGTGGAACGGTCCAGGGTCAAAAAAGGTCGCCCCAGCCGTGCCGGCCCCCAGGCGCGCAGTGGGGCTATACCCGCAAGCCCGCGCACACCGGCGCCACGGGCGAGGCGCAGAAAAAAGGTCTCCAGCTGATCCTGGCGGTGATGGGCCATCAGCACCAGATCGCCGGGTCGCAATTGGTTTTCAATAGTTTGATAACGCGCCTGTCGCGCCGCCTCTTCCAAGCCGCTGCCGGCGACATTCACCTCAACCACCAGGGCGCGGCACTCGATGCCGGAGCGAGCACAGGTATCCGCGACCAGCGCCTGCCATTGCGGCGCACGTGGAGACAATTGGTGATTTACATGCAAGACCAACAGCGGCTGCGGCAACTGCGCCACCTGCGCGCTGTGCAACAACACCATGGAATCCACACCCCCAGACACTGCCAGCACCACCCGCTGCACCTCCGGCAAGTCGCTGACGAACTGGTGAACAAGTTGGGACAGGGAAGTCATTTGGGTATAGTGATCCACTTTTTTGCAGCCGGGGTAAGCATGAAAACAATCGCCGCTTATGGTACCTGGACGTCTTTGCTGACGGGAGAATTTGTCGCCGGTAACAGTGTGAAGATGGCTGAGCCGCAATGGCTTGGCGACACCTTGTTCTGGCTGGAAACCCGCCCGGCAGAAAAAGGCCGGCAGACGATTTTGCGCCGTGACGCCAACGGCAATATCAGCGAATTGCTGGCCAATCCCTGGAACGCCCGCACCCGCATTCACGAATATGGCGGCGGCAGTTTTGTGGCGACGCCTGAGGCCGTTTATTTCGTTAACGGCGAGGATCAGCAGATTTATCGCCTGAACCTCGCCACCGGCACCATCGAGCCCATTACCCGAAGCCAATCCTGCCGTTACGGCGATTTGCACTATTCGCTCACTCACCACTGTCTACTGGCGGTTTGTGAGGATCACTCCAAACCTGACGCCGAGCCGCAAAATCGTCTAGTCAGCCTCGATCTCGCCAGTGGCGAAATCACTTTGGTAGAAGCCGACCACGCCTTTGTTACTTCCGCGCAAGTCTCGCCGGATGGCGCTTGGCTCGCCTATATCACCTGGGATCACCCGGACATGCCCTGGCAAGCGACGCAGCTCTGGCTGCGCCCGATGGAAGGCGCCAACAGCTTCGGCGAGCCGCGCCAGCTGAGCAGCGATGTACGAGCGAGCATCTGTCAGCCGCGCTGGTCGCCGGACGGCGACCTCTATTGGATTTCCGATCGCACCGGGTGGTGGAACCTGTACCGCCTGCCGCAACAATCATTGGCGGATGGTGAAGGTGTCGCCGTGTCGCCCATGGCGGCGGATTTCGCGCCGCCGCCGTGGGTATGCCATCAATCCACTTACGACTTTCTCGATCAACAGAGCCTGCTGGTCAGCTATACCCTAAACGGTATATGGCACGTGGCGCGGTTGACGCAAACGAAGGATGCTTGGCAGCTCTCCGATCCGTTGTTGCCGACGTGCAACTCGGTGCAAACCATCACCTGCGCCGCTGGTCACGCCGCCGTTCTGGGAGGCGGCACCGAACTCACCCAAGGACTTTGGCTCGGCGACGCTCAGCAGCTGGAATTGGTCGCCAGTCAAACACCCTTGGCGAAAGAAGAAATCGCTCCGGCACGCGCGGTGACCTTCCCCACCGCCGACGGTCAGTACGCCCACGGCTTTTTCTATGCCCCGCGCAACGCCAGCTTTGTCGCGCCGACAGGAGAACTGCCGCCGCTGATCGTGATCGGCCACGGCGGTCCGACAGCAGCGTCCGACGCGTCCTTGAATTTAAAAATCCAATTCTGGACCCAGCGCGGTTTCGCCGTGTTCGACGTCAACTACCGCGGCAGCACCGGCTTTGGTCGTCCCTATCGGGAAGCCCTCGACCGCCAGTGGGGTGTCGCGGATGTGGAAGACCTGTGCGCCGCTGCGGAATACGCCACTGCCCAGGGCTGGGTGCACCCGAGCCAGCGCATTATCCGCGGCAGCAGCGCCGGCGGTTACAGCGTGTTGGCAGCACTTACGGATCGACAGGTATTTAATGCCGGCGTTAGCCTCTACGGCATCGGCGATCTGGAAACCCTGGCGCGGGACACTCACAAATTCGAAGCCCATTATTTGGATAGTTTGATCGGCCCATACCCAGAGGAGCAGGAGCTCTACCGCGAGCGCTCCCCCATCCACAAGGCCGCTAACATTCGCTGTCCGTTATTGGTTTTCCAGGGACTGCTCGACAAGGTAGTACCGCCGGAACAGGCCGAGCAGATGGTGGCTGCAGTAAAAAATGCCGGCGTGCCAGTCACCTATGTCACCTATCCCGAAGAAGGCCACGGCTTTCGCAGCGCGCAGACAATTCAGCATCAGTTGGATGTTGAATTAAGTTTCTATCGCACTATTTTTCATCTTGCAGGCGATAACGAGCAGGACGAGATGATCCAGATTTACAACTGGCCTCAAGTTACGCCATAAGCTTTTGAGGTCGTTAGCAGACAATCCGTTTTAATAAATTTTCTTTTTAAATATGAGCACACCACTAATAACCGAAGAAGGCCTCGCCAAACTCAAAGCTGAGCTGGATTACCTGTGGCGAACTGAGCGGCCGGAAGTAACCAAAAAAGTGACTTGGGCAGCCAGTCTCGGCGATCGCAGCGAAAATGCGGACTATCAATACAACAAAAAAAGATTGCGTGAAATTGACCGCAGGGTGCGCTACCTGCGCAAACGAATTGACTCATTAAAAGTAGTCCCCTACGCCAAAGAACAAGAGGGCTCGGTCTATTTTGGTAGCTGGGTCAAAATCGAAAATGAGGAAGGCGAGACTAAGGAATTTCGCATCGTTGGTTACGATGAAATTTTTGGTGAGAAAAATTACATCTCCGTCGATTCGCCTATGGCCAGAGCTTTATTGCGTAAAAAGGTCGGTGATGAAGCTGTTGTCAAAACGGAAGCAGGCGAATTTTATTGGGAAATAATCTCTATAACCTACCAAAAACAATTGCCGGCAACGGAATCAAGCTGAATAACAANGGAGTACNTGGNAAGCAGATTTAAGAGGCTGGCAAACAGCGTTTGCCNGCGCAATGATAATCGANATAAAAAGCGAACATCCCTGTTCGACAGCATCAAACAACAGCGTTTGAATTAATACAGTGTTTCCAGTTCGTCGCCATTATCNCCAGCGAAACGCACAACCACATGGCCGCTTCGCTCTTCAATGACACCGTACACAACACCTTGATAAGCCACATCACCTTCCGCTACCAATTTGCCACCGGTTTTGACTTGGCGCAGACGCATGATCACACCATCTTGGTTAGTGATCGTGAGGTAACCTTTGGGCTCACCCTCTTCGACATCCATGCTAAAGCGGAATTGTTTGCCAGAATAACGCACATTAAGCGATGTCGCCGCAGCTTCTAAAGCTGTGCGCGTTGCGTTGAAGCTGATAACGACCGCATTAGGAATGCCGGTTAATTTCGCAGTAAAGTGCAAGCTGCCAGATGCATCCGCAAATTGCTCTTCGGTTTCTGTGGTTACCGACTTAGTGCCATTAACCCAAGCTTCCGTCAAACTCATGCCTTTTGCATCGCCGGACAAAGCCAATGCAAACAGCGCAGTTTCACCAGCGGAATTATCAACAGAGCCATTAAAAGAAAACGCTACAGCTCCCACAGACGCTTCTGTGCTGTCGCCGCTACGAGCGGTTGTTGATTCAAGCTCAACATTGCTAACCGTCGCCTCTAAACGCCCAGTTAAAACGATTGGCAGCTCAACATCTTTTTGCGTGAGTGCAGCAGCTAAACGTAACTGCAAATTGCTCAGCTCATGATTTTCGGTTGCACCATCTTTCAATCCTTCGTAACCAACACTGAAAGAACCTTGAGAAATGGTCAATTTCAAAGCGTCGGTTTCGGCACTGCCAGAGATAATGTATTCGCCAGACGCAGAGGTATCTGTCTCACTATCATTCAATTCCAGCGCATTGGTTGAGCCCAAAGTCACTTTAACGGATAGATTAACGGTCGTTATGGTTTCGTCAATTTCGAAAGAAACAGCATCATCACCCGCTTCAATAGCAACTGTAATTCCGGTGTCGCTCACATAAGACGTTAATGCGTTGTTAGCTTGATGCGCACGATTTGCATCGTCCAATGCAGAAGCCGCCAACGTCAGCGCTTCAACTAATGCGCCCGCATCACGGCTGGATGCCATTTCTGCGCCTTCAACCTGTAAAGCAAAATCATCGGCAATCGCACCAATGGTGCCACCCTCAATACTTTGCTCACCGAACGAGAAAATCAAATTGCGCAAATCCGTTACCATCGCAATAGCTTTTTCACGAGCGCTTGCACCGGCAGTATCGCTAGGCGTGCCTTGATCAAATTGATCTGGCTCTTCACTGGCAGCCAAATCCGCTTCTGTAGTTAACTCTTGGGTCAAGGGCTGCAAGTTAAGATTGCTGCTTTCACCCGCTCTTTCTCCCACAATCCTCAAAGCTTCGGCCGCCTGGCGAACAATCTCGGAGAAACTCGTGTCACTATCTCTAGATGTGTTCCCAGCAACACCACGCTCCACATAGTCAGTAACAAATCGGTTCAACGCACTTCCCATGCTGCTCTCTGGGTTGTCATTCATCACAGCTGACAAAAGGCCTGAGTTTAGCGCGTTATAACGAGCGGTTTCTCTGTCTGAAAGACCTTGAATCGTATTCGCTTGATGAGGATTAGTGATATCGATAACCGGTAACGCAGCAAGGTCGGACGAAAGACCAAAACGGTTAGCCACTTGTGAGTTACTTTCTGCAATATAACGCCGAATAGTATCTAAATTATCGCCGGACGCGGCTTGATCAAGAACCAAAGAAGTGGCGATTGTTGTGAATGCACTGAGGTTAACGTTTTGATTTTCCGAAACGCTCGGCACAATGGCACTCAACTGAAAATCGTCATCCACTGGAGTGGGCTCACCAAACTCACTGCCTCCACAACCTTGCGGCAAATCGCAAATCATCGTTGAGTCGGATGAGGGCGCAACCTTAATAATAATTGGTGAGCCGATATTTTGGCGTGGAATTTCTAAACGGTAGGAACCATCCGTTTGAGTAATCCCAGAAGCAATAGGTTCGTCCATGATGCCCGAAAAAATATGCGCTGTTGCCGTAAAATTCTGCAAAATACCTTTACCAGCTGTCCCTTGAATCGTTACCGTCGATTCAGCTGGCGGTGTTGTTCCTGGGGAATAATAGCGTTTATTGTTGCCATCGCATCCGCATCCCTGAATGCCCACCGCCACTACGGCCGCGCTTACCATAAAAAAACGTCGCAAATTCATCTCGTATGTTTCCTTCTAATTATTTAACGCGCCCACAGCTAGCGCAAATTAATGCAAACCGAGAACAGCACGCATTCTCGGCACATAGATGAGAATAGAAGGAACCTGCATTGCTGCAAGTCAGAGAGCGGAAGAATTTATGCGAATTTAAATCTCAATTCGTCAGAAAATTGACACCCGAAAATGTTTACACAAAAAGACAACACAAGATGAGAAATTTTAAAATCAAGAAAATTCGTAAGCTTATTCTTGGTGCTTGAATAACAAAGATTGGCTACACCTCTGCGCGCATGCCGCCGAACGGAGAAGTCAGTACTAATTTAGTGGAAGGAAAGAAACGGTTTTATGTCGTGAACGTCAGCGGTAAAACGTACTCACGACATAAACAGGCCGCGTTCCAGATAGTTTTTCAGGGTGATGCCGAAGGTTTTATCTTTCCACACCTGTTTAATCAGGTAATCCTTGCTCAATTCGCCTTTTTCCACCAGAGACAGATCGACCATGACTTCTTTGGGCACTGGTTGTTTATCTTTGTCGCGCAACATCACGATGCGCGGCAAGTGGCGAAAACGCGGATTGGCTTCGATCACCATGCCCACTTCACCGGAGTAAAGCTCGACAATACTTCCCGCCGGATACAGGCCCACGGTTTGGAGAAATTGCAGCGCCAGCTGTTCATCAAAATGCTGGCCGCGCTCTTTGTAGATAATTTTGATCGCCTCGGTGGAAGTGCGCGCTGACTGGTAACAGCGGTCCGCGGTCATAGCATCGTAGGCGTCCACAATGGCGATGATTTTGGAGTAGCGGGAAATGCTGTTGCCCGCCAACTGGCGGGGATAGCCTCTGCCGTCGATACGCTCGTGGTGGCTCAGCGCCACGTCTATAGCGCCGGTATAAATACCGGAAGAGCTCAGCAGCAAATTCCGGCCATGGACCGTGTGGGCCATCATGATGCGCATTTCTTTGGGNGTGAGCGTATCCGGCTTNTTGAGAATTTCCGGCGGAATTTTCATTTTGCCCACNTCGTGCANCAGGCCGCACATGCCGAGGTTCNGCAGCTCCTGCTCCCCCATGCCCAATTGACGGCCGAAGGCGATGGCGAGGATGCACACGTTGAGACAGTGCTCAGCGGTGTATTCGTTTTCGTCGCGCATTTTCGACATCCACATCAACGCGTCCGGATGGCGGATGACGGAGTGGACACATTCATTGACGGTGTGGCGCGCCTGCTCGGTGTTGATGGCGCCCCCCAGGCGGATATCGTCGAGCAGGGTTTTGGTCAGGCTGCGGGCCTGGCGGAAGGTGCCGATCACCCGGCGGTGTTCGTCTTCCAGTGGAACTTCAGGCTGAAAGATATCCGGATTGACGCGGATATGGCGGGCGGTGCCGACATTGGAACTGTGGGCACTGGCTTTGGGATTGACGCTCTTCTCGTCGTCGATATAGACGTGCTCGCAGTATTCCGCAATCACGTCGATATCGCCCTCTTCCTCGATGTGAAATCCCTGCAGCAAAAAAGGCGTCTCCAACCAATCGCGATCCAATCGGCTGACGAACATACCGACACGCAATTCGCTAACGTGTACTTTTTTGGTATTAGACGACATGGAGTCTCAATTTCACTTCCCAGGCACTTAAAAGCCGCTGGGACTGGCAGTCCGTAAAGGCGGATGTACGCGCGGCCTTGCGGACATTTTTTGAGCAGTATAAACAAGGCCCAAGTTTTTTTTCCATCACTTCCTGACGAGACGGAGACCTGTGCCACAGTGCCCGCGAGGCGCGCACAATTAGGCGCTCACCACACTGGCAATGGCGTCGCAAACATAGTCCAGATTGGCCGAGCTAAATCCGGAAATACTCGCGCGCGACGAATTTAGCATATAAATCGAATAATCTCCGCGCAGCCGCAAAACTTCCGCTTCGCTAAGACCCAAAAATGAGAACATGCCCTTCTGACGCTGTACAAAATCAAACCGATTGGAGCCGAGGCGCGTCCGCATCGCCGCGCTGATAGTCTCGCGCAGGCCGTTGATACGACCGCGCATCTCCGCCACCTCACCCTCCCAAAGGGCGCGCAATTGCGCATCAGTAAGCACTTCCGCCACAACCGCCGCGCCGTGATCCGGCGGCATGGAATAAATACCGCGCGCGATGGACTGCATATGAGTCAAAGCCGCATTAGCAGAGCCGGCATTGGCTGCCAGCAGACCCACTAAGCCGACCCGGTCGCGGTACACGCCAAAGTTTTTCGAACAGGAGGCCGCCACCACCACTTCCGGTAAATGCTCGACCAGATAGCGCAGGCCGTAGGCATCGGCATCGAGATCATCCGCAAATCCTTGATAGGCCATATCGACAAAGGGTGTGAAGCCGACTTCCAACGCCAGCGCCGCCACCTGCCGCCACTGCTCGGGGGACAGATCCGCACCTGTGGGGTTGTGGCAGCAGCCGTGCAGCAACACCAGATCGCCGGCCTTCACCTCGGCGAGAGCTGACATCATGGCTGAGAAATCGACAGCGGACGCAGCCGCATCAAAATAAGGGTATTGGCGAATAGTCAGGCCGGCATTACCCAGCAGCGGAATATGGTTGCCCCAGGTGGGATCGCTCACCCAAATGGTGGCGGAGGGGTTGGCGACTTTAATCAGTTCAGCGGCAACCCGCAGGGCGCCGCAGCCGCCGGGGGTCTGCGCGGCGGCAAAACGTCCCTCGGCAAGGACGGATGACTGGCCCAACAGCAGCGAACTCATCGCGGCGTTAAACGCGGGATTTCCAGCGGGACTGACATAGGCTTTGGTCACTTGCCGGGAGAGCAACCGGGTTTCCGCTGCCAATACGGAGGCGAGCACCGGGGTCTCACCATCTTCATCTTTATAGACCCCAACACCGAGGTCGACCTTATTAGGGTTGGTATCTTTGCGGAACAGACTCATCAAACCGAGAATCGGGTCGGCAGGCAAAGTCGCTAAACGTTCAAACATAAAAGGTTGGAATCCTGCGCGGTGGGCGCTTGTGAAATGAGACCAGCTGAATTTTCAGCTGGCGAAAGGGGCAGGATTATAGCCACCGCTGCGGGTGAATACAGCCTCACAAGAGACGGTTGGCACTTAACCCAACCCGGAACGCGCTAAACGCTCCTCCAGCGATTGCACCACCTCACCTGGGCTCAAGCCGTCACAGGGCAAAGTGAGGTCCGCATATCGGTGATACAGGGGCAGGCGCTCCTGATAAACCTCAGCGAGTGTCTGGCCCGGCGCACAGGAAAAACCGCGGCTGTCCCAGTTGTCGACCCGCTGGGTCACTGTTGCGAGGGAAATCTGCAGATACACACAAATGCCGTAACTGCGCAGATGCTGCATGGCGAGCGGCCCGTAAACCACGCTGCCGCCGGTGGAGACCACCGCCTGCGGCGGTAGCGCGCAGGTGGCAACAAAATCCTCTTCCACTTTGCGCATGGCCGCATAGCCGATGCGGTCGAGCTGGCTTTGCAGGGATTCGCCGCTGTGCGCTTCCAACAGTTGATCGGTATCAACAAAAGGCACTGACCAGCGCGCAGCCAGTAGCTGCCCGACAGTGGATTTGCCGGCACCCGGCATACCGATCAATACCAGACCGCGCTGCAGTGCGGGAGTCGTCATGGAGTAACGTCCTGGAAGTGAACCGAGAAGGGATAGACCCGCGAACAATATCACACTAACCTTAGCCAGATTTTGCGGGACCGGTAACAGGTTCAATACCGGCGCGCAGCGAGGCCAACAAGCTCGCATCTGCATGTCTGCCAACACACACCTTCGCCAAATCAGCAATAGAGGAGTAGATCATGGCCGGTCTCGACAAAGTGGTGACCTCCTACGAGCAGGCCCTCGCGGGTCTCGCCGATGGCATGACCATCATCGCCGGAGGCTTTGGTTTATGCGGCATTCCCGAGGGACTGATCGCCCAGATCAAAAAGCTGGGCACGCGCAATCTCACGGTGGTTTCGAATAACTGCGGCGTCGACGGCTTCGGCCTCGGCATTCTGCTGGAAAACCGCCAGATCAAAAAAATGATCTCATCCTACGTCGGCGAAAACGAACTGTTCGAGCGCCAGCTGCTGAGCGGTGAATTGGAAGTCGAACTCACGCCCCAGGGCACTTTGGCGGAAAAAATCCGCGCCGGCGGCGCCGGCATCCCCGCCTTCTTCACCGCCACCGGTTATGGCACGCCCATAGGTGACGGCAAGGAAGTGCGGGAATTCCACGGCCGCCAATACATCCTCGAAGAATCCATCATCGGCGATTTCGCCATCGTCAAAGGCTGGAAAGCCGACCGCTACGGCAACGTGATCTATCGCCACACCGCGCGCAATTTCAATCCGCTGGCGGCGACCGCGGGCAAAATCACTGTGGTGGAGGTGGAGGAAATCGTCGAGCCCGGCGAGTTGGATATCGACAACATTCATACCCCAGGAATTTATGTGGACCGGGTGATTCAAGGCACCTTCGAAAAACGCATCGAACGCCGCACCGTGCGGCAGGAGGCTTGATATGTTGACCCGCGAACAAATCGCCATGCGCGTCGCCCGCGAATTACGCGACGGTTACTACGTCAACCTCGGTATCGGCATTCCCACTCTGGTGGCCAACTATATTCCCAAGGGCATGCAGGTGATGCTGCAGTCGGAGAACGGTCTGCTCGGCATGGGCCCCTTCCCCACCGAAGAAGAAGTGGACCCGGATATGATCAACGCCGGCAAACAGACGGTGACTGCCATCACTGGCGCCTCCATTTTTGATTCCGCGCAATCCTTCGCTATGATCCGCGGCGGCCATGTGGACCTCACCGTGTTGGGTGCGTTTGAAGTGGATGTGATGGGCAATATCGCCTCGTGGATGGTGCCGGGCAAACTGGTGAAAGGCATGGGCGGCGCCATGGATCTGGTGGCGGGCGCGGAAAATATCGTCGTCACTATGACCCACGCCAGCAAAAACGGCGAATCCAAATTGCTGCCCCAATGCACTCTGCCCCTCACCGGCGCTGGCTGCATCAAAAAAGTGGTAACCGACCTGGCCTATGTGGAAATCCGCGATGGCAAATTCTGGCTGGTGGAGCGCGCCCCGGGGGTATCAGTCGATGAGATTGTGAAACTCACCGCGGGTGAGTTGGTCGTACCCGAAGTTGTTCCAGAGATGGTGTTCTAAGCTTTTTAGTCACACCCAATGACGCCGATGGCGGGAACCTCGCCATCGGCGTTTTTACAGTTCACTACAATTCAGGAAAGCACAGATTGCGCAAACAGCGGTATGTTGCGCGACATCCTCACAAGACGGAGTTATGCATGAGCAAACTTTTATCCGCCGCAGGTCTCGCCGCTTTGGTAGTACTGACCGGCTGCAAATCCGGCTTCAACCGTACCCACAGCCAGCCCAAGGACCCCAATCCGCCGCCCTGTGCGGAAGAGGCATCCAACCCGAATCTCTCCGCCGAAGCGCGGCGGGTGTTCAAAATGCTCGCCGGGCTGACCTGTTCGGATATTGCCTTCGACGGCTACATCATGGGCCAGAACGCCGGTTTTGGTAACGAGATCGCCGCCTCGTCCGGCGAGCGCACCTACGCCGCCCTGATCACCGCCGTGGATACCGCCACCACCCATATCCCCGGCTTGGTGTCGATCGATTACGAGCACGACCGGATTTTCACCCTGGAGCAACTCAAGCAGGCCAATCAAAAGCTCATAGATCACTGGAAAGCAGGCGGGCTGGTCAGCATCAGCTGGTCACCAAAAAATCCCTGGAATACCAGCTCTCTGCTCTATTCCGATAACGTTTCCCTGACCAGCCTCGTGGACGACTCCACCAGCGCCTACGACGACTGGCACGAGCGTTTGGATGTGATTGCAGACGCACTGAAGGAGCTCAAAGATGCTGGTGTGCCAGTGCTGTGGCGTCCACTGCCAGAAATGAACCGCGACACCTTCTGGTGGGGCACCCGGGCGAGCCATATCAACGGCGAAACCGGCAACGCCAGCCGTTATACCGACTTGTGGGAGGACATGTACGAGTACTTCAAGAAGAAGGAACTGAACAATCTGCTGTGGGTTTACAGTCCAGGAGAAGGCCCGAGCGGCACCACATCAGGTCCTGCAGGCAAGAGCGCCACCTGGGCCTATCCGGGGGAAAAATTTGTGGATGTGGTCGCCGGCATAGCGCGCAATGACTCCCTCGCCATCAAGGATTATCAGGCGCTGATCGATCTGGAACGTCCGTTCGGCATGGCCGAATACAGCCCCACTCCAGCGGAATTGGGCGGCACCCTGAGCAAAACCCCTAAAACCTTCGATGCCCGCACCTACGCCGACCGCCTGCACGGCAGCTACAAAGCCGCGGGCTTCTGGGTGAGCTGGCACAACACCTCAGCCTCGATAAATGATGACGAGGATGTGGTTTCCTATATGTCGCTGATCGACAGCGACCACCTGAAGGATCTCACCGATCGCAATTACATTCTCAGCGTCGAGCGGATCAAGGAGCACAAACTCCGGGATTGATCCCCACAAAAAAGGCCCCTCGGGGCCTTTTTTATTCCTGCTCGACGCGCAATTGCCGCTCCGGCGGCGGCGCGCCTATATGCGGTTGATTGCGTTTTTTCGCCAGCTCAATTTGTTTCTGGCGCTCGGCAAAACGCGCGCGCTGCGCCGGCGTTTGTTTATCGAAACAGCGCGGACAGGTAATGCCTTCCACATATTTTTCGGATTTTTTGTCTTCTTCACTGATGGGCAGACGGCAGCCGTGGCAGAGGTTGTACCCGCCCTTTTCCAATTTATGATTGACCGCCACACGGTTATCGAAAACAAAACATTCACCGCGCCACAAACTCTTTTCTTCCGGCACGTCTTCCAGATATTTCAGAATACCGCCCTTCAGGTGATACACCTCGGAAAATCCCTGCTGCTTTAAATACGCGGTGGATTTTTCGCAGCGGATGCCGCCGGTGCAGAACATGGCGACTTTTTTATGTTTGGATGGGTCGAGATTTTCCGCCACAAATTTGGGCAGTTCGCGAAAGGTTTCCGTTTTGGGATTGATCGCACCTTCGAAGGTGCCCACTTCATATTCGTAATCGTTGCGGGTATCCACCAACACCACGTCCGGATCGCTGATCAACGCGTTCCAGTCTTTCGGTTCCACATAGGTGCCAACGGTTTGGGTCGGATCTATATCTTCCACACCCATGGTGACGATTTCCTTTTTCAGCTTCACCTTCATGCGATAGAAAGGCGTGCCGTCATCCAGTGATTCTTTGTGGTCCAGATCGGTCAGGCGCGGATCGCTTTTCAGATAATCCAGCAATTCATTGATGGCCTGACGCGTGCCGGCCACAGTGCCGTTGATGCCCTCGTGGGCGAGCAACAATGTGCCCTTGATCTGGCGCGCATTACAGAAATCCAGCAGCGGCTGCTGCAGATCGCGAAAATCCGGCAAACCAACAAATTTATATAGTGCGGCTATAACGAGCTGACTCATGGATACCCCTATTTAACAGGCCGCGCATTGTACGCGAGCGATTGTTTTTTGAACAGGTTTCCGCCATCTCTCGCTCCGCCATGTCTGCGGCTCTTTTCGCATATCAACAACACAATCCCGCGAACACAGGAACCTGGGATTGCGTAGTGAATCACGCTGTTCCCAGCATAGCCCCCTTACAATGTAACCGATTACAAAAACAACTATTTCGGCGGGAAATGACATGCGCACCTTCACCTCTAAAACCCGGCCGGGTCTGCGGCTCTGGCTTTTGATTTTTCTCACAGCGTCTTTGTCTGCCTGTGGCGGCTCTACTGCTACCACCAGTTCATCGAGCTCATCGTCCAGCAGTTCATCTTCCTCATCCTCGAGCAGCTCATCATCTTCGAGCAGTTCATCTTCTTCGAGCAGCAGCTCATCCAGTTCCGGGCGGGTAACGGTTTTTCCGGATACCGTGGTGCGCCCGAAAATCATGATTGTGGGCGACTCCATTTCCGCAGGGCCCGGTTGTTATAAAAAGTATCTGGATGCCAATCTGCGCAACGGCGGCATCAGCAACTATGAGTTTGTTGGCGAATACACCGATGACTGCGGTGGCGGCATTCGCCATTCCGCCGTGAGCTGCTCTACCAGCGCGGACTACACCAAACCCACGTTTACCCTGCCCAATTGTTTCGCCGGCAAAACCTTTCCCGGTCTCGCGCAGTTGATGTCACAGCACAATCCGGACATGGTGTTGATGCAGCTTGGTGTCAACGACGTGTGGGGTGGCAATACCCCCGTAGAAAATGTGCTGAACAACTATCAAACCCTGGTGCAACAAATGCGCAGTCACAACCCGCAGGTGGTGATTGTGGTGGCGCAGATCCACAAAATCATTACGGATAATTGCAACAACCAGGCGGGTTATGACAACGCCAAACGCCTAGTCGACGCCGTGCCCGCGTGGGCCACCGGACTGAGCCAGCCGGATTCGCCGATTTTTGTCGCGGACCTGTGGACCAATTCCGATCCCTATGACGCCAACGACTGTGTCCATCCCAATGAAACCGGCGCAGAGAAAATGGGGCTGAATTGGTACAACGCGCTAAAGGATCTGCTCTGGTAAAACAGCGCACCAGCTTTTAAGCATCGGGCGGCGCAAGCCGCTCCTTCCCCCTCAAATCGCACTACTCATAGGCTTCCCGCCGGGGATACACTGGCCTCTTTTTCCCCGGCAGCAGCATGCAAGCAAAATTTACCCAAGGCTCAATCTATCGCCATATCAACGTCATGACCCTCTCGGGCACCATCGGTCTGATCGCATTGTTTCTGGTGGATCTGGTGGATATGTATTTTTTGAGCTTGCTGGGTCAGGTCGAAATCAATGCCGCCATCGGCTACGCCGGTTCGATTCTGTTTTTTACCCTCTCGCTCGGCATAGGTCTTTCCATCGGCTGCAGCGCGCTGGTGGCGCAAGTGGTGGGCCAAGGCGATAAGGATTCAGCGAAGCGCCAGATCACCCATATTCTGCTCGCCATAGTCGCCACCGCCATTCCC
>Ga0065721_10004279_pt1 | contig 32629 bp, 27 predicted proteins | sample Mesricmetagenome_FD_59108 | JGI IMG/M metagenome (GOLD analysis project Ga0065721, IMG submission 59108) | Mesophilic microbial community from rice straw/compost enrichment Sample: eDNA_1 v2 (version 2) | ecosystem: Engineered > Solid waste > Grass > Composting > Bioreactor | place: USA: Davis... | reverse complement strand
AACTGCGTCGTAGTTTGCATCAGCAGGGTAGTCAAAGCAATCAGCTTGTCTGATTACCCTGCTCCCCTTTATCTGCTTTACTATATTTTGTTTTCGGGCGCTATGCTCTCTCCTGACAAATATATTCATATTTGCCTCAAGAGGATAATCATGAATAAACAAAGTTCGATTTTTGCTATAGTTTTTCTGCTCGTTTTTGCACTATCTGTCGTGGTAGCGCTTTTAACGCCAAGCCCAGTGTTTATTTCGGTATTGTTCGGAGCGATGGTTTTGCGCGGCGTGTTCGGCGATAAAAACAACTGGCCCATCCGATTGTTGATTTTGTTGTCAGCAACAGGTGGGGTTTATCTTCTGGCGCGCTATGGCATGTCTCAGTGGTGGAATTGGATTGTGATATTTTATATTCCGGCCGTTATTGCTTGGGTAGCTTATAAGACGCCGTCTGATACGGCTATATAGTTAACTGCGTTGTCCTGGGTACGTTACTTGCTGCCTGATCTCGACATAATCGTCCAGAGCGTTCGCTGCCCGCACTGCCACAAGGCCGAACCCGTCATCCGCCACGGCACCAACCGCGGCGGCACCGCCAGATGCCCGTTCACAGGCATGTGAACACGTTGCAAGGCGTGCGAGCGCACCTTCACGCTGACTCCGAACCCGCGCCGGGTCAGCGAGACGACCTGATCTGCCCCATGTGAGATACCAATTCGTGCAGCAGTGGGCGGGGCGTGAGAAGGGGCAGTTCTCTCTTTCGGTGCTGTGCCGGGTGATGCAGGTTTCGCGCAGCGGTTACCACGCCTGGCGCAGGAGAAACCGAGAACCTGGACGATGGGAGCGGGAGCAGGAAGAGACGCGTCTTGTGGAGCAGATCCGCAGCTTCCATCGCCAGAGCGACGGTACTTATGGTAGCCCGCGCATCTGGCGCGACCTGAAGGAGCAGGGAACGAGTATCGGCCGTCATCGTGTTGCTCGCCTGATGCGAAAACATGGCATCCGCGCTCAGACGCTGAAACGCTTCGTGGTTACCACCGATAGCCGACATTCTCTGCCGGTGGCCGAAAACCTGCTGGGCCAGGACTTTGAAGCGAGCAAGGCCGATACCCGCTGGCTTCGGATATCACCTACATCTGGACGGGAGAAGGCTGGTTGTATCTGGCCGTCGTGCTGGACCTGTTCAGCCGCCGTGTGGTCGGCTGGGCGATGCAGGCGAGTCTGGACCGCGCTCTGGTACTGGGAGCGCTCTCGATGGCTCTGGCAGGCCGTCGGCCCGGTGTCGGACTGCTCTGCAATAGCGACCGGGGCAGTCAGTACGCCAGCGGCGATTACCAGTCCGCGCTGGCGGGGGCGGGGATCACCTGCAGTATGAGTCGGCGAGGCAACTGCTTCGACAACGCGCCCGTGGAGAGTTTCTTCGCCAGTTTGAAGCGCGAGTTGATGCATCGGTACCGGTTCGCTACGCGCCAGGAGGCCAGAGCCGCCGTGTTCCGGTGGATCGAGGTCTGGTACAACCGCAAGCGCCGCCATTCGGCACTGGGCTACCTCAGTCCCGAGCAGTTCGAGCGGCGGCACGAAGAACGCCGCGAGGCACGTCACATCAATCGACAAAAGTTGCTGCAATGCGCTGCTTAACTATCTGGCCGCGAAATCCGGGGAGGATCAAACAAACTGCTGACTGCTGGAGTGAAGTCCTACGGGTACGACAACGCGGGCAACGTCACCAGCGTCACCAACACGGCGACCAGCCAGACGACTACCCTGAACTGGAACGCGGACAGCAGACTGACCGGGATTACGTACCCGAGCAGCGCGACCAATACTTTCACCTACAACGGCCTGGGGCAGAGGGTAGGCAAGACGGACAGCATCGGCACGTTCTCCTACGCCCTGGCTGATGACAGCATCGACAGTAAGGTACTCTCCGACGGCGCGGCCAGTTACGTCCACGGGGCGCTCGGCCTGGTGAGCGAGACGCGCGGTGGCACGACCAAATACTACGGCACGGACGTCCTGGGCAGCACCCGCACGCTGACGAAAGGAAAACTAGCCCCAGGCAGCGGCCAACCAGGCAACGCCCCTTGGAAAGGAGGAAGGGGGCGGCGCCGACCGCCGAGCCCGCGTGGCGGATGAATAAAAGGCACAATTAAGGTGAGGCCAACTGACATCCCGGCATTCTTCAAACTCGTCTGTTGCGCGTCGTGCACTTCGGGCAATCTCGTGACGCGATAAAAATCCGGGCGGTTCCCTGGCGACTGCCCCATGCAGAGGGGCGGAAGCAGGCCCGGATCGTCCGCAACCGAACAACTATGGTTTCAGGCGGTGAGATTCTGGTCTATATTTCACCGCCTGAAGTCCGGCGCGTGAGCATCTACCAGTGTGAAGCTCTATCGGGTTCTCTTGGCAACGAGTGTATGCCGCAGGATTGGAAATACACGGATGGCTAACCTCAAAGGCCGTACTTTCTTCGGCATGCGATTCGATTTCGAACTGACTCCGATCCTCCCCACCTACGATGGCCCCAGAGATGCGTACCGCGCGGCCATCTGGGAGAACGGCGAGAAAGTCTTCGAGCAGGTATACAGCGTCAGTACCTTCACGCACGACCACTACGATCTGTGGCTTCTCGCCAATGCCTTCCAGCATGCCCCGGACCTCATGGATCTGGAGCGTCCGTATCCTCCCGACCCGCTGCCGCCCGAGTCGTACTTTCGTGGATACGATCAGGGGCTTTGCGTCCGCCAGCATGTCACCTGGCTGCAGGCAATACTCTCTGGTTCGACCTTCCAGGGGGACCCCCGATTCCTGGTGATCGTTTATCTGGACGAGGAGGCGAACGGAAATTACGCGACGATGTCCCTGCGCTCGACGCGTTTTGTCTCGGCCCGAGTCGTCTGCTTCCCGGAGGAGGCCGCCGCATTCGGGCACGAACTGGAACGGGAGATGATCCGGGCGCGGCACCTGCGCGACGAGTTGGGGCTTTACGGGCCCTGGGAAGAGCCCGAGGAACCCTATGAGCCCGATGAGGATGAAGACGAGGAAGATGATGCGGGCTGAGCCGTGACTTCGTTCGGATAGACGCATCGGTCTCCTGTGAACGGCATGAAGTTGGCCCGGGCAGAGGTGGTCTAAGGGGCAAGCGTCCGCAACAAGCACGGGTCGGGAAGGAACCACGAAATGCTGCTCACACGTCGCTCGCTCCTGAAGGGCTCCGCCGCCGTCATGGCGGCAGCCGCCGTGCCGGTTGTTTTGACGTCCGCGGTCCGCGCCGGGGGATTTGTCATCTCCGCGGACCTCCCGCGCGCGAGCCACCCCGCCGAACTCCAGGAGTGCGCCCTGGTTGTGGTGCCGGGCGGGTGCCACGGGCCCGGCTCGACCGTGGAAATCACGCTGGAAGGCGTGCAGAACGGGAAGCGGGTGACGCGCACGCTGAAGCCCGTGGCAGTAGAGAAGGACAGCTACACCCTGTACGGCGTCCGGCGCGATTGGCCCGCGGAGGGGCGCTGGGTGATCTCCGTGGTCGCCACCTCGCCGCATACGTTCCAGCCCTACAAGAACCGGGAACCCTTCGGCACGCGGAAGCCGCTTCGCCTGATTGCGTACATTCCGATCGGCGCGGACGGGGCGCCGGAGACGCGGGCGACGCCCGGCGGCCGGTACGAGCGGCACGTGAACATCGTTCGGACGGGCTATGAGCAGCGGTGGGCGACTCTGGCGGCGTTGCTACGTCCCGAAGCCACGGTCGCCGCCGCGCGCTGAAATCCATCCTCCACAGGGCACAGGCACGCCCCCGGGGCCGGCTCGGAGCCGGTATAATGGGGGCGTGCCCAACCCGACACCCCTGCGCCTCCACATTCTCCACACCAACGACTTCCACAACGGCCTGACCGACGTCGGCGCCGAGCGCCTGAAGCAGGCGGTGGCTGACCTGAACGGCGAGCCGTACCTCCTGCTGGACGCGGGCGACGCCATCAAGGCCGGGAACGTGGGCGTCAACCCCTTCGGCGAGCCGATCCTGGAGCGCATGAGCGATCTCGGCTATCACGCCATGACGATGGGCAACCGCGAGTTCCACGTCTGGCAGGCGGCGCTGGAAACGAAGATCAACCGCGCCCGCTTCCCCATTCTCTGCGCCAATGTCCGCCCACGCGCGGCGAAGCGCCACCTGCCGGTCCAGTCGCACGCGGAGTTCCTGGTGGGGGGGCTCAAGGCCGTGGTCTTCGGTGTGACGGTGCCGATGGTGACCGAGAAGATGGCGGTGAAGGCGGTCTCCGACTATGTGTTCGACGACCCGGTCGAGACGGCGAAGGAGATGGTGGCGAAACTGCGCTGGGAGGCCGATGTGCTGATTGCGCTGACGCACATCGGGCTGCGCGAGGACCAGCGCCTCGCCCGCACCGTTTCCGGCATCGACCTGATTGTCGGCGGGCACTCGCACATCACCCTGGCGGAGCCGGATGTGGTGGAAGGGACGCCCATCGTGCAGACCGGCTCATTCGCCCACGCCTTCGGCCATGTCGTGATCGAGGTCGGCGACGACGGTAATCGGGTCGCAGAGGCGTCCCTGCACCCGCTCCAGCAGCCCGTCGGGCGCAAGTAGCGTAGCGCGGCGTCAGGGGGCCGCGGGCGCGGTCTCCGTTGCCGTCGCGAGGCGACGCGCAAAGTCGGGCTTGGTGTCACGCAGAATCTCCTTCACCGCCGCCCGGTCCTCAGGCGTCAGGTGTGCGAAGTCCTCATGCGTTTCCCGCCCCTCCAGAACCGCCAGGAGACGCGTGTACAGGTAGTCCTTCATCGGGTCCGGCAGGCGATCGAACGCCTCTGAGTAGATGAGGTAACTGCACGGGTAGCGGAATAAGCGCGTCTTCAGGTCGAACTGGCGCAGGGAGCGGCCCCGGCTGTCCCGCGGCCCGCGCGACCCGAACCACCCCGCGAAGCCGGAGGTGCCCTTTACGGGGTCGGTGAGCGGGTCCGCTCGGGAGAAGAGCAGGGCGCGGAGCAGGGGCTCGCCGACGCTCGCCAAGATGCGCTCCGTGGTCTCCGAGCGGTAGTCCGGGGCTCTGCCCAGCGCCTTGTTCATCTCCTGCTCGGTGCGCAGGGCAGAGAGGGTCTGCCAGCGGGCGCGGGCGATCAGGTTGTGGACGTTGACCTGGTGCGTCAGCACCATCAGCGCCACGATGTCGCTGTGCGGCGACAGGTAGGGGGAGGTATCGAAGTAGCGCGACAGGTCGGTGACGTTGGCACCGGCGTCGCGATCCAGCACGGTGTAGCCACCGCCGTCGCGAACGGCTTCGTTACCCTGGTGGCGCATCTTCCCGTGCGTGCCGGTGACGTACCAGCCGCCCCACCGCTCCTTCCACGGGCTTTCGTCGGTGGTCAGGCGGCTGCCCAGGCTGAAGTCGGGGGTGCCGTCGGCCTTTGGGAACACGGAGCGCATCATGTGGCCGGGGACGTTCCCGGTCATGCCGCCGTTGTGACACTGGAGGCAATCGTACGTCTGACGCGCGAGCTTCGGCCGGGCGCCGGGCTCCTGCTCCAGCACGTAGAAGACCCCGCCCAATTCCGGGTCCACCGCGGAGATCTCCAGCATCTTACTGCCCTGGACCATCCCCACGTACACGTCGTCGTTGAAGTACAGGGCGCGCGGCGTGCGGCGCGAGATGGCCTGCTGCTGGAAACTGGTCTTTGAGAACACGAGGGTCTGCGAGGCGACGGGAATGTCCAGCGCCTTGAGGAGCGACGGCAGGTACCCGTGCTTCGGGTCGTAGGTGAGCTTCACCCTGCCCGCTTCGATATCCGCCTGGAGCCGAGCCACCGGGTCCTGAGCGGTCGCCGCCAGGTACGCCTTCTCGTCCACCCCAAACCCCTGCGGCGCTAGCGCGACAGCCACGGCGGGGAGCGCGAGCCCGGTGAGGGCGCCCGCGAACCCGAGGGAGCGCCGCCACGCCTGCGAAAGCGGTTCACGTCGTCGCATACTCTATAGACTCTACCGTATTCGGTGTGGCCTCGCCCTCCCCGGAATGACGGAGGAGCCGGTATAATGAGGGCGTGCCCGAATCCCCGCCCCGGCCGGATGACCTCCCCATGAATGTTTCCCGCAACGCCCGTAACCCCGTCTCTGGGGGAAGCCTGCCGTGACCCCGGCAGTGGGCGCGCTCGGCCTTCTCCTGCTGCTCGTGGGCCTTGCCTACGCCACGGGCGACCTATTGCTGCTTCGGCGCGTCCGCGGTGCGTGGACGTCGTTCGCGGAGCGGTTCGTGTTCGCGGTGCCGCTCGGCTTCGGGGTGGTCGGGTTCCTGATCTTCGCGCTCGGTCTGGTGGGGCTGTTCCGCGCTCCGGTCTTTGTCGGTCTGTTCGCGCTCGGAGTGCCGGGGCTCGGGCTGCTGGCCCGGGATGCGCTCGCGGCGCGCAAGCCGAAGGCAACCCTGCTCGAGGGGCCACTGCCCTCCGACCTGCTGGGGTTGGTAACTGCGCTGGTGCTGGGCCTGCTCGCCTTCTGTACGCTGATCGGGGCGCTGGCGCCGCCGGGGGGGACGGAGTGGGACGCCCTGAGCTACCACCTCGCGGTGCCGAAGACGTATCTGCGTGAAGGACGCATCTTCTACATCCCCTACGATCACCACAGCAACTTCCCATTCCTGGTGCAGATGCACTACACCGCAATGCTGGCGGTGGGCAGCGAGACGGGGGCAAAGCTCGTCCACTGGCTCTGCGGCGTTCTGTGTGTCGCCGGGGTCTACGCCTTCGCGGCGCGGCACTACGGGCAGGAGTCGGGCGCGCGGGGACGCCGGATCGCCCAGATTGCCGCGCTCGTCGTCGCCGCGCAGCCCATCCTGCTGTGGGAGGCGACCATCGCCTACGTAGACCTGGCCACCGCGCTCTATACCTGGCTTTCTATTTACGCCCTGTTCAATGCCGCGCAGGCGGTGATGGCGGCGGCGACGGAGAGCGCGGAGCCGCAGCAGGGGGCGTCGGTCCGGTGGCTCGTTCTGTCGGCGGTGCTGATGGGCTTCGCGCTCGGCACCAAACTAACGGTGCTGGGCTTCTGGGGCATCCTCCTGCTCGGCATCCTCGGCTGGCACCTGGCGACGACCGGGCGGTGGGCGAAGGAAACCATCCCGCACGCGGCGCTCTGGGGCGGGCTGTCGTTCCTGATCGGGGCGCCGTGGCTTATCAAGAGCTACGTCTACACGGGAAGCCCGGTCTACCCGTTTTACTACCGCATCTTCGGTGGGCGCTACTGGAACGCTGAGAACGCCGCGCAGTACGAGCGGGACCAGGCGCTGCTTGGTATCGGGAAGTCGCCGGTGGATTTCATCCTCGCTCCGTGGCAGGCGATGCAGCCCGCGACCGCCGGTGAGTTCAACGAGTACGGGTGGACGTTCACGCCGGTGCTGGTGGGCCTGCTCCTGGCGGCGCCGTTCGTGTGGCGCCGGTTCTCGCGGACCACGGTATCTCTGGCGCTCTTCGGCGGCGCCTCCTACCTCTTCTGGTTCCTGCTGATGCAGCAGGCGCGCTACTTCCTGCCCGTCCTGCTCCCGCTCGCGGTGGTCGCCGCGGAGGCGTTCGTGCTGCTCTGGGAGGAGCGGCGGAGCGTGGCGCGCTACCTCGCCGCGGCGCTGGTCGCGGCGTCCGCGCTCTGGGCCGCGTTCCTGGCGGCGACGCAGTTCGCGGTCCCCGCGGTGCGCGTGGTCACGGGGCAGGAGGGGCGCGCGGAGTACGTCACCGGGACCCTCTTCATGCGCGGGGCGATGCCCGCGACGGAGTTCATCAACCGTAGCGCCCCGCCCGACGCAAAGGTCGCGCTGTTCGACTATGTGTTCGGGTACTACCTAGACCGCGAATACCTGTGGGCGACGCCGAACCATGCGTATGGCCTGCTGCCATGGGACGACTACGCGGGCGTGGACGAATGGCTGGCCGACTTCAAGCAGCGGGGCATCACGTACCTGCTGGTGGACGAGGCGAACCGGCCCCGGGAGGGCGACCCGCTTGCGGGTCAGCGCTGGCGCTCCCTTCTCGCGGAGGCGGTCGCGGGCGATAAGGTCGAAGAGGTCTTCGCGGAGCGCAGTTGGAAGGCCGACACCTACGTCCGCGTGTACCGCATTCCCTGAGAGGAGATCGCCGCCGATGAGCCGCAGCAGTCGCCGCCACAGCAGTGTCGTCCAGTCCCTCGCCGAGGAGGGGCGCATCCAGCCGCCGAAGTGGCTGCCGAACGCCGTGGCGTACGAGACGCTGATGGGCAGCGTCGCCTATGGCGTGTCGTCGGACACGTCCGATAGCGACATCTACGGGTTCTGCATTCCCCCGAAGGAGCAGGTCTTCCCGCACCTGGCGGGCGAGATTCCCGGCTTCGGGCGGCAGATCAACCGCTTCGAGCAGTACCAGCAGCACCACATCCCGGGTGGCCCGGACGAACCAAACAAGCAGTACGACGTGACGGTCTTCGGTCTGGTGAAGTTCTTCCACCTCGCCATGGAGAACAACCCGAACATCATCGACTCGCTGTTCACGCCCGTTAACTGCGTGCTGCACAGCACGCCCATCGGGCAGCATGTGCGCGAGAACCGCCGCCTGTTCCTCCACAAGGGCGCCTGGCATAAGTTCAAAGGGTACAGCTACAGTCAGTTACATAAGATGGAGATCAAGGCGCCGCAGGAGGGCAGCCGCCGCGCGGAACTCGTTGAGCAGCACGGTTTTGACGTCAAGTTCGCCTATCATACGGTGCGCCTGCTGGACGAGGTGGAGCAGATTCTGGCGGAGGGCGACATCGACCTCCAGCGCAACCGGGAGCAGCTCAAGGCTATTCGGCGCGGCGAGTGGACGGCGGAGCAGGTGAAGGATCACTTCAATCGCAAGGAGCGCGACCTGGAAGAGCTTTACCAGAAGAGCGCTCTGCCGCACTCTCCGGACGAGACGCGCATCAAGGCGCTTCTGCTGGAGTGCCTGGAGATGCACTTCGGGTCGCTCTCGGCCGCGGTGACGGTGCCGGAGCGGGATCGGGAGCTTCTGCGCCAGATCAAGGCGCTGTGCGAGAAGGCAGGGGTATGAGGAAGGCGACTCTGACGATCGACTCCGGGGTGATGTGGGCAGCGGCGCAGCGGCTTCTGCCCGTGCTGATGGCGCTCTCGCTCCTGCTGTCGCTGGCGTTCGCGGCGCGCGTTCCGTTCAACCACAACCCGGACGAGGAGGCGCACCGCGACTACGTCCGCCTGATCGTCGAGGAGCGCGGGTTTGTCCAGTTCATCCCGCGGGGCGAGGTCCCGGAGGGGCAGCCGTCGCGGGATGAGGCGCACCAACCGCCGCTGTACTACCTGCTGTGCGTCCCGGTCTACGCGGCGACGGGCGGAAGCGTCTTCGCGATGCGCCTGGTGGCGGCGCTGCTCCAACTGGGCACGCTGTACATCGTGTTCCGCGCCTGCAAGGACCTGTGGCCGGAGCGGCCGGACGTCGCCGCGGGGGCTACCGCCTTCGCGGCGTTCCTGCCCACGCAGGCGCAGCTCGGCGGGGCGATCAACAACGACAGCCTGACGGTGCTGCTCTGCGCCGTGCTGCTGTGGCGACTCGGGGCGCTCCTGCGGCGCGGGCAGGACGTGAAGGGCGCCCTGATTGTCGGCGCGATCCTGGGCGCGGGCCTCTGGACCAAGCTGAGCGTGCTCCAGCTTACGCCTGCGATGGCACTGGCCTACTTCCTGGCGGCGCGCTTCGGAAAGATGACGCTGGGGCGGGCAGCGGGCCTGTTCGCTCTATCGCTGGGGACGGCGCTTCTGATCGCCTCTCCGTGGCTGGTGCGGAACACCCTGCTCTATGGCGACCCGCTGACGCTGGGCATCTACCGCCTGACCGGGCCGAACTTCACACCCGAACAGATCATGCAGGTGGCCGGTTGGGCGACGACGGCGGACTACCTGCGCGCGGTCGGTATCCGCTCGTTCGCGACGTTCTGGTACTTCCTGGACCCGAACCTGCCGGTGGCGCCGCTGGGGCGGTTCGTCGGCCCGGCGCTGCCGCTGCTCGTGGTCGTGCTGCTGGCCCTGGCGGGTATCGCGGGCCTGTACCAGCGCTGGAAGGGCGGGGAGACGCCCTCAGAGGAGGGGCGGCTGGAACGCTTTTACCTGGGGACCGTACTGCTTATGGTGCCCTTCTTCGTGCGCTTCGTCCTGACGGTGTTCCAGGCGCAGGGGCGCTACTTCCTGCCGGTGCTGCTGCCGGTCGCGGCGCTGACGGCGCTCGGGTTCGCGCACCTGCTGGGGCGCGGAGAGCAGGCGTCCACACCCGCCGCGGCGCTGGCGCGTACCCTGGTTGTGCCCGCCGTCCTGCTGGCGCTGGCGCTGGTGCAGTTCGCGGCGCTGGGCTTCATGGGCGGCCCGGTAGCGATGCCCCGACCGTAACTCGGGAGACGCCGGCGGGTCACATAGTTGTATACGGAAGGTCCCCGAAGGATGACCTTGGAAGCAGGTCCCTGAGATATGCGCGTCCAGCACAATAACAGCGCCGCTGCTGCCGAAGAGCTTTCGGAGAGCTGGTACAGCACGCGCCCCCGCCCAACGGCGCGGTCCCAGTGGCCGGATGCGGTCGCCTACCGCGAGGCGATTCAGAACCCGCAGACGGCGCTATCGGAGCCGGACCTGCGCACCGGCGAGGTGGTTCACGACCGGCGCGGGCTGCCGGTGGCGTACTCCGGTCGATTCGCTGTCGTGTTCCGGCTGAAGGCGGCCGATGGCACATCGTGGGCGCTGCGCTGCTTCACCTCCCCGCCCGCTCACGACGCCGACCGACACCTGCGCTACCAGCACATCGCCCGGCATCTCGATCAACTCCAGGATGTGGTCGTTCCGTTCCGGTTCATCGACCGGGGCATTGCGGTGGGGGGGCAGTGGTACCCCGTGGTCGCGATGCGCTGGGCGCAGGGAGAGACCCTGGCGCGGTTCGTGGAGAACAATCTGCACGAGCCAGAAAGACTGCGCACCCTGGCGGGAACGCTCTCGGCGCTCCTCGCCCGGCTCGAAGAGGCGGGCGTGGCGCACGGAGACTGGCAGCACGACAACCTGATCGTGGCAAACGGCGGCCGTACCGCGACGCTGGTGGACTACGACGGCATGTACGTCCCCGAACTGGAGGGGCAGCGCGGCGACGAGGTGGGGCACCCGAACTATCAGCACCCCGCGCGCGTCCCCGAGCACTTCGGGCCAGGGCTGGATCGCTTCCCCTGTCTGGTCATTCAGACGGCGCTCCTGGCGCTCTCGCGCGAGCCGTCCCTCTGGGCGCGCTACTCCGATGGCGAATCGCTCCTGTTCAAGCGGTCGGACTTTACGGACCCGGACGCATCGCCGCTGTTCCGGTCCCTGCGCGAGGTCGCGGTGCGGCACGACGACGAGACGCTGGCAGACTCGGTCGCACGTTTGGAGGACGCCTGCTCGCACGGCCCGGACAGCACGCTGCTCCCCGCCATTGCGCCGACGTCCCTGATCCCGCAGAGCTTTGATGGTGGGCACAGCGGAGCCGGGACGGCCCCGTCCGCCCCGTCGCTGGCGAGCCGGGCGAAGTGGTGGATGGACGCCCACCCCGTGGGGACGCTGGGGACAGCGGGTACGGTGGGGGGCGTCGCGGCGCCCTCAGCGGCCCGCCGGGCGCCCGCCGGGCAGGGGCTATCCCAGCAGGCCGCCGGGAACTTCGCGTATCTGGCCCGGCTGCAGCACCCGGACCTGCTGGACCAGGAGCGGACGGCTAGGACCCGGGCGCGGCTCGGCCTGGCGATCACGGCAGCCTGCCTGGCGGTCATTGTCGCCGCGAGCCTCAGCGGTGAGAACGTCTTCCCGTTCTATCTGTTCTTCTGGGTCTTCAACTTTGCAGGCTTTGGCTACCAGGCGTGGCCGCGCAAGAAGGTACTGGACGAGTTGAACGCCGAGATCCTGAAGATGGAGCAGCAGGTGGAGAACCGCCGGGCGCGCATCGCCGAGCGGCGGCGGGCAATGGGCACGGTGGCCACCCTGCCGGGGGTGCGCAGTCTGAATGATTACATCGACGAAAAGCTGCGGAATACCCCGATCAACGCAGTGCTTCGCGTCCCTGGCACCAGCGCAGCGACGCTGCGCGAACTGAAGTCCGCGGGCATCGACACGGTGTACCACCTGCACGGCCGCCTGAGTGTACCCGGCGTCCCATCGCACGTGATGGACGCTCTGCAGAAGTGGGTGGACGAACTGCGCCTGGAGGCAGCCGCAGAGTACCGGCGGGCGCAGCCGCTGCCCGCGAACTCCGTTCCAAACGACGTCAACCGGCTGGAACAGGAGATGCGAGAGTTTGAGCGGGAGCGCGACCGCCTGGTGCGGGAGCGTAACCTGTTCCCGGAAACCTCCTGGAGCGCCTACTGGCGCTACCTGCTGGGCCTCCCGGAGTCGTCCAACCCGCCCGCCGCGTCGCCCTAGGGAGCGACTGCCGCTATGTCCTCTTCTCTGTATGCGCACGAACACGAGCAGAACCCCCTGATTCCGCCGCGCCGCCGCGGCGACTGGCCGGACGCCGTCGCCTACCAGGAGGCGCTGCAGAACCCCGCCACGCACATTGGGGACCAGGAGCTGAGCCAGGCGCGTGTGGCGACGGGCCGTGGCGGGCTGCCCCTGGCGTACTCGGGCCGGTTTGCTGTGGTCTTCCGCCTGGAAATGCCGGATGGCACGTCGTGGGCGCTGCGCTGCTTTACCTCGCCGGACCAGATCGCCGAGCGCTTCCTGCACTGGCAGGGCGTCGCGGGCTACGCCGAGGCGCTGACCCCAGCGCTGGTGCCGGTCCGCTGCCTGGAGAAGGGGGTGCTGGTGGGGGGGCGCTGGTACAGCGCTGTCGCGATGCCCTGGGTGGAGGGGGAACCGCTTCTGGCGTTCGTTGAGCGGAACCGTCACCGACCGGAGGCTCTGCGTCGGCTCGCCGCCAGTCTTGACCGTCTGCTGCTGCGCCTGGAGGACTTCGGCGTGGCGCATGGGGACTGGCAGCACGACAATATGTTCGTGGCGGACGACGGCCGTTCCGTTACCCTGGTGGATTACGACGGATTCTTCGCCCCCGAGTGGAGTGGTGGGGCGCACGCGGCGGAGGTGGGGCATCCGAACTACCAGCACCCCGGCCGCCGTCCTGAGCACTTCGGTGTTGGCCTGGACCGGTTCGCCTGCGCCAGCCTGAGGACCGCGCTGCTCGCGCTGGCGCGGGAGCCGGCACTACTGGATCGCTTTTCGGACGGAGAGTCGCTTGTATTCACTCGCGCCGACTTCGTCGCGCCGGACACATCCCCGGCGTTCGCGACGGTGCGTGCCCTGGCGGCGTCGGGGGACGAGGATCTGCGCGAGGCGCTGGACGCGTTGGAGGCGGCCTGCCGGGAGCCGGGGCCGCGCCTGTCTCCGGCGGCGCCCTCCATTGCCCCGGTGCCGGAGGTGGGGCGGTGGGCGCGGGAGGCACCGCACCGGGCAGCAGCGGCGCCGCGGTCCGCGATACCGCCGCTCGGTGCGGGGCGCCGGCGGGCGCGTGTACGGACCGACGGCAACGCACCGGGGGCGCTCTCCCTCCTGCGGCCCAGGCCCTACCGGGCGCGGCTCGCGCTCGAAGTGGCGGCGGGGCGAGAGCGGCGAAACCTGGGGGGCGTGCGCCGTTACCTGGCCGCGGGCGCTCTGGTCCTCACGCTGGCTGTCTGGGGACTGGGATGGACCTTCCTGACGGGGCTCCTGTTCGCGTCCTTCGGCTACTGGTTCCTGACCGGCTTTTATCTGAACTGGCCTCGCAAGCGCCTGGCCGACCTGCTCCACGAGGAGATGGGGCGCCTTCACTACGAGGTGCTGGCGTGCGAGGCACAGCGGCGTGCGGCGCGTCTCCGCCTGCGCATGGTCGGTGCGGCGGAGGCGACAGGGGATAGCAGCGCCCCGGGTCTGGTGGAGGCGGCGCGGGCGCGCCTCCGCCAGATACCGGTGTCGCGGGCGCTCGCGCTGCCCGGGGTGCGCCGGGATGCGGTGCGCGCCCTGCGCCGCGGCGGCGTCGAAACCGCGGCCGACGTGCTCGCGCACCCGGAAGGCGGACTGGAGGCGCTCCCGGGCGGGGGGCGAGGGGCCGCGGCGCAGGAGGCGCGGCTCCGCCTGTGGGGGCGTGAACTGCTGGCCTTCCATGAAGAGGAGCAGCGGCGCCTGCTTTCGCCGCGGCTGGCGCTGAAGGCGGAGATTGAGGCGCTGGAGCGGGGCATTGCCGCGCGCCATGCGCGGATGAGAGAACTGCGGGATGAGTGGCGGGACTATCCTGATGCGTCGCTTACGGCCTACCTGTGGCGTGCGCTCCACCGGGCTGACCCGGTGGAGGACTCTGCGGGGAGCGACGGCACGTCGGGCGGTTCCGCGCTATAACGGGAACAGACACTGACATTGCGGGAGACTTCCACGAATGGCCTATACCGCCGAGATTAACCGGGCGAAGCCGACAGCGTTCTTCTTCCTGATTGACCAGTCGGGCTCGATGGACGACCCGTACGGGCTGGAATCGAACAAGCGTAAGTGTGACGCCGTGGCAGACGTCATCAACCGGCTCCTTTCCACCCTCGTGCTGCGCTGCGCCAAGGGAGAGGACGTTCGCGACTACTTCCAGGTAGGTGTCGTCGGCTACGGTGGCGCGGTGCGGCAGGGCTTCTCCGGGCCGCTGGCGAACCGGCAGTTCGTCCCTATCTCCGAGGTCGCTGACAACCCTCTGCGCGTGGAGCAGCGGATGCGCAAAGAGGACGACGGCGCCGGCTCCCTGGTGGAGCGGCCCGTGCGGTTCCCCGTCTGGTTCGAGCCGTACGCCAACGGTAACACCCCCATGACCGCCGCGATCGAGGAGACACGCCGGGCTGTGCAGGCGTGGTGCGAACTCTACCCCCTGTCCTATCCGCCGTCTGTCATCAACATCTCCGACGGCGAGCCTACGGACGGCAATCCGCTTCCGGCAGCCGAGGCGCTGAAGCAGGTGGGGACGAACGACGGCAAGATTCTGTTCTACAACATCCACATCTCCGGCTCGGCCAAGCGTCCCATCGAGTTCCCGGACTCCGAGATCGGCCTACCCGATGAGTTTGCGCAGCGGCTGTTCGAGATGAGCAGCGTACTGCCGCCCCGACTCGTGGAGGAGGCGCGCCGGGAGGGTTTCGGCGCTACCGAGAGGTCGCGCGGCTTCGCGTTCAATGCCGACCTGCGCTCGCTGATCCAGTTCCTGGATATCGGCACGCGCACCGCGGAACTCCGCTGAGGACGGGCAACGCTATGACGGGTGCCACCGACGCCGAATCTGCCACAACTCCCTCTCCCACCCCCGCCCCCCTGCGCTTCCGGGTGCGGGCCGCGCATGCGCCCAAAGAGGGAAACTCTGAGGAGGAGTACGAAGACGCCTTCGCCTGCAGCGCGGCGGAGCCGCTGGAAGGCGCTGACCGCCTGACCGTTGCCCTGGCGGACGGCGCGTCGTCCGCCGTGTTCGCCCGCCAGTGGGCGCAGCTTCTGGTGACGACCTTCGCTGCGGATATCCCGTTCCCACCCGACGATGCCGGGGCGCGCGAAGCGGTCGCACGGCTGGGGGGCGTTTGGCGGGAAGCGGTAACGGGCCGTGCGCGGTCGTGGTACGCGCAGGAGAAGCTGCCTGCCGGTTCGTCCGCGGCTCTGCTGGTCGCCGATTGGGATGGGGAGCGGGGGACCGTATGCGCCCGCGCGGTGGGGGACGTGTGTCTGTTTCTGGTGCGTCAGGACCGGCTGCGCTTCGGGTTCCCCCTCACGAAGTCAGGCCAGTTCGGGGATCGTCCCGCACTCCTGTCTACGGAGCCCCGCGCAGACGCTCCGCCGATTCTGCGCTTCGAAACGCCTCTGGAGGCGGGGGACCGCTGCCTTCTGATGACGGATGCTCTGGCGGCCTACTTCCTGGCTGAGTTTGAGGCGCGCCGCAAGCCGTGGGACACGCTCCCGCTGGACGGAGAAGCGTTTGCGCCCTGGCTGAAGCGGCAGCGTGATTCCGGCGCCATAAAGAACGACGACGTCACCGTGGTGGAAGTCGCCGCCATCTCCCCGTCTGGTTCCTAACGCAAGCCTAGACCCTCCCGGAACAACAGAACCGCAACAACAGAACCGCCGTAGGCTACAAGCCTGCGGCGGTTCTGTTGTTCCTTTACCGGGATTGCTCGGACGATAGAAGTCCGGGCCCGATTCAGGCGGAGCGGCGGCGGCGGGCCACCACGACACCCCCCATCAGGAGGGCGGGAGCGAGCAGAGCCAGCGTGCCCGGCTCCGGGACCGCAGCGGCCGTGTAGTCGTAGGTGACCGTGACCGTACCCGTCACGTTGGCATTGCCACCGTAGAGGAGTCCGTCGTCGCCGTTACCGGTCACGCCGAACGGGCCAGAGGCAACCGTAATGTCGTACGAGGTGAAGCCATCACCGATGTACGCGGCGAAGTCGGCCGGTGCAACGTTGGCCGTGTCGTCGTCGGTGTCCTCTATGAAACCACCCGTGTACGAACCGCCAGGGCCCAGGGTCCCGCCGGTGTTGTCAACGATCGCCAGGGCGGTGGCGGTGGAGGTGCCGGCCGGCCCCGTGGCGGTGGTGTTGATGGAACCCGTGGCCGACGTCCAGGTCAGGGAGCCAGCGGTCAGGTTGTTGACAAGAACACGCGCCGACAGCGTGGTGTCAAGCGTGATCGTGACCGAGTTCAGCGTTCCCAGAGCAGAGTTGAACGTCAGAAACGAAAGCGGAGTGCTTGCGTTCGCCCCGAGCGGACCAAAGTTGATGGCCTGAACGATGGTCGCAGCGCGTACCTGGGCAGACATCCCAGCAAGCGCCAGTGTAGAGAGGGCAATGGCCGCAACAACGGACCGGATGCGCATAGTTCGTCCTTTCGCAATCCCGATAGCCGGGAGCCTCACCAGGAGGCAAAAGTCAAGTGATGGAAGTGTGACGTCGGTTGTGAAATCTCTCCTGCCACTTCCTTCGTTGAAGAGTGCAGGTTCCGGGCCATGCAGGCCCTAATTCGATGTGGTTCCCGATAATTTTTTCAGCTGTGGAAGGTAGGAATCCAAAATGCGTTGCTTACGTCCACCTGAAAGAATCACTTAACGGCTGGTTGATTCGACTATTAGTCGTTTCATTCTTTCCTGAAGTTTAGTGATTGAATCGCACTTGAGACAATTCAGGAATAAATACCGGGTTGTGCCTATTCGGGAGATTCGCGACTCTTTCGCCTGCCTTAATCAGGGAGACTTCCGGGGAACCTGTTAATTTTAACGGTTTAGAGCGTGCGGCAAGATGGTTAATACTCTTAATTAACCTTTTTAGATCCTTTATGGGTGCGGCGGGCCACCACGACACCCCCCATCAGGAGGGCGGGAGCGAGCAGGGCCAGCGTGCCCGGCTCCGGAATCGCGACGGAGGTGTAAACGTATTCCAGCCGCACCGAACCCAGGACGCTAGCATTACCTCCGTAGAGGAGTCCGTCGTCGCCGGAACCGGTCACCGCGTAAGGGCTTGAAGACACGTTGATATTGAAGGTGCCGCCGCCTGTGTACGCGGCGAAGTTGGCCGGGTTAACGGAGACCATATCGGAGTCATTAGCGTTGAAGAAATCGCCGATGTACTCGCTGTTCGGGGGCAGGGTGCCGCCGGTGTTGTCACTGATCGACAGCGCGTTGGACGTGCTGGTACCCGCCGGGCCGGTAACAGTGGTGCTGATCGAGCCCGTGGCCGACGTCCACGTCAGGGGAGTGCCTTCCAGGTTGTTGACGCGGACGCGAGCCGTCAACGTGCTTTCCAGCGTGATGTTGATGGCGGTGAGGGTGCCCAGAGACGTGTCAAAGGCAAGAAACGACAGCGGTGAGGTCGCGTTGGCCCCCATTGGCCCAAAGTTTAACGTCTGGACCCAAGTAGCGGCATGCGCCTGGCTGGATGCTCCCGCGAGCGCCAGTGTAGAGAGAGCAATAGCCGCAACAACGGACCGAAAGCGCATAGTTCGTCCTTTCACAACCCCATGTCCTTAGTCGTTTGGCACGTATTATCCGCCGCGCTTGCCAGGGTGTTTTCTTACAGCCTGCAAAGGACCACGTACGTGTTGCTACGGAGTGTCTTGCCTTCAGCAACACACAGATAGAGTCAAAAAGTAAGACGCGAACCGTCCTGGCTTTTTGACTCGGTGTCCACTATACCTCTGCTTGGTTCCAGATATCCCAGTAACAATACGGTTTTGGTGTATAACCTGGTAATAGTGATTGGTGTTAGGTACGTAGTTGAGCTGCTGAGAACCCAATCGCTGTGAGAGGAGAGGAGTCGCAGGGGGGGCAGGGGGAGATTTGTTCGGCGGATTGGTTGTGTCAGGGCCCCTGAACTTCCTATAATGGGAGCAGCCATGAATGAACTGAGAAACTCGGTGCTGCGCATCCTGGAGCGGGACGCCCGCGAGACCCCGGAGCGCATCGCGGCCATGCTGGGGGCTCCTGAAGAGTCGGTGCGCGAGGTGATCGCGGAGTGCGAGCAGTATGGAATGATTCGCGCCTACCGCACCCGCATTGACTGGGAAAAGGCCGGCGAACCGCGCGTCTTCGCGTTCCTCGATGTCGCCGCGACACCCGAGCGTGGTACGGGCTATGACCGCATCGCGGAGCGCATCTATCGCTACCCGGAGGTTCACAGCGTCTATCTGGTTTCCGGGTCGCAGGATCTGCGTGTGGTTGTGGAGGGGCGCACCATCCAGGAGGTCGCAAACTTCGTGGCCGAGAAGGTCGCGACTATTGACGGCGTCCGCGGGACGACAACCCACTTTCTGCTCAAAAAATACAAGGATGACGGCGACCTGTTCGTGGACGACGCTCCGGACCGCCGTCTCGCGGTGACGCCATGAAACCTCTTTCCCGCATGGTCCAGTCGGTACCAGCCAGCGGCATTCGCCGCTTCTTCGATCTGGTCGCCGAGATGGATGACGTCATCTCCCTGGGCGTGGGCGAGCCGGACTTCGTGACGCCGTGGCGTGTGCGCGAGGCGGCTATCTGGTCGCTCGAAAAGGGGTACACGACCTACACCTCCAACTACGGCCTGCTGGAGTTGCGTATCGAGATCGCCCGCAAGCACCAGGAACGCTACGGACAGGACTACGACCCGGCGCGCGAGATTCTGGTGACGGTGGGCGTATCCGAAGCGCTCGACACGGCGTTTCGTGCGCTGCTCGACCCGGGCGATGAGGTGCTGATTCCGGAGCCGTGCTACGTGTCCTACGGCCCCTGCGTCCAGTTCGCGGGTGGGACAGTGGTGCCGGTGCCGTGCCGCGCCGCAAGCGGCTTCCGGGTGAGTGCGGAGGACGTGGCCGCGCAGATTACGCCGCGCACCAAGGCGATCCTGCTGTCGTATCCTAGCAACCCCACAGGGGCGACCATGGACCGCGAGGGCCTCCAGCAGATCGTAGACCTTGCCGTCGCGCACGACCTCTACCTCGTCTCCGACGAGATCTACGACCGCCTCTCATACGACGCGCCGCACATTTCGGTGGCGTCGCTGCCCGGCGCGGCGGATCGCACCATCCTGCTGAATGGCTTTTCCAAGGCGTACGCGATGACGGGGTGGCGCATCGGCTACGCCTGCGCGCCCGCGCACGTGATCGAAGTGATGATGAAGATCCACCAGTACACCATGCTCTGCGCGCCCATCACCGCGCAGCTTGGGGCACTGGAGGCGCTGCGCCGCGGCGATCGTGACGCTGCAGAGATGGTGGCGGACTACGACCGCCGCCGCCGCCTGTTCGTGCGCGGTCTGAACGACCTGGGGCTGGACTGCCCGCTCCCCGGCGGGGCGTTCTACGCATTCCCGTCCGTGGAGCGCACGGGGCTCGACGCGGAGACGTTCGCGGAGCGCCTGCTCCAGGAGCAGCGGGTCCTGGTGGTACCGGGCCCCGTGTTCGGTGAAGGGGGCGTGGGGCACATCCGCTGCTGCTACGCCACAGCCACCGACAAGCTCACGGAAGCGCTCCGGCGCATGCAGACTTTTATTTCCAGTCTGTAAGCATGCCCGGCACGATTCTTGTTTCCTGATGCCTCATACAGGACGAAGCGGGCAGACGGGCGAGGATTATCCTCGGAACCGTACGCTTCGTCCTCTACAGGAACAGGAAACGGAGAATCCACGTGCGTATCCCTCTTAGCCGGGCCCTTCCGGCTCTCTCGGCATTACTCGCTTTTTCCGCGCTGGCTCTAACGGGCTGTGGCGGCGGCGGTGGAACCGACGTGTCGTCCGGGGGTGGCGGCGGCGGCGGGCGCTTTGAGCCTAACTACGCGGCGGCACTGACCAGCGTCCGGCGCTGGGAGCAGACGAGCCTGCGCGTATATGTCGAACCGGTCGCTCCGGGCAACGCCGGGAATGGAGACGTCGTTCCCGCGCTGAAGCAGGGGCTGGAACTGTGGAAGAACGTCCCGGGCGTTCCTGCTACTGAGTACGTCGACGATCCCGCGGAGGCCGATATCGTGGTCGTGGTGCGACCCACGGCGCAGCTTCCTGCTGGCCGCGTCGGCAACACGACCGTGGAGTTCCGGCTGCCGGAGAACATCATCACCAGCGCCACGCTGACGATCAGCGAGGAGCTGCACGGTGCGACAGCAACCCAGGTAGCGGCGCATGAGATGGGGCACGCCCTGGGCCTGGACGGCCATAGCCCGAACAACGCCGATGTGATGTTTGCGACCACGCATCTGCCCGCTGTGGTTACGTCGAGCGACCGGAACACGATGGCCTGGAACTATGCCGTGACCCCGTCGCGGACGAACCCGTCGCCTGCTGTCCTGCTGGAAGCGAACCCCACCCGCAGCGCCTCCGGCCTCCTGGCTCCGGGCTCTGCGACGGGGACCACCTCGTTCGGAGTGCAGACGGATGGTCAGGGTAGCGCTACCTGCGGATTACACTAGTTCGGGCCCCGCATTTACGTACATTCACGTATCGTGTGAGCCTCCCCAGAACCACACAATTAAAAGTGACAGGGCGCACAAATGTCCGTCAATCGCGTTTATCGCAAGATGAAGAGGTGTGGGGAAGTGATTGGGATGGTTACTCGCCGTGGTTCGTTCGGGGTGTCTTCCATAATGTTCGCGCTGGCGGCGATTACAATAGTGACTCTGTCGGGGTGCGGTGGCGGTGGCGGGGGCTCCGCGGCCGGGCCGCTGGTGCCGGACTCGGGAGCTGGCTCCAGCCGGCTGCAGCCGAACTACGTTGCCAGCCTGACCCGGGCGCGCCGGTGGGAGAAGCCCGCCGTCAGCGTATACATTGAGGATGCAGAGATGGCGGGCGAGTTCATCACGGGCTCGATCCGCTCCGGCCTCAGCCTGTGGAAGTCCGTTCCCGGCACCCCGGACGTAGTGTTCGTGGGCAGCCCGGACGGTGCGGATATCACGGTGCGGCGCGTTCCGAAGGAGAACTTCCCGGGGATGCGCATCGGGTTCACCAAGGTGACCTTCGTCCTCCCGGCCAACGTGCTGAAGCGGGCGGAGATTGAACTGGCAGACGATCTGGCGGGGGAGGCCCTGGTCCAGGTGGCGGCGCACGAGATGGGGCACGCTCTAGGTCTGGACGGCCACAGTGAGAACGAAGAGGACATGATGTTCGCGATCACGCATCTGCCGGCTCGCCTCACCGAGCGCGATGACAACACGATGGAGGCGAACTACCTGGCTCCCGCGCGGCGACAGGACCCCGGTCCGTCGGTGCTGGAGACCACCATCGCCCAGGTGGAGTCCGGCGTGTTCCCCGGCCGGGCCGTGGCCTACGGCGCTGAATCGACCACCGGCCCTGTGGCCACCGCGACCTTCGCCATGGATCAGAACGGCGGGACCGGCGCGTCGTGCGCGCTGCCCGCGTCCCACTAATCTTGACGCCACAGTCCGTTCCCGTCACAATTGAATAACGGCAATCCCGCCCCCGCCGCCCCCGCGGCGGGGGCGTTTCTTGATTTCGGAGGAGGGGAGCCCGTGGAGGCGATCCGTTTGAGCCCGGAAGATACGGTGGCGGCGGTGTGGCGGGCCCTTTTCGCCGGACAACCCGAGGGGGCCTCGGAGCGCGCCCTGCGGGATGTGCTGGACCGGTACGCCGAGCCGCACCGGCACTGGCACACGCTGCGGCACGTTAGCGAGATGCTGGCGTTCGTGGCGGCACATCCCGGGGGCGGTCATCCTGCGCAGATGCTCGACGTGATCTTCCACGATGTGATGTACGACCCGCGCTCGAAGACCAATGAGGAGGATTCGTACTGGTTGCGCGAGGAGGTGCTGCGGCAGTTCGGCCCGCTGTACGAAGGCGCCCCCGCGCAGCGGCGCGTGCGCGGGGTGGACCCGCCCGACTCCGATGACACCATCCTCGCCACCCGGACGCACCGGTCTTCCGATCCCCGTACGCAGGTGGTGCTGGACGCCGACCTGGAGGTTCTGTCGCGCCCGTGGAAGGAGTACCGGGACTACGCCGCCCGCATCCGGCGGGAGTACGCCCACGTTTCGGACGAAGACTTCCGCGCCGGGCGCGCCGCGTTTATGAGGGCGTTTCTCCAGCGGCCCGCCCTCTACTTCACCGCGCCCATGCAAGAGCGAGAGCCGCTTGCCCGCGCGAACCTGGCCCGCGAGATAGCCCTGCTCGAAAGCGGGGGCATCCCCGGGGTGTGACCCGTGCCCCCGCGCGTTATAATCAATACGGGGAATCGGGCGCGCGTCCGGCCGGGTGTCTTTAGCAACCGGTGCCGTCGCGGCGACAGGGTACCGGCATGGATTACGACGCACACACACTACGGGTTCTGGAGTACGGCGAGGTCATACGTATGCTCGCCGAGCGGGCAGCGTGTTCGCTCGGGGCGGAGCGCGCGCGCGACCTGCTGCCGTCGCCGGTACACGCCTTTGTGCAGGAGCGGCAGCAGGAGACGCGCGAAGCGCGACTGCTCACCGCGCAGCACGGCCCGCTGCCGCTCGGCGGCATCCACGACGTCCGGCCGTTCCTGGTGCGCGCGGAGGTCGGCCACTCCCTGACCTCGCACGAACTCCTGGATCTGGCCTCCACCCTGATCGCCGGCTCCCGCCTCAAGGGCTTTGTGATGCGTCATGCCGAAAAGGCGCCGCTGCTGGCGGACCGGGCGAAGGCCATCGAGGAGTTCCCGCAGATGGTCGGGGACATCGAAATGTGCATCGGTCGCTCCGGCGAGGTGCTCGATTCGGCGTCCCCGGCGCTGGCGGCGGTGCGCTCTCAGATGAAGACCACATCGAGCCGCATCACTGAGCGCCTCAATCAGTTCCTGAACTCGTCCACGTACCGCTCCATGCTCCAGGACCCGGTGGTGGTCCTGCGCGATGACCGGCGCTGCCTGCCGGTGCGGGCGGAGTACCGGCGTGAGATTCGGGGCATCGTCCACGACCAGTCGGCCTCCGGGGCAACCCTGTTTATCGAGCCGATGGCCGTGGTCGAGCTCAACAATGAGTTGCGCGAGCTGGAGGTCAAGGAGCGGCGCGAGATTGAGCGTATCCTGACCAAGCTCACCGCGAGTGTCGCACGCCTGGGCACGCGCATCCACAGCTCCGTTGAGGTGCTGGCGGGCATGGACCTGGCAAGCGCCAAGGCGAAGCTGGCAGACGACCTGAACGCGGTAGAGCCGACGTTCAACAAGGCCGGCATTATCCGGCTGCGCGACGCCCGCCACCCCCTGCTGGACCCGGAGACGGTCGTTCCGGTCAGCGTCACGATGGGCGACCGCTTCCAGGCGCTCCTCATCACCGGTCCGAACACGGGCGGCAAGACCGTCACCCTGAAGACCGTGGGCCTGCTGACCCTGATGGCCCAGGCGGGGCTCCAGGTACCCGCCGCGCCCGGCTCGGAGCTGGCCTACTTCGACCAGGTATTCGCCGATATCGGGGACGAGCAGAGCATCGCGCAGAGCCTTTCTACCTTCTCCGCGCACGTTACGAACATCGTCCGGATTCTGAAGTCGGTCGGGATGCGCGCCCTTGTGCTGATGGACGAACTGGGCGCGGGGACCGACCCGGGCGAGGGCGCGGCGCTGGCCAAGGCGATCCTTTCCTACCTGCTGGAGCACAACGCCCGCATCATCGCGACCACGCACTACGGCGAACTCAAGGAGTTTGCCTACACGCGTGACGGCATCGAGAACGCCGCCGTGGAGTTCGACCCGGAGACGCTTCGGCCTACCTATCGCCTGCTCCAGGGGGTTCCCGGCTCGTCTAACGCCTTCCATATCGCGCGGCGCCTGGGGATGCCCGGGCGTGTGGTGGACGATGCCCGCCAGAACCTGTCTCGGGCGGACATGGACACGGGCCAGATCATGCAGCGGCTCGAAAAGTCGAAGCGTATCGCGGACGATGAACGACGCCGCGCGCAGCGACTGGCGCGCGAACTGGATGAGCTGAAGGCGAAGTACGAGGCGCGCCTGCGCGATCTGGAGATACTGCGCCGGGAGGCGAAGGAGCGGGCGGCGCAGGAGGCGCGCGAGGTCATCAAGCAGAAGACCGAGAAGATGGAGAACATCCTCGGAGAGCTGCGCCGCATCGGCAAGGAGGGACGCAAGACCAACTCCGCGCGCAAGAAGATGAAGGATGTCGCGGAGGAGATGATCGGCGGCATCGGCTACGAGAACGAGCCGCTCCCGGTGGACGAGTCCGATGTGCCAACAACGCTGAAAAAGGGCGATCGGGTTCGGGTACTGTCGCTGGGCGGCACGACCGGCGAAGTGCTTGCCGACTCCGCCGACGGCGAGGCCGTGGTGCAGATCGGGTTCATGCGCGTTACTGTGCCGCTCACCGCGCTCCGGGCCGAGCGAAAGGCGGGAGTGGTGGCCCCCCCCGCCCCCAATAATGGGGGCGGGGCGTCCGGCGACCGGGGCAAAACGCGCGGCGGCGGCACCGCCGCGCTCGCGCTCCAGAAGGCGCAGAACATCGAGTCGGAGATCACGCTGATCGCGATGCGCGTAGATGCCGCGCTGCCCCGTCTGGACAAGTACCTGGACGATGCATATGCGGCGGGGCTGGAATCGACGCGCATCATTCACGGCAAGGGGAGCGGGCAGCTTCGCAAGGCGGTCTGGGAGTTCCTCAAAGAGGATAGCCGCATCGCCTCCTTCCAGATGGCCCACCCCGACGAGGGCGGAGCCGGCGCGACCGTCGCCCGGCTCAACGTCTGATAATGCTACGAAGGTGTGTTCCGGACGTGAAGTGCCTGGCAGAGTGTGGGCGGCATGAGCGAAGCAAAGAACCTCTACAACGTCGAGCGCGCGGAGGACGCCGGGGAGCCTATTGACTGGTTCCGCGGCGATTTCGCGTTTCTGAGCAACTTCTTCGAGAGCGAGGTCGAGGTGGACGGCATCGCCTACCCGACCGCGGAGCATGCGTTCCAGGCGATGAAGGCGCGGGAGACCGCCGCCCGCTACCACATCCGCGACGCAGAAACGCCCGCAAAGGCCAAGGCGCGGGGTCGCAAGGTGCCGCTGCGTGAGGACTGGGACGCGGCGCGGTTTGCGGAGATGGAGCGGGTCCTGCGCGCGAAGTTCGCCGACCCGGACCTCCGCGCCAAACTCCTGGCGACGGGCGACCGTACGCTGATCGAGGGCAACAACTGGAAGGACACCACCTGGGGCGCCATCAAGGACAACGAAGGCGGGTGGAAGGGCCGCAACGAGCTGGGCAAACTGCTGATGAAGATACGCGACGAATTGAGGGCGGAGGCGGGCGATGGCGGGGAGGTGCGGGCGGAACCCCCGCGCCACCCACAGGCGGAGCTGATCGCCGCCGCCCTGGAGGCGCGGAAGAACGCCTACGTGCCGTACAGCCACTATCCCGTGGGGGCGGCCATCCGCACAGGCAGTGGCGCGGTGGTCACCGGCTGCAACGTGGAGAACGCCTCCTACGGCCTGTGCAACTGCGCGGAGCGCACCGCGGTCTTCACGGCGGTTGCCGCAGGGGAACGGGTCGTCACTGCTGTTGCCGTGGCCACGAAGGACGGCGGCTCTCCCTGCGGCGCGTGCCGCCAGGTGCTCTCTGAATTCGTTCCCCGCGACGGAACCCCGGTGCCGGTGGTTCTGGTAGACGAGGTGGGGACGGTGGTATGCGAAACGACGATGGGCGAACTGCTCCCGATGGCGTTCGCCCTGGAGGGGTAGATGCCCACCGTCGTCCAGTTCGGGGCGGGCGCCATCGGACGCGGGTTCCTGGGGCAGCTGTGGTCCGAGGGCGGCTACGAGGTCGTGTTTGTGGATGTGGACCGTAATCTGGTGGACTGGCTGAACCGGGAGGGACGCTATCCCCTGCGCCTCGAAGCGACGGACGGCAAAGAGACGGAGATTGCGGTGGCGCCAGTGCGGGCGCTGCATGTTGGCGAGACGGACGCTGTGGCCTCAGAGGTGGCGTCGTGCGCGTTCGTAGCCACGGCGGTCGGGGCGGCGCACGCGCCAGAGGTGGGCCGCGCGCTGATTGCCCCCGGGCTGGCTCTGCGCTACGGAGCGGGCGGCGCAAACACGCCGCTGAATGTTCTCTGTTGCGAGAACGGGCTGGATGTACCGCCGGCGCTCGCCGCGGCGCTCGGGGGCGATTCTGACCGTTTCGGCGTGGTGCAGACCGTGGTCGGCCGGATGGTCCCGCCGCCCCAGGGGCCGGAGGGGGGAGAGAACCCGCTCCTGGTGGTCGCGGAGCCGTACAAGCGCCTGCCGTTCTACGCCGGGGACTGGCGCGGGGAGTTGCCCGAGGTGCCGGGCCTCGTCCCCGTGACATCCGCCCTGGGCTGGGAACTGGAGGAGGCGCGGAAGATCTTCACGCACAACGGCGGGCACGCCCTGCTGGCGTATCACGGCTACCTCGCTGGACACGAGTTTGTATATCAGGCCGCAGAGGACGCGGCGATTGTGGCGGAACTGCACGGCTTCTGGGGCGAGGTGGATGCGTACCTGGCCCGCTCCCCGATGGCGCCGCTGTTCGACGCGGCGGAGCAGGCAGACTTCGAAGAAGATTTGCTGCGGCGGTTCCGAAACCGGGTGCTTCGTGATACCGTGATACGGGTCGGGCGCGACCCTGTCCGCAAGCTGGGCGGGAACGATCGCCTGGTCGGGGCCGCCCTGCGCTGCCTCGCGGCCGGCGTGGAACCGACGCATGGCGCCCGCGCGATCGCGGCAGCCCTACGCTTCGACCCGGAGGGGGATAGCTCCGCGGCGGAGGTGCAGGCGGTCGTGCGCGGCGGGGCAGGCGTCGCCGCGGCGCTGGAGCGGTTCGCAGGACTGCCCGCGGAGCACCCGCTGAGCCAGGCCGTTACCCGTGCGTTCCCGCGCGCCCGCGACCGCAATAGTCACTGAGGGGTTTGTCTTAACGATGTCTTCGATTCTGCACAACGAGATTCACGAACAGCCCGCCGCCCTGCGCAGCGCGCTGTCCGAGGGGCGCGGGCCCGTGGGGGCGCTGGTCGAGGCGATCAAGGCCCGGGATGTCCGGTACCTGGTGATCGCCGCCCGCGGCACCAGCGACCACGCCGCCACCTACGCCCAGTACCTGTTCCAGATCGTCTGCGGCAAGCCGGTCGCGCTTGCCGCACCGTCGGTCCACACGCTGTTCGAGGCGAAGGTGGACTACAAGGACGCGCTGGTGATCGGTATCTCGCAGAGCGGGGCCGGCGAGGACGTCAACGCGGTGATATCCGACGCCCGTGAGGCGGGCGCGCTGACCGCAGCCATTACCAACACCCCGGACTCTGCCCTGGCGGGCATCGCGGAGCATGTCCTCTTCTGCAACGCGGGCGTCGAGAAGGCGGTCGCGGCCACCAAGACCTACACCACCACGCTGGCGCTGCTGGCGCTGCTGGCGGGGACGTGGGCGGAGCACGCGGATCTGCTCGCCGGGCTGGAGCGCATCGACGAGGCGGCGGACCGCACGCTGACGGGCGCGGAGACGAAGATCATCCCCCTGGCGCAGACGCTGTTCCACGCGGAGCGTCTGCTGTCCGTCGCCCGCGGCCTGCACCTCTGCACGGCGGCGGAGGCGGCCCTGAAGATTGCAGAGACGACCTACACCGCCACGCAGTCCTTCTCCAGCGCGGACCTGCTGCATGGCCCAATTGCGTCCGTGCCGTCGCAGACGCCGTGCCTCCTGTTCTCGCCGAACGGCAAGACCAGCGCGGTGATGGGAGAGTTGGCAGACAAACTGCGCGATCGGGGCGCGCGCGTGGTCCGGTTCGCCGCCGACGCCGCGGACGACGACATCCCGCTGACCGACCCGGGAACCGAACTGCTGTCGCCGGTGGTGGACATCCTCCCGGCGCAGCTTCTGGCCTACCACCTGACGGTGGCGCGCGGCCTGGATCCGGACAACCCGCGCGGCCTTTCCAAGGTGACCGTCACCCGCTGACGCGGTTCGTATCGTCGCCGACGGGCAATACACAGGACGCGGGCGATGTGCGCCCGCGTCCTGTTGTTTTCCCAGCGGTAGGGGAGAGCGGCGTCACGCGCCGAAGCGGCGCTGGCTGCGCCAGAACCGCTCGCAGTGGGGCAGGAAGTCGCAGTCCGGGCAGTGGTCGTTCAGCACCGGCAGGACGTTTTCCCAGTCCTTGGTGCGCAGCATCTCGCCGGTCTCCAGGCACTCGGCGGCCAGCTCCTCGCGCGCCTCATCCGGCATCTCGTGCGAAGCGGCGGAGCCGGTGCGCAGCGCGACGATGGTCGCGAACACGCGGCGCTCCGGGTACTTGTGCTTGAGCACCGTCTGGTAGACGCTCATTGCCAGCGAGCCCGCGACGTCCTCCTCGGTCACCGCCGCCCGGCCCGACTTGTAGTCCACGATCTCCAGCGCGCCGTCGTGGTGCTCGTCCACGCGGTCCACACGCCCCGAAAGCGCCACGTGCTCGGACAGGTCCATCCGCAGCGTCTTCTCCGTGAAGAGCAGTTTCGGGGGAGGCGGGGGCTCCTCCGCGGGCACAGTCGGGTCCTCCGTGGGGCGGGCGGTTGCGGCGGCAGCAGCAGCGGTTGCGGCAGCGTGGTACTCCTGGAGGATACGCGCCCCCTCTTCACGGAACGCCTCCTCCTGATCCGCCCCGCTGTAGCCCTTCGCGACCCACAGGGAGTCGAGCGAGGCGGCCAACTCTTCCGCGGTCATGTTCTGCGGCCCGCCAGCGTTGTGGAAGGCGTCCAGCGCCCGGTGCAGGGAGTGGCCAAAGGCGAAGCCCGCCCGCGCGCGGTGGTAGAACCGCCCGAGCTTGTCTACATACTCCAGGCGGTACTTGGCCGGGCAGGCGTAGTAGGTCTTGAGCTTGGTGGGGCTGATGACGAACTTTCGGGGCATGATGATGGCCGGAAACCGCCGTATCGCCGGGCCAACCGGGCGCCCCGGCGATATAATGAAACCACTCCCACTGGTCCGACAATAGTAACAGACGTTTCTCGCGTGCTGTTGTCGACGTAAAGGAAGTCTGCCGTGTCCTCGCCGCTCCGCTCCCGTGTTTCTCGTCGCTCCGCTGTCGGTGCTGTTTCGCTGGCACTCTGCGCTGTCGCGTCCGTCGCGCTTTCCGGGTGCCTGGGCCTGGGGAAGAAGACGGGGGAGGCGCCTACGCCGCAGCCCGTTGCTACGAAGACGCCCGGCCCGCCGGACATCGACTACGCCAAGATCCGGCCGAACGAACTGGGGAAGATCCCGGTCATAATGTATCACGAGATCGGGGGCAAGCCCTACGCGCGCGACCCCGCGCTGGTGCGGACGGTCGAGTCGTTCAAGAAGGACCTGGAACTGCTCTATGAGGCCGGGTTCCGCCCCGTGAACATGGGCGATGTCCTGGAGAATAACATCGACATTCCAGCCGGCACGTCCCCGGTGGTCATTACGTTCGACGATGCCCGCGAGTCGCAGTTCCGCCTGATCGAGACCGAGAACGCGCTGAAGGTGGACCCGAACTCTGCGGTGGGCATCCTCACCGAGTTCAACAAGAAGCATCCCGACTGGGGGCTGAAGGCCACGTTCTTCGTGCTGCCGAAGTCGCCGAAGACTATGGCGCCGTTCGGGCAGCCGGGCCTCGGCGACCAGAAGCTCGCCTATCTGGTGGAGAAGGGCTTCGAACTGGGCAACCACACCACGCTTCACAAGAGCCTGGCGAGGATGCCGGTGGCGGAGATACAGAAGGAGATCGGCTTCGCCCACAACGAGATTCTCCGCGCGGTGCCCAACGCGAAGGTCCAGGTACTGGCCGTGCCGATGGGAATCTTCCCCAAAGACAAGGCGAACTGGAAGTACCTGCTGCAGGGCACGTACGAGGGCAAGACCTACGACTACAAAGCCGCAATGCTGGCCGCGTACCGTCCCATCCCGTCCCCGGCGTCGAAGGCTTTCGACCCGCTGCGGCTGGAGCGGATCGCCCCGCTGGACTCGGACCCGAACGGCCTGCGCAACTGGATCATCAAGCTGAAGGCCGCGGGCGGGGACCGCTACGTTTCCGACGGCGACCCGAACGTCATCTCCTATGCTAAGGGGCGCGAGAGCGAGGTGGCAGTGGAGCGGCTGAAGGAGCAGGGGAAGATCGTCTACGCTTATGCGCCGTTTGGGACGGGCGGAGGCGCCAAGCCGATCGTCACCGACGGCGAGGGCAGCGGTGGGGGCTCTTCCGTCGCCGTCGAGGAGAAGGCGGCGGCCAAGCCCATCACTCCGTAATCAGCGGCGCGATGTGTGCCGGGTGCGGCACACGCACCGTGAGCGCCCTGGGGGCCACCTCCACCCGGAGGGGAGTGGTCCCCAGGGCGTCGCCGTCTATCTGGACTGGGGCGGGCTCCGCCGACTCCACCACCACCTGCGCCGAGCGGAAGTACTGGATGTCAGGGTCGTTGCGGTGGCGATTTAGCGCGACGGCGCCTACTTGAAGCAGGAAGTTCGCGCGCTGGAACGGGAGCGAGCCGCGAGGCACGCCGAAGATGACCACATCGAACTTGCCGTCGTCCATCACCGCCTCGGGCGCGAGCTGGAAGTCCCCCCCGTATGCCTTCGTGTTGGCGATGACGATCGTGAAGGCTTCGCCCTCCCAGTAGACCGTCTCCTCCCGGCCCAGACGCACCGTGAAGCGGGGTGGGCTGAAGGAGGCCAGAGCCGAAAGGCCCGCGACCACGTACGCCCCGCCTCCAACGACTCCCTTCAGGTGCGTGTTGACGTTCTTTACGGCGGAGGCGTCGATACCGACCGAGGCCATGAGCAGAAAGTAGCGACTGCCGCACCGGCCCAGGTCCAGATGGCGGGTCTCGCCGTGGAGCGCGATGTCGAGCGCGGCGGGAAGATTGTCGAGGGGGATGGCGAGCTCCCGTGCGAGCACATTCACGGTCCCGCGTGGGAGCAGACCCAGCGGCGTCCCCGTCTCCGCCAGACCCTCCGCGACAGCACGCACCGTGCCGTCCCCGCCCCCCGCGAGCACCAGGGGAGCACCGCCCGTGGCCGCCTCGCGCGCCGCCTCCGCCGCCTGCTCGAAGTGGGTGGCCGCGATCAGAAGGGGGTCTCGACCGGTGGCGACGCGTAGCAGCGTGGCGGCTTCGTTCAGCCACAGCGGCTCGGAGTCGACCGAAGCGCCCGCGCCGCCTTGCCCGGCGCCCGGGTTGTAGATCAGCGTCACGGGGTAGGGGGTCGGCAGCGGTGCGGCCTTCGTTCCGGTCCCGACGGGGACGGGAGCCTCAGATGCCATTGAGCGGATCGCTGTAGGAGTACCGGGTGATGCGCTCCTGCGCCTGGAGGGCCGCGGGGGAGCCGGGGCCCGCAGCGACCGCCGCATGCCAGCAGCGCAGGGCGGTAGCGCGGTCCCCGCTCTGGAACGCCTGCTCACCCTTCTGGAACCACTGAGCGGCCTGCTGAGCGGCCTGTGCGTTGCCAGCTGTGAAGCCCTCGGTCGTTTGGGCGGGGGCGGTGGGCGGGGGAGCGGCGCCCGGAAGCCCCGCGTCTGCGCCAGCGTTCGACGGGCGATTTCCGGAGCTGAGCAGCGGCCCGAGGGGAGTGTCCTCCGGGCGGATGGTGTCGCGCAGGTTACTGCCCGGCGTATTGACCGGAGCGTTCTGGCGCGCGTTGTCCGAAGGGCCGACCGGCCCGGCCAGCCCGCGCAACTTGCGAATCGCAGAGAGCTCTTCCAGCGCCTGGACATCCGCGGGCGCGAGGTCTACCGCCTTCTGGAACCACGCCTCGGCGGTCACCAGATCGTCGCGCTTCTGCGCCCCTTGGCCGAGCAGACGGTAGCAGTAGACTTCGCCGCTGGTCGCCTTGGCCTGGGTCTCGGAGTTGACGCCCGGAGCGAGGCGCACCGCGGCGAATGCCGTGGCGGCCTCTTCGTACTTGCGATTCTCGTAGAGCTGCGCTGCCTTCGCGTACGCCTGCTCCCAGTGTGCATAGTTCGCCTGCACCTGCTGGTTCTTGTAGGCGGTGGTCACCGCCCACCCGGCGCCGGTGAGCAGCGCCGCGAACAGCACGACCAGGCCAAGCGTTGCCAGGATTGGCCGCCGGGTGCCNCCGCCGCCATAGGATGAACCCGTGAAGGCGACGGGGTGGGGGGCGGATACCTGGGGCGCGCCCGGGATGCTGGCCTGGGTGCGCTCGGGTGCGAACCCTTCCTGCGCTTGCGGGAAGGGGGGCTCGCCCGCCACGGTCGGCGCGCCCGCAAAGCCGC